>Ga0075152_10000730_pt1 | contig 23923 bp, 17 predicted proteins | sample JI61114C2DNA_FD_70964 | JGI IMG/M metagenome (GOLD analysis project Ga0075152, IMG submission 70964) | Wastewater effluent complex algal communities from Wisconsin, to seasonally profile nutrient transformation and Carbon sequestration -... | ecosystem: Engineered > WWTP > Effluent > Algae...
GAACCATCATCCCAGGTGGCTGAAGTGCTATAATTGTTGGCCATGGGATCAGTGCATCCCGGACTATCATCCTGGGCAATGGCAGAGAAAAAAAAGAGAACAAGTGCGAGCGAAGAAATGATGTTTTTTAATTTCATGAGGGTACTAAATTTTGGATTCTAATTGAAAGACAAGCTATGTAGAGAATAGGTTGCTTGAAAATCAACTTATTTTATTGAAAATCAAATAATTGCAGCGGTGAAAAATATTTAAAGCAAGCACAAAGTACTAAAGTTCATAGTGAACAAAAAAAATATGATAAATCCCAATGAATCGAAAGAAACCGAAGAAAAAATAGTGAAGTCTGAGACCTTTGGTTCTCATTCATCCGTTAACAAACGATTCGACATTAATTTGCCCGATCATTTTGTTCTATGAAAACGGAAAAAGAATTAATACGCAAATACAACGTCCCCGGTCCTCGATACACCAGTTATCCTACTGTTCCATTTTGGGAAGAAACTGTTTTTTCTGCGTCTAAATGGCAACAAAATGTTCTGTTGTCCTTCGAACAAAGCAATGAATCTGAAGGCATAAGTTTGTACATCCACCTTCCCTTTTGTGAAAATCTTTGTACGTTTTGTGGATGCCACAAACGAATCACAAAAAGACATGATGTAGAAGAACCATATATCGAAGCGCTGATAGCTGAATGGAAACTTTATCTAGAACTATTCGATGAAACACCACGCATTCGGGAGATCCATTTGGGTGGCGGAACACCAACATTTTTTTCAGTTGAAAACCTTCAAAAGTTGATTCGTGAAATACTCAAAACCGCCATTCTTACAGAGGACTATGAGTTGGGCTTTGAAGGACATCCGAACAATACCACGCGCGAACATTTGGAGGCGTTGTATGCATTAGGATTTCGCCGATGCAGTTTTGGGGTGCAGGATTACGATACAACGGTTCAGGAAACAATCAATCGAATTCAGCCTTATGCAAATGTGAAAAACGTTACAGACTGGGCGCGCGAAATCGGTTACAAATCTATCAGTCATGATCTGGTCTTTGGCCTTCCAAAACAAACACTCTCAAACGTGTTGGATACTATCCAAAAAACAGCAGAACTACGTCCAGATCGTCTTGCGTTTTATAGTTATGCACACGTTCCATGGATCAAAGGAGTTGGTCAACGTGGGTATGACGAAAATGACTTGCCAAAAGACGAAGTGAAAAGAGAGTTGTATGAACGGGGAAAAGAATTGCTTTCAGAATTCGGTTATGAAGAAATTGGCATGGACCATTTTGCTTTGCGCAGCGATTCATTGTATCAATCAATGATTCAAAAAAAACTGCATCGCAATTTCATGGGATACACTTCGGGAAAAACACAATTAATGATTGGTCTGGGCATGTCTGCAATCAGCGATAGCTGGTATAGTTTCGCCCAGAATGAAAAAAGTGTTGAAGAATATGAAAATAGAGTTTCACGAGGAGAACTTCCGGTTTTTCGCGGCCACCATCTCACTATTGAAGACCTTGTCATACGACAGCACATTCTAAATATCATGTGTACTTTCCAGACAAACTGGGAAGAATATGAAATGCAAGTTCCAGTATTGGAGAATTTAGCTTCTCGATTAAAACCCATGATTGACGACGAATTAGTAGAACTAACAGCACATGGACTCATCGTAACCGAAAAGGGCATTCCTTTTGTGCGCAACATTTGCATGGAGTTGGATGCTCGGTTGATAGCAGGCCGCAAAGAAGGCAATCTTTTTTCAAAAACGATCTAACTAAAAATCCGCCAATCAGGACGAACTATATGGGCTATTTTCTCAACGACATTTCATTGAGTAAATAACCAGCACCAGCATACACATCCACCACCCAAAGAACATATCGGATATCCACCATAATATTTCTGCAAATGTTTGGGTTGTACATGATATCGCTCATTGTGCTTTCCCACGAACGATCGAAGTTTATTCCGGTGAGTTCACCCTTCGCATTCAATGCAGGAGATCCGCTATTGCCGCCAGTTGTGTGGTTACTACCTGTATAACAAACATGCAATTCACCATTCTCTGCATACTGACCATATTCACGTTTTGAAAGCAAGGATTTGAGTCGATCATTCAATTCGAAGTCAGGATTTCGTGTTGCATTTTTATCCAAAATTCCATCGGCAGTGGTAAAATACTTATACACTTCACCATCACGCGGTTCGCTTCCATCCACCTTGCCAAAAGAAATCCTCAACGTAGAATTGGCATCAGACCAATAATCCGAAGGAAACATTTTCATCATCGCTGAAGTGTATTGATGCATGTAGAAGTCAACTTGTTTTTGGTATTCCGCCAGTTTAGGACGCACATTGTTGTTGAAATCATTCATCATGTTCATCGCATTCAAATAGAAGTAATCCGATTTCATTTTTTTGATAGAACCTTTACCCAGTTTATCCAACAGTTTAAACAGTATAGTAGAATCTCTGTAAACTGATTTATCATACACTATCGTTGTGGTGGAAACGGAAGATCCAGAATTCAATGTCCCATACTTCACAGTGTAAAGTGGATGGAGTTTCGTAAAAATGGCCTTTTCCGTTTCAAGGTCAAAATCTTTGTAGAATAATCGTGCACCCTTTTTTAAATCATCAATGCTCGCTTTGAGTTTGCCATTCGCTTTTAAGGTATCGTAATTTTCGATAAGATCATTGAACCTGTATGAAAATTTGTATAACTCTGGACCATAGTAAAAATACTCGACAAACTTTGCAGAAGCCATGCTATAGGGATTCATCAGCTCAATATTTGTTTTGAGATTTGGAAGTATATCGCCATACATCAAGAACTCCTTCTGTTTAGTTTTCTCCGAGAATTCAGACTCAAATTTTTGCTTTTGAGCGATTGCTTCAAAATTCACCAAACCAATTTGTTGACCCTTCCATTTTTTCCATGCGTTTGCTACATCACTTTGTTTTGCAGCATATTTGATGCGCAACGCATCACTGCTTCGCATTTTGCCTTCCAAAACAGCAATAGTCTGATCGCGAAAATCGATGCGCATAGGATTACTTTGATTCATTATAAAATCTACAGCATAGCTTGTAAGCAAGTGATCTGTGCGCCCTGGAAAACCATAGACCATACTGAAGTCCCCTTCCTTCACTCCACCCAAATTCACAGGCAAAAAATGAGCTGGCTTAAAAGGCACGTTGTCCTTACTGTATCCGGCGGGTTCATTGTTTTTATCCGCATAAATGCGAAACATAGAAAAATCGCCCGTATGTCTTGGCCATACCCAATTGTCAGTGTCGCCACCAAACTTCCCGATTTCACTTGGAGGAGCACATACAAAGCGAACGTCATTATAAGACTTTGTGACAATGGCAAAATACTGATTTCCATAATTAAATGCTTTAATTTGAAGCCCCAACTTCGGGTGTTTTGTTTTGTATTCCTCTTCAACATTTTTTTTGTTTTTTAATAGCAAAGCATCCATTTCCTTCATGGACATTCCCTCTTTGATTCCATCTCGCATTCGCATTGTCACGTCGTCCATCCGCACTACAAAGACAACAGAAAGCCCCTCACATATCAATTCTTCACTTCGATTCATTGCCCAAAAACCATTTTTGAGATAATCATGTTGCAGTGACGAATGGAATTGAATGTAATCGAAACCACAATGATGGTTCGTTAACATGAGTCCTTCATTGCTGATGATTTCACCAGTGCAGCCGCCATCGAAAAGCACAATAGCATCTTTGAGACTTGATTGATTTACTGAATAAAGATCTTCCTCAGTCAGTTGAATGCCGGCAGCTTGCATATCATCATACACAGCAGACAAAACAGATGGAATCCACATGCCCTCTTTGGCTTGAATGGAAAAAAATGAAAGAAGAAACAATCCGAGATGAAGTTTTTTCATGATATCCTTGCGATAAAATTTGGGAGCGAAAAATACAACTCAGTGTGAAGTGAATAATGTTCCAAATGATAAACGGAAATGGAATTAATCCCAAATTTCAGTTCGTGTACTAATGACACTTAGATTTGCCTATCTGATATTCAACATATGAAAACACTCCTCTACTCTGTTCTAGCTACATTCATGTTGACTGCATGTGGCGAAGGTCATCATGAACACACTGCCAATGCTGAAGTCAAGGGTCATTCCGATACCCGTGTTTTACAGCATCCTGAATGGTCGAAGAATGCGACCATTTACGAAGTGAACATTCGTCAGCATACACCTGAAGGAACATTTGCTGCATTTGAAAAAGACATTCCTCGCTTGAAAGCCATGGGAGTGGATATCCTATGGCTGATGCCAATACATCCAATTGGTGAAGTGAATCGGAAAGGTGGCTTAGGTAGTCATTACAGTGTGATGGACTACACAGCAGTGAATAATAACTATGGTAGCATGGATGATTTCAAACGCCTTATTAAAACGGCACATGAAAATGAAATGCATGTCATTATTGATTGGGTAGCGAATCACAGTGCGTTCGACAATCATTGGACAAAAGATCATCTTGAATATTACCTTTTGGATACGGCCGGAAAAATCCAGCCACCGCTTGGCACAGATTGGACAGACGTAGCACAGTTAAATTATGAAAACAAAGCGCTCTGGACCGGTATGATCGATGCATTGAAATTTTGGGTCAAAGAATGTGACATAGACGGCTACCGTTGTGACGTTGCAGAAAAAGTACCTACTGAATTCTGGAATGCTGCGCGCAACTCGCTGGACAGCCTAAAGCCGGTATTTATGCTTGCAGAAGCGGAGCGCAAAGAGCATCACCTCAAAGCATTCGACATGAGTTACGCCTGGGAGTTCATGCACATTTCTAATGAAATTGCCAAAGGCAAAAAGAAATTATCCGATATAGATGAATACATCGCCAAACAGGATACAGCATTTCCGCGCAGCGCTTACCGAATGTACTTCACAACGAATCACGATGAAAATTCATGGAATGGTACAGGTGTGGAACGTTTGGGAAATGCTCGTCAGGTAATGGATGTACTGGCGTTCACAATTGCAGGTATGCCACTGCTCTATTCAGGCCAAGAAGGCGGTGAACAATACCCGGATGGCAAAGTGCATCGCTTGCGCTTCTTCGAAAAAGACACCGTAAACTGGAACGAATACCGATATCAGGATTTTTACAGCAAACTATTGCATCTTCACAAAAACAACCCCGCAATGTGGAATGGCGAGTTTGGAGGTGAATTCAAAAAGATCAAAACAAGTAGCGACGATGTATTGTATTGCTTTTCGAGAATTAAAGACAATAACCACGTAGTTGTTCTGCTCAATTTTTCAGATAAACCACAAAGTGTTGATTTTCTGGGAGACATGCCAGATGGCGAATATCTCAGCATATTCAACAATCAATTGCTTACGCTTTACACCAAGGGTAATCAGGAACTACCTGCTTATGGATATCAAGTTTTTGTGAAGAAATAAAAACACATGCGCGTGCCAATAAATCAATGAACAACATCATTACAGATAACACTGTCACCGCGCTAAAGAAGTACATCAGTGACTCATTGGCGTTAATTTATGATGAAAGGGAACGCTACACTATTGTAACAGAATTGTTCCGACATTTTTTAAACTGGAATCGATCCGATCTGGTTTTGAATCAACACGAACGGGTTACGGAATCGATGATGTTGCAATTTCATTTTGCGCTTAAAAAATTGAAAGCGGAAGAACCCTTGCAATACGTTTTGGGCCAAACGCATTTTCACGGGCATGATTTTAAAGTCAATCCAGCAGTGCTCATACCACGACCTGAAACTGAAGAGCTGGTTCGCGCCATACTAGTGAAAGAAAATCGAATTGCTCCAGCCATCCTCGACATCGGTACAGGTAGTGGATGCATAGCCATTTCATTAAAACTTGGGAAACCACAGGCGCGAGTTGTAGCATTGGATATATCCGAAAAAGCCCTGGAAACGGCTGGCGAAAATGCACGTGTACTCAATGCTGAAATTCAGCTTTTACAAATGAACATTCTGCAGGAAATTCCAGAAGAAAAATTTGACATTATAGTTTCTAATCCGCCATACATTCCAAATGGAGATCGCCATGAAATGCGCTCACAGGTATTGAAGCACGAACCATGGGTAGCATTGTTTGTAGAAGACGCAGACCCGATACTTTTTTATCGGCGCATCATCACAATCAGCAAAAAAATGCTCAATCCCGGTGGAAGTTTGTGGTTTGAAATCCATGAAAAGATGAAACAAGAACTTATGACACTTTTGCAAGAACAGAACATACATAAAGCTCAGTTTATGCAAGACATGCAAGGAAAAGATCGCATGCTTCACATCGTGTTTGAATAAGGCGAAATGAAGCAGATAAAAAGAAAAGACAGTTCATCAAACAAACGAAAATAGACAAAACATCATGTATAGAATATTAAAATTCGGAATTGGCATGCTAGGCTTGACATTGATTCTATCATGCGGAGAAAAACCTATCAAGGAAAAAAAATCCGAATTTGAAAATTATATTTCAGGTCTGGCTAGTCCAATCAAACTCAATTTCGATTCAACGCAGGTATTTCTCACCGATTATTTTCCTGAAGCAAAGGCAATTGAAAAAGTCATTTTTGAGAATCAGGAATTAATATCAGACAGCATTTCGGGAGAATTAATTATTACGCAAAAACCAACCACACCATTGAGCAACTTGCATGTTGTTTACAAAGGAGTAGATCATGATATTCCGGTTTTTAATTCGAATAAGGTGAAACATCACTTTACCTATAAGCCGAGCAGTGCTAAAGTGAAAATCATTGAACTATCTGGAAGTATGAATGGCTGGAACCGGAAAGCCACGCCACTTTCGCAGAATGGCGAAGAATTCTCAACAGATTTGATACTCAATTCAGGAATGTATCAATATCGCATTTGGGAAGATGGGAAAGAAATGATGGATGCAAACAACCCCGAAAAAATAGACAACGGCATGGGGGCGTTTAATAATACGTTTATGGCTGGAGCAGCAACGGACAAGATGCCTCGCATTATTTCTACAGGCACACAGCAAGGAGCGATAGAACTGAGTGCATTGGACCCCTTGACGAATATCCGTGTTTATTTTGAAAACAAAGCAATTGAATTTACACGCGATAACTCGTCAATTCACATACGCATACCCAATGAAGCCAAGCTTCTGGCGCGTTCGCACATTCGGGTTTTTGCAGACAACGGAGTTCAGCGTTCCAATGACATTCTTATTCCGCTCGAGAAAGGCGATGTTGTTCAAAAGGCAACCCAGTTGAACAGGCGAGATATTCAAGCTACGATCATGTATTTCGCAATGGTTGATCGTTTTGCAGACGGAGATTCTTCGAACAACAGGCCAACAATTGATTCTGAAATATTACCGCAGGCAAACAATCTGGGAGGAGATCTGGATGGAATTACACAAAAGATTAAAGATGGTTACTTCAAAAACCTAGGTATTAATACCATTTGGATATCGCCAATTACAAAAAATGCCGAAGGAGCATGGGGACTTTGGGACAAGGGAGTTCGAAGTAAGTTCTCTGCTTATCATGGCTATTGGCCGACTTCACTTCGCAGCATAGACGACCGGCTAGGTGACGATGCTTCGTTAAAAAAATTAATTCAGGTATCGCACGAAAATGACATGAATGTTATACTTGATTACGTGGCGCATCATGTGCATCAAGATCACCCACTCTATAAACAAAAACCAGAGTGGACTACACCACTCTATCTTCCTGATGGAACGATGAACACCGAAAAATGGGATGAACATCGTTTAACAACATGGTTCGACACCTTTCTTCCCACATGGAAATTTGAGAACCATGAAGTGGTAGAAGCGCTAACAGATACCGCCATGTATTGGATAGAAAACTACGAGTTGGATGGATTCCGACATGATGCAACAAAACATATCAATGAAGATTTTTGGCGCACACTCACTTCCAAAGTAAAGAAATTCACGACAGCGAATCCTGATCGGAAAATTTATCAAATTGGAGAAACGTACGGTAATCCAGAACTTATTTCTTCATACATCAATAGCGGAGAATTGGATGCACAATTTGATTTTAACCTCTACGATGCGGAAGTTGATGCATTTGCCAAAGACAAAACCGATTTCCAAAATCTGGAACGGGTGTTAAATGAAAGTATGAGTTATTACGGAAGTCATCACAAGATGGGTAACATAACAGGTAATCAGGACAGAGCGCGTTTTATTTCCTATGCCGATGGCTCCTTGGAATTCTCTGAAGATGCAAAGCTTGCCGGTTGGACACGTGACATTCAAAATAAAAATAAAACAGGCTATCAGAAGTTGGCGATGATGAATGCCTTTTTGATGACAGCTCCGGGAGTTCCTTGTGTGTATTATGGCGACGAAATTGGAATGCCTGGAGGCAACGATCCAGATAATCGTCGTATGATGCATTTTGATGATTGGAACGAGGAACAGCGCAGCCTTCAGGAAACGACTGCCTCATTGATAAAACTTCGTAGAGAAAATCTAGCATTGACGTATGGTGATTTATTCATTCTGAAAAATGATGAAGAAGCATTCGTTTTTGTAAGATCCTATTTTGGTCAGAACGTGATGGTAGTGATGGACAAGCACCTCCAACAAAATGAGAACTGGACACTTGAGATTCCCGCTGAATTCAAGTCTGTTGCCTATAGATCATTAATTGGAAATCACTATGAGATATCGAATGGCGTATTGAAACAAAAAACAGGATCAACGAACACTGAATTCCTATTCGAAATTTTCTACTGATTGTTTTTGAAAAAACAAAAAGGGCTGTCCGATAAGACAGCCCTTCGTTTTTTATTCGAAATTGGTATTACTCACCCTCGCCTAATTTTTCAATTTCCGCCAATTCTTCATCAATGATTTCTTCTATGGCCTTGCGCTCAGCATCATTCAATTTAATATCGAGCTTTGCTTGACGTTTCATAAAACGATACATATCGCGTTTGTGAATCTCATAAGCGAGAAAGACTGTGTATTTTCCTTCAGAATTCAAGTATTTTTCTTCGCCAATTTTTCGAAGATCTGCAATCGTAGTATTGGTAACCTCACGAATCAATGTCTGAAATTTATCGTTAATCTCACTGCCACTTGACGTTTCATTTTCATGTAAATATTGGTCGGTAACTACCTTCATTCTGGTTTCAACTTGCTGAGCCAATTCCTTTTTAGCGTTGAGATCAGCCTTTTGTTTTGCAATGTTTTCATCAGAGCTATCCCCTTTTCCTTTAGCTCTAAAATATCGTCCAGTGCTCTCATATTTATTTCCTGAAAACGGCTCTTTCACCTTTTCACCCATTGGTGAAGATTTTGTGCAGGAAATAAAGGATAGAACAGTTGCGAATAAAAAGACAGCATAAAAGTTTGAGCGAATCATAGTTTGACAATTTTAATTTGTGCTGCAAACTTGGTAAAAACTATGCCAAGAAGAGCACACGATCAGAAATTTAAAAATTAGAAGTGTTCGACTTAAATCACAATTCATGAAATTTGCACATTCAAAATTGAATTTTTAAACATCTCATATTAACGTGGTAGTAAGTCAAGATCAATACATGCATTATCTGAATCAGCTGGAAAAAACGCCAGCCAAACTGGTGCAGATGACGGCACAACTGAACTCTGAACTTCTTACGACGCGTCGCAATAACAAGTGGAGCATAAATGAAAACATTGGTCACTTGCTCACCATTGAATCACTTTGGATTGCACGTTTGGATGATTTCGTAATGAAAAAACCGACCCTTCGTCCGTGGAATGGCACGAACGCCGATACGGAAGCAGGCGAATTCAACAAACAACGCACTATGAAAATCATTGAGGACTTTATGGATGTTCGCAATGCGCATATTCAAATGCTCAAAAACCTCTATTCTAAATCAGAAGAATTAAAGTCCTTTCATGAAGACAAGCAAAAACAGATTTCTTTGGCAGAACATGTAGAAATGATGGAGGAACATGATCAACTTCACTTAACTACAATTGAAAATTGCATTCAGGCACTATGAACATTCGGTCGGCAACACACAGGGATCTTGACACCATTCTCGAGATGTACAATGACGCAATCGCGCACTCGACAGCCGTCTATGAGTATGAGCCGTTTAGCCAAGATTACATCCAACATTGGTTCAACGAAAAGTTGAAAAATGATCACCCCATTTTGGTAGCAGAAGAAAACAGCAATGTCGTTGGATTTAGCACATTTGGCCCATTTCGTACACGAGCAGCCTACAAAACAACAGCTGAGCACTCGGTTTATGTAAAAAAGACATCGCAGGGCCAGGGTATCGGGAAAAGACTGGTATTAGCAATTATAGAAGAAGCCAAAAAGCGGAAAGTTCATGCCCTTATTGGAGGCATCGATTCAACTAACGAGGAGAGCATAGCATTTCATGAAAAGCTAGGATTTGTTCAAGTAGGCAAATTACCTGAAGTGGCTTTCAAATTCGACCAATGGCTTGATCTGGTTTTCGTGCAAAAAATCCTTTAAACATTTGCTGATTTCAATGTGAAATGGATATGCATGCGACTTAACCAAAAATATCACTTCTAAAAGACAGTTTTGGGCTTCCGAGAAAGATTAGAGACGCCCTGATTGATCAAATTTTCTTGAACAAAAAAGGTGAAATCACTTCTTTAACAGCATATAAACAGAGGGTTTTCTCATTTTTTTTTCTTTAGCAACCCAAGTATTTTAAATGATTAGTTGTCTTCATAAGCAGGGTGTAAATGCACACATATGTATCTTTCGTCGAATTTCAATCAAACCATTAAAGGAAAATTTCAAAACCAATTCAAAATCAACATGATGAGAAAAATTTACCTAGCATGTATGGCATTGGTGACAACTTGGACGCTCAACGCGCAGACGTTCACCAACAGCACAAATCTTCTTCCCGGCTCTTACAATAGCGGAGGATGCACGGGTGTTATGGACATGAACAATGATGGACTGGATGACATCATTATTCTGGATAACAGCACGGACTTAAAAATTGCGTATCAAAATGCGAACGGAACGTTCAGCGTAAGTTCGTTTGGCACTGTAAGTGGAGAAGCTCAATGGGGAATGTGTGTTGGTGATGTCGATAACGACGGTCACAAGGATGTGATGTCGGGTGGGCACTATGACAACGTTCATATTGTAAACATCAATGGCGTTGGTGATTACGAACAAATAGAATATTCTTGGGCTAGTGTTTTCGCGCAAGCCATGAATTTTGCCGACATCAATAACGATGGTTGGTTAGATGGTTTTGTATGCCATGACGATGGACACAGTGCAAGACTAAGAAACACCGGAAACGGAATGATGGAAGATGGTTCTGATATGATGGATTTGATGTTTTATCCTGAAATCAATGGAAACGACAACTCCGGAAATTATGGAACAACATGGTGCGACTTTGATCGCGATGGTGACATCGATTTGTTCATAGCGAAATGCCGTCAGTTCATCAATGATCCCTATGATCCAAGAAGAACAAATATTCTTATGGTGAATGACGGAAATAATAACTTCTCCGATGAGGCTCCAGAACGCGGCTTGGTGAATCTTCAACAGTCATGGACAAGCGATTTTGTGGACATGGATAACGACAGTGACTTTGACGTGTTGATCACAACGCACAGCGGAACCATTGAACTTTATGAAAACGATGGTGCTGGATATTTCACCAACGTAACAGCAGGTTCAGGTGTTGAATACCCTGGTTTTTATCTTCAGGCGAAAATGGTTGATTTTGACAATGATGGTTGGCAGGATATCGTACATGCCGGTGGTGCTGAAGGTTACTTTCACAACAACGGTGACTTTACTTTTACCAAATCTTCCAATTTTCCTTTTGAAAATTCAGATGGATTGCACAGCTTTGGAATTGGAGACTTAAACAATGATGGCTGGTTAGATTTATATGCAAGCTATGGAGATGGATATGTTGATCCTGATTTCGGAAACAATGACCAACTTTTTTTAAATGATGGCGGAACGAACAATTACATCGTATTCGATCTTGAAGGAACAGTAAGCAATAAAGACGCTTCAGGCGCTATCGTTGAAATTCATGGTCCATGGGGAGTACAGATTCGTGAAGTAAGAAATGGTGAGAGTTATGGCATATCAAATTCCACAAAATGCCACTTCGGTCTAGGCAACTCAACAGAAGTTGACTATGCCATTATTTTCTGGCCAGCAGGTGGAGTTCAAGTAATTCAAAATCCTGAAGTCAATACCTTCCATGAAATTATTGAAGGAGAATGCACTTCGATTCCGACAGCAGTTATTAGTGCTAATGGTGATACCGAAATGTGTATTGGAGGCGAAGTGACACTTACAATCGTTGAATCAGCTACAAATTACGTTTGGTCTAATGGTATGGAAACTCCGAGTCTTCAAGTAACAACGCAAGGCAATTATCGCTTGATTGTTTGGGACGAAAACGGATGTGGCGCATTTTCAAATCAAATCCCTGTGACATTTGTAACTGATCCAACCCCGTCAATCACGGTAAGTGGTGACCTCGAGTTTTGCCAAGGTTCAAACGTGCAATTGATTGCCAGTGAAGGTACTTCGTTCATGTGGAGCAATGGTGAAGAAACGCAAGCAATAACGGTAACGGAAGCAGGTGATTATACCGTTGAAGTTACAGGTGCATGTGAAGAATTGACAACTACTCCGATTACCGTTTTTGTCTATAATACTCCTGTGAATCCTGTAGCAACTGACATCACCATCAACTCTGGTTCAACTGCTACCTTTACTGTAACAGATGGCTCTAACGTATCTTGGTATGATTCGGAAAGCGCAACTACTCCTATTTTCACTGGATCGAGCTTTACTACTCCTGCCCTTACAGAATCAACTTCGTATTGGGTTGAAGATGCTATTACATATGGCGGTACCGAAGGTGAAGGTGGTAAACTAGCCAAAGAAGAAACTGCTGGTGTCTATCAACAAAGTATCAATTACTATTTGCTCTTTGACGTAGCAGAAGACGTTACTCTCAACTCAGTAAAAGTGTATGCACAAGGTGCTGGAAACCGCACAATTCAAGTCATTGACAACAATGGAAATGAGATAACTTCAGGGGTGTTCAACATCGCCAATGGCGAATCCGTTGTAGATCTTAATTTCTTCATCCCAGCAGGCACTGGCTACGGAATTCGTTGCACTAGCAATAACCCATTGCTTTGGAGAGATAAAAACGTAGATGATCCAGCTCCATTCGATTTCCCTTATGACATCAATGGATTGGTAACAATTACAGAAACAAATGTCGGAGGCGATGATGCTGATAATTACTATTACTTCTTCTATGATTGGCAAGTTTCTACTCCTTCTTGGAATTGTATTAGCGGCCGCACTCAAGTTCAAGCTATCATTACTGGAGTTGAAGAACTACTAGGTGTAAACTCAGTGAGCATTTATCCTAATCCTGCTTCATCATTTACGAATGTTGCCATCAGCAGCATGGTAGCCGGTAAGATGAATATGAACCTGATTGATCAAACAGGACGCGTGATACAAACTACACAATGGAACCTTAGCAATGGTCAGAACAACATGAACCTGGACTTGTCTGATGTTGCATCAGGCGTTTACCAATTCAATTTGATAATGAACGGAAAATCAATTTCACGGAAGATTGTCGTGGAATAACCTTGAATAACCTTAATTGATCGAAAGACCATCGGAAATCCGGTGGTCTTTTTTTTTGAGATTCCCTTAGAAAAATCAATTAATTAAAATTAGTTCCCTTTTTGAAAAAATGTAATGAGAAGTCGCTGGTACTTTAAGATATCCTTTGGTTTTGCATAGATCATTTGTTTCAATATATCATATTGAATTTTCTCGATTGGCAATACTGCCGCAAGAAACGCCACTTCAATTAATACACGATTTTCATGAGTAGTTAAGGGTTGTTCAAATCGTGTATTCTTCAAAAATGCTTGCACCACCGCACCTTCAGCCAATGCGCGATCACCACCATACTTTTTCGAAATAAGTTGTGTCATCTTAACAACCAATTCTGAAATCGTTGGCGGAATGTTATTACCCAAATTCATGGCAATATTGCTTTCTGTAAAACGTAATAGAGTCTTTTCGGAAGAACGATATCCCCTTTTTTCGGTGATCCTTTGCATTTCTATTTCGGCGAGCTTAGCCAAGTTTTTATCCAATGGTCGAAAACCAAATCTGTAGTAAAACCAAAAGGCACCACTTGTTATACCGTCTGGATTGTCAGCGCCATATTGATAAGGCTCCACTTCGAAATAATCTACTCCAAAAGCTTGACGATAAACGCGAAGAATCTGACACATGAAATAGCCAGATTCCCCGCCGCGAAATGCTTCAAATATGTTAATGCCAAACAAAGCTCTTCGTCCAAACACCCATGCTCCGCCATACGAAGCCGGAAATCCGTTTTTAAATAATGTAAAACCAACGTATGATTCACCTTGCAATTGACGTTCTGGTGTCATGCCAAAAATGGCGACAGAAATCCCACGTTCCAGCTCGAACAATTTCAACGAATTAGAATCCATAAACGTTGCCGGATCAGTTTCCCGAGCCATCAATGCCATAGATCGTTTAATAACATCGACACAATCTCTCTTTTCAAATTCACTCAAATCACATGCATGAGGAAGTTGTATATTCAATAATTCGTTATGATCGAAATTTTTAAGAATTTCGCTATGATAAAACACTCTAGGATTTTTCAATCGATTGAAAGGTCTTGAAAAACGCTCAGATATGGGTTGAATGCTTTCTACCAAGGACAACGAATCAAACAAGTGATCCTTTACCAAAGGTGCACTATTAAAGGCACTCAGCTCTTTTAGTATAAACTCAAATCTACCAGTTTTGCTTACCATTAGAGCGTCCATCAATTCTTCATTCGAACTGCCAGTAGTTGTGTACTCGCGTTCAACCGAAGGCAAGGTGAGTTTTAAGATTTCAATCAATGGAGTGGATCCGTCATCGAACGATTGAATGTTCAAACGAATGTCCTTTTGCTGCGAAAGCCAGCAAGAAAAATCATGTGAAAACTGAGTAGAAGTTTCACAAAAAGGCAACCCTGAATTGCAAAGAGATGATTTTCGAATTATCGGGGTTCTTTTCAAATGAACAGCAACACGACGCAATTCTTTTTCAGCAAAACTTAATTGTGAATCATTGGCAGGATGCGCCGTCACAAACATCAATACATCCACATATTCAATCAAAGAAGCACCCAATGGCAATTCCTTTTTTGATAGTTCCGTAAGCAGCTTATTTTTGACTACTTCCGCCTCCTTATCAAACTTATTGCAGAACAGGCGTAACTCTTTTGTGAGCCCACTAAATGACTTTTTCATAGAAAACAAACATAATCAAGACAATACCTGTTGCCTACTATCCTTGCCAAGTGTAACCGAAAAAAATTATCCCAAGAATGGATATCGATAATCTTTCGCCGGAACAAATGTTTCTTTAATGGTTCGTGGCGAAACCCAACGTAACAAATTCAAATAGCTCCCTGCTTTGTCATTCGTTCCGCTGGCCCGCGCACCGCCGAATGGTTGTTGACCAACTACAGCACCAGTAGGCTTATCATTGATATATAAATTTCCAGACGCATTTTCAAGAATTCTGGTAGCCTGCTCAATAGCATAACGATCGTGAGAAAGAATGGCCCCAGTAAGCGCATACTCACTGGTTTCATTCACCATGTGAAGCATATCCGCCCAATTCTCATCTTCATAAACAAAGATGGTCATCACAGGTCCAAAAATTTCTTCGCACATCGTGCGGAACTTCGGATTGGATGTAACCACCACAGTTGGCTCAATAAAATATCCCACGCTATCATTACAATTTCCGCCAACAATTATTTCCGCATCCGTTTGAGTTTTTATATAATCAATATATGATTTAATCTTGTCAAAAGCCTTACGATCAATAACTGCGTTGATGAAATTCGAAAAATCCTCAGGGCTACCCATTTTAAAAGATTTTACATCAGTGATTAAACGATCTTTTACCTGAGGCCAAAGTGATTTGGGAACGTATCCCCTACTTGCAGCGCTGCATTTCTGTCCTTGAAACTCAAAAGCACCACGGCTGATTGCAGTTGCTACCTCTTCATAATTGGCACTAGAATGAGCAACTACGAAATCCTTCCCTCCTGTTTCACCAACAATACGAGGATACGTTTTGTATTTATCAATGTTTGTTCCTATTTCTTTCCATAAATGTTTGAATACGGCGGTTGAACCCGTGAAATGTAGTCCAGCAAAATCGGGATGGCTGAACACAACATCGCCTGCATCTTTGCCATCTACTGTAATCATATTGATAACTCCTTCAGGTAAGCCAGCTTCGCGAAGCAATTCCATTATCACATAAGCACTGTACACTTGACTTTCTGCCGGTTTCCACACAACCACATTCCCCATGAGTGCCGCACTCGCTGGCAGATTTCCTGCAATTGCCGTAAAGTTGAATGGAGTAATGGCGAAAACAAAACCCTCGAGTGGGCGATATTCCAAACGATTCCAGATACCGGGTTGACTTCCAGGTTGATCGCCATAAATCTGTTGCATGTATGCAACATTAAATCTCAAAAAGTCGATGAATTCGCATGCCGCATCTATTTCAGCTTGAAAAGCATTTTTACTTTGGGCCAACATTGTTGCTGCATTCATCCGCATGCGATATGGTCCTGCCAATAAATCAGCAGCCCTCAAAAACACAGCTGCACGTTGCTCCCATGGCAAAGCAGCCCACTTTTGACGAGCGGCCATCGCGGCATTGATAGCATCTTTTACATGGTCTTTTGTGCCAAAATTGAAATGACCGAGAACTTTTTTGTGCTCCTGCGGCGGCGACATTGTCTTTTTATTAGCCGTACGAACAAGATGAGAACCAATATACATGGGCACATCTATTGGAGCTTGATTGTACATTTCTTTGTACGTGTTAAGCAGATCATGAGCGTCTTTGGAGCCCGGAGCATAACTGCGAACTGGCTCATTTACCGGAACAGGAACATTAAAAATACCTTTTGGCATGTTTTGATTTTTTTGGATTGCAAATTTACGCTGCGGTTATTACTGAAAAGGCCATGTCTAAATTTAAGATCTAAATCTTTCACAATGCTCCAACAGCAAATCATTTTCGGCGAAGTTTCATTCTGAATAGTCCCCACAACCGCGCAGGGTTTTGCCATCAATGATCACACTGCATCGATGTGAGTGCTTTTTATCAGCATCGTCTACGCATTCCTCAGAAATCAAACTCACTGATACGTTTTCGCCGGATTTTAAACCTTCCAGTGTGCCGCTAAATTTTGCTTCACCACTTGTCAGATTGTTTTTGCCATTTGCGACCAACCCTTCTTTGGCCAAAATACCGCTCAGTGTGTCCTTTCCATAGTTGAAAATGATCACCACTGGAAAAGTACCATTTGTAGCGGCATCCATCGTAATGTTCCAACCCGGTTCATTGCCAAGCCCTCTAAAATAAGGTTGAACAGCAGGTGACTCAACTGCTGCTTCTGCTTGCGTTTGCTGAGTTTGGGAAGCTTCTGCAGACGGTTCGTTTTGTTTTGACTGCTGATTACCACACGAAGCCAAAACGACCGAAAACACAAATACAATTTTTTTCATAGTTTTTATTTTTAATTACATGATTCAAAGATTTTGGAACCAGCAAAAAAGAAAACTGCCAGCCATATCAAACCTTTTAAAAGAAAAAAGACAAATCCAGCGATTCCAAATCGTTTCAACCAGGTTACAAATTCTTTCTTTTTTTGTTCCTTCATAAATCGGCTGCAAAGAAGCGTCTTTTACATTGATTCGTCAACTGAAAGTTTCGTTATTTGCCGACCGGGTAAAAACGCCCCAACGATTTCTTGAATATGAAGAAAATACTTGTTGCCAACAGAGGAGAAATAGCATTGAGAGTAATGCGATCCGCAAAAGAAATGGGCATAGCAACAGTTGCTGTGTTTAGTGAAGCTGATCGCAAAGCACCTTTTGTGCGTTATGCGGATGAAGCAGTTTGTATTGGTCCTGCGCCATCAAATCAGAGTTATTTAAAGGGTGAGAAAATCATCGAGGTCTGCAAACAGCTTGGTGTGGACGGAATTCATCCTGGCTACGGTTTTCTTTCAGAAAATGCCAACTTCGCGCGTTTGGTAAGTGAAGCCGGAATAACGCTGATAGGTCCAAGTCCCGAAGCAATGGAGATGATGGGCGACAAACTTTCAGCTAAACGAGCCGCAAAAAAATATGCAATACCTATGGTTCCGGGCACAGAAGGAGCTGTGAGTGATTTAGAAGAAGCAAAACGCACTGCGTTGGAAGTGGGTTTACCAGTGCTGATCAAGGCCAGCGCGGGTGGAGGCGGCAAAGGCATGCGAATCGTTGAAAAAATGGAAGAACTCGAAGAGCAGATGAAGCGAGCCATTAGTGAGGCCGTTAGCGCTTTTGGAGATGGAGCGGTTTTTATTGAGCGATATGTTGCCGGTCCGCGGCACATCGAAATACAGGTGCTTGCCGACAATCATGGCAATGTCGTTTATTTATTTGAACGCGAATGCAGCATTCAGCGACGTCATCAAAAAGTGATTGAAGAAGCACCTTCAGCGATTTTGACAGAAGAACTTCGCGCGGCTATGGGCAAAAGTGCATGCGATGTGGCGCGCGCTTGCAATTATTCTGGAGCAGGAACTGTTGAGTTTCTCGTAGATGAAAATCGTAATTATTATTTCCTCGAAATGAACACTCGACTTCAAGTAGAGCATCCCGTTTCGGAAATGATATCAGGCATTGATTTGGTGAAAGAACAAATCAAAGTTGCACGAAATGAAAAACTAAGTTTTTCACAGTCGGATCTAAAAATCAACGGACACGCGCTTGAAGTGAGAGTCTATGCGGAAGATCCGGCAAACAATTTTTTGCCCGACATTGGGAAATTGGTAACCTACCGCAAGCCTTCTGGTCCGGGTGTGCGTGTGGATGATGGATTTGAAGAAGGCATGGACATTCCAATTTATTACGACCCGATGATTTCGAAGTTAATTACTCACGGCAAGGACCGCACTGAAGCGATCGAGCGCATGGTGCGTGCAATCGACGACTTTCAAATCACTGGTTGCCAAACTACACTCGGATTCTGTCGCTGGGCTATTCAACATGAAGCTTTTCGGAGTGGTGATTTCGATACTCATTTTGTGGGAAAATACTTTAAACCCGAATTGCTTATTCGAGAAGACGAAATGGAAGCAGAAGTTGCTGCGCTCGCCGCTGTTTCCTTTTTCACACAATCCCTTGGCTCTGCGCAATCAGCAGAACTTAGCACCACAGCCCGAGCGGGATCCAAATGGAGAGAAAGAGCAAAGTAAAAAAACGGAATGTGAAGATTACATCAATCCACGCTTACGCAAGGCTGTTACATGTATTTAATTCCTTACTGTGACTGTACAATTAACAACTACGACGGTAACAAATTCTATTTTTTTTCGTTACACTTCTCCGATGTGCACGATATTTGGCAAAGGGGTTTTACGGTGAAAAAAAATTTGGCTCTATTACTTTCAGTCCTTTATTTCTGCAACGCTTCTGCGCAGACTGAACCCTCCGTAAACTACATTATTCTCGACACACTTACTACGGAATTTTACAATTCAGTTTGGTATGTATCTAACGGTGATACTCTCGTAAAAGCTACTCATTCGCCAATTGAGGTTTCTGAAAAAACAAAGAATAGGCACAAAAAAAATCAGTACGACAAACTCCAGAAAAAAGTCATCAAAGTTTACCCTTATGCCCATGCCGCCGCAGAAGTGATGCGCATGTATGAAGCTTTATGCCTTCAGGTTACAGATCCGAAAGATCAAGAAAGGCTTCTGAATCAAGCGGAAGACGAAATGAAAAAACAATTTGAAAATGACTTGCGAAATATGACAGTTTCGGAAGGAGTCATCCTCATTAAGTTGATTGATCGCGAAACAGGAGAAAACAGTTATCGACTCGTTCAAGAACTCAAGGGAAAATTTTCAGCATTTATGTGGCAGAGCGTAGCTCGTGTTTTTGGACATAATCTAAAAGATGAGTACGAAGCCGAAGGCGAAGATGTCTGGATTGAAAACATCGTTATGCTCATTGAAGATGGGACAATTCCAGTTGAACAAAGAAATGTAGATCCATTCGGATTGCGCTCCTATTCGATGAATCGTTAAGGTTCATTCGTTATCTATACTTGCACTGTTCTTTTTTTGCGTCCAACATTAAAGTAAAATTGACTGACAAGACCAATAATTTGCCGGCGTCAAATTTCCGCAACTGGTTGTGGAACAATACTGCTGCTAAAAATTTTTCGATCATTGCTTTCATCCTTTGTGTCGCCTATTATGTTCTCGAAACAGTGAACAATCGCGCACAAATGGCCGATTTTCGAGTGTATTATGATGCCGCAAATGCCTTTCTGCATAACACTCAGCTCTATGGAAAAGCGTTCGGAGTGAGCAGTGGATTTTACAAATACTCTCCCGTTGCAACATTGCCATTCATTCCTTTGGCTGTCTTGCCTTACACATTTGCTTCTATCGTTTATTATTTGATCATCACTGTATCCATCATTTGGTTTTCACTGCGATTGTATTATTATTTCACGAGTGAAACCCCACAGGCCGGTGCCTCAAAAAGTTCCTTCATAATCATTATGTCACTCACCTTGATCTTCATGGCAGATCATCTTGAACGCGAATTACATCTTGGCAACATAAATTTGTTTCTGTTGATTGGCGCCTTTATCATTTTCCTAAAAGCAAAAGAAAAAAAATCAACGCAAGCCGGATTTCTCATGGGAGCCCTTTTGCTATTCAAACCACATTTTCTCATACTCATTCCTTATTTCGTGTGGAAAAAAGAATGGCGGATTCTGTTTTTCAGCTGCGCTTCAATCGTGATTGGATTGATTTTGCCGGCATTACTAAAAGGCTTCGATGGCAATTTACAATTGCTTCATCAGTGGCTGCTGGCCATGCAAGATCACAATGTCCATTTGTACGACAGCCCGAATACAATTTACGGCATCGTCAATCATTTTTTATTCAACTATAGCGCTCATTCTTGGCTGGTTTATTTCTTCCTGGCATTGACCGCCTTAACGTTCATGGCGTTAATGATTCGCAATCAAAGGCTCATGAAAACGTCCTCTATTCAGTTCATTGAGTACTTTCTTTTGATTGCACTCATACCAAACCTTGCTCACACCGACACCGAACATTTCATGTGGACATGGCCGTTGATTGCATTTGTAATTATTTCATTGGTAAATAACCAAACCAAAAACCAGCGCATTTTTATAGGATTGCTGGTTCTTGCATTCATTCCGTATTGTTTAAACTCCCCTGATATTGTAGGACGTGATATGCGCTTTTTGTTTGACGAAGGAGGATTACTCGGAGTTGCAAATCTGCTTATTGTTTTAGTTGCCGTACTTGTATCGTTCTACCGTCAACCTAATCAAACGGCAAACGCCTAACATCATAATTAGAAGCATCAACTTGTTGCTTACGTTGCTTATCATAGCCTGCCAATTATTAGCTTAAAAAGTAAAAGACCGGCCAACCAATTGGGCTAACATTGTGTCCATACAATATAAAGGAGTTCAACCAACTCCAATTTAACCTGCCTGTCATTTTGAAATTATGAAGAAAATATACTTCTTTGTTATTCTTACTGTGAGCATCATTTTTATTTTTTCTTGTAAAAAGGACGATCCAGAAGAAGTAAAAAGTGATCCGCCTGTAGTCGATGCGCCAGATCCTGTGCAATTTGATCTTGCCGAAGTGCCTTACGAACACTTGTCAGACTATCGATTCTATCTCGGAAATTTAAAGGAAATGACGCCAAATTCGCGCGTTATTCCATACGACATTATCAATCAGTTATTCAGCGATTACGCGCACAAGCAGCGTTTCATATGGATGCCCGAAGGTGTAAAAGCAGTTTACGAATCTGATGGCAAAATCTTACAGTATCCCAATGGAACGGTATTCATCAAGAACTTTTACTATGACAATGTGCTGCCGAATCATACGCGGCGAATAGTCGAAACGCGCCTTATTTATCGTAAGGACGACGCTTGGCATTTTGCCGACTATGTCTGGAACGAGGAGCAGACGGAAGCACAATTTGACACGGAGGTGAATATAGTTCCATTGACCTGGGAGGATGAACTCGGTGTCTCTAAGTCTGTCAACTTTCGAATTCCATCGCAAGAAGAGTGTTTTACATGTCATAAAATAAATTCTACTTCCGTACCAATAGGTCCGAAGCCACAAAATCTGAACAAAAACTTTGAATACTCAAATGGAAGCATGAACCAGCTTTCTCGTTGGGTTCAAGAAGGAATGCTCGAGTCTTCATATCCGGAAAACATCAATACGGTGCCCAGTTGGGAGGACACTTCACTTCCATTACTTGATCGAGTGCGAGGTTATGTCGATGCCAATTGCGCGCACTGCCATCAAGATGGGAGTCATTGTGATTACCGTCCAATGCGTTTTGCTTATTCTGAATTTCTCTCTGAAGAAAATCTTGGAGTTTGCACTCCACCTGAAGAATTCATTAATACTTCACTCACGCATATCATCTCAAGAGGAAATACAGACAGATCAGTCATTCACTTTCGAATGAATACCAACGCCGAGCAATACAGAATGCCGCTGCTAGGTCGCACCGTCATACATGAAGAAGGAGTTGCGTTGATGACTGACTACATCAATTCACTCTCCCCGCCTTGTCAATAAAAACCACATAAATAACCAGATATGAAACCAATTTACCTTCTTACACTCTTTTCATTTTTATTCACAAAACTCATCGGACAGAATACATGCAGCAGCGCGCTGTCAGTCACTGCCGGTAATTACATTGTTGCAATGGTTGATGGCACTGAATTACCCGTTAATTCATGTTATGGCTCCAATGTCGGAGTAGAAACAGCGGAATGGTACACATACACACCAACGCAAGACGCCTCCTTGCTCGTAACAACAGATTTACCTATTAATGTCAATGGTGACACTCGCTTAGGTGTTTACACTGGAAGTTGCGGTTCATTGACATGTGTCGCATTTGACGATGACTCAGGCAGTGGATTTTTGTCAACCACTTCATTCAATATAGATGCAGGTGTTGTTTATTATATAGTATTCGATAATTTCTGGAATGCCAATGGCTTTACATTTTCTCTTGTAGAAAATGACCCGATTATGAATCTGGTAAGCTTCACGCCAGTAAATCTTGCTCATCAAGGATATTTTATGGCCGCCTTAGATATGAATGGCGACCATTTGGATGATGCTATTTCGGTGAATGGTGACTATCTCAACATCAACTACCAACAATCGAATGGCAGTTTCGAAAATGTTGTTCATTATACAGGACAAGTTGGTTACGATCCTGGATGGAGCATCTGTGCGGGAGATCTTGATAACAATGGATACAATGATCTGGTGTATGCCGGTGGCGGAGCAAGCTTTATCTGGGCAAATGATGAAGGAACAGGCTATAGTGAAACGAATTATGGACAATACATTTTTTGCCAAAGATCAAATTGTGTCGATCTGAATGCTGATGGCAATCTTGACGTATTTGTTTGTCATGACGTTGCACCAAACGTTTATTATATGAATGACGGCAACAGCAATCTCGACTACAATCAGGGCGGATTGGGAGATGTGATCGATGGAGGAAACTATGGATCAGTTTGGATCGATTACGACAATGACTGTGACATGGATTTGTTTATTGCAAAATGCCGCGGAGGACTATCGGAAGCCAATATAAA
>Ga0075152_10000731_pt1 | contig 23918 bp, 22 predicted proteins | sample JI61114C2DNA_FD_70964 | JGI IMG/M metagenome (GOLD analysis project Ga0075152, IMG submission 70964) | Wastewater effluent complex algal communities from Wisconsin, to seasonally profile nutrient transformation and Carbon sequestration -... | ecosystem: Engineered > WWTP > Effluent > Algae...
ATCCGCACGACTACGCGCTGCTGTACGGCTCGCCCATCCCCGGGTATCGCGCCCCGGACGCGACGATCGTCCCCGTGACCCGGCTGACGAGCACGTTCGTCCGGCTGTTACGCCTGGTCGTGGCCGCGGGCGGGCGTCCGGTGGCTTCCGTTGAGGTGGACGCCGGGACCCGGGCGTCCATCGCCTCGGCGCGCGAGTTCTTCGGCGACGGCGTCGGCGACGTCGCGGTCGTCCGCGGGCTGATGGCGTGGACGGGGCTGTTCGGAGCGCTCTCCTTCGAGCTGTTCGGCCACTACGTCCACGTCGTGGACGACTACGGCACGTTCTTCGACCACCTGGTCAGGCAGTGGCAGGCCGACCTGACCGCCGGCTCGTGACGAACGCCGGCCCCGGGTTGGAACCCGGGGCCGGCGCTGTGTGATTCAGTTGGGGGTGGCGGTTGGCGGGATCGTCAGCCGACGATCGCCTTCAACGCCTCCAGGAGTTCGGTGGCCTCGGCGGCGTTCATCTCGATCACGAGGCGCCCACCACCTTCAGCCGGAATCCGCATGGCGATCACACGGGATTCCTTGGCAACCTCGATCGGTCCGTCGCCAGTCCGAGGCTTCATCGCTGCCATCGCGCCCACCTTCAATCTCCGCGCCCGTGGGCGCTGGGTTTCGTTGTCCGGGACCATTATCGCAGACGGGCAAGGGCCCTCCGCTCACGGACGCGCGCTGGGCGTGGTCGCGGCTGCCGCGAACGTGGTGGCTGAACGATCGGCGTCCCACTGCTTCGCGGCGTGCGCGAGGAGCCTGTCGACCTGCTCCGGCGAGTAGCCCCGCGCCACGGTCGCGAAGTGGGCTGAGGACAGGTCGGCGGGCTCGATGGGCCGGTCGGGCAGTTGGGGCACGAACCGATCCGTGACCGGGTCGGGCAGCTCGCCGAATCGCCCCGCACCCGCGAACGCCGCCCCGAGCAGGATCAGGCACGCGAGCAGGCCGAAGAGCCCGAAGGCCAGCCACTGGTCGGGGGTCGTCATGGCGCCACCTGCCTCGATTTCGTCGCCAGGAAGTGAACCGCCTCGTCGACGTCGTCGGTGACGGTGAACAGCTCCCCGTCCTCCGGGCTGATGTAGCCCTCGTCGACGACGGTGGTCGCCAGCCAGTCCAGCATGCCGCTCCAGTAGTCGGTGCCGTAGAGGACGATCGGGAACCCGGTGATCTTCTTGGTCTGGACGAGCGTGAGGGCCTCGAAGAGCTCGTCCAGCGTGCCGAAGCCGCCCGGGAACGCGACGAAGCCCTGGGCGTACTTCATGAACATCACCTTGCGCACGAAGAAGTAGCGGAAGTTGATGCCCAGGCTCACGTTCTTGTTGATCTTCTCCTCGAAGGGGAGCTCGATCGACAGGCCCACGGACGTACCGCCCGCGTTCATCGCCCCCTTGTTAGCAGCCTCCATGATGCCGGGGCCGCCCCCGGTGATCGTCGCGAAGCCGGCCTCGGCCAGCTTGGCGCCCATCCGGACGGCGGCCTCGTAGTAGGGGGTGCCGGGCTTGGTGCGGGCGGAGCCGAAGACGGTGATCGCCGGGCCCAGCTCGGACAGCGTCCCGAAGCCCTCGACGAACTCCGACTGGATGCGGAGGACGCGCCACGGGTCGGCGTGCACCCACGCGGTGTCGCCCCGGGTCTCCAGCAGCCGCTGGTCGGTGGTCGTCGTCTGGACCTGGTCCCGACGCCGGACGACCGGGCCCTGCTGCTGCTGCCTCTTCTTGCTCACCCGGGCAGCCTAATGCTCACCGGCAAGCCAGCGGGCGAGGGCGTCGCGGCAGGCGTACAGGTCGGCGACGGGGCAGAACTCGTCGTCGGTGTGCGCGAGGGCCGGGTCGCCGGGGCCGAAGTTGACGGCCGGGACGCCGAGGGCGGAGAACCGCGCGACGTCGGTCCAGCCGTACTTGGGCAGCGGATCGCCGCCGACGGCGTCCAGGAACTCCTTCGCGGCCGGGCGGTCGAGGCCGGGGCGAGCGGCCGGGGAGAAGTCGGTGTAGACCAGCTCGTAGCCCTCGAACACCTGCGCGACGTGCGCGCGGGCGTCCGCCTCGTCGCGGTCGGGTGCGAACCGGAAGTTGACGCTCACGGTGCACGTGTCGGGGATCGAGTTGAGGGCCACTCCCCCGGTGATCCAGGTGGCGTTCAGGCCCTCGCGGTACTCGAGGCCGTCGACCACGACGGTGCGGGGGACGTAGGCCGCGAGCCGGTCGAGGATCGGCGCGGCGTCGTGGATCGCGTTGTGGCCGAGCCAGGCGCGTCCGGAGTGGGCGACGCGTCCGCGGGTCGTGATGTCGAAGCGGCTCGTCCCCTGGCAGCCGCCCTCGACCCCCGCGGCCGTGGGCTCCATCAACACGGCGAAGTCGGCGACGAGCAGGTCGGGGCGGACGCGCGCGACCCGGCCGAGGCCGTTGGCGTCGCCGGAGACCTCCTCGTGGTCGTAGAAGATCCAGGTCAGGTCGTGCCGCGGCGTCGTCAGGGAGGCCGCCAGCCCGAGCGCGACCGCCACGCCGCCCTTCATGTCGCAGCTCCCGCGCCCGTAGATGCGGTCGCCGACGCGGCGCCCGGGCAGGTTGCCCTTCGCCGGCACGGTGTCGAGGTGTCCCGCGATCGCGACCCGGCTCGGACGCCCCACGCCGGTCCGCGCCACGACCGCGTCCCCGTCGCGCCACACGTCCAGGTGGGCGCACAGGCGCAGCGCGGCCTCGACGGCGTCGGCGAGGGGCCCCTCGTCGCCGCTCACGGACTCGATGTCGACCAGCGTCAGCAGCAGGTCGGCGGGGTCGGCGGCCAGGTCCAGGGTCATGCGCGCAGCCTAACCGGACCGGGCGTGCCCGACCGGTGGCTCACGGATGGACGCCGCTAGGCTGGCGCGCATGACTCGTCACGCCTGGGGCTGGGGCCTCGCCACGACCGCCGCGTCCGGAGTCGTGCTCGACGTCTGGTACCCGGAGCCGCGCCTGGGCGACGCGCCGCCCGCGGAGGCCCCGGCCGCCCTGGCCGCGCTGGCGAGGGTCGATCGGGTGCGCAGGGTCGAGACCACCGTGGTCTGCACCACCATCGACCTGGACACCGCCCCCGCCGACGCCGCGGACGCCTACCTGCGCCTCCACCTCCTGTCGACACGCCTGGCGGCGCCCCGGACGGTCAACCTCGACGGCCTCTTCGGCGCCCTCGCCAACGTCGTCTGGACCTCGGCCGGCCCCTGCGCCGTCGAGGAGTTCGAGGTCGTCCGCGGGGCGCTGCGCGCCGCGCTCGGCCACGTGACCGTCTTCGGCGTCGACAAGTTCCCGCGGATGGTCGACTACGTCGTGCCGTCCGGGGTGCGCATCGCGGACGCCGACCGCGTCCGGCTCGGCGCCCACCTCGCCGAGGGCACGACCGTCATGCACGAGGGCTTCGTGAACTTCAACGCCGGCACGCTGGGGGCGTCCATGGTCGAGGGCCGCATCTCGGCGGGCGTCGTGATCGGGGACGGCTCCGACGTCGGCGGCGGGGCGTCCATCATGGGGACGCTGTCCGGAGGGGGCAAGGAGCAGATCTCCGTCGGGCGCCGCTGCCTGCTGGGCGCCGAGTCCGGCATCGGGATCTCGCTCGGGGACGACTGCGTCGTCGAGGCCGGGCTCTACGTGACCGCTGGCACCAAGGTCGCCCTGCCGGACGGACGCGTCGTGAAGGCGGCCGAGCTGTCGGGCGTCGACGGGCTGCTGTTCCTCCGGCACTCGCAGACCGGGGCGGTGCAGGCGCGTCCCCGGCGCGGCCAGACGGTCGAACTCAACGCGGCCCTGCACGCGAACTAGCCCCATGCGCGCCCGCCGGATCGTCGCCAGCGTCGTCGTGCTGGTGCTGCTGAGCGTCCTCGGCGTGAGCGCCGCCGCCGTGTACTACACGGTCACGCGCCAGCCCGCGCCCTGGGCCAGCGCCTGCACGGCCGACGTGGGCGGCAGCACCGTCCGGCTGGACCCGGCGCAGTCGCGCAACGCCGCCATCATCACGGCCGTCGCCGGACGCCTCGGGCTCGCGCCGCGCGCCGCCTCGATCGGGCTCGCGACGGCGTTGCAGGAGTCGGGTCTGCGCAACCTCGACCACGGCGACCGGGATTCGCTGGGGCTGTTCCAGCAGCGTCCCTCCCAGGGCTGGGGCACCGCCGAACAGGTGATGGACCCCTGGTACGCCGCCGGGGCGTTCTACGCCGCGATGGTGAAGGTCAAGGGCTGGGAGACCGCCGACATCGGGGACGTCGCGCAGGCGGTCCAGAAGAGCGGCTACCCCGACGCCTACGACAAGCACGTGCCCAGCGCGCGCGTCCTGGCGTCGGCGCTCTCGGGCGAGACCGCGGCGGCCTTCACCTGCACGGCGACCTCCGTCCCGCCCGCGGACGCCGCCGGGCTGTCGGCCTTCCTGGCCAAGACCATGCCCAAGGACGCCACCGTCAGCACCTCTGGGACGACCATGCGGGTCACGGCGCCGAGCGCCGCCGACGCGTCCGCGGTCGCCGCGGTCACCATCGCGGACGCCGAGACCCACGGCGTCCGGCGGGTGTCGGTCGGGGGGAAGACGTGGGCCCCACGCTGGCCGTTCGGAGCGGCCTGGTCCAGCGGCGCGCTGGCGGGAGCCGACGCGACGCACGTGGTCATCGAGCTCGCCTGAATCTCAGACGGCGAGCAGCCGCTCGGACGCCGCCGCGATCCGCTCGTCGGACGCCGTGAGCGCCACCCGGACGAACGTGTCGGACGCCGCGCCGTAGAAGTCGCCGGGCGCGACCAGGATGCCGAGCCCCGCGAGGAAGTCGACGCTCACGCGGCAGGGCTCGTCGCGCGTCGCCCACAGGTACAGCGAGCCCTGCGAGTGCTCGATCCGGAACCCGGCCGCCTCCAGCGCCGGACGCAGCAGCGCGCGGCGCCCGAGGTAGCGGGTCCGCTGCTCCTCGACGTGGGCGTGGTCGCCGAGCAGCGGGATCATCGCGTCCTGGATCGGGCCCGGCACCATCATCCCGGCGTGCTTGCGCACCTCGAGCAGCTCGCCCACGACGGCCACGTCCCCCGCCACCCAGCCCGCCCGGAAGCCCGCGACGTTCGACCGCTTCGACAGCGAATGCACCGCCAGCAGGCCCGCGTGCGAGCCCCCGTTGACGTCGTCGCGCAGCACCGACACGGGCTCGGCGTCCCAGCCGAACTCGCCGTAGCACTCGTCGGAGGCGAGCACCGCGCCGGCCGCGCGGGCGGCGTCCACCCACGCCCGGGTCTCGGATGCCGACAGGACCGCGCCGTGCGGGTTGGCCGGGGAGTTGATCCACACCAGCGCGGGACGCAGCTCGGGGAGGCGTCCGGGGTCGTCGCAGGCGACCGGCGTCGCGCCGCAGAGCCGCGCGCCGACCTCGTAGGTGGGGTAGGCGATCTGGGGGAACACCACGACGTCCCCGGGCCCCAGCCCGAGCAGCGTGGGCAGCCAGGCCACCAGTTCCTTGGTGCCGATGACCGGCAGGACGCCCGCGTCCGACAGCCCCGACGCGCCCCAGCGGCGTCCGAGGTAGCCGACGATCGCCGCGCGCAGGGACGCCGTCCCCCACGTCGTCGGGTACCCCGCCCAGGACGCCCCGGCCGCGGCGAGCGCGTCCAGGGCAAGCCTCGGGACCGGGTCGACGGGCGTCCCCACCGAGAGGTCGCAGAGGCCGCCGGGGTGGGCGGCGGCCCGGGCCTTGGCGTCCGCGATCGTGTCCCAGGGAAAGTCGGGCAGAAGGGACGAGAGCGGTCCGGGCATCGTGGGCTCCTGGCGTTGAGGTCGGCCCACTTTATCGGCCGACGACCCGCGCTCAGCCGCCCGCGGCCGCCTGTCGGGCCTTCTCGGCCGCGATGGCGGCAGGATTCGTGCAGACGGTGGGCAGGTTCGTGTTGTAGTGCCAGAAGTACGGAACGGTCTTGACGAGCTTCCCGCCCTGCCAGAACTGCTTGTCGAACTTGATGTCGAAGCCGTCGCTCGCGTCCTGGGCGACGCAGTCGGGACTGTCGTCCTGGGCCGGCGTCGTGCCGGACACGATCTTCTCGTTGCTGATGACGGTGTTCGCCTGCTTCACGTCGTACTGCTTGGTCGACCAGACGCGGACGGTGATCGTCCCCTGGACCCCGACGTGCCCGGTCACGATCACCTGCAGCAGGGCGCCGTAGGGGCTGTCGTTGTGGAACTTCATGTCGACGCCCGGGTAGGAGAGGGTGGCCTCCCGGCCCTTCGGGTAGCGGCTGAAGTACAGCGAGTGCGGTTTGTGCTCGATGTCCTCGAGCCCTGCGAAGAAGACCGCGTTGTAGGTGGTTGTCGTGACCTGGGAGAGCGCCCCGCCGAGCTGGATGGTCTCCTTGCCGTCCATGATGCCGAAGCCGGCGGCCCAGCCCTTCTCGGCCGTCCGCTCGCCGCCGAGGGCGTCGTTCATGCTGAAGGTCTCGCCCGGCTTGATCAGCATGTTCGTGAGCATGCCGGCGGCCTTGGGGATGTTGACGTAGCGGTAGGCGTACGCGCCGGGGAACACCGTGGTGAACTCGCCGGTGATCTCCTTGACGCCCAACTTCTCCGCGGCGGCGGTGTCGAACGTGGGGTGGACCGCGGTCAGCGTGACGGCCGCGACGCGATCCGAGGTCTTGGGCAGGACCGGCAGCAGCGCCGCGACCAGAGCGTCCGGGGCGACGCCGGAGCCGTCAACGGACGGCACAACCGCGGGCTTGCCGTCGGTGAGCTTGATCGTCGCGTCCGTCGGCGCCTTCGCGCCGAGCGCCTTGAGCCGCTCGGCCGTCGCGGTGCTGAGCTTGGCGGCGTCCAGCGCCGGGACGAGGGTGCCGCCGGACGGCGCGAACGTCAGCGCGGCGGCCACGGTGTCGGCGCCCACCTCGACGGTCTTGTCGCCCGCCTTGAGCGTGACCGGCGCCGAGACCGCGGGCTTCGCGAAGCTGTCGAGGACGCCCTGCGCCTCCGCCGTGGTCACGTCGGCCGGGGTCAGGGTGACCGGCAGCTCGATCGTCGCGGACGCCGGCCAGGCCTTCGCGACGGCGTCGGGCGCCTCGGCCAGCTTGAGCGCGTGGCCGTCCTTGGCGGGGGTCAGCGTCGGCGTCACCCCGGACATCGCCAGCGTGGCGTCCGCCGGGCCGTGGTCGGACGCCGCCAGTGCGGTCAGCTGAGCCTGGAGCTTGGCGGCGTCGGTCGAGACCACCAGTGGGACCGAGCGCCCGCCCGTCAGCGCCGCGATCATCTCGGCCGGGTTGAACGTCTTCCCACCCCCGGCGGCGGCCAGCGACGCGGTGTAGTCGATGCCGAGCCCGAGGTCGGCCGGCGCCTTCTGCACCGTCGCGTCCCCGGCCTTGAGCGTGACCAGGGCGGACGCCGCCGGCGCGAGCTTGGCCCGCAACTCGGCCTCGGCCGCGGCCGGGCTGAGGCCGCCCAGCGGGATGCCCCCGACGCTCGTGTTGGGCGGCAGGGTGTTGCCGGTCAGCGCGTAGCCGGCCCCGTAGAGGGCCCCCAGCGCCACGAGGACGCCCCCGGCGGCGAAGGCCGCCCGCCGCCGTCCGCGCGAGGCGGGGGCGGGGACGTCGGGTCGGGGCGCGACGGTGCTCATAGCGTCCTAGGAAACCAGGAGACCCTGCGCCTTGGCCACCACGGCGTCCGCGGTGATGCCGAACTGCTTGTAGAGGACGCCGGCCGACGCGGACGCGCCGAAGTGGTCGAGGCCCACGCTCGCGCTGTTGTCGCCGAGGACCTCCTTCCAGCCGATCACGGTGCCGGCCTCGATCGAGACCTTGGCGGCGCCCTTCGGCAGCACTTCGGCCTTGTAGTCGTCCGGCTGCGCGGCGAACCACTCCACGCACGGCATCGAGACGACGCGCGTCGGGACGCCGGCGGCCTCGAGCTGCTCGCGCGCGGCGACGGCGATCTCGACCTCGGAACCCGTGCCCACGATGACGACCTGGGGCTCGGCCGACGCCTCGATGAGCGTGTAGCCGCCCTTGTAGACGCCGTCGACGTCGGCGAACACGCCGCCGGTGCGGTCGAAGGTCGTCAGATCCTGGCGCGAGAGGATCATCGCGGCCGGCTGGCGGTCGGCGAGCACCTTGAGCCACGCCGCGGCGGTCTCGTTGGCGTCCGCCGGACGCACCACGTTGAAGTTGGGGATCAACCGCAGGGACGCCACGTGCTCGACCGGCTGGTGGGTCGGGCCGTCCTCGCCGACGCCGATCGAGTCGTGCGTCCAGACGAAGGTCGACGGGATGTCGGACAGCGCGGCCAGACGGGCCGTCGGGCGCATGTAGTCGGCGAACACCAGGAAGGTGCCACCGAAGCAGCGGGTCAGGCCCTCGAGGTTGATCGCGTTGATGATGCCGCCCATGGCGTGCTCGCGGATGCCGAAGTGCAGGACCCGGGCGTCCTCGCCGGAGCTGGCCGCCCACTCGTGCGAGGCGCGCTCGGCGGGCAGGAAGGACGCCGTGCCCTCGATGGTCGTGTTGTTCGACGAGGCGAGGTCGGCCGAGCCGCCCCACAGCTCGGGCATGACCTTGCCGAGCGCGGTCAGCACGTTGCCGGACGCCTTGCGCGTCGACATCTTGCCGGGCGGGGCGACCGGCAGCGCCGCGGCGACGCCCTCGGGCAGCTTGCCGGCCAGGACGCGGTCGAGGAGGGCGGCCTGCTCGGGGTTGGCCTGCTGCCAGGCGGCGAAGCGGGCGTCCCAGGCGGCGCGGGCGGCCTGCGCGCGGGCGGCCGCGTTGCCGCGGGAGTGCGCGATGACCTCGTCCGCGACGTCGAAGGACTTCGCCGGGTCCATGCCGAGCTCGGTCTTCAGCGCCGCGATCTCGGTGGCGCCGAGCGCCGCGCCGTGCACCGAGTGGGAGCCGGCCAGCGTCGGCAGCGGCCAGCCGATGATCGTGGTGACCTTGATGAACGAGGGCTTGTCGGTGACGGCCTTGGCCGCCTCGATCGCCGCGTACAGCTCGCCGACCTTCTCTTCGTAGGTCGTGAAGCCGTTCGTGAAGTCGACGTGCTGGACGTGCCAGCCGTACGCCGCGTAGCGGGCCGAGACGTCCTCGGAGAACGCGATCTTGGTGTCGCCCTCGATCGAGATGCGGTTGTCGTCGTAGATCAGGACGAGGTTGCCGAGGTTCAGCGTCGCGGCCAACGAGGACGCCTCGGAGGCCACGCCCTCCTGCATGCAGCCGTCACCGGCGATCGTGTAGACGAAGTGGTCGAAGACCGAGGTCCCCGGAGCCGCGGACGGGTCGTACAACTCGCGCTCGCGGCGGGCCGCCATCGCGAAGCCGACCGCGTTGGAGATGCCGGCGCCCAGCGGGCCGGTCGTGCACTCGATGAACCTGGTGTGCCCCACCTCGGGGTGGCCGGGCGTGAGCGAGCCCCAGGTGCGCAACGCCTCGATGTCAGCGAGTTCGAGCCCGAAACCGCCGAGGTAGAGCTGGCAGTACTGGGTCAGGGAGCTGTGGCCCGCGGACAGGACGAAGCGGTCGCGTCCGAGCCAGTGCTCGTCGGCCGGGTCGACGTTCATGACCTTCTGGTACAGCAGGTACGCGACCGGCGCCAGCGAGATCGCGGTGCCGGGGTGGCCGTTGCCGACCTTCTGGACGGCGTCCGCCGCCAGGACGCGCGCCGTGTCGACCGCGCGGGAATCGAGCTCGGTCCAGTCGAGTGCAGTCATGAGGAGACCCTTCCTTAGCAGCGTTGAGGGCGGCGCATGCGCACCGGGCGGCGTCGTCAGTCCAAGGCTAAGGCACCCCCGTTCAGAGCCGCCGCGATCGGCCCAACCTGGACGCCCCGCGCCCGGCGCCGCGGCGGCGTGAGTGCAAGGATTGACAGAGCGGAGGGCCGGCCCGTTCCTGCGGCGAACGCCTCGGATAAATACCCCATGGGGTATAGTGGCGGCATCCGTGAACGAGGAGTTTCAATGAGGAAGCTGATCATCCTGGGCGGCGGGACCGCCGGCACGATCGTCGCCAACAAGCTCCGGGCCAAGTACCCGCTGAGCGAGTTGCAGATCACCGTCGTCGACCGGGACGACGCCCACCACTACCAGCCCGGCTACCTGTTCCTCCCGTTCGGGCAGTTGGCACCCGGCCAGATCGTTCGGTCGCGCCACGCGTTCATCCCTGACGGGGTCGACCTGGTCCTCTCCGACATCGAGCGGGTCGACGCGGCGTCCAAGCAGGTCTTCCTGGGCGACGGCCGCGTGCTCGACTACGACACGCTGATCATCGCCACCGGCGTCCAGCCGCGCCCCGAGGCGACCCCCGGCGGGGACGGCCCGCAGGCGGGGGTCTCCGTCCACCACTTCTACGACTTGGACGGAGCCGAGCGGCTACAGGAGGCGATGCGGACGTTCCAGGGTGGACGCCTCGTCGTCCACATCACGGAGATGCCGATCAAGTGCCCCGTGGCCCCGCTGGAGTTCACGTTCCTGGCCGACGCCTACTTCCGCGACAAGAAGATGCGCAAAAAGGTCGAGATCGTCTACGTCACGCCGCTGGACGGGGCGTTCACCAAGCCGATCGCCTCCCGGGAGTTGGGCGACGCCCTCGCCAAGCGCCACGTGGCCCTCGAGACCGACTTCGCGGTCGCCGAGATCGACAACGACGCCAAGGAACTCGTGTCCTTCGATTCCCGGCGGATCCCGTTCGACCTGCTCGTCACCGTCCCCCTCAACATGGGCCCCGACTACATCGCGGCGTCGGGCCTGGGCGACGAGATGAACCTGGTGCCCTGCGACCAGGGCACGATGCGCTGCCTCGCCCACCCCGACATCTTCGTGCTCGGCGACGGCGGCACGCTGAAGACCTCCAAGGCCGGCTCGGTGGCCCACTTCGCCGTCGACATCTTCATGGAGAACTGGCCCCAGTACCTCGCCGGGGCGCAGTTGACCCACAACTTCGACGGCCACGCCAACTGCTTCATCGAGTCGGGCGACGGCAAGGGCATGCTGCTCGACTTCAACTACGGCACCCAGCCCTACACCGGCGAGTTCCCGCTGCCGGGCGTGGGGCCGATGAGCCTGCTGAAGGAGACCAAGGCGAACCACTGGGCGAAGGTCGCGTTCCGCTGGGTCTACTGGAACCTGCTGATCACCGGCAAGCCGCTCCCGTTCACCGCCGACATGTACCTGATGGGCAAGCATGTCGAGGGCGAGGCGTCCGGCACCGCCACGAAGGACCTGTTGCTCGGCCTGCTGGGCCGCGCCGCCAAGGCGCCGGCCCAGCTGAAGGACGCCGCCCCGCGCGAGAAGGCCGCCGGCGGCGCAGCCGTCCGGCCGGCCGCGAAGGCGCCCGGACCCAAGGTGAGCGCGCGGGCGTCCGCGGCCTTCGAGACCGCGCCCGACTACGTCCCCGGCAAGGGGCTGAGCTCGGACGCCGACCCGGCGACCGTGCTCGACGATCCGATCATTCCGAAGTTCTGACAAGGAGAGATGCAATGCCAACCACCCGCATCGGCGGCCGCCCCGTCGACGTCAACGACGAGGGCTTCCTGACCGTCTACGACCAGTGGGACGAGGAACTCGGCAAGGTGCTCGCCGGCTACGCCGGCGTCGAGGAACTCACCGACGAGCACTGGAAGGTCATCAAGTTCCTGCGAGCCGACTTCCCGGCCCGCAAGGAGACCGCGACCCTGCGCCGCGTCTCGGCCGTCGGCGGCTTCGACATGAAGCAGCTGTTCACCCTCTTCCCCGGCAAGCCCGCCAAGAAGATGTCCTACATCGCCGGGCTGCCGAAGCCCAAGGGCTGCGTCTAAGACCAAGGAGCCAGACATGACCGACATCCTCGACACCCCGATCATCCCCGACTTCGGCGGCGCCCCCAAGGCCCCCGCCGAGCCCGCCCCCAAGGCCGACAAGAAGACGGCGCCGGCGGCGTCCACCAAGGTTCAGCCGGACGCCGTGGCGGCCGAGCCGGCCAAGCGCAAGATCTGCTTCGTCGCCTCCAAGGGCAACCTGGACATGGCCTACCCGGCGCTGATCATGGCCAACGCCGCCCTCGGCGAGGGCATCGAGACCCACATCTTCTTCACGTTCTGGGGCTTCGACCTGGTCACCGAGCGCACGATGGACCACCTCAAGTTCTCGATGCTCGGCAACACCGCCATGCACCTGCCGATGGCGCCGAAGGTGCCGATCCCGCAGATCCTCGGGTCGATCCCGGGCGTGACGGCCGGCACGACGCTGTACATGAAGAAGGCCCTGGACAAGCTGGAGATCCCCGGCGTCCGCGAGATGCTCGACATCATCGTCGCCTCCGGCGGCCACCTGTGGGGCTGCAAGATGAGCTTCGACATGAACGGCCTGAGCGAGGACGACCTCTACGACGGCGTCGAGGCCGTGATCTCGGCCACCGACTTCATCGAGCTCTCCGAGGGCGCGCAGGTCATCTTCGTGTAGCCCGAACGCCGGACGGCCCCACCGCAGCCTGTGCGCGGTTGGGCCGTTCGGCCGGACGGCGGCTAGGCAGGGCCTGACTCCCCCCGCTTCGCCAGGTGAATCTCGATGGAATCGGGCGAGATGACCTTGGCCAACGCTGCATCCAACGCGGTGGAATTCTGCTCGACGACCAGGACCACTCGCCCGGAACCGAGGTCGACGTAGGACATCGAGGGCCTCAGGTCCTGGAACTCCGGCCGGGTGGCCACGTCCATGGCCCGGTCCTTGTCGGCCATCGACTGGCTGAACGTCCGGCTCCCCTTGGCCTTGTCGAAGCGGTCGAAGGCCGTGACATCCGCGTCCGTCAGGTCTGTCCTCTTCAGCATTCCCTGGGGAAGCGGCGCCGCGCGCAGCGCCGTCAGCGCGCTCTTGGAGGTGCCGGCGGCTGCGTTCGCCAGGGCCTGTGCCCGCTCGCTCACCAGCGGGAGCCGGATCCGACCGCCCGTCAGGTACGGGTAGCCGAAATCATCGGGATTCTCCTCGCTGAGGCGCAGGGCCACCTGGAAATCGCCCGTCAAAGAGCCCAGCGACGCGACGGCATCCCCCTCGCGCACCGAGATCGTCGCTTGCGGCACGGCCGACGGGACGGGTGCCGCCGAACACGAGGCCGCCGAGGCCGCGATCAGCAGCGAGGCGACCGCCAGGAGCGGCCGGGATGTGCGGGGCGACGGCTTCTTCATCGGAGTCCCATCGGGGTTTGCAACACACGACGAAACCATCATGTCACCGCGCCCGCGCCTGCTGGACCTCATCGTCGTCTCCTCGTTGCGTCTTCCCGCCAAGGCTTCCCAGGGGCGCAGGTCGAGATCCCGGCCCCGACAGTAAGACGCAGCTCGGAGCCCCGCCGTTGCACCAAGGGCCCTTACCGCTCGTCGGCGGCCGCCAGTCGGGCGTAGGCGCCTCCGGCGTCCAGGAGGTGGGCGTGGGTGCCGCGCTCGATGACGCGGCCGTGGTCGAGGACGACGATCTCGTCGGCGTCCCGGATCGTGCTGAGCCGGTGGGCGATCGTGAGGGTCGTGCGTCCGGCCATCAGGCGGTCCAGGGCCTCGGCCAGGTCGCGCTCGGTCTCGGTGTCGAGCGCGCTGGTGGCCTCGTCGAGGATCAGGACGCGTGGGTTGCCCAGCAGCGTCCGGGCGATGGCCAGGCGCTGGCGCTCGCCGCCGCTGAAGCGATGACCGCGGGCACCCACGACCGTGTCGAGGCCGGCGGGCAGCGACCGGACCACCTCGTCGACCTGGGCGGCGTCGAGGGCCTCCCAGAGTTGGTCGTCGGAGGCGTCCGGCTTGGCCTGCCGCAGGTTCTCGGCGATCGTCGCGTGCGAGAGGTAGGTCTCCTGCGAGACGAAGCCGACGACCCGTGCGAGGTCGGCGGGAGCGAGGTCGCGCAGGTCGACGCCGTCGAGGGTGATGCGTCCGGCGGTCGGGTCGGCGAGCCGGACCAGCAGCGCCCCGGCCGTCGACTTGCCCGACCCGGTCTCCCCCACCAGCGCCACCGAGCCCCCGGCGGGGATCGCGATATCGAGTCCCGTCAGCACGTTCTCGGCGCCGTCCGGGTAGCGGTACGAGACGCCCTCGAAGCGGACGTCGCCGCGAACCGCGTCCCTCGGCAGCGGCACCGGGTGCGCTGGCGGCGCGACGTCGACCGGCAGGTCGAGGTAGCCGAAGATGCGGCTGAGCAGGGCCATCGAGCTGATCCACTGCGCGCCGACGTTCAGCAGCCCGAGCACGGGCCGGAAGATGGACGCCTGCAGCGCGGTGAACGCGACCAGGGTGCCGATCGAGATGCCGCCGGAGGTCTGCGGGAACCCCGCCGCGAGGTAGATGACGGCCGGGATCGCCGCGAAGACGATCTGCATCGTCGCCATGCGCCACTTCCCGGCGAGCTGCGAGCGCAGGTCGAGGTCGGCGAGAACTTCGGACGCCGCCGCGAACGCCGTCGACCGCGCCCCAGACATGCCCAGGGTCTTGGTCAGCATCGCGCCGTTGACGCTCAGCGCCTCGTCGACCTGGGCGTGCAGGTCGGCCATCGTCCGCTGCCGCAGCGTCGTGATGTCGCGCCGGATCAGCGCGACGCGGCGGGTCAGCCAGACGGCGGGCGGCAGGATCACGAGCGACAGCAGCGACAGCCGCCAGTTCAGGACGGCCATGGCGGCGGCGGTCGCCACGGCCGTCGTGAAGTTGGACGCCACCGACGTCGCCAGACTGGTCATGACGTTCTGCATGCCCGCGATGTCCTGGAGGAGGCGCGACTGGATCTCGCCGCCGCGCGTCCGCTTGAAGAACGCCATCGACTGGCCCTGGAGGTGATCGAACACCCGCACCCGCAGGTCGTGCATGACGGTGTTGCCCATCCGGGTGGACAGCCAGGTCTGGCCGACCCCCAGGATCGCGGTCAGCGCGGCGATCAGGACCATGCCGGCGGCGTCCAGGATCAACAGGCGCGTCTCGCCGTGCGGAAGCGCGTCGTCGATGATGCTGCGCAGCAGGAACGGCTGGGCCAGGGAGATCAGCGACGTGACCACGACGGTCACGACCAGGATGGCCAGCTGCCAGGCGTGCGGGGCGAACAGGCCCAGCACCCGCCGGGCGGGCACCGGGGATTCGGCGAGCTGGGCGGCGTCCTCGGGGTCGATCCGTCGCGGGCCGCCGGGGCCTCCGCCCATGGGGCCGCCGCCACCGTACAACTCGCTGATCGCCGCCCCCTCTTCTCTGGCCTGCGGTCAGGCTACCGGGGCTCCACGAACACCGCGGCCGTCCGGCCGGGCACCATGAACACCCCGTCCTCGATGCGCGAGGACCTGACGATCGGGTCCGCGCCGGCCGCCTGCACGGGGTGAAGCTCCCACGCACCGCGGCGCAGGCCGGTCGCCCGCTGCCGGACGGGCCACGCGGTCGCGTTGAAGACCACCGCGATCCGGGCGAAGCGGTCGTCGACCGGCTCGCCGACGGTGTCGTCGAGCACCATCAGGATCACGCCGGGCACCTGGCCCCACGTCCCCGAGGCGGGGAAGCCGACCTTGGCGCGGATCGCGGCGGCGTCCCCCAGGCGGAACAGCCGGCTGGACGCCCGGAGGCGCAGCAGGTCCAGCGCCAGCTCGTGCGCGTGCCGTAGGTCGGCGGGCGACGGCAGCAGCTCGGGCATCGCCAGGAGGGGTCGCAGGTACGGCCACTTGTCGCGGTTGTCGGACGCCGGCGGCAGGCCCGCGCCGAAGCCGTTGTAGGTGAGGGAGAAATCGAGGTAGTTGAACCAGTCGCCCGAGTCGTAGCTGTTCCGGTCCAGCGACTTGCTGCGCAGGAGGTCGGTGCCGGCGTGCCACATGACGGCGCTCTGGCCGAGGGTGGGGAACGCCAGGCAGAGCGTGTTCGCCCGGATGCGGTCGGCCATCGAGGTGGCGATGGGCAGCTTCAGTGCCAGCGCGTCGAACAGCGTCTCGTTGTCGTGGGCGTCCACGTAGTTGACGACCTCGTCGGGGGCGTCCGCGTACCCGGCGGGGACGCCGTTGTACAGGATCTGGTCGCCGCGCAGCCGGCGGGCGTACAGCTGGGACGTGAAGGTGAAATCGCGCAGGTTGCCCGCGAGGCCGAGCTGGGTGAGATCCGCGTCGTGGAGCAGGCGCTTGCGCTGCTCGATCTCGCTGCCGTTGGCCATGGACGCGTTCGGCGTCGTGAGCAGGCCCGTCCCGAGCCCCTGCAGGCGAGGATCGGAGTCGAACGGGGCGCCGCCGCGCACGGCGTCCCGGAGGCGATCGTTGAACGTCGCGATGTGGGTGCCGCCCAACTCCCCCTGGGCAGCCTGGACGAAGAGCGCGTTGTTGGCCACCTCGCCGAAGATCCAGCCCTCGCCGTACATCGTGATCTGCGATCCGTCGACACCGTCGCGCTCGGGCGTGAGGGCGTCCAGCGCGGCCCGCACCTTGAGCATGTTGGCGCGGGAGTGGAAGCCCATCAGGTCGAACCGGAACCCGTCCACCTTGTACTGCTTCGCCCACAGGACGCACGCGTCCACCATGAGTTTCTCGGCCATCAGGTGCTCGGTGGCGACGTTCGGGCAGCAGGTGGACGTGTAGACGTCCCCCTCGGCGTCCCGTCGGTGGTAGTAGCCGGGGACGAGTCTGCACAGCACGGACGCCTGCCCCTGCCCCGCGGTCGTGGTGTGGTTGAAGACCTGGTCGAGGACGACGCGCAGGCCGAGACCGTGCAGGCCGCCGATCATCGCGCGGGTCTGGCGGACGCGCCCGCCGCCGTCCACGCCGTCGTTCGTCGCGTAGCTGCCCTCCGGGACCAGGTAGTGCCACGGGTCGTAGCCCCAGTTGAACGCGGGGCGACGGTTCGCGGCGCGCAGGTAGTGCTGTTGCTCCTCCGAATCCGGCGCCATCGAGCGCAGTCGCGCCCGGTCGATGGCGGACTGCCTCGTGCGGTTCTCCTCGGCCGAGGCGAAATCGAAGACGGGCATCAGTTGGACCGTGTTGAGTCCGGCGGCGGCGAGGCGGCGAAGGTGCCGGGCACCCAGCCCGTCCTCGGCGAACGCCAGGTAGGTGCCCCGGATCTCCTTGGGCAAGGTGGTGTCGGCTCGCGAGAAGTCCCGGACGTGCAGCTCGTAGATCACCTGGTCGACCGGCCTCGCCAGGCGCGGCTGCGGTGCGGTGCTCCACTCGACCGGCGCGAGCGCGGGGTCGTCGAGGTCGACGATCACCGAGAACGCGGAGTTCTCGGTGAGGGCGACGGAGTACGGGTCGGTCACCTGGTTGGTGATGACCCGCCCGCTCTCGGGGACGAAGAGGGTGACCGCGTACAGGTAGCGGCAGCCCCGATCGGACGCCGCGGCGGTCGCCGACCAGCAGCCGTCCGGCTCGCGGGTCATCGGCAGCCGACGCGGCTCGCCGTCGAGTGGCTGGTCGGCGTCCCACAACAGACAGGACGCCTCGTGTGCGGTCGGCGACCACACCCGCAGCGTCGGGACGCCACCCGCCCACGTCACACCCAGGGCCGCACGCACGGCGTCCGCGAAGACGTCGTCGAGGACGCCGGCGAGCTGCAGGCCGCTGGCGTTGACCAGGCGTCCGTTGCGCTGGCGCACCGTCACGGCCACCTGACCACGGAGGACGTCGGGGACGTCCAGTCCGGCGGGGACGTCGAGCAGGACGGCGCCGGCCGCGGCCGGGAAGCGGGTCGCAAGGGGCCGGGGCAGCTCGCCCGGATGGTGCCGTAGCGCCACGCTCGACCACCGCAGGGGCTCGGCCGCCCAGGGGTCGATGCCGCCCTGGGGCGACCAGTGCAGCCGCCAGTCGAGCGAAGCGGGGTCGAGGCGGGACGGCAGCGCGGACGGCGACCAGGCGATGAGTCGACGCGACAGCCAGTGGCCCAGCGCCCGCCCGAGGTCGGGTGGGGCCGATGTCGCCGGCATGCCGCAGACTCGCTGGTTCGCCGCGCCTACTGCTGGGGTGCCTGCGGCATCTGCTGCGGCACCTGCTGCGGCATCTGCTGGGGTGCCTGCGGCATCTGCTGGGGCGCCGCGGCGGCGGCCGCGCGGGCTCGGGCGTCGTGGCTGGACTGCGCGGTCGCGCCCGGCTCGCCCTCGGCGATCGGGCTGACGACGACGGCCGTCCCATAGCAGCAGATCTCGGTGAAGGCGGCGGCGATCTCGCCGGTGTCGAAGCGCATGGCGATGATCGCGTTGGCGCCCCGCTGGACGGCCTGTTGCCACATCCGATCCATCACCTGCTGGCGGGAGTCGTACACGAGTTGGGTGTACTCGTTCACCTCACCTCCACCGATCGAGCGGAAGCTGGCCACGAGGTTGGCGCCGATGTTGGCGCTCCGGACGGTCATCCCCATCACTTCTCCGAGCACGGCGTCGATGCGGTAGCCGGGCAGGTCGTTCATCGTCACGATCAGCATGGACGCAGCCTACGACGCGGACGCCACGCGCGTCCGCAAGCCACGGCGGGCCACACGGGCGCGCGTCGAAGGCGTAGAAGGGGACGGATTCGCCAAATCTTCGCGACTACTTTGCGGAACCTTTGCATTCTTGGCGAATTGGTCGTTCCGATGCTTCATTGCGCATGGGTTCGACGCCGGCAGCACCTATGCCGTTGGCTGCACGTGAGCGTGGAGGCGTTGAGAATGAGTTCAAGTGACTGATACGGTCTTGAATGCAACCCAAATCAACACCCCAAGGGACACCCCAATATGACCGACAGACAGCCGGAATTTCCCGTCGAACCATCGCCAAGGGCGCCGCTTGGGCCGTCCCGGCCATCACGCTGACCACGGCGCCGCTCGTCGCCGCGACCGAGCCCCCCATCAAGGACTGCCTGACGTGGACGCTCTCCGCCTCCGCCTGCAAGTGGCCGGGCGCCGGGTCGAAGTGGTCGTACAAGGTCGGTTTCCGGGTGTGCAACACCTGCCCCAACCCGATCGACATCGTGATCGACTCCATGGCGAACAACTCGGGCAAGGCGCTCACGGGCTGCGACGGAACCATCATCGGCCAGACTGTCTCGATCCCCGCGAACGACTGTGTCGACCTGCCCACCTACGCCTACTCATCATCGAGCAGCGCACACTCCATCGACATCTTCGGGCACGCGGTCGGTTCGACCAAGACCATCCTCGTGGGCAGCGTGGACGCGCCCGTCCAGGACTGCACCGGAACCTCGCCCTGCGCCTGACACCCTTCCGACTCCACAGGGGGCGAGCCTTTCGAGGTTCGCCCCCTGCGTCTTGTCGGATCACGGCAAGCGGCCCGGGTTTTGCACCACCGGATACTGGATGCGCAATCCCACCAGCCGAGGCGTCCCTTGACCACGGGTTGAGGAGGGGTGGATCGGGCGTCGTTTGGGCTGATCTGGTCGCATTGCGATCCGCTACTCACCAGCCCAAGGGGTATCCCTCATGACTGAACACACTTCCGGAATCTCCCGCCGCACCATCGCCAAAGGCGCCGCTTGGGCCGTCCCTGCCCTCACCCTGACCACCGCGCCCCTTGTCGCCGCCTCCGGAGAGGTCTGGATCGAGGCATCCAGCAGCGCCTGCAAGCTCCCCGGGGCCAGCTGCAGCCAGGAGGTGGGCGTGACGAAGGGCTACGCCCTCACCGTGCTGGTGTGCAGCTCGGTCGAGAGCGACGTCACCATCCACTTCGACCCGGCGACCGTGACTGTCAACGGCACGCCGTCCGCCGGCTGGGTCATCAAGCCGGACCCGCTGGTCATCCCGAACGTCAACATCGGGGCGAACGACTGCAAGACGATCGTCCTGGGCCTGCAGGGCAACCCCAACAGCCAGAACGTCGCCATCAGCGGCGGCATCTCGTTCTCCTGGACCTCGGCCGACAACCACTCGGGCACCGGCAACTTCTCCTTCTCGGCGGACTCGACGCCGCCGTGCGTCAACTGCGCCCCGGCGTAGAGTCGTCGCTGCCCACCCGATCCGAACCCGTCGGCCCTTGGGCCGGCGGGTTCTGTCGTCCCTGATCCCTCGCGCTAGCCCAGCGGCTCCTCGGCGAGCCAGCGCCCGGCAGGCAGGGGCGTCCCGTGTCCCCGGGTGACGCGGGCGAAGAGGTCGGACGCCTCGGCGTCCGTCGGCGTCGCCACGGTGAGCTGGACGTCGGCGCCGTACGTCGCGTCCACGATGTCGGCCCCGGCGGAAAGGAGCTCCCCCTGCACACGGCCGAAGTCGGAGTGCGGCACGGTGAGCGCGAACAAGGGCCGGACGACCGGCCGGACGCGACCGGCGGCGTCCAACGCCTGGGAGACCGAGTCCGAGTAGGCCCGCACCAGACCGCCCGTGCCGAGCAGGACGCCGCCGAAGTACCTGGTCACCACCGCGACCACCTGGCTGACCCCCGCGCCGCGCAGGACGTCGAGCATCGGCATGCCGGCGGTCCCGGCGGGCTCGCCGTCGTCCGAGGAACGCTCGATCGGGAGCGCGTCCGGCACGCCGACGATGAACGCCGAGCAGTGGTGCCGCGCGCCGGGATGCGCCCGCCGCGCCTCGGCCACGACGGCGCGGGCGGCGTCCTCGGAATCGACGCGGGCGAGGGTGGCCAGGAAACGCGACCGCTTGACCTCCAGCTCGGTCTCGGCGCGGTAGCCGCGCGGCAGCCACAGGGTCACGTCGTCATCCTGACAGACGGCGCCTTGGGGCGGGTCGGCACCCCGTGCTAGGGTCGTTATTGAGAACCATTCGCAAGAAGACGAAGGAGGGGGCGATGCCACGCGTGATGCGCGCCGCGGCGTCCGCCTTGCTGACCGTCGCCCTGCCGTTCGGCTGCACCGGCTGCGCCGCCCCCGCGGGCCACGCCCCGCTCGTGGCCGTCGCCACGACCACCCAACTGGGATCGGTCGTGGGAGAGATCGTCGCGTGCGCCGGGGGAACCTCCAGCACCCTGATGACGCCGGGCCTGGACCCACACGAATTCTCGCTGTCGTCCGCCGAGGTCGCCGGCATGGAGCGCGCACGCCTGGTGGTCGCGAACGGGCTCGGGCTGGAGGGCGGGATGGCATCCGCGCTCGCCAACGTCGTGCGGGACGGGGGACGCGTCTACGACGCCGCCGCCGACGTCGATCCCATCGACCTGTCGAGTGTCCACGCCGACCCGCGCACCGGCCTCGCGCCCGTGGCCGTGGACGACGGAGTCGCCGACCCGCACTTCTGGCTGGACGCCGGACGAATGGCGCGCGCGGCGGTCAACATCGGCGGCCAACTGGCCGACGCGACCGGCGAGGCCGCCTACGCCGAGTGCGGGCGCACCGTCGGCGTCCGCCTTCAGGCGCTGGACGCCGAGGTGCGGACGATCCTGGCGGCGGTCCCCGCCGAGCGGCGCGTCCTGGTCACCGACCACGAGGCGTTCAACTACTTCGCGGCGGCGTACAGGTTCACGGTGGCGGGCGTCGTCGTGCCGGGCGGGTCGAGCGACGCGGACCCCTCCTCGGCCGACCTGGGGGCGGTCATCGCGGTGATCCGGAAGGCGGGGGTGAAGGCGATCTTCTCCAACACCGCGGTCAGCCCGAAGCTCGTCCAGGCGGTGTCGGCGGACGCGGGCGGGAGCGTCCGGGTGGTGCCGCTGTACGTCGACTCGGTGGGCCCGCCGGGCTCCGGCGCTGAGACGTACGCCGCCATGATGCTCGCCGACGCCCGGGCCATCGCGTCCGCGCTCGCCGACTGACAAGGAGAAACGTGGACTTCCTCACCGAGCCCTTCCTGCTGGGCTTCCAGCAGCGGGCGCTGATGGGCGGCCTGATCGCGGCCGTCATGTGCGCCGTCGTCGGCGTGTGGCTCGTGCTGCGCGGCATGAGCTTCTTCGGGGACGCGTTCGTCCACGGCGTCCTGCCGGGCATCGCGGCGGCCGTGCTGTTCGACTTCTCGCCGTACCTGGGGGCCGCCGTGGCCGCGGTCGTCATGGTGGGCGGCATCGAGTTCATCCACCGGCAGACCTCGCTGAAGGAGGACACCGCCATCGGCCTGCTCTTCGTCGGCATGATGGCGCTCGGTGTCGCGATCATCAGCCGGTCCCGGACGTTCACCGGCAGCCTCACCTCGATCCTCTTCGGGGACGCCTTCGGCGTCACCTGGGCGGACATCCGCGGCGAGGCCGTCATCGCGGGCCTGATCGTCGTCGGGGCGCTCGCGCTCTACCGGCCGCTGCTGGTGCTGGCGTTCTCGTCGGCGAAGGCGTCCACGCTGGGGATGCGGCCGCGGCTGACGCACGCGCTGCTGCTCGTGATGATCGCCGGCGCCGTGATCGGCTCCTTCCAGGCCGTCGGGACGCTGCTGGTCTTCGGCCTGCTCGTCGGCCCGCCCGCCACCGCCGCCTTGGTGACCCGGACGGTGCCGATGATGATCGGGGTCTCGGTGGTGCTGGCCGGGGCGTCGGTCTGGCTCGGGCTGCTGCTCAGCTACTACCTGGGCACGGCCGGGTCGGCCACGATCGCGCTGGTCGCGGTCGGGATCTTCTTCGTCGTGCTGCACCTCGTCTGGCTGCGGCGGGTCGTCCGGCGCCGGGTGGACGCCCGCGCGGACGCCGAGGCGGTGGCGGCATGACCGCGGCGTCCGATTGCGGGCACGGGCCGGCGGCGTCCCAGGAGCTGCTCGCGGAGGCGTCCGACCTGGTGCTTGCCTACGGCGGGCACGTGGCGATGAAGCCGTCGTCGTTCAGCATCCCGGCGCGGGGGGTCACGGCGATCATCGGGCCGAACGGGTCGGGGAAGTCGACGCTGCTCAACGCCCTGGCCGGCGTGATCGCGCCCCGCTCGGGACGCCTCGAGGTGCTCGGTGGGCCGCCGAACCAGGCCTACCGCAAGGTGGCGTGCGTGATGCAGTCGATCGGTTTCCCCGAGGGCACGCCCATCACCGTGCGGGAGGCGGTCGCGATGGGCCGCTACGCGACCCGGGGGTGGTTCGGACGCCTCGGCAGGGCCGACCGCGAACGGGTCGCCTGGGCGATGGACCTCCTCGACGTCACCGACCTGGCCAGGCGGCACCTGGGCGAGCTCTCGGGCGGGCAGCGGCAGCGGGTCTACGTGGCCCAGGGGCTGGCCCAGGACCACGTGGCCGTTCTGCTGGACGAGCCCCTCACCGGCCTCGACCTCACCTCGGCGCGCACGATCGACGCGATCATCCATGGCGAGCGCGAACGCGGGCACGGGGTCGTCCTGACGACCCACGACCTGGACGAGGCCCGCGCGGCCGACCACGTGATCCTCATGAACGGCCACGTCGTCGCCTGCGGGCCGCCCGAGGTGGTCTGCACGCGCCGCAACCTCGAGACGGCCTACGGGCTGGGCAGCCTGCACGACTCCGGGGAGGTCTTCCTGGACGACCCGCAGCACGAGGGCCACTCCCACCCGGCCGTCGACGCCCTCGACCCGGCGCACCCCGAACGGCGTCCGCACCGGCACCACGACCACTGACCGCGTTGACAGCACGTTCACAGGGGCATATGCCCATGTGAACGTGCTGTTAACGTCGGCTCGGGGCGTTCAGGAGGTCAGCGCGGCGCGGCCGGCCCGGAGGACGGGAAGGAGGGCGAGCGTCAGCGGCGCCTGGAGGTCGTCGGGGCGCTCGGGATCGAGCCAGCGGGCCTCATCGATCTCGGCCGACGGGCGGGCGTCCGCGACCAGCCCGGGGTACGCGAACACGTACGCCCGGAGGGCGTGCCCCGGCTCGTTGGCGGCGTCGGTGCGGTGCTCCCCCAGGTCAACCAGTCGCTCGCGGGGCAGGATCACCCCCAGTTCCTCGGCGAACTCGCGGACGGCGGCGGCGTCCGGGGCCTCGTCGTCCTCCAGCTTGCCGCCGGGCAGCATGAACGCCTCCGTGCCGCGCTTGCGCACCGTCAGGACGCGACCGGCGGCGTCCCAGACGATGAGGGCCGCGACCGTCAGCGAGGGTGCCCCGGGCTCGCTCACGCGGACGAGGCGAGCAGCGCGGCCAGGGACGTGGCCGGACGCCCGA
>Ga0075152_10000732_pt1 | contig 23891 bp, 30 predicted proteins | sample JI61114C2DNA_FD_70964 | JGI IMG/M metagenome (GOLD analysis project Ga0075152, IMG submission 70964) | Wastewater effluent complex algal communities from Wisconsin, to seasonally profile nutrient transformation and Carbon sequestration -... | ecosystem: Engineered > WWTP > Effluent > Algae...
CAGCGTAGCAAGAGAAACTTAATCACTTGCTGCGGTTCCTTCTTTGGGTGTCTAGAACTTACTGTGATGTACATACCACGCAAGATCAAGGAATTCTTCACCAAGAAGACTGATGAAACTCTCGTAAGGAAGAAGATCGTCAAACCGTGGGAAATACTGAGTACTGAGAGTGTCAAGCTCATCGAAACTGTTGAACAGGAGTACTCCAAGAAGAAGGAGGAGGAGGCTGAATACAAGTTCAGGCATACCTTCAACAACTACCTTCCAGCACTGATGAAGCTCCTTGACCTTTACTACTTTGTGTCGTTGTCAATCGGTGACAGCCAAGTAGACTGGCTGGGCACAGCTTCCACCAACATTAGTCCCAACAACGGTGGATGGCTCTACGAAAACTACCAGATCATCATGTGGGTATGTGCTGGACTTGTCGTCATCTACCTTGGAATGAGTATTAAGGCAGTCAGGTACATCAGCTAAGGCAGGTTTGGTCTTACGGAAAACGGTTTACCTGCTGGCTTTCCCACGCCAATGTTCTTCTTTACTACCATTTACAAACTGCTCTCGCTGTCCCTCTTCTCGCTCATCATGCAGACCATATACGATACCTTTGACTGCACCTGGTTCAACCCGCCACCTTTTGTACTCTTCAGGGACGGCTCATTGTAATGTTTGGCATCCCAGCACGATATCTTCGTGGTGGTGGCTATCGTCTGCATGGCAGCATACTATCCCATTAGTGCATACGTCTCGCCTAACTTTCAGTTTGCCGAGAAGTCTCTCGACCTCAAGTACAAGCCAAGCTACTTGGTGCTGTTCTTCCAGTGTAAGTTTATATTAGTGGCTGCTCAAGTACTGCTAACTTCAACACCGCAGGATACCACCCTCGAAATCATCTACATATCAGTCATCATCGCCATACTAGTCGTCCTTGCCTTCACAGTCTTGAAAACTCAGCCTTGTTTGATCAAGTGGTTCAACTATCTGGATGCATTGCTGTTGCTGATATCACTCGTCGTCAATGCATGTGGACTCGCGATCTACCTGACTGGTCAGCGGATCGTCTGCATTGCTGTCGGTAGTACAATATGCGGCATTCTCGTCGGTGGAACTGCCTGGCTGCTCAAGGCAAAGTTCTTCAGCAGCTCAGTCGCGACTGCAGAAGTGGTAAACAACGAAGAATTGTTGATGGCGCTGGACTATACTCACAAAAAACATCGCAAGCTGGCAAAGACTCAGTTGATCGAGGATGCCGGAGTGACAAGCACGGATAAGCTGGCAAATCCAGCGCTTTTCGTTTACTGATTCCTGCCTAATAACAAATGTCTTCGAATCACTCAACAAGGAAACGAATTTTGTCATAGCTACCACCGGCTGGCATTAACGAGCAACTAGTTGTGTAGCCTCTCCCGCAGAGTAGCCAAGGCTGGTCGTTTCTTGATGATGCTAGCTACCACCTGGGTTAGGCTAGCCGTCTTCAGGAACAGGTTATGCAGGATCCTCAACGAGATCTTGTAGCGCACGTTATCCATACCGATTGTTAAGTGAGTCTATTCGAAGGCGATGGTAGGGGGTGTTGGTTTAGTATCCGTCTTGGATTATTCGGTTTGCACACCTTCGGAGATCTCTGTGGTTTATACCTGATGGTCCTCCCCTTCTGTATTGAGAGCGGTCTTAACAACGATGGGTTCGATCGATACAAACGGCTCTTCCGGGATGTCAAATAGCTACTCCAAGCTTTCGTGGTGAAGAACTGCTAACACCGACTACTCAGATTCAAATGCCTTCACTAACGGCTGCTCGGCAATTACTGTTGGTATATCTGCTTGGACATTTGAATTGTCATGCTGCTACTTCTCGTTACTGTCATAGCGGCGAGCCACCACCTACCCCAAATCATCACGCTAGGTCCTGCTCATCAGTAGCTCACCACTCACCAGCATCTGCTTTAATTACAGCTTGGGTCGAGGATGTGCTATCTTGCGATCTCGACTACGAGACACCTCTCTCACTCGCTATCTCGATCTGAACATTTCCTGCTGTCGCACCATGGTGTAGTGCAGAATCCGTTCAGTCTTGTCGTATGGACGCGAACAATTGGGATGGCAATACTCCTTGCGATGATGCTTCTCTTAAAGTACAGGGAGTTTGGGAGAGTTGTAGTTACGAAGGCTACTCTCGAAGCTGTTGGAACGAACTAGCACACAGAATTTGGCCTCAGCAGGCTCCTCACAACATTTCTTGGGAGTGTTATTCATGGGACCGTTGGCACTGAAATAATATACCACTAAGAAGTATGAATGCCAATCAGTTGTTTCAGTGGCCCTCGAGCTAACGTATCTACTGGTCAATGCTTGAAATCTCTTTGAGCAGATGTTCTTTCTCTTTGTAGAGTCTTACAAGCACACTATCCTCCTGCTCGGGGATGTCATGCTCATGGTCGTGCTGTAATTCGGAGATCAATGAACGCTGGTCAATGGACTGGCTTAGTTCGAACAACTGTTATTCAGACTCTCCAACGTTGCTTGCAGAATGGTGTATTGTTGTCTGACTGCTGAGTTGGTGATACTTGTCAATCGTTTCTTTGAGGGCCTACTTCTGTTTGGACATTTGGGGACGTGTTACTTCTGAGGAAGACTTAGACTTGAAAGGAGGTGGTAAGGGAATAGATGATGGATGCCTTACTTCCGATTTGCCGACTGGAAGAGTTTGCTCTGGCCTATCTTCGTCATCAGTTGCTCTCCGTTCGGTATACTTTACTGTTCGACCCGCATTGTTCAGTCTTTCTCTGCTTTTTGCTTGCCTTTCAGGTTATTACTTCCATTTGGGTGGAGTACGCTTATTGACGACTTGCTTGATTTATCTTGATGCCAATTCTTCGCTGGACTCCATGATCCTCTTAACTGATTCGGCAGGAACCACTGGAGTCTTGCTTTTGATTTTGTTCATAACCTGATCAATTTCGTTCAGAAGGTTCTTCTCCCGAGTGCTCGTAACGTTCGACTGGAGCAAGTTGGATTAAGCGAGCAACGGTAAGGATTCATTTGCACCACGGGATGTCTCGCTAACCATTAAACTTTCCTCTGGCATGCCCTTGAACAGGGTTGAGTTAAATTGTTCAACCGCCGGTCGGCCGGGAATGACTCCCGATTTGTTCGTGAGAAACCGTTCGATGTTTTGCTTGTACTTCATGAGCTTCCGTTCGAACTCTTCAGTTTTCTTTGAGTATTCCTCAATGCTCATAAATGAATTTGTGAAAGGATTCGAATCAATACATTCTCATTTGGGTTGCGCTTTCGCCATGTTTTGCGCCACCGAATTGTCCGCGTTGTTCCTCTTCTTCCTTGACTTCGCAACGAAGCCAAAGTCCCAGCAAGAATGCCATGGCTGTAATTCCTGTCATGATGAATCCGATGATGTAGCCGGTGCGGCTGTATCCAAGTACTGCAGTCTGGATCAAGTCGTAGCAGTAGGCTGTGGGGACACCTAAATAAGCTATAACCTTACCGTTGTTAATGTTGCTGAACCTGTATATCACCAATGGTGAAGTAGTCAGGTTACACCAGGAGGTGCAGCTTAGAAGTGGTTCGATGTATGCCATTACGGTTGCTCCAGTGGTCATATTCGTTGTGTTCCAGGCTGTATTGGCACAATCTTGAGACTTCACAGCTTTGGTGCTGTCAGTCGTAATATTAGGCAAGTATGTCGTCAGCGTTGATGCATTGTATAGGGCCTGAGAAGTAGTTGTGAGGTAGCATTAGCAGTTTGATTTGCAGACAGAGTTCTCAGCAGAAAGGGTGTAGTTTTGTAACTGTCCGAAGTAGTCAATGTTGGTGCAATTGCCATTGAACCATGCTTCCGGCGCCTTAAGCAGAGCGATGGAAAGGCCCAAGAACCAAACCATACAGATAACGCTGATGATGGCGTAGAATAACAGACAATAGCTGTTCTCCTTGAAGGAGCCTAAGTTAGTTATGTTTTGTACCGAGCACTCCACAGATGCCTCCGAAAGTGAGGAGGATGACCAGCAAAATTGCGGCAACAAAGATGGCAGTTGCGTAGTAGTTGACCGAGACCATCTCCACCAGATTGTTTCGGATGTTGGAGAGCAGAGCGTAACCAGCAGCCAGCACTGAATAGATGAATGGGAGTACATGCGATGAGGGCAGCTCCGATCAGTGTGACGAAGACCGCGTTGAAGATGTTAATGAACTTTTTGCAAGCACCTGCCATTGAAAAAAATAAATTATACGGCAAGGGAAAGTGGCAGCCATTTAAAAGTGATATCTCTGAGGAAGGGCGGAACCCCATCAGAAGGTTTCCCTCAAAGAGAGCACCTTATCTAAGAAGAACTCCAATCTCACTCTCCCTTTGGAAAGGATACTAACTTTCCAAGGCTGATGCTAACGGTTTCCCATTGGCAGCAATAGGTGCTTCTTGAATAGCTGCCAGTGGATAATCGCCACAGGTTTATTAATGCTCTTTTCTCGGTGTATCGAAAGCTGATAAAACCCTAACGATCAAATACCATGGCTCCAAGAAATCATCCGAAGGTCAAGTCAAGCCAAGATACCTGAGGTGGAGTGTTGAAGGAGTCTGTTGTATCTGGAATGAATTTGGTTCCAATTGGAGCTGTCCCAGCATACATGGCAGTTCAGGTAGCTCTGTTTAGATCCAGCAATTAAATCTAACCGACAGAAGAAGTAGGCTGTCGGGTAGCTGTGTGTCTGCCATACTAGCTTCTTTTCTGAAGATATCCGAAGTCAGAGGTTACATTGGCAAAGTAAGGATTCAGCTCATCATTTTGGCAACTCGCCATATTCGTGCCGTACAATGTCAATAAACCATAACGAACGATCAGAAAGCCGTTGCGTTCGGTACAATGTCTCGTAACGATGTTGCCTGCTATAATATTCAACCATCAGCAGCAGATGTGAAGAAAGTAGATTCTACAGACAATGATCAAGGGTAACGACCATCCTGAATGGAACCGTGGCTGCTGGAGGGTACGCGATGAATCTGGCGTCTATTGGTGGTAGGTGGCACTGGCATCATCTGCGGTGCTGGTCCTTTTCCCGAATTGCACAGATACCAAACCGAACTCAACCAGCTCAGGAGGATAAAGCCAGCGATGATGAAGGAGATGATAGCAGCATACTTGCCGTAGAAGTTCAACCGTTCGGAGACGCGAGCATAGCAGGTGAATTGTGGTTTGCCTAAACATCACAAAGGTAAGTACCATTGTTAACGTCAGTGAATCGGTAGAAGAGGTTACTGCTGTCGCTGCACCAACCAGTACACTGGTAACGGTTTTCGAGAAGAGCATACAGTGCAACGTTAGTCTTCAGGTCGTTGGACAGATCAATGTTAGAGCAATCCTGGAGTCTCACTGGAAGTGCACCGTTCAGTGGGTCAGCACCAGGAGCGCTGGTCGCCAAAGCGATTCTGTCTGAATAAGTTAATTTCTTACCGTCGGTTGAGTATACAGAGCCATTGAGAATGTTTGGGAAGTAGCAAGGGCAGGCTGTTGAGCAGATTGTATTGTTGGCTTGAAGAGCAGCTGCTTCGGCAGCGGCGAAAGGAGACAAAGAGATGCATTGAGAGTCTTTGTTTTGGTCAAAGTATTTGGGAATCACAATTAGAGAAGAAACTCCGACAGCTAAGAAGAAGAGAGCCCAGAACGTCATCATGATGACAGCGAACACAAGACAGCATCGATTTCGTTTAGAGCTTCCACAGATGCCCATCACCGTAGTGAGGAACAGCACCGACAGCATGGAAATGACCACTGCAAAGACGACAGTGCCGAGAGTACCAAAGGCTTGCCAAATGTCTTTTGTCTTGAGCCAGCTGTAAGAGACGACTGAATAGAATTGGTTGGTTACTGCCGATGCCAGCGAGAGCCGTGAGCATGACCACGATGTAGAAGATAATGGCAAAGCCCCTACATATAGTCGGGGTCTCCTTGAGTGCAGACTTGCCGGGTTTCATAGAATTCTATTTGGAATTTGATTAATCTTCTGTGGCGCAGCACTTAAAATGAAGTTGGAATATCTTCCATGCCTGTTCCACACTAAATTACTGGTATGAGAGTGATATTTGCAGCTGAGTTTGTTCTGTGAACTTCCAAAATCGAACTTGCACCGTTCATCTGACCAAAGGACCAGTAAAAGTAGGCCTTGCCAGCACAGCAACCCACCTCGGCTCAAACCAGCACGAAACGGCAACTACCAACCATAGACTTAATGATTTTCTTCCAAATACTTCTGGATTTCTTCGTTTGCCCAATGTTTGAAGTTATGGCCACACCCAACTGGCACAGCTGGCCATTGTATATATATATAATCTGAATGATCACCCGATTACTATTCAGAACTGGAAAGACCATGCTCAGATCAGTTCGGCTGAGCTACCGCTTTTCCGAACTTCAAGATCCGAAGAAACCTTTTGGTGAGGTGCCAAAACCTCAGACAAACATTCCTCCACCAACGAATCCCGAACCCTCGAAGGAAAGCCTGTATGACAACACCGACAACGTCGATAAAAATGAATAAGAGAATGAAGTCAGCAACACAGCCTACATCCTTGGTGGCAGTGCTATTATGATGATCCTGGTGTACGTGCTACTGCAGATGCAGGCGCTGCGTGGTGATAAGAAAGCCAACAAGTTTCAGAGCGGCAAGGTTGAAGCTATAGGGAAGGCAGATATCGGAGGGGATTGGAAGTTACTTAACACTAAGGGACAAGTAGTATCGAGCGACGATTTCAAGGGGAAGTACTATCTTATCTACTTCGGCTTCTGCAATTGTCCGGATATCTGCCCTAACTCACTGACGAAGCTCAAAAGAGCACTAGAAATCATCCGCAAGCTACCGGATAGCAAAACTTTCCAGTTGAAGTCTATCTTCGTTTCTGTGGATCCAGATCGAGACACACCCGAGAAGATTGAGAAGTTCCTCGGCTATTTCGATAAGGAGATGATTGGTTTGACGGCTGCCAGTAACAATGATCCCATGCTAAAGGATTGCCTAAAGAAGTTCAAGATCTACGCCACGAAGATTAATTTCGAGGACGAATAGGAACACCGGGGGCTCCAGGGTTATACCATCGATCACACAATCCTGACCTATCTCGTGGACGACGAGAATAACTATCTAACACATTTAGGAGCCAACCTCGGAGAGCACGACTTAGCCAAGACTATCATGGAGAAGATCAGAGAAAGATAACGTACCAAACTGAAGAAATACTCGGCATGAGCCACAATGATGTACATAACTGAAATTGCTCGTCATTGTTGGGTCGGTGATCACTGCTTGGCGACCAATACTGTTTCCCGACCGACTTTCCCGACGGATAAAAGTTTGTAATATGCGATCGCTGTTGAACACCTTGCGCATGCGCTTTTCCTTTTTCGGCAAGAAGAAGCCACCACCCTAGCCGGAAACCCTTGAGGAGATCATCAGCAACAGCAAGAACCTAGGTTACCTCATCCAAGAGATCAAAGACAAAAACCAGAGTAGGCCCAAGCTGCTACATCCCAAGTTTGGCGATAAGCTCACAGTAGTGTTCGAAATGGACGAATGCTTTATGTATTCATTCACGCCCGATTAGGAGGGTTACCTCCTAGCACCCTTCCGCAAGTACGACCACTACATTGAGTACCCCGAGTACGATGCCTATTTAAGCATCTACCGCCGCAAGAACTGCGAGAAGTTTCTGAAGTACGTTGTAGAGCAGTGTGAGCCAGTGCTTTGGACTACCGGTGTAAGGAGCTACTGTGATCTGGTCATGCCCTTTTTCGATCCCTAGAACCTGATAACAAATCGGTTCACGCAGGAGCAATGCGATACGTTGGTTCACTAACCTGACGACGTTGACGAATATGTCAAAGATCTGTAACTGCTCGGTCGCGATATGCGGAGGGTGGTCTACATAGACACTCGAGCCTTTGGGTTCTGGATGTACCCGGATAATTGCTATGCCCTGAGCCAGTACCGTGCTGACGCGACAACAGCAGCAACAGACGACATGCAAGACCTCATTGACTAGCTGGAAAAACTGAAGTAGATGGATGACGTACGTCCGTACCTCAGCGAAAGATTCCTGCTACGGGAAATCCTCTAGTCAGCCAAACTGTTGTGACCTGCCTGGCGTATATATTCGCCTATAAACAAAAGCATGCATCGCAAGTGCGAGATTAACACTCTCTTAGCGAACCTATTCGTTCAGCCAGAGGTGAATCCTTAGCATGCTCGCCTCAAGGCCGATTCGTTGGAGCGTCTGCATGAAACCTACTAAGCTCTGAGCGAACAGAACTTCGAGGAATACTTTTCGTATCTGGAGGACTGGACGCTGCAGGAGGCCGACGATAGGAACCTTGAAGTGTTCGTGGACAAGCTGAGAGAGTTGAGAAGCTATTTGGAAAGGACGAACCGTCTAGAGTTGGCTGCTCCATTATTCAAGCTGTGCTACTACTTGCTACAACAGGAGGGTTAGAAGGTACGGAGCCGTGCTCTCTAGTTTACATTGGAAATGATGTCGACAATGCACGGGCAACACTACATTAAAAACACAGTGAAGATGTTGATCATGAAAAGCAACTCTTGGTACGGTTACGATTCGGCATTGCGGGTGTTCAGTCATTTTCGAGATCGCTTTTGCTAAGAGGAGTATGTAGCAGTGCTCAGCAACTAAAACTTGTACAAGGGTTTTCGTAGCAAGAAGGTGCTATCTCTCAATGTACTCCGTATGCCTGAGGAGACAATTAGTCGTGCACTGTTATTGGCTCTCGTGGCAGTCAACGATAGGCTATCCACCGACTCTGACGAAATCATTCAGACGCATGCGTTAAAAGGAAAAGTGCTGTTGCTTGGCAAGGAGTTACAAATGAATGAGACGAGTCCTATGGTATGCTTTAAGCAGCTGCTCCCCTACTACGAACGGCAAGAGGTCAGATTAAAGTACGCCTTGATAGAGATGACTCCTTCACTAGTGAGGATAATGCCAGCAGAGGGCGTGCAGATGCACTACCACTACATGTAGAAGAACATAAAGGTCGAGGAACCATAGATATCCGAGCTGGTGATAAACAACCTGCGCTTCATCTTTCATCTGGTGAGCTTGGAGGATCAGTAGAGGCTGCTGGAGAAGCTGCTATCGGAGAAGTCGGATGTTGAATTGGAAAGTACACAATTGCTCTACTTAGAAACTGTTGCCAAGAATGTGATTGAACTGCTGATGCACCTGGAGCGTGAGGAACTGCTGATGGGCTTTCTAAACAACTTCCTCATGGAGCAAAGTGATCACGTCAAACTTGCTCTGCTCAAATCATTTTTCCAGCATGAGGGGTGTAAGCATTTGTATAGACACTTCAAGCCTTTGCTGGACCAGTTGCTGCACAATAAGCGGTGGAGGACTCGGTTGGAGTCTCTCGGACTGCTCTAGCGGTTAATGCAGTTGTATGAGTTGGATTAATCGACTGTCGACAAGCTCTACCAACTGATAGTAATGGATCAGGCCTACAGGGTGAGGGTGTCCGCTATCAAGCTTGTACTGCCGTTCTTAAAACACCCAATGATCACTGAGAAGCTCATTCCCGCGATCCTGCGATAAGCCACCAACTGTAATTACAAGGTTAGGCTTACAGTTCTCTTTTTCATACAGGTATCTTCCCACTTACTCTTAGGAAACCTTCCTTCAGCTGCGAATGACCCCATTGGCTCCACACCTCCTTAAGACTATTGACGACCTTTCACGGGACGCAGTACGAAATGTAGTTGAACTTGCCGAAGCCATGCAAATGGAGATCAAGAACAAACAACTGCTTTGATACCAACTCTTCGTATAATGAATTCGCATATGCTAGGTCAGCTATAATCCTCGCGAATGGACGAGCTTGACCGGATGGATAACTCTAATGTTGGCTATCGTCACTGCAATCTCATCCTGCAAGATCATGGTAACAAGCTATGGCTGGGTGACTTTGCCAGTGCATAGGATATCGAATCTCTGCGTGCAAAGCATATCAAAACAGGTAGGTTGGGGAGTATATAGGGCAGTCATCACGGCAGCACACGGCTACTTCGTGGAATATGATCGCAGCATCACGCACCACTCGTTCAACCTGCAGGACGTTAAGGCACAGAATATCATGCAATACTTTGATGAAGCAACACGCAAGATCGGTGCAGGTAAGCAGCCAAAGACGTAGGTCTGCGAGTGGGGTCGGTATTGGTACATTGCGCTGCTGGAGTATCGAGGGTAATGCTTACAATTGATGTAGTCTGCTACACTGGTGATTGCCTATCTCATGAAAGAGCATCAGATGACCTTCCATCAAGCACTGAACCACTGCAAAAAATGTCGTCCAGAGGTATGTCCAAACATCAGTTTTGAACGACAGCTGAAGATCTACGAGAAGTCAATGGGCTACAACACTCGGCCGAGTAAGCTGGAAGAAACATCTAAACGCAGCGATATGTCCACCACTCTTCCATAAATAACAGCCTTCCGGAGCAATCAAAAAGAACGTGAAACAAGGCGGAGCAACTTCCATCAAACTGACTACGGCGGATTCAAGCCAACTATCAAACCAAAGCATTCAATAACTTCCAAGGAGAATCGTGGGTGGACCCAGGACCAGAGAAAAGACGCCTATCTCAGGCAAATCGCTGAATTTCGGTTCGGCATCACCGCACTGAAAGGCAAGCCGACTACTAACTGACTTTATACAGTTTATCCATCCATTAGACAAAATGTTCGGAAGGGGGATTTTACGGGGGCTCCAAGGAAAGCTCCGATTTAGCTTTGGGAGGCTAAACGAGAAGTTTAACAGAGAGGCAGACTACTATGCAGTACTCGGGGTCAACCGGAGCGCCACGGAGCAAGAGATTAAACAAGCCTTCTATCGTTTAGCAAAGCAATACCATCCAGATTCACAGAAGGGTTTCGAGTAGAAGTTTAAGCAAGTAAACGAAGCCTACACAATACTGTCGGATCCAGCAGTTCGTCGCGATTATGATCAGGTGAGAGTTTACAACATATTCAAAAGCAGATTTACGGGAGGAGGATCTCAGTATTCTCAACAGCAAGATTACAATCAAACAGAGTCATACGGTTCCCAGAACTATCAACGCTACAATCGAGAAGGTGCCGAGGGTGACTGGTGGGCTCGCTCTCAGCGCAATCCTCGTCGAGAGTATAGGAGCATGTCAGAACCTGATCGCTAGCTTCTCAAAAACGAGTTCCAGGGGATCATGTGGAAAATCATTGGGTTCAGTTTGGCGTGGGTTGCGTTCAATGCTCTCATTCATAGCTTCGAGGTTCACTAGCCTCCAGTTCCAGTAAGTCAGCCTGTGAACTATCATCAGCAAAATTACGGTCGCCCCAAACATGATCAGGTATGGGCGAAGCTTGGCGAAAACCTCAGCCAAAACAATAGGCCCAAGTGATCTTCCATCAGCGATCAGATGGCTTAGACAGTCTTTTGCCGTTTCAATGTTTTCCACCACCACCGGTTTTTATCAGTAGAGAGCCGCCAACACCATCCACGTATGAGTGCGTAAGTAGTCGGTTAAAACCTCAGCTTTTGCGTAATATTTACAGATACGATGCAGGACGAAAAGGTTTACAGAGTGTACGCTGACGGTGTGTTTGACTGCTTCCACTTGGGCCATGCTAATCTGCTTAAGCAAGCCAAGCAATGTTTACCAGGCAAGAAGGTACACCTAATCGCAGGTGTGTGCAAACAAACCGACGTGGAGAAGTACAAAGGTACACTCGTTTATTAGCATAGGTTCATGCATCAACACAGAACGCGAGCGTGTCGACCTCGTTCGTTCGTGCAAGTGGGTTGATGAGGTCTACGAAGGGGCACCATGGATCATTGACGAAAGTACATCCGCAAACGAATTTAGAGTTCCTCACAGACAACAACATCGACTACGTTGCCCATGATGATGAACCCTATGTGACAGTGGGTACCGATGATGCATATGCTCTTCCCAAACGGTTGGGCAAGTTCGTGGCAACTCAACGCACAGCTGGAATTTCTACCAGCGACCTCGTGACCCGAATCATCGCTGATCGTGACAAATACATCGGCCGTAACCTCAAACGAGGCGTTTCCCGAGAGGCACTCAACCTGAGTTTGGTGGAGTACTGGATCTTCCTGCTCAAGCAGAAGTTCTGCCCGAGACGAGCGACAGCAACTGCCAAGAAAACCGACTGATTGTGATTGACGATGATGCCTCAACAGCAATTGCAAAACATAGCAACTTTCATGTTTCGTAGGAACAACACTTCTACAACAACATTGCATTTGTTCATTTGCCTTAAGATAGGGAGGTGGGTTGGGAGCCGATCAGTCTGCAGTTAAATGGTAATCATTGATCATGGCTACAATGAAGTCATCATGGCATCCCCTTCGTTTTGCTGTTGAAATTATTATATTGCCAGTTGGATATGCCAAGGGATTTAACCCGAACCTTTCACATGAGCACCGGTACCGCTGGTTTCAGTCAACTCCCCTATAAATAAGTTTATTACATGGACGACCGCAGTGACGATTCCATTGGCGATATCGGCTATCTCGATCCGGTGCAGATCCAAAACGCTTCACTGGAGGAGCTGAAGAGAACAGTCGTGTATCTGCATCAGAAGTATGGTGAAATCTATCAGGAGCTGCAAGCTCGGAATGCTGAGGTAGATGAACTGCAGAGAATGAACGCTGCTGATGAAACTAACTTCTAGATCGTGAACCATGGGTTCGAGGTTAACAGTTAGATCAACCGCATACGCGCTGAGTACACTGAAAAGATGAAATAGCTGGTTGCTGGGCATGAACTATAGATGATGCAGACTCGGGAGAAGTACTAGCTGTCTCTGAAGGAAATTGAAACTGAGATTCGGGGGCAAAGCCGTCAGAGCATGATAGAGGAAATCGATGAGAAGTGCATGAAGTTCATATAGGATATGCGAATCAAGTAGGAAGATCTTGAAAGGACAAAACAGGAGCTGGAGTTGGGCAGGCAGCAGGATCGCAACGAACTGAATGCCGCACAGTAGTAAAACCACAAGATAAGGGAGGAGGTGTCGGCATTGAAAAATGATCAAGTGCTGAAAGCAGCCCAAATTGCAACTCTACAGTCACAGTTGGAAAGCTAGAGGGCTCGGCTGGAGCACTAAAAAGTACGGCTTAGATAAGAACAAGAGCGTACGATCAATGAGCGCGTCGCTTACGAGCAAGAAAAGTTTCGAAAGGACCAAGAGCAGTATAAACGTGAACAGGAACGTTTTCGTGAAGAAGAGCAGAGGCAGAAAGGCAAACTATCAACAACTGTGGAGGAGGGAACCCGGTTAAAAAACCTTTTGGAAGACCAACGGAGCAAGTGTATCGAACTGGAACGATACAATAACCAGCTCCGAGAGAAGTTTTCCATGTTGACGGAGGAAGCGGAACGGCAGAAGGCTATCAACGATAACTTCAGACAGTTTGCTGAGAAGAAAGAAACCGAGAGCAAACGAATCGCTGAAGAACTTAAGAAGACATCGGAGGAAAACGCACGACTGAAGCAGCAGAAGAACAACCAGAACGAAGGCATGGAGAAAGAAGTAGAAAGATTGAATGCTCGGCTACGAGGCCTGGTTGATGAATTCCACCAGGAACGGCAAAACATAGAGCAGCGCTATGCCAACCAACTAAAAGTTAAGCTGGATGAATCGGCCAAAGTGAAAGATCTGGAGATGGATCAGCTGCGTTTGGATATTGAGGTAAAGTCTAGAGAAGTCTCTCGCCTTCAAGGAAAGATCTCGGAGGTTGAGATGCTCAACAAGTGTAACGTTAACCTGATAACCCAAAAGAACTCGCTCTGCGAGAAGCAGTTGTAAGAAATCAATAAGAAGAGCAAGGAGATTCGACTACTACAAAACGAGATTACCGAACACCGTGAGAAGGATCAAGTCATCGATCGACTCAACCAGGACCTTCGAGATAAGGATAAGACTATCATAGCGCTGGAGCAACAGATCCGTGAATGTATGAAGAAGATGGAAAAGATGGTAGATGACTACAAAGTCAAGGAGAGGAAGGTAACTTCCCTGGAGCAGCAACTCGAGGAATCAAGCAAGACCATTGAAAAGCTAAATGGGTAACTAACAGCCAAGGAGAAGGTTGCTGGCCGATATGAGCAATCTAACAAATAAATCGATAGGAATGTGGCCAGTCTCACTGACGAACTCCGAACCAAGAATCAGGCAATCACCAAATACGAACAGCAACTATTGGAATTGACGAAGAGTATTGAAGGAGTTAGTCAAGAAAATAGTCTAAGGAACAGGTAAATCGCAGCGCTGCAGCTACAGATTAAAGAGAGTAACACAAAGATCGTCGATAAAAACAAATCTCTTCAAGAGTTGACCATCTTGAATACTCAGTTAGAACTCAGGGAGAGAGAGTCGAAGGAGGCCCACGACAAAACCAAACGGGAGCTTGACAGGTTAAACCAAAGAGTTAGGGAAAATGAAGTGGCGATCCGTCAGTCCGAGTAGCGAATTCAGCAGCAAGAGGTCGATTTGAAGAGCACTAGCAGAAGTTATGGGGAACAGTTGCAGAAGCTAACTACAGAACTGCAGAATTACGAATCAAAGCTCCGGGAGTCGGAGGCAAGGGAGCATTTGCTTAAATAGGAGTTAGGCAAGGCAAAGTAAAAAATGAAGGTGCTTCAAAAAGACAAAGCATCAGCAGAGAAAGTGCAGGAATACAAGGATTTGCTCCAATCCACCACTTCCCTTAATGAGTCCATCAACGAGGAACTCAAGAAGTCTCATAAAAGAGTCTTGGAACTAGAGCAGCAGCTTAACGAAGACCGGGACAGGAATCGATTCCGGAGCGAACCAATGGAAACAAAACTGCGTGAGGCTGAGAAGGATGTGATGACATTGCAAGGTGAGCTCTCCCAGAATAAGCTTCACTTGGGTAACCTTACAAACGAAAAACGTTTTCTCGAGATAAAATTAGAAGAGCTGCGAAAGGACCGCGATAACCTGGCTAGCACAAGTAAGGCCAAATTAGAACGCTACGACGAGCAACTAAAGCAACGAGATCAGAACCATGCCACTGACAAAGCCTATCTGAATGAATAGCTCAGTCGAGCGAGACAGAATTTGGAGAGCTTATCTAACAAACAAACTGAGACAAAGCTGGAAAATCAGATGTTGAAGAGCGAGCTAGAATCATTGACGAAGAATCTTGCAGCAACGATCGAATAGCAGAAGGGAAAGATCACAGACAATTAAACTCTTCGAAGAAAGATTAGAACTCTGGAAGAACAGTGCTCTAAGCTCACTGCAAGCCAACGTCTCCCACTTCAAAGAGATGACTCAGCCAGTGAAAAAACGTTCTTTGTTGACAGGTTAGCTGAAGATCGCAATGGAGTTATGAGGATTCGGCAACAATCTGAAGACCGTAATATGGAAATAGCCCGTTTAAGGCAACAATTAGAGGAGAAACTCGCGGAGAACATTCGATTGAAGCAACAGTTGGACAAGCTGACAGCAGAAAGAGAACTTGAACAAATCAGGCTTAAGACATCTTCCCAGCAGTCTGATGATGTGACTAGGGAGCTCGTAGTTTTAAGAAGGGAAGCTGATAGCCTTCAAAATGAGCTGCAGAAAAGTTAATTAGAATTGACTAACCTCAAGCAAAATGAGTCAAAGCGTAATAGTGTGATACAATCAGAACTGGAGCGGGCCAAAGCTTCACTAAGTGGGTTGACAAGATAGCTGGTTGATAGTAAGAGAGAAACGAACCTTCAAACCGAGAAGGTCGAGCAATTGAAACGGGAAAAGAAAGACTTGGAGAGGCTGCTCAACTAAGCAGAACAAACAATCCTCGAAGAGTCTTCGAAGGCAAAGAGAATGAGTAACACTTTCCAGATTCGGCAGCAAGACGATTTAGCAAAAGATAATCTTGAGCGATTGCAGCAGTACTGTGACTCTATCAAATCAAAGAGTAAAGAGGAGATCGATAGACTAACTGCTGAACTGCAGCAGCTTCATGGAAAGGGTATTGAAGATAGGAGGCTGTTTGAGCATAAACTGGCTAAATTCCGTTAGGAGAGTGAAGTCCATCTCAACGAAGTCTCGGCAAGACACGAACTCGAGCTCAAGAAGTATCGAGAAGAACGAGCAAAGATTAAAGAGGAAGTCAATCGGCTTAATATCGAAAAGGGAAAATTCATGGAGTTAGTAGATGAACTGAAGGGTATAAATGGCCGTCTTTCGAGGTAGCTATAGCTCAAAGAGGACAAGCTAACTGGGTTGCAGGCACAAATTGAGAAAACAGGAAGTCAGCTTAGTTCTGAATCATCTGCGCAAACACTCCTTAAATAGCACATACGCAAGCTGTAGGCGTAGGTGGCGGATCGATCAAAGCTCCAAGCAAAGGTGGTAGAACTGGAAGGACGTTGCCGCCAGTTAAATGAATTACGTGCTGACAGTGAATCCAAGCTATTGGATCAAGAAGGTCAGTTGACAGAAGCAACCAACAGTATCACGAGGCTCAAGAAGGAGCTGGCCAGCATTCAGAAAGCTCACAGCACAATCAGCGATCAACTGACTGAAAGTGAACGAATCGTTGCCTAACTCCGCGGAAAGCTGCAGAGTCGCTAACAGAACAAAAATAGTGAGCTTCAGAGTATGTTCAGCCAGGTTTAAAGACTGAACAGCATGCTGGTAGAAAAAGAACGAGAGGTCGGTGATCTAAAATCCTTAAAATCCGCGAAAGTAGAACGCAAGAGGTCTATTGACAAAACAGAAAAGCAGGTTCAATTTTCTAGCTACCCGGCAATACACCAATCAGCCCAGCTACAACCTCAAACTCAGCAGCAGGTTTACGGCAGTAGATCGAACCGAACAGATTCTAACAGGGAGGTAGCACGCACCGCTGATGAGTGCTGGGACGACATACAGGGAAGAATTCAAGCCGTACGGCAGTAAAACTAGCGACTGAAGAACTATGTTGGCGGTAGCTTGCGATGACTGTTTATTGTTTTATCAAATGGCAATTCTCTCATAAGTGGTAAAGCTCGGGCTCTTCTTCTTTATACTCTTTACGGCACTGTACTCATACCAGAATGTTGTTACACAGCTCTATTAGCAACTTGGCCATCCTAATATAGGTCTGCTCAGTCTCTTCACAGTCTATGCATCAGTCGTGGTCGGTGGGTTAGTGGCTCCTTTCATCGGCAAGCGCTACAACTTCAAAAAAATGGTCGTGGGGTCTGCGATATGCTTCACGTTGAATCTCAGCAGTGGCATTATTCTGAACGAGGTTGGCTATAGCGTAATCGCCATTCTGATCGCCCTTCTGGCAGCGGCTGTTGCAGGTGCTTCTGTTGCACTCCTGTGGGTTGCTCAAGCAGGCTATATCCATCTCATTTGCTAACGGAACGGATTACAGCACAAAAAGGGCTACTACTTCGGAATCTTTTACGGAATCTTTTGCATGAGCAGCATCAGTTCAGCACTGATTACGACCTTCATGCTCGGCCTCTTCGGATTTATCGTGTACTTTTGGATTCTCCTTGGCATCGGTGCATTGTCGGTGCTGTTTGGTATCTTTGTCATTGAGGATGTGCAAAAGAAATACGCTGAGCAGGACTCGAGCGCCTAGCCTATGATCATTATGGAGAACCAACAGAAGGAATAGGCGCCAGTAAAGATCCTTCCTGCTATCGCGAAGGTGTTTAAGTACTACCCGAAAATGCTGCCGTTGCTTTCTCCAATAGGATTGGTTGGTATATCGCTGGCATTCTATGCTTCCTCTCTCCATCGGATTCTTCGGGTGGCGTTACCAGTGTAGGCGAACGAAGGCTATGTAAACTTGAGGACTGGATACATGTTCCTGGCTCTGGGTGTTGGAGGTATTACTGGTGGATACATTTCGGGTCGCTTGAGTGATAAGCTTGGTATTCAAAAGGTCGGCTCTATTGCCCTCTGTGGCTTCTACCTTGCAGTTATTCTTAGCCAGCTTGGAGTTTCTTAACATGAAACAGTAGTACCAGTCATGTTCGCGGCTTTCTTCTGGGGATTCGCATAGGCCTATATCCAAAACTGGATAATTGTGGTCTGCTCGAGGACCCACAAAGGAGCTCTAGAGGCTTTTGTGGTTAACAAGCAGTTTCACTCATTGATTCTTTGCCTGTACGAGATGGTGCTTATCGTGTTCAAGCCCTCATTCGACATCTTAATGCCAGTTCTGTTAGTGTTGGGCCTGGCATTTACGTTGTCACTTCCCTTCATCAATGAATAGCCGATTACGAATGACCCTCCATCGGCTTAGCGGCCCACTTCAGAAGCGAAAGTATCCTGATATCTATCTTGCCTATCAATGACTTTTTGAATAACATCCCAGGTATTGCGAAACGACACTGGCTAGACTGAGATAGAACTGCTTGTGCTTGGTTTACGCATATTGTTTGTTAGCATGGACACAAGTCCAAACAGAGCAATGTACTACTAAAAAGCAAGCAAATTGTATAGACAACCAATCGAAACACTCAAGCTTATAGTCAAGAGATTGTATGACAAGCTGATCATCGATTTAGTCCATCCTATCTTCCTTTATAAATGGGAATCCTAGCTGAGGTGGTCAAGGTCGCCATCTTCTTCTTTCTCCTGTTCACCTCCTACATCTCATTCCAGAATGTCATCACCCAACTCTACGAACAGCTGGGCCAACCCAACCTCGGTAAGCTCAGCATCTTCACCATCTACGCATCCTTCATGATCGGCGGACTTGTGGCACCCTTCGTGGGCAAGCGGATCAACTTCAAAAAGCTATTTGTGGCTTCAGCAATCTGCTACAGCCTGAACCTGGGTAGTGGCATCTTCCTATACTACATAGGATATGGGTTGGTTGCGACTGTGGTAGTGGTCGTTGCTGCCATCATCGGTGGAAGTTCTGCATCGCTGCTGTGGGTTGCTCAGGCTGCCTACATCCATTTCCTGTGCGAACAAAACGGACTGCAGCATAAAAAGGGATACTATTTCGGGATCTTCTACGGCATCTTTAGCATCAGCAATCTAAGTTCAGCGCTCATCACCACCTTCATGCTTGGGTTCTTTGGCATCGTTCTGTACTTTTGGATCCTCTTCGGCATCGGCATTTTCGCTGTCTTGTTCGGCCTAGCAATCGTGACGAATGTGCAAAAGAAGTACGCTGATAGGGAATCCAAAGCATAGTCGGTAGTAATCATGGAACGGGAGGCGAAGAATGAGATTGCACCAGTCAAGCTCATTCCTGCTGTAATAAAGGTCTTCAAATATTACTCAAAGATGAAACCCTTACTGTCACCGATTGGGCTCGTGGGAATTGCAATCGCTTTCTACGCTTCATCCCTGCATAAAATCCTTGAATTGGCGCTGCCAGCAGACGCAGATAAGAGTTACATCAATCTCAGGACTGGATTCATGTTCCTGGCGCTAGGTGTTGGGGAAATTACTGGTGGATATTCTTCGGGAGGCTTGAGCGATAAACTGAGCATCCAAAAAGTAGGTTCCATTGCCCTCTGCAGTTTTTACCTGGCTGTGATACTGAGCCAGCTCGCTATTGCCTTCCACTAAACAGTCGTACCAGTCATGTTTGCAGCTTTCTTCTGGGGATTCCAAGAGGCATACATCCAAAACTGGATAACGGTGGTGTGTTCAAGGACGCACAAAGGTGCTCTCGAAGCCTTCGTGATAAACAAGCAGTTCCACTCACTGACAATCTGCCTCTACGAGATTGTGCTGATACTATTAAAACCCTCGTTGGACATCGTAATGCCAACTTTGCTGGTACTGGGACTGACTTGCATACTGTCACTTCCATTTATAAAGGAGTAGCCAACCACAACCAAGGAGAGTCTGCTATTCCGTCAGAATATTCAGTCGATCGATTCGGAGACCAGTGCAACATGATATTCCACAATGTTGATCCAATTCCAAAAAATATCTGTCTTCGGAGGTCGGTGTGATGGTTGCAGCTCCATTTGTATCTTTCTTTTAATGGGCATTCTCGCAGAAGTCGTACAAATCAGCATATTCTTCGTCCTGCTGTTCACCAGTTCAGCCTCCTTCATAACCATATCCACGCAACTCTTCGAGCAGCTGGGGGTACCCTATCTCGGATAGCTTACTCTCTTTACAACCTACGGTTCCTTTATGCTGTGGTGCCTCGTCGCACCATTCATCGGCAAGAGAGTCAACTATAAGAAGATGCTCGTGATCGCTGCCATCGGCGATATGCTCAGTTACTCCTCGTGTGTGCTGCTGCACTATACTGGGTTCCATCCCGCTGCCATTGTGGTTCTCGAATTATCGACCATTCTGGATGGATTAACATGCACTCTCCTCTGGATAGCGCAAGCAGGCTACATCCACTACACCTGCTAAGCCAACGGACTCCACCATAAGAAAGGCTACTATTTTGGCCTGTTCTTCGCGATCTATGGCATATGCAACCTCACATCAGCACTGATCACTTCCTTCATGCTGGGTTTCTTCGAAGTAGTTGTGTACTTCTGGATGTTGGAGGGGCTCAGTGTTGTTACGGTACTCTATAGCTTGTTCTTCATCATCGACGTACAAAAAAAGTATGGAGCTTTACCATAAATCCAGGCACTTCAAGCAGAAGAGAACAAGGAACCTCCTGAGAAGATGCTCCCAGCGATAGCGAGAGTCTTCAAGTTCTATCCGAAGATGATACCACTGCTACCCTCCATCGGTCTCGTCGGAATATCCATTGCTTTCTACGCTTCATCACTCCACAAAATCTTGGAAATGGCAATGCCGCCAAATTCGGAACGTGGCTACGTAAGCATGCGAACAGGCATTATGTTTCTGGTGCTAGGTTTTGGCGAGATCATCGGTGGATACTCTGCTGGAGACCTGAGCGATAAAATCGGGGTGCAAAAAGTAGGGACAATAGCCTTGGCTAGCTACACCTTAGCTGTGACGACAAGCCTGCTGGCTGTTACCTACCATGAAACTGTAGTGCCAGTCATGTTTGCGGCCTTCTTTTGGGGGTTCCAAGAGGCTTTCATCCAAAATTGGATCACAGTGGTGTGTTCTCGGACCTACAAAGGAGCATTGGAAGCATTCGTCATAAACAAGCAATTCCATTCGCTGACGATGTGCCTGTACGAGCTTATGCTGATCGTTTGGTACCCGCCCATGGAAATCATCATTCCAGTGCTTATTTTCCTGGTGGTACCCTCTGTGATAGCCATCCCATTCATCGAGGAAGGCGATGCTCCCCCCGTTCCCATCTTCGAGGACAAAGTGCTCCCAATCGCCTATTCGGAGCCACATCTGCGGTGACCATCTCCTTTGCATTGGCCAAATGATCGACTTACCATCGTTTGGCACGATACAATGAATCATAATTATCAACCAATCTAAACCGACCCGCCGATGGGAGTGCAAGCAGATGTCGTGGTTCTCGGAATATTCTTTCTGCTGCTCTTCACCAGCTCAGGATCGCTTTCTACCATCCAGACACAGCTCTACGAGCAGTTGGATATCCCCTACCTCGGCGAACTCACTCTCTTCCTCTTGTACGGCTCATTTATGCTATGGTGCCTGATATCACCCTTCGTTGGCAAGCGTATCAACTACAAGAAGCTTCTCGTCCTTGCTGCCTTCAGCGAGACGATCAGTTATCTCTCCTGCATCTTGCTGTACTACACCGACTTCGCTTCGCTCTCAATCGTCGTGCTCGAACTGTTCAATATCCTCGACGGGTTCAGTTCGGGGCTGATGTGGGTTGCTCAGGCTGCGTACATTCATTACTCCTGCGAGGCCAACGGAGTGAGTGCCAAAAAAGGGTTCTATTTTGGCCTGTTCTTTGCAATTTACAGCTTGTCCAACATTACATCGGGATTGATCACTACCTTCTTGCTTGGGCTCTTTAGCGTCGAACTTTACTTTTGGATTCTCGAAGGGCTGAGCGTATTGACGCTACTGTTCGCAATTCTTTGTGTGCCTAACGTGCAGAAGAAGTATCCTGATGCTCAAGTGTCCGATGGCTCAGTACTGCTGATCGAAGGGGAGGTTGTTCCAAGAGGCAAGCACGAAAGGTTAGCGCCAGCAATAGCCAGAGTCTTTAAATTCTACCCAAGGATGCTGCCATTGCTCTCGTCAATTGGGTTGGCAGGAATTTCTATCGCCTTCTATTCTTCTTCTCTTCATAAGATATTGGAAATGGCTTTGCCGCATGATGCCGACCGCAACTACGTGAGTATGCGAACAGGCATTATGTTCCTCGTGTTGGGTGTTGGTGAGATCGTCGGTGGATACTTGGCAGGCAGCCTCAGCGACAAGATCGGAATTCGGAAGGTCGGTTCAATTGCACTTGCAGGTTACATGATGTCGGTCCTGATGAGTTTGGTGGCCATCAACTACAATGAAACGGTGGTGCCAGTCATGTTCGCGGCCTTCTTCTGGGGCTTTCAAGAGGGATACAGCCAAAATTGGATTACAGTGGTGTGTTCGAAGGTCTACAAAGGAGCATTGGAGACTTTCATCATTAACAAACAGTTCTACTCCCTTACTCTGTGCCTATACTAGCTGATGCTGATTATCTGGTACCCTCCAATGTTCATAATTATCCCCGTGCTGTTACTCCTTAGCATTCCCTGCATGATCTCAATTCCGTTCATCGCTGAGACAACGTAGTAGGCAGCCAAAACCAAACTAACTCTTAGCGTCAAGAGCGAACATCAACCAGCCGATGCTGACACAAATGTAATGTGATAACTCGTCTATGTCATATCGTATTCCAGTAGAATCAGAGTTTCGGGTAGATGGGCAACCGTTCCCGCAGGTATATCTGATCGAAACTTTTCAGGAAGTCTCTGTGTTCCTCCACTTCAGACTCGAGGAATTTTAAGGTGTAGGAATAGTTGTGCGAGTAGAGCTTTTTGCGGCCGTTGACGACTATGAAGACTGCCATACCGATGAGTCCGAGCTCACTCCAGATTCCGCAACCAGAGAACCCGTTGCACAGATGGGCATCTGTCTTGATGAATACGTTGAGATCTCGGTGCTTGATATTCTTCGATATGATCCCTTTCTGGAGGGTGGGAAGCAGAAATCCGGATGTGAAATTGTTCAGGCTAAAGTTGTACTTTCCGAACCCAATGGCAACAATGTCGACTCCAAGCCGTAAGTTATTATCCTTGACAACGTTCTTGAGGAGGGGAACAGCGTCTTACTCGGATAGTGAAATTTAAAGGTAGTCACAAAGTTCATTCACACAGCACACCCTTCCGAACATAATCTTTACAAACGGATAGAGGCTCAGATGGACCTCTTGGCCAATATTTCTCGAAGTTTCTGGGATGACGTGCTTTGCCGTCATCACTTTCTTCCCTCCTTCCAGCACTACCCCAGTTCCGTACTGCCCTCCGCACTCGATGTAGCACGTTCTCATTAGCAGACTACGAGTGCGATCATCTGTAGGTATCTCATGGTTGAAATCGTTGTTAGCATCGAGTATATCCCGACAGGCAATACAAATGCGCATTTTTCCATAAGTGACTAGCAGCCCAATCGGAATGCCTTTGCTATTAGCGACGACTGTTGAGTTGCAGGGCTACTGCATCTCACACAGAAAGTATCGGTAGTCCTTGAAGTACACAAGGTTACTCACGTAGCCGATCTTGTTCTTCGTGATTGGGTTATACAGGTCCATCCCGTACTGCATGGCTGGTAGGTTCATACGCGCGGCTTCAGTCGGAGCCTTATGCTTGGGCATGTTAGTTTTGTAGACGCTTACAGAGTAGTACAGTTACTGATCAGCTGGAACCTGATCCTCTGAATCCTCTCGGATATGGGAGACTAAAGCAGGA
>Ga0075152_10000733_pt1 | contig 23885 bp, 17 predicted proteins | sample JI61114C2DNA_FD_70964 | JGI IMG/M metagenome (GOLD analysis project Ga0075152, IMG submission 70964) | Wastewater effluent complex algal communities from Wisconsin, to seasonally profile nutrient transformation and Carbon sequestration -... | ecosystem: Engineered > WWTP > Effluent > Algae...
GTCCTGGGCCCAGTTGTCGCACTCGTTCATGACATTCATCATGTCATCGCAGCTCAGGAAGGCGCAGGCCGCGGTCGTGCCGGTGCCGGGGTCCTCGGTGGGGTTGGTCGTGGGGTTGCTCATCGAGGCCGCCGTCGGGTCGTCGGTGGTCACGGCATCGGTCGCGCTGGCTTCAGTGACGCTGGCGGTGGTCTCCGACCCCCCATCGGTGGCCGTGGCGTTGGTGGGGTTGGTGGCCGTCGGGTTCTGGCCCGTATCGTTGTCCTCACCAAAGCCGCAGCCGGTGGCCAATACGCCGCCGAGCAAGGTCGATAGTACGAGGATACGTGCTGATCGCGGATCCATGGCCCTCATCCCGGTCTGGAGCTGTTCAACGGAGATTACGCGGGCGAGACTTCTATCATCGAGGGAGTTGCGCTTCATAAATCAGCCTGCACTTTTTGCGTGTCAGAGGTGGGATTGTACACCTGCTCTGGTATCTGGCAGACTGTCCTCCTGTGCGGACAGAGGACACGTCGCCAAGAGCACGGTAACAAAGCTGGGGTGGTGGGCCGCCCCTGAGTGGCAGCGAGCACATGCAAGATGCGCAGATCCCTGAAGGCCCCCGGACGGCCACCTTCTCCGAGGGCGGCGGCTCCGATGCCGTCACCGGGCCCGTGAGCGCCACGGGGACCACGATGGGCCGTTCGCTCGAGCCCTGGGGCCCGGGCGGCGCGACCGGCCTGCGGGTCCGCGGTGAGCTGGTCGGGCGCTATGTCGTCCTCTCGCTGCTCGGCACGGGCGGGATGGGGGCCGTGTACGCCGCCTATGATCCCGAGCTCGATCGTAAAGTCGCGCTCAAGCTGCTGCGTCCGAACGCCGCCGCGGTCGACTCGGTCCGCCTGCTCCGCGAGGCCCGAGCCCTGGCGAAGCTGGCACACCCCAATGTGGTGTCGGTGTTCGATGTCGGCACGGTCGGCGCCGAGGTCTTTATCGCCATGGAGTTCATCGAGGGCGCGACCGTCACCCGGTGGCTGCGGCAGCGCAGGCGCTCGGTCCGCGAGGTGCTCGACCTCTTCCTCGCGGCCGGTCGAGGGCTCGCGGCGGCCCACGCGGCGCACCTTATCCACCGAGATTTTAAGCCGGACAACATGATGGTCGGCGGCGACGGACGGGTCCGGGTGATGGACTTCGGGCTCGCCCGCGCGGTCGAACCGGCGGATGTGCCGGTCGAGGATACGCTGGCCAGCGACTCGCAGTCGGTGGCCGATGTGCGATTGACCCGCGAGGGCACGCTGCTGGGCACGCCCGCGTACATGGCGCCGGAGCAGTGGCAACGGGGGCAGATCGAGGCCTGGACCGATCAGTTCGCCTACTGCGTCGCGCTGTGGGAAGCGTTGTTCGGCCGGCGTCCATTTCGGGGCGGCTCGCTCTACACACTGATGCTCTCGGTCACGAACGGTGAGATCGACGCGCCCTCGCGTCGCCGCAGCCGCGTGCCCGCGTTCCTCCGTCGCGTGCTCGAGCGCGGCCTCTCGCGCGCGCCGGAGCAGCGGTTTCCGACCATGGACGCGCTGCTCGCAGCGATCGCGCGCGGTCAGGCGCGCCAGCGCACCGGCTGGGTGCTGGTCGGGCTCGGCACCATCGGCCTCGTCATCGCCATGTTTCTCGGTGTCCGGACGCAGCGCGCCGCCGAATGTGACGCTCATGGGGCGCAGATCGCGGAGGTCTGGAATGACGATGCGAAGGCCGCCCTGCGCGCCACGCTCGTCGCCACCGATGTCAGCTATGCGGGCAGCACCTACGAGAAGGCCGTGCCGCAGATCGACCGATGGACGGCGAGCTGGTCGGTGATGCGCACCCGGGTCTGCCGGGAGGCGCAGATCGACGAGACCCGCTCCCCGGAATTGTACGCGCTGTCGACCGCCTGTCTCGACGAGCGCCGCGACGCGCTGGCGGGCCTGCTGGAGGTGCTCGGAGACAGCACCGCGACCGACGTGCAGCTCGTCCTTCCGGCGATCGCCGGCCTCGAACAGGTGGGGCCCTGCGCCGAGCAGGGCCTGCTCGAACGCCGCCCGGAGCCGCCTTCCGGCGGCGCTCGCCAGCAGGTCGAGGCGCTCCGGCGGGAGCTGATGCGCGTCCAGGGTCTGCTCGCGTCCGGCCGTTACGGACAGGGGCTCGAGCGCGCCGAAGCGCTGCTCGCCTCGGCCGAGGCGCTCGGCTACCGTCCGCTCGCCATCGAGGCGCGCGCGATGGTCGGGAACCTCGCGGCTCACGCGGAGCTGCTCGACCACGGCGAGGAGGCGCTGCGGCGGGTCTACCTCGAGGCGGGCAGCGGCGGCGTCGACGAGCTGGCGGCCCGGGCCGCCGTCCAGCTCGTGAGCACCGTCGGTATCGGACGCGCACGCCCGGCCGAGGGCTTGCTCTGGGCGTTGCCCGCCGAGATGCTGATCCGACGCCTCGGGCAGGAGCGCGGCCTGCTCGGCGCCAGCCTGTTCAACAACCTGGCCATGGTCCACAGCGTGCAGAGCGCCTTCGAACAGGCGCTGCGGTTCAATGAGCAGGCGCTCGCGATCCGCGAGGAGGTGCTCGGCCCCGACCACCCCGAGGTCGCCACCACCCTCACCAATCTGGCGGTCGTACAGCGCGCGCTGGGGTCCTACGACGCGGCTTCGGCGTCCTACGGCCGGGCGCTGGCGATCGCCGAGGCCGCCCTCGGCCCCGACCACCCGAGCGTGGCCACGACCCTCAATAATCTCGGCCTGCTGTACCTGACCCAGGGGCTGTACGCGCAGTCGCAATCCGCGCTCGCGCGGGCGCTCGCCATCCGCCAGGCGGCCCTCGGCGCGCAGCACATCGAGGTGGCCACCACGCTCAACAACCTCGGCTACCTCCATTACATTCGTGGCAACTATCAAGAGGCGCAGGAGCTGCTCGCGCGGGCGCTCGCCATCCGCGAGGCCGCGCTCGGCCCCGACCACCGGGAGGTCGCCACCACGCTCTCGAACCTCGGTCTCCTGCGCCTGACGCTCGGCGACCACGAGGGTGCGCGCGCGCTGTTCACACGTACATTCACGATCCGCGAGCGGGCCCTGACCGCCGGACATCCGGGGATGGGCAGCATCTACAACAACCTCGGCGTCCTGAGCCACGCGCTGGGCGACCATGAGGATGCGCAGAAGATGCTGGCGAAGGCGCTCGCCATCCGCAAAGAGAAATTCGGGCCGAAGCACCTCGATGTCGCGCTCTCGCTCCATAGCCTCGCGGCCGTGCGCGACGCCCAGGGGGCGGGCGAGGAGGCGCTCACCCTCGCCCGCGAGGCGCTCACCATCGCCGAGAGCGTGCTCGGCCCGGAGCACCCGGATGTGGCGAATTTCCTCAACGCGCTCGCGCTCGTGCAGCGGTCCCGCGACCCTGACGCCGCGCAGGCGCTGGCCGGGCGGGCGCTCGAGATCTCGTCCCGGACCCGGGGCACGCATCACCCGGTGACGGCGGTATCCCTGTATCTCCTCGGCGCCGTCCATCTCGATCGCGGCGAGCTCACGGCGGCGCAGGTGCGGCTCACGGAAGCATTGACGGTCTGGGAGACCGGTCTCGGCGCTGATGTGCCAGAAGTCGCCGACGCCCTCGTCAGCCTGGGAGAGGTCGAGCTTCGCCGGGGATCCCCCGACATCGCCGTCCCGCTGCTCGAGCGGGCCGTTCGGATCCATCGACTGCGCGCGGGCGTCCGGGGCCACAAGCTGGGTCTCGCGCTCTTTGGTCTGGCTCGTGCACTGCATGACAGTCCCTCCGGGCGCGGTCGAGACGTCGACCGAGCGCGTATTCTGGCGATGGAGGCGGCCGAGGCGTTCCGCGCCGCCGGAGCGGCGGCTCAGGGCGACCTCGCGGCCGCCGAATCCTGGTTGGCGCGATAGATGGCGGGTGGCCCGCTAATCGCCCAGCCTGAGCGTCCCCCCCGGCTCGAGCCCCCGCCCTGAGCTCGTTATCCCTGTAGCGTCGGGCGCCCGCTCCCGGGATGGTTACGGCCGATTACAGGCCTTCGCCGGGCCACCGCCTCGCCCGGGCGGTCCAGCGGCCAAGCGCGCCCCCATCCGCCTCGGTCTCCGTCATCCGGCCGTAAGGGGCCGTAATGACCCGCTTGGGGGGCATCGGACGCTACCTCGACAACGAGCCGACGCCGCCGACCCGGCGCGGCGCTCCACCAGCCATAGCGCGACAAGGTAGATCCCGATGCTTCGCAACACCCTCACATTCTCTCTCCTCTGCCCCCTTCTCATCGCCGGCTGCACCGACGAGGATATGCCCGACGATGCCGGCATCGACGCCGTCGATGATGAGCTGGGCGAGATCGAGGCCGCCGACGGCGAGCCTGCCGACGCCCGACCGATCCCGACCGTGCCGGGCCTGGGCAGCAACGACTGCATCGGCGACAGCTGCGTGCAGGCGACCACCTGTGCCCCCGTGGAGAACGAGCGCGGCATGTTCATGTGGGAGGAGTGGATCCTCGACAGCGTCAGCCCGTCGGCCACCGTGCTGACGGACGAGCTCGTCGGCTTCGCCGTGAGCCACGGCGTCACCCGGATCTACTTCCAGGCGCAGGGCCACCTGCCCACCGCTGGCGGCCGCACCAAGCTCGCCGCGCTCATCGCGGCCGCCGATCAGCACTGCATCGGCGTCGACCTCCTGCTCGGTGATCACAGCTGGCACCTGCCCGGTCAGACCGGCGCCCAGAACCTGCTGAGCAACGCCTACGAGCTGGTCGCCGGCCTCGGCGCGACCGCGCGCCCGGTCCGCGTGCAGTTCGATGTCGAGCCCCACGCGAACTCGAGCTGGAACGCGATGAACAACGCGCAGAAGACCGTCGCGCTCGGCCAGCTCGTCACCCTGTACCAGGCGCTGCAGACGCTGGGCGGCCAGCTCGCCACCCAGTACGCGGGCCAGATCGCCGCGCCGCTCGAGATCGTGGGTGCCTCGCCCTACTGGTACGACGAGAAGGTGTATTCCACCGCGGTGCCGGTGGGTGGCGTCACGCGGCCGATGATCGAGTGGATGAGCGACAACCTCGACGTGGTCAACCTGATGGACTACCGCGACACCTATACGAGCTTTCGCAGCAAGGCGAAGAATGAGGTGACGTACGCCCAGGCCAGCGGCGGCAAGATCATCGCCGGCGTCGAGACCAAGTGCGGCCTGTCCGCGTCCAGCACCTTCTGCGAGGAGGGCGAGCAGGGCACGCCCGCCAAGCCGGGGATCTACCCGGTGCTCCAGCTGGCCAACGATTACTTCGGCGCGGCCGCGCCGGACGCCTGGAGCGGCGTGTTCATCCACCACGCCGTGAGCTGGATGCCCCTGTCCCCCTGCGATGTGGTCGAGAACGACTGCGCGAGCGGCCAGACCTGCCAGACCAGCCAGATCATGGCGGCCTACGCGACCCGCAAGGGCCTGCCGCAGCTGGGCTGGGCCGTCTGCGTCGGCGCGGCCACCCCGAGCTGCGGCGACGGCGTCGTCCAGGGCTCCGAGGCCTGCGACGACGGCAACACCGATGATACCGACCGCTGCTCGAATACCTGCACCATCCAGGCCTGCCCGACCGGCGGCGACGTCAAGGGCATGTGGGTGTGGAACGACTACGTCAACCTCGTCAACAACAGCGCCGACGCCGGCGAGCTCCTCGACTTCGCGCGCTCGAAGAACGTCACCCGCCTCATCTTCGACCTCTGGGACGAGGAGGCCGGCGCGCTGCTCACGGCGAGCACGCCCGGTCGCGGGCTCCTGGCCGACTTCATCGCCGACGCCGACGCCCGCTGCGTCGAGGTCGACCTGCTGGTCGGCCCCAAGACCGACACCGCGTACCCCGCGATGGAGGGCTGGATGGACCCGTCGGGCAACGTCGCCACGGCGATCGCCTTCGCCGAGGACGCCGTCGAGTTCACCGCCGCGCTCACCGGGCCGAAGCCGGTCGGCATCCACCTCGACATCGAGCCCGCGCACGCCCCCGACAAGGGCAGCAACATGCCCGGCGTGGTCGCCCGCCTCATCGACCGCCTCTACGCGATCACCGACGCCTTCGAGGCCGCGCAGGCGCAAGATGGCACCACGCTCCGCATCAACGCCGACGCCAACGTGTGGCTGCAGCACCACAACATCACCCGCGGCGGCGCGACCAAGGCCGCGCACGTCTGGCTGCTCGACCGCCTCGACGCGACCTTCATGGACTACGTGGATAACTCCGCGAGCCTTATCGACTACATCAGCACCGAGATGACCTACGCCGCGGGGCTCACCGACCGTCAGGTCATCGTCGGCGTCGAGACGATGTGCGGCCTCGACGACGGGGACACCTTCTGCGAGGAGGGCGAGGCGGCGATGAGCAGCGCGCTCGCGTCGGTCACCAGCGCCTACAGCGCGAACCCGACCTGGCAGGGCGTTGCCATCCACTACTACGACTCCTACGCCGAGCTCGGCAACTGAGATGTGACGCAGGGGCGGCGCGGCGAGGGCGACCTCGCCGCGTCGTCCGTTCGTCGCGCGCTCGGACCACCGCGGCTCCCCATCGGCGCGGGGTTGTGCGACCATGCGGCATGAGGAGCATCCTGTGGGGTCTGGAGCTGCTGACGGCGGCGGCGTGCGACGGCGCGTTCGGGGGGCGCGGAGGGATCTGCGATCAGGCGGCGCTGCGCAGGGCCGCCGAGGCGACGGACGCGGTGATGACGGCGTGGCGCTCCGCGGACGGCGCGATGCCCGACTATCGCGTCGCCGTGCGCGGGCTCCGAGAGGCGTGTCCTCGCCTGCCTGCAGGCTTTCAGAGCTACCTCGAATACTCGGTGCAGCCCCTGCCCGAGCTGCGCGGCCAGGGATTTAACCTCGGCACGCCGCTGCGCGACGACCCCGAGGCGCTGCGCCCGTTGCGGGCGCATTGCCCCGGCCTCGCCGCGGTGCTCGGGTCCCTGGCCACGCGGCCGGCCAGCGAGCGGGGCGGCGCGCTCTACGACGCCTGCGACTTCGCCGGGATCGGGCTGTTTAGCCGCACGACGGTCCCTGACACGATGGCCGACCCGCAGGGCCACCACGGTCACGCGCTCTATCTCTGGCTGGTCGACGACGGCGCCGCGCCCGAGGTCGCGCGCGCGCTGGTGCGGCCGATCCTCGCCGGCACCGATACCACGCTCGAAGTCTTTCGTGACCTGGCGCGCCTGCCCGCGGCCAGGCGCGGCGCCGCGCCCTCGTGGTTCAGCCTCGACGTGCGCGTGGCCCTCGACGGGGTGACCGCCAACAGCAAGCGCCTGGTCCAGCTCGAGCAGGGCCGCCTCGCCGAGGCCGACCACAGCGGCGGGCTGATCGGCGCCGTCTTCGATACGCTGGTGGAGGAGGTCGACAAGACCCGGGCGCTGGCGAGCAACAGTGGACATACGCCGGAGCGCCCGCGGATCGTCATCGCCGCCGACCCGCGGCTGCCGTGGGCCACGGTCGGGGCGGTCGCGTACACGGCGCGGCGGGCCGGCTACGACCACATCGATGCATATGCCCTCGCGCCGGATCCGCTGCATCCGCTGATCATGCTGCCGCTGTACGCGAGCGGCGAGGCGCCGACCCTCGAGCTCACGCTGACCGCGGCGTCGATCGTGCTGCGCTGCAAAGGTGGCGAGAGCACGCCCGCCCTCGACGCGCTGTCGGCCGCGCTCGACCGCTGCGGAGGCGGCCCCATGCGCCTGAGCGTCGCCCCGGACACGAGCTGGCAGCGCGTTATCGCCGTCGCCACCGAGCTCGCCGGTCACGCGGCGGTCGTCGAGCTGGCGAGCCCCCAAGAAACAGTGAGATAGTGCGGCCATGTCCACGGTGAGACCGCCCATCGATCTGAGCCCCGACGACCGCGCCGCGCTGACGATGATGCTGCGGCACAGCTTCCCCGACGCCGAGATCGACGAGGCCATGCTCGAGGCCGTGGCGCTCGCGGGCTTCCTGGACGAGAGCAGCGGCGTGCGGCTGGATTGGGACCGCTATCGCGGTCCGCTGGAGACCCACGCCGCGGCGCTGGAGCTGAGCCGCGGCAACGGCTCGTCGCTGCGGCTGCGGACCCGGGCGAGCGAGCAGCAGCAGCAGCAGCAGCAGCAGCAGCAGCAGCCACGTTATTATAGGGTCCACGCCACGCACAATCGTGAGCGTCCGGACTACGACCCGTTCACGGGCCACGTCGGCATGGTCCGGGTGAGCCTGCCCCGCGAGCGGCCGCGCACGATCGCCACGCCGGTCGGCGACGTCGAGGCCGACGACCATTTGCTCGCCACCGTCGCCGAGGTCGAGCACAAGTACGGGGCCAAGATCGACGGCGAGATCACCCGCGTCGACCTGATCACGCCGGCGCGCCGCCACGGCGGGCGCTTCGCCGCGGTATCGGTGTACCTCGGCTTCACGACCCGGGCGAGCGACCGGCCCAGCTTCTACGTGCTCGAGGCCGGGCTGGCGACCGGCCAGCCGAAGGTGCTGTACTTCGCGCCGAACTTCGAGCATCGCCTGGTCAGCTACTCCGGCTACCGGCCGACCCCGTTCTCGGACGTGCGCCACGTCTATACCGCCCGCCTGACCCCGCTGGGCGACAACCCGCTGCTGCTGCAGATCCGCGCCCACCGCGACGAGTCGTCGCCGCCCTATATGTGCATTCACGCGGTCTTCGAGGAGACGACCCGACCGGACACCACCTGGCCGACCCAGCTCCTGCTGCAGGCCGCCAAGATCGTCGCCCGCCGCCTGCTCGACGGGGTCAAGAGGGACGAAGCATGAGATATTTCTGCCTGCTCGGTCTGTGCCTCGGCCTCGGCCTCGGCTGTCACAATAACCTGCCGGTCCGCGGCCCCGACGCGGCGACCCGCTGCGAGCGGCGGCCCGCGGACGGGGACAATTGCAACGCCTGCGCCTCGCAGCCGGCCTGCGGCTGGTGCGAGAGCCCGCGGCCCGGCCACGCCAATTGTCAGGCCAGCGAGGGCGCCGCGACCACCTGCCTGGCGCCGCTGCAGCGCAGCACCGATGAGTGCCCGGCCCCGCAGCTGCCGCCCGGCGCCGTCGAGTAGCGGCGCGCCGGCGGTCAATAATCGACGCGCACGCCGATCGAGGGGAAGATCGGCAGCCCGATCCCGCCGACCTTGCTCGAATAATCATAATTATAGAGATAAGCCTCGACGTTATTATGATTATAGACGTTCTGCACGTCGAGGTATCCGGTCACGCTGGCGCGGCGGAGGATCCAGCGCCGGTCGACGCGCAGGTCGAGCTGGTGAAACGGCGGGAAGCGGGCGCTGTTGTACACGCCGGAGATCGCCTGGAAGGTGCCCTCGTACTGGACCGCGCCGAGCAGCGGCGTGTAGGGCGTGCCCGAGACCAGGCGAAACCGGCCGCCGACCTGCCAGCCGCGCGGGAGCTTGACGCTGGCGATCACCGCGAGGTTGTGGCGCTGGTCGAAGTCCGCCGGATAACGCTCGGCCGGATCGGCGCCGAGCGCCTCCACCAGCGACTGGCTGCGCATCGCCGTGTACGCCAGCCAGCCGTACAGGCGCCGGGTCAGCGGCCGGCGCAGCAGCACCTCGAGGCCGTAGTTGCGGGTCTTGACCCCCGGCAGCAGCTGGCCGTCGACCTGCGGCGGGACCGCGTTGTCCTGCTCGCGCCAGAAGCCGGTCAGCTCGAGGCTGAGGCCGGTCAGCAGCTCGTGGGCGACGGTGGCGCTGGCCTGCAGCGCGCGGCTGACCCGCAGGGTGTCGGCCAGCGGCTCGAAGGTGATCACCGGCTCGAAGTTGGAGAAGAACGAGGGCACGATCAGGTTGTCGGTGCCGAGCCGCGTCATGCCCGGGACGATGCGACCGTCGGCGGCGTAGCGGACCACCCGCGGCTGCGAGTACAGGCCGACGCCCGCGCGCAGGCTCCAGCGCTCGGCGACCTCGAGGCGGGCGTTGAGCCGCGGGTCGACGGCGAAGGCCCGCGCCGCGCCGACCACGAAGCCCGAGGCGCGCACCCCGGGGGTCAGCAGCAGCGGCCCCAGGCGCAGGCGCGCGGTCGTATAGGCGCCGACCCAGGTCTCGCTGCCGGTGGTGTTCTGGGTCATGCGCGGGGAGTCGCCGGCGCCGGTGGTGTTGGCGACGATCGTCTGGGCGGCGTATGCATCCGCCTGCAGGTCGGCGCCGAACACCAGCTCCAGGCGCTGCGCCAGCGCGCGCACGCCCTCGGCCCGCAGCGAGGTGACATAGTCGCGGCGATACTGCTCGGCCATCTGCTGCGGCAGGTCGCTGCGGCCGACCTGGTAGCGAAACGCGGGGCTGACCATGAAGCGCCACGGCCCGAGGCGCTTGCGCACGACCACGTCGACGCGGTGAAAGTCGCTGCGAAAGTCGAAGACGGGCCGCGACTCCCCGGTCACGAAGTCCTGACCGCGCAGACGGACGCGGTCGCCCGAGCCGATCACCCGCGCGCTGATCGTCCCGCCGCCGGGCAGCGGGTGGTCGAACATCGCCTGATAGTCCCAGTAGCGCGGCAGCAGCAGGTCCTGCTGTCCGAGCAGCTTCTGGGCCGCCAGCAAGACCCCGTCGATGTAGGCCCGCTGGGCCGCGACCACGAAGCTGCCGCCGCGCTTGCCGACCGGGCCTTCTATCAACGCGCTCGCGGCCGCGAGGTCGATCTCGCCGAAGCCGTGCAGGCCGTCGCGCCGGCCGCGACGCGGCTCGATCACCACCACCCCGCCGGTCGCGTTGCCGTAGCGGCTGTCGAAGTTGCCGGGCACGAAGTCGATGCGCTCGATCACGTCCGCCGGCACGACGCTCGCAAGCGACAGCACGTGAAAGGCCCGCGGCACCGGGTGCTCGCCGACGAACACCTGCGACTGATTCGGGCTCGCCCCGCGCAGCACCAGCAGCCCGAGCCCGCCCGGCGTGCGCGCGACCCCGGGGAGGTTCTGCAGCGCCCGCAGCGGGTCGCCCTGCGTGCCCGGCAGCGTCGCTATCTCCTCGCGGGACAGCGTGCGCGCCGCGACGTCGGGCACCCGCGCCGTCTCGGGCGGGCTCCGCACGACCGTGCGATACGGGTTGATCTCGAGCGGCCGCGGGAACAGCTTCACCGCCGTCGTCGCCCCGGCCTTGACCTCGACGACCGCCTCGAAGCGCGCGAAGCCCGGCGCGACGATCACCAGGCGCACCAGGCCCGGCGGGGTCACCAGCGCCAGCCCGCCCTCGGCGTCGGTGCGAGCCTGACGCAGCCACGCGGGCCGCGACGAGGCCGGGTCCGCGACCGCGTCGAGCCGCCGCGACGAGGCCGGCACCGCCAGCACCGACACCTCCGCGACCGGCGTGCGCTGCCCGCCCGCCCGCACCGCGCCGAGGATCTGTCCGCAAGCACCTGACCGTGCGCACAGGTCCGAAGGGACAGCTTCGCGGGCGCGACCGGGCCCGGGCGCCAGCAGCAGCGCCAACCCCAGCGCCAGGCTCATGGCGCCGCGACCTCGAAGCGCAGCCACGCCCAGACGATCGAGCGCTGGTCGCTGAGCAGGTAGTAGGCGAAGATCGGCCCGCGCGCGCCCTCGGGCGCCAGCCACTGCGTCACTTGCGGGGCGACGGGCGTCCACACGACATCGGCGGAGAACAACCAGCTCGACGACATCAGCTCGTAGCCGGTCGCGAAGCTCGGCAGCGGATCGCCGGTCACCACGGCGTCGACGAAGTATTGCGCGTCGAGCGGATCGAGCGGCGCGTGGATCTCCACCAGCTCGCCGGGCCGCAGCGCCACGGTGGCGCCGGGCTCCACGACCTCGGCCCGCGGCGCGCCGTCGACCCCGAGGATCCGCAGCTCGAAGGGCAGCACCGCCGGGAACAGGGCCGGCTCGGCGCTCTGCGCCTCCGCGGGGATCACCGCCAGCGGCGGCGCGTCCGGCAGCCCCAGGAAGGCCCCGAGCACGATCAGCCGCCACGCCGGCCCGAGCGGCAGCGGCGTGATCACCAGCAGGCAGTCCTGCAGCGTCTCGCCCGCGTCCGAGCGCAACCACTCGAGGCACTCGTCCGTGCTCGGCCCCCCGGGCGTGCCCGAGATCATGAACAGCCCCGGCGGTCGCAGCGACAGCTCGACGAAGCTGAGCAGCCCGCCGAGCCGGAGCTCGGCGCTGGCGCCCCGACCCATGCTGCAGGTGTCCTGCGGCGGCAGCGACTCGACCCCGCAGGGCCGCTCCGCCTCGCCACGCACCACCGCGCCGAAGCAGCTGGTGACGCCGCAGAAGAACCACGCCGGCCGCAGCTCGTCGAGGTCCGCCGGCCCCTCGGGCCCGACGATGAAGGGCGTCGCCCGGATCGTGTCGCCCGGCAGCACGCTCGAGACCTCGCGGTCCGGCCGCGGCGACTCCGGGCTGAAGGGGCCGCGCGCGGCGACCTCGACGCGCAGCGCCGCCGCGATCTCGTGGTCCACCAGCCACGGCGGCGCGCCCTCCGGCAGGCAGCCCGCGCACAGGCCCGACACCACGCCCGCGAGCGCGAGCTCCTGCGCTGATCGGCTCACGCGGCCGCATTGTAGCGGCCCGCCCGCGCCGGTGTCAGCGGCCTGCTCGCGTGAATGTCAGCGGCCCGCGCGGTTGTCTCGCCGCGCCTCGTCTGCCATTCTCCCGCCCGCCCATGACCCCGACCCTCGACTCCACGCTGCACCCGGCCTGGCTGGCCGAGCTGCGCCGGGCCTGGCAGGACTTCAACGGTCGTCACCTCGGCGGCCGCCTCAAGCCGCCGGTCCTCCAGATCGACCGCGGGGAGCTGCGCCTGGGCCACTGGGAGCGCGAGGCGCGGCTGCTGAGCCTCGCGCACCACCACATCTGGACCCACGCCTGGGACGAGGTGCTGGGGACCCTCAAGCACGAGATGGCCCACCAGTACGTCGACGAGGTCCTCGGCGGCGACGAGCGCCCGCACGGCCCCCAGTTCGCCCGCGCCTGCCAGCTCCTGGAGATCGACGCCCACGCCAGCGGCAGCCCGCGGCCCCGCGAGGCCGACGAGCAGAGCAAGACCCTGCGCCGGGTCCAGAAGCTGCTCGCCCTCGCCACCAGCGCCAACCGCCACGAGGCCGAGGCCGCCATGGCCGCCGCCAACACCCTGCTCCTGCGCTACAACCTCGAGCTCCCGCAGCACGGCCCCCCGCTCGGCTACGGCGCACGCCGCCTCGGCAGCAGCGCCGCCGCCCTCCCCCTCGACTGGAAGCTCATCGGCGCCATCCTCGCGGAGTTCTTCTTCGTCGAGTGCATCTGGACCACCGTCTACAACGCCCGCCGCGACCGCCACGAGCGCACCCTCGAGGTCATGGGCAGCGAGGCCAACCTCGAGATGGCCGGCTACGTCCACGACTTCCTGCACGCCAGCGTCACCCGCCTCTGGCAGCAGGAGCAGCCGGTCCTCGGCATCGCGGCCGGTCGCCGCCGCGAGTACACCGCGGGTGTGCTGCTCGGCTTTCGCGACAAGCTCCGCCAGGAGCGCCAGAAGAACGCCGAGGTCGGCCTGGTCTGGCTCGGCGACGCCGACCTCGGCCGCTACGTCCGCCATCGTCACCCGAGCATCCGGGCGATGGCCAAGGCCGGCGTACGCCGCAGCCACGCCCACGAGGCCGGCCGCGCCGCGGGTCAGCGCCTGACCTTACAGAAGCCGGTCACGGAGCACGTCGCCCGCGGCCGCGCCCTGCCCGAGCGCAGCAGCTGAGCGGCTGCGCGACATCGGTGTTTGGGGTGCTCGCGCGGAGGCCGGCTCAGCCGCCGTCGGGCACGACGAACTCGGCGACCTTGTCGCCGTCGAGCGACCAGAACGCGACGAAATGCGGCGCCAGGCGAACGAGGCGCTGCGGAGCGACCCACAGGAGGTCGCCCGGGAAGCCGGCCAGGGCCTGATTGCCATCCCGATAGTAGCTCGGGAGGCCCGCGGGGATCGGGGGTGCCGGCGCCCGGAAGGTCGAGAGCGCTTTGCCGCTGCGCGCGTCGAAGATCTGGAGCTCCTGTCGATCGAGCAGCAGCGCGAACCCCTCACCGGTCGGTGAGGACGCGACCTTTGAGGCTTCGGGGACGCTCCCGTTGACCTGGATCTCTCGCGCAGCGAGGGCGATCGTCGCCTCGACCCGGCCGCTTCGAACGACCTCCAGGCGCTTATTGGTGCGTGCGCGCGTCTTCGGGTCGTACCGGTGAGAGCGGATGAGGAGCGAGCCGTCGGGGGCCCAATGAACGTCGTCGATCTGCGGCGAAGACGGTCGCACCGTCCATTGATGGCGCCCATCATCCGCGTTGTAGATCTGGACATCGTCGGGTTCAAGAGGCGACCGGTTGGAGACGAGCGCGCACCAGCGGCCGTCGGCGGACCAGCGCTGGGTGCGGTGCGACGCCTCCGGCTCGGGGCTCACCTGGTAGAGCTGCTGCTTGCGCAGCGGATCGAAGGCCGCGAGCCCCGTCCTGACGCGTCCGACCACCGCCCCCGTCGCGGCGTTCCACGCGATATCGTCGAAGAAGGGGGCGCCTGTCGAGTCGAAGTCGAGGCGGTGATCGCCCTCGTGGATCTCGAACAGCGCGCCAGTGTCCGTGAAGATCTGGTCGCCGACCCAGACGTAACGGACGCCGCTGTCCCGCGTTTCGTCGGGGAACGCGCGCCCCACGACCCGAGCGCGGTCGACGACCGCGATCCCGTTGGTGTCGACGTTGGTGGCGAGCCGCGTGCCCCCGGGGTGCCAGCGCAGCACGCCCGGCGACTGCGACCACCCGACATATCCCTCGAATGACGTCGACGACAGCAGCGTGCCGGCTCGCGCATCGAACACGAGCACGGCGCCCCGTTCATTCTCCGCGTCGGTGCACGCGACCGCGAGCCACGGCTCGACCGGGTGGACCGCTATATTCTCGATCAGGCAGCGCGCCGGCCACCGCGCGTTCGGCTGCGTGGGCCACGGATGGGGGTTGGAGGTCTCTACTCGCACGGGCGGTGGCTCCCCTGGCTTGAGCGGGTCGATCGGCTTCGTGTCGACGGTGTTGGTGGCCGCTTCGATGCCGGGTGTTTGACAGGCATTGGCCGTACAAACGGTGATCGTGACGAGCGCGAGGCGGACGAGGCACGATCGCATGTCGGCGATACTATCCGAGCCAGGCCGGCGCCGTCAGCCGGCTCGCGCATCCGGCCTGCTGCCGGTTGACCGCCCGTGCCGCCGCTCGCTATCCTGCGCCCCGTGGCCATCGTCCCCCCGCCCGTCGCGTTCGGCCTGTGTCTCACCGCGCTGATCGCCAGTCGCATCATCCAGGAGCGGGCGCTGGCGAAGCTCAGCACCGAGGCCAAGGGCCGCCTCGTCGAGGCCTTCGCCGCCCACCGCATGGTCGCCCTGGTCCCGCTCGCGGCGATCGCCGCGCTCTACTTCGCCATGGCCAGCCTCGACGTGCTCGCCACGAAGACGCTGCTGGCGCTCTACATCCCGCTGGTCCTGCTCTTCATCGCCGGCTCGCAGCTGTCTGTCCACCGCAAGCTGCGGACCCTCGGCGTCGACCCCGAGTACCGCCGCGCCCACGCGATCGGCCGCGGGATCGGCCTGCTCGGCGTCGCCGTCCTCCTGCTCGCCGTCTAGCCGCCTGCCCGGGCCAGCTTCGGCGACGCCGTCAACGTACGGTGATCTGGCGCGTCCACTTGCCGACGCCCGACGAGACGTGCAGGTCATAGGTGCCGCTAATCCTCCCGCACCGCAGGTCAGAATCGACGTGCCGCCCCCTGGCATCGTGCATCGTTTGGCGGAGCTTATCAGCCGGGCGGCCTGTGCGCGGATGTAGTAACTCATTGACATGGCGCCTCGCTGGCGCCCAGACCGCTCTCCGTGCCATATTCCACGCGATCGCCAAAATCATGGCATTCTCCACCGCGAACCACCAGGAACACACCATGTCCCGGTCCGCTCCCAAAGGCCTCGCGCTCGCCGGCTCAATCATGGCCATCGTCGTCGCTTCGCTGCTATTCATGGGCGGCATCATGCTCCTCTTGGAGTCACGTGGAGACGATCGCATGATCATCAGCGGCAGCGTCGCGCTGCTGGTCGGGAGCCCGGGTATCGCGCTCGGAGCCATCGGCTGCACCATCAAGGCTGGCCCCATCCTCGCCAATGCCATCTTCTCCGCCGCGGTGGCGCTATTCGGCTACATCGGCATCACCGCCGCCGGCCGGCTCCACTTGCCCGTGCTCGTGTTGCTCCTGCTCTACGCGACCACAGCGGTGTTCCTCTTCATCGGCTTCGTCCAGGCGGTGAAGTACCAGAAGGCGATGCGCACCCAGTCCTGACCTCGGCGCCCTGCCCTCGAGTCAGCGCGTCGCGCCGGCCCGGCGGCGAGCCCGTGAACGCCGCCGCCGTCTGCGAGACCGACGCGCCGCTCACGGTCCACCCCGCGCAGCGGCTCAGCGGTGGAGCAGCTTGAAGGCGTGCGTCCACTCGTTGCGCGTGAAGCCCAGGATGCACCACAGCTGGCACAGCGGCTCGATGGCGCGGGCGGCCTCGACGGCGCCCATGTCCTCGGCGTCCCAGCCGAACTGGTCGAGGATGGCGGCGGTCGCGGCCTTGGCGTCCGCGTTGTCGCCGCAGATGAACATCGTCGGGCGGCCCGCGGCGTAGCTCGGGTTGACCATCATCGGGTTGCCGACGCTCGAGAAGGCCTTCACGAAGTTCGCCGCGGGCGCGAACCTCTGGAGGCGCTCCATCAGCGAGTCGTTGGGGCCCGTGAAGAACTGAAGCACACCGTTGACCGGCGGCGCCGCGGCGATCGGGTTGGTCGCGTCGATCACGGTCTTGCCGGCGAGGTTGTCGACGCCGGCGAGGCGGAGGACATCCTCGGCGACGCGTCCGAGCACCGCGAGCACCAAGATGTCCGCGCCTGCGGCGACCTCGGCGAAGCTCGCCTCCGGGACGCCCTGCGCCGCGCTCCAGTCCGCGAGCTTGTTGCCCTCGCGGCTGCCGATCGTGACATCGTGGCCGTACTTCTTGAAACCAGCGGCGAGCACTTTGCCGACGTCGCCCGAGCCGAGTACACCGATCTTCATGGTCTTCATGCTTCGCTCCTCCGTCTTTCGGGCCGCACTCTATCAGACCAGGCCGGGGGCCTGACAGGGCGTCGTGTCGCTGCCGGGCGACATGCGGCGCCGGCCTACTCCGGGGCCGCCGCGTTCGGCTCGCCCGCGTTCGGGACCACCGCGAAGCCGTCGACCGTGAGGTACTCGACGCGGTCCGGCGGGTACACGACCGTCAGGCGGTCGCGGCAGCCGTCGAGCAGCAGCACGTCGCTGCGGGCGAGCCAGGCCGCGCTGCCCTCGGCCGGCACCAGGCAGGCGCCGACCGGGCTCTGGTTGCCGCCCCGCAGCGCCCGCAGCTTGCGCCCGACGATGGCGTAGCTGCGGCGCTTCTCGCGGTCGGTCACGCGCGCCAGCGAATACACATAATCGCCGGACTCGCCGCGGGACGGGTCCGGGAAGTACGACCACCGTCCGCTCGGCCCGACCTGCTCGATCACGCCGCTGCCGGCGGGGCTCGCCGGCGAGCACAGCCGCGGCAGCTCGCGCTCGCGGATCTGCCCGCAGGCGTCGCCGCCGAGGTGCGCCACCATCCGCTGCTCGACCGCCCCCGTCGCCAGGTCGACGCGGAAGTTGCGGGTCTCGGCCGCCATGTTGGCGTTGCGGTCCATGATGTCGAGGCACAGCACCCCCCCCTCGATCGCCAGGTCGGCCTCGGATTGCACGAAGTCGATCGGGTCGGCCGGCGGACCGCCGCTGAAGCAGGGGTCCTTGACCCGCGGCAGCTCGGCGACCGTCCGCGTCTCACCGCTGCTCAGGTTCATCGCGCGCAGCACCGGCTGCTTGTGCGCGAAGAAGTACAGGTGCTCGCCGACGACCCGCAGGTGCCGTCCGCGCTCCGGGCCGAGCACCGCCAGCTCCTGCAGCTGCGCGTCGAGCAACACGATGCCGCCCAGCCGCGACACGATCAGCCCGTCGCCGCCAGCCGGCGCCAGCAAGCTCCTGCGGGCCGGCGCCGCCACAGCGGCGACCACCGGCGTGAAGGACTCGGCCCGCTGCAGCGCGACCGCGTGGTTCGTGCCCATCGTCGCCGTCAACGTGGGCAGCGGCGGGGCCGGCTCATCATCCTTCCCGAACGGCTGCCCGGCGCAGGCGAGCAGCGGGAGCGCGGCCAGGAGCATGACGCGGGCGGACATCGCTCCTGCGTACCACGGGAACGGCGTCACAGCCGGAGCACGAGCAGCCGGATCTCGCTCATGTCCTCGATCGCAAACCGCACGCCCTCGCGCCCGAGTCCGCTCTCCTTGACGCCGCCGTAGGGCATGTGGTCCACGCGCCACGACGGCACGTCGTTGATGATCACGCCGCCGACCTCGAGCGCGTCCCAGGCCCGGTAGGCGTGCTGCAGGTCGTTGGTGAACACCCCCGCCTGGAGCCCGAACTTGCTGGCGTTGACCGCCGCGAGCGCGGCCTCGAAGTCGTCGAAGGGGGCGAGGATCGCCACCGGGCCGAACACCTCCTCGGTGCCCAGCGGCAGCGTCGACGGGACGTTCTCGAGCAGCGTCGCCGGCATCATCGCGCCCTCGCGGGTCCCGCCGCACAGCAGCGTCGCCCCGGCCGCGACCGCCTGCTGCACCCATGACTCGACCCGGCGCGCCTCCTTCTCGCTGATCAGCGGCCCGAGCGTGGTCGACTCATCGCGCGGGTCCCCGACCACCAGCGCCCGCGCGGCTTCGATCAACTGCGCGCGCAGATCGTCGTACAACGAGCGATGGGCGAAGATCCGCTGCACGCTGATGCAGCTCTGGCCAGATTGATAATAGGCCCCGAAGGCCAGGCGCGGGACCACCGTCGCCAGGTCGGCGCCGGCGTCGACGATGCAGGCCGCGTCGCCGCCGAGCTCGAGCACGACCTTCTTCTTGCCGGCCTTCGCCTTGAGCGCCCAGCCGACCTCGCCCGAGCCGGTGAACGACAGCAGCTTGAGCCGCTCGTCGGTCGTCAGCTGGCTCGCGCCCTCGCGGGGGCACGGGAGGATCGACCACGAGCCCGCCGGCAGCCCGGCCTCGACCAGCACCTCGCCGATCAGCAGCGCCCCGACCGGGGTCAGGCTCGCCGGCTTGAGCACGAAGGGGCAGCCCGCCGCGATCGCCGGGGCGATCTTGTGGGCCGCGAGGTTGAGCGGGAAGTTGAACGGCGAGATCAGCGACACCGGCCCGATCGGCACCCGCTTCCACTGGCCGCGGTAGCCCTGCGCGCGCGGGCTGATGTCGAGCGGCAGCACCTCGCCGACGATGCGCGTCGCCTCCTCCGCGGCGACCCGGAACGTGTCGATCAGCCGCGTCACCTCGCCGCGGCTGTCCTTGATCGGCTTGCCGGCCTCGATGCACAGCGCCAGCGCCAGCTCCTCCTGCCGGGCCTCGAAGCGGCGCACGCAGCCCTGCAAGGCCGCCTGGCGCGCGTACGCGGGCATCGCCGCCATCGCAGCCGCCGCCCCGGCCGCCAGCTCGATCGCCCGATCGATCGCCGCCGCGTCGGCCAGCGCCACCCGCGTCGCCTCCGCGCCGCTGTACTTGTCATACACCACCAGGTCGACGTTCGGCTGCCGCGCCGCGCCGCCGAGGTAATAGGGGTACTCGGGCCTCAGCATACTCACCCTCTAGCGCAGCACCCGACCGCGCACCAGCGTCGCTCGCACCGCCCCCGCGTCGCGACGAAACGCGATCGCGTCCAGCAGCGCGGCCTCACTCTGCACATACTCGGGCACGTCCAGCGCCACCACGTCAGCCTCGTAACCCGCGGCCAGGCACCCGATCGTGGCCTCCAGGCCGATCGCGCGCGCTCCGCCGCGGGTCGCGTGCCACAGCAGCGCCTCCGCGCTGACCGGCGCGCCCACCGTCAGCGCCGCGTCGTAGGCCCCCGCCATCACCTGCCGCAGCGAGAAGCTGCGCCCGGCCCCGACGTCGGTGCCGAGGCCGACGCGCAGCCCGCGGCTGGTCGGCGCGGCGAGCCGCATGCAGCCGCTGCCGAGGAAGAAGTTGCTGTCCGGGCAGTGGGCGACCGCGGCCCCGCGCAGGGCCATGCGGTCCCATGCCCCTTCGGACAGGTGGATGCAGTGGGCGAACAGCGAGCGCGGCCCGCACAGCCCGTGGGCCTCGTAGACCTCGAGGTAATCCGCGGCCCCCGGGAACGCCCGCGCCGTCGCCGAGATCTCGTCGTGATTTTCGGCGAGGTGGGTCTGGACCGGCAAGCCGTGGCGCTCGGCCAGCTCGCCGGCGCCGCGTAGCAGCGCCGGCGTACAGCTGAGGGCGAAGCGCGGCGTGACGCAGAAGCGCAGGCGATCGTCGTCGCGCCCGTGCCAGCGCTCGACCAGCGCCTCACAGGCCGCGATCGCCGGCCCGGCCGCGAGCAGCAGCTCCGGCGGCGCCCCGCGGTCCATCAGCGTCAGCCCGACCATCCCGCGCAGGCCCCGGCGCTCGAGCTCGACGAACAGCAGCTCGGCCGCGATCGGGTGGCTCGACGAGTAGATCGCCGCGCAGGTGGTGCCATGACGGACCAGCTGCTCGCAGAACTCCCAGGCCACCGCCGCCGCGTAGCGCGCCTCGGCGAAGCGCGCCTCCTCCGGGAACACCGAGCGCTCGAGCCACGGCAACAGCGGCCCGCTCGCGCTGCCGAGGATCCGCGTCTGCGGGAAGTGCAGGTGCGCGTCGACGAAGCCCGGGATCAACACCGCCCCCGGGTAGCTCTCCGGCTCGTCGCAATCGGCGGGCGCCGGCCCCACCGCCGCGATCTTGCCCGCCGCGTCGATCACCAGCAGACCGTCCGCCAGCAGGTCCACCCGCGGCTCGTCCGGCCGCGGACACAGCAGGCGCCCGCGCAGGGTCCGGGCCATCGTCTCGCTTGTCTCGACCATGCGGCGCCACAGGCTGCCCGCAAAGCGCCCCCCTCGCAACCCCCATGCCGCGGACAGCGACGCCCCTCAGGGGCCGCAGCCGCTCGGCGCGATCATCTCGGCCGGGGTGCCGTCCTTGATCACCAGCCCCCGCGCGTTCACCTTCGCGTCGCAGGTCCAGGTCAACGCCGGGCTGTAGCAGCGCGCGCACTCGAGGCCGTCGACCTTCAGGTCCGCGCCGCCCTTCACCTCGACCGCCGCGGCCCCACCGGCGTTGCGCAGCAGCACGTGCTCGATCACGTTCCCCGTCGACCGCTCGTGCAGGCGGATCGCGTCCCAGGTCCCGCGGCGGTCGTTGACCCCGACGACGCGGATCGGCGCCTCCGCGGTCCCCTGCATCCGCAACGAGCCGCCGTCGACCGCCCCCACCGACAGCTCGAAGCCGTCGCGCACCCGCAGCGAGACCCCCGGGTCCACCGTCAACGTCGCGCCGCCCTGCACCACGATCGGCCCCGTCACCTCGACATCCATCCCGAGGTCGCGCCAGCGGCCGCTACGCTCGACCCGCCCGCCCTCGAGCACCACCCGCGAGCCCGCCGCGAACACGTTGCCCTCACCCACCGAAGCGTAAGCCTGCGGCGAGAGCAGGAGCGTCGGCGACGACGCCTCGAAGCGGTTGCGCGCGAACTCGAGGACCCGCAGGTCCCCGCCCTGCAGCACCACCCCGCCGCCGTTGTCGCGAAACAGGCAGTCTTGCACCGATAGCGTCGCGCGGCTGTTGGCGAACAGCACGCCCCACTCCGCGCGCCGGCTGCCGTACTCGAAGGTCACGTGGGAGAAGGTCGCGCTGGCGTTCTTGTACAAGTTGATGCCGCGCCACGCCCCCGGTCGCGGCTTGCCGAGCGCGGTGAACACGATCGGCGCCTCGTCGGTGCCCTCGGCCCGCAGCGCGCCCGGGCGGTAGTAACCGACGTTGAAGTACGCGTCCTGGTCGAAGCGCAGCACAGTGCCAGGGGTCAGCTCGATCAGCGCCTCGAGGTCATCGTCCTCGCCGGCGATCTCGATGAGCCCGCCGATCGTGAACGGCACCCCGGGGTTGCTCCACCGCACCCGCTCGCGCACGATGCCGGTCAGCACGTGGATCATCGAGCCCTCGGGGAACTGGTTGTCGCCCGCGACCGCCGCCACCGAGCTCGGCGGCAGCAGCATCGCCGGGGAGCTGACCCGCTCGAGCCGATTGCCGGAGAAGCTGCTCAGGCGCCCGCCCTGCGACACGTGCACCGGCACGTCGAGGCTGTCGCGGATCACCGAGTCGTCGATGCTCACGTCCTCCGCGAGCACGTAGATCGGGCCGCGGATCCCCTCGCCGCCGTACTCGAGGTGCAGCCCCGCGATCTGCGAGCCGTCCGCGTGCTCGTACAGGTAGATCCCGCGCCACGAGGCCATCACCTTGCCCGTCGTCGCCGTGAACAGCACCGGCTCGGCCGCCGTGCCCTGCACGATCAACTTGCCCGGCGCCTGATAACCGACCGTCAGGTCTGCGCCTGGCTCAAAGGCCAGGATCGCCCCCGCCGTCAGCGTCAGCGTCCCCGACTCGACCCGGTAACCAGGGCGCACCGTGACCGCGCCGCAGCTCTTGCCGATCACCCGGTCGCCCGTCTCCGGCTGATCGAGCACCTTCGGGCACTCCGTGATCGGCGGCGGTCGCCGCGGAGCCGGCGGCGCGACGACCGTCGCGGGCCTCCCCGCGTCCGCCGGACCCGTCACCTGGACCGCCAGCGCCGGAGCCCCGGCGTCGCCGCCCGTACACGCCGACAGCACGAGCACGACGGCGAGCGGCGGCAGCAGCAGGCGCATGCCCGCATTCTTACTACGAGCGCGCACCAACCGGCAAGCTGCGCGCCGCCCGGCGCGCCGCGACCCCTGATACACTCGGGGTCGATTGGCCCGCGCAAAGCTCCCACGGATCCCCTCCTCCGAGGCGGCTGCACCCGCTGCGTCCGCTCCATCCGCCGCTACGCCCGCGGCGTCCACTGCGTCGTCACCGGCCGCAGCCGCGACGCCGGCGAGCGACGCCGAGGACGAGCCGAGCGACGCCGCGGTCACCGACGCCGCGGCGACGGCCGACGGGATGATCCGCGTGCGCCGGATCCACCGCCGCGACCTCAACCGCGTGTGGGAATTCTTGAAGCGGGTGTTTCGCCTCGTCAACCGCGAGACCGTCGAGTACCAGCGCCCGCGCACCAAGACCCGCTTCCTCGAGATCTACGAGGAGGAGGGCATCGAGCAGCTGCTCTTCGAGATCCGCGAGGGGCACAACCACGCGATCGTCGGCTACGCCGAGTGCGCCTACGAGGTCCTCGGCTCCGACAGCTGGATCAACGAGCGCTACTTCAGCAACCGCGACATGCGCCCGCTCTTCGTCGAGGAGATCGCCATCCACCCCGGCTATCAGGGCCTCGGGATCGGCAGCTTCGTGATCGAACAGCTCGAGCACCTCGCCCGCCTGCGCGGCTGCACCCACCTGGTCCTCGAGGTCGCCGAGAACAACAACAAGGCGCTCTCGTTCTACCGCGCCCGCAGCTTCTACCAGCTCGACGCCGCGATCTTCCTCGCCAAGAAGGTCTCCAGCCAGCCCGACCTGCTCCCGCCCCGCCCGCTGCGCGCCCACGCCCCGGTCACCGCCGCGGCCTCAGCCCCGCCCGCGGACGGCCCCGCCCGCAAGCCGCGGGTCCGCCTCGCCCGCGCCCTCGCGGAGCCGGATGTACCTGTCCCTTCGGACAGCCCCGCCCGCGCCCGCAAGCCCGCCCGCAAGCGCCGCTGAGCCTCAGAGCGCGACGAGGCCGGGCCGCGGGCCGCCGTCGGCGACGATGCCGAGCGCGGCGCCGCCCTGCTGACCCCAGCACCACAGCGCGCCGTCGGCCAGCAGCCCGCAGGTGTGCTCGCGGCCGGCGGCGAGCTGCCGCGCCGGACCGACGCCGATGACCGGGGTCGGCACGCGGCGATCC
>Ga0075152_10000734_pt1 | contig 23875 bp, 38 predicted proteins | sample JI61114C2DNA_FD_70964 | JGI IMG/M metagenome (GOLD analysis project Ga0075152, IMG submission 70964) | Wastewater effluent complex algal communities from Wisconsin, to seasonally profile nutrient transformation and Carbon sequestration -... | ecosystem: Engineered > WWTP > Effluent > Algae...
GAGCGAACAAGAGGGGTTGAGTTAGCAACCCGCTTAAAGGACCGTTCAATACGCGGTTTGTAATGAAAAATCTCAGAGATGTTGATGGCAGAAGGCTGTGCATATCTCCTCATCCTTTAAGCACGCGGCCTTCTGAAGCACCTACATCAGTTCGTTGAGGCGCTATTCGTTGACATGAGTATTGTTGGGTTCTTGCAGCTGCAGCTGCCTTATGTGCCATGCCAATCGCTGTCTGTGACTCAGTTGATGTGGTTCCACCAGAGTAAACTCTAGAACCCTTGCCGTTTTCAAGCCGTCGAATTTGTCCATCTTTGCCGAAAAATCTTTAAATATTATTGAGGTGGCACTGGGGGATTGTCCCAGCGGCAAATAAATCTACTCCCAGTGTTGGATATGCATCCAGTGTCTATCCAAAGTATCGCTGAAAACTACGAGCCGACATGGCACGATGGAACTCTGCTTAAGGGCTCCTACGCATTGTCTGCTGAGCTAGCTAGCCTGCCATACTACCGTCCTACCAAAAATCCTTAATATGATAACGTTACGCCACCACCAATTCCTCCGCCGCTCCAGTCGCGAGTTAAATTAATAATGCGAGATTTATCTTTGGCGATTGCTGCCTCAATTATGTGAACAAAGACATCCCTTGACTTGTAGACACTACCTGTGGTACAGCTTCTTGCAGTTGGTACATCCCTTGGTAGTGCGCAGCTCGAACGGAAAGATTCGGACAGGGTTGCGGCAGATCTTGCACTTGTATCCCTTCTTCTGGCATTCGTTGCATTGGTAGAAGTGTGCACTAAGCGGCTCCAGCAGCTTCGTGAGATACACCTCCTACTGGGAGTTGTAAACGTCGTACAGATTCTTCAGACTAAAGAGGTTGAGTTTAAGGCAGTAATTAATGCGGTCGCCGAGCAATCTCTCGATGAACTCGGTGTTGCAGATTGAGTCATACATGAGATGCAGCTGCCTCTTGAGAATTAGAAAGTTGAAGAGTTTGGCGTTATTCTTAACTATGTTGGCTTCGTTGTTGATTTGGATGATAGGCCGTTCATAGAGGGATTTTATCTCGATGAAGGACTTCTTGCAGACGCTGTAGCCGCGCAGGTCAAAAGACTCCATGGCCTTCCAGAGAATCGGTATGCGTTCGGTGGAAATGCAATCATTGCAGTACCACTGGCCAGTGTAGTAGCAGTAGTTCATGTTGTGGCCAACGATGTACAGGCCTACTGTCAGTGGCTTTTTACACTCAAAGCAGATGGATTTCTCAGTACTCTCGGTGGGCTGTTCCGCAAAGGTATATTGCGACTGCATCTCTTTAAAGTTTGTTTCGAAAAGTCGTTCTGAGTTCTTGAGATGACCTCGAGTTCCCTTGTTTGTGGGGTTAGTGCTTGTGAACGCAGTAGGCTTGATGGCGGAAGGCCGAGAGATATCTAAGCTAATGTTCTCAGGCATCCATGACTCTTCCATCGGGCGTCTGTTCTTGAGCTACTCCTATTTGTCTCTTCGGGCCTTCTCCTGTCGCTACTATTCTTGTCTCCGAGATTGTTATAGAGCGCGTTCACGCGACTCTCGCTCACGTTTCTGTCTTTCAATTTATTCACGCTATTCCCGTTCTCTTTTCTGCTGTTCAAGTTGCTCCTTCTCTCGCTGCTTCTTCGCTATCTCCTCCTTCTCGTAACGCTCTTGGCTGTAGGCTTCGTCCTGTCGGATCAGTTCACCAACAATCGTGTATTCTGCATCTTTCAGAAACTTGATTGGTTCGAGCTCGTCATTGAACTTTCTTCCGGGCTCTATATACAGGTATGCTAAGTGCTCTTCAATCTGCTCGAGGGTACTAAAGAAGCTACGAGTGTGTAGGAGGACAGTGATGTACTCCTTGAGCTTTTGCTTACTCTTCCCGTAGAGCTACTCAGACACAAAGTCCATCTCGAAGGTGCCCTTGAACTGCTTAGCTAGTTCATTCCAGTATGGTATAGAGTCAACTGTTTCCTCGGCATACTATTTGCGCATTCCCTTCTCCAGCGTTTCTTTGATGTATGCGACCACCAGAGCAAACTTGCGCTGTGGCACCGTCGAAGCTGGCAGCTTGCACTCATAAATGACTGGCTTCTCCATGCTCTTGTACTCAGTTTCTAGTTTCCCAAGAATGGCCTTTCGCTATTCCTTTGGCTGTGACCTCATTGATACCGGTAAGTTGTACCTGATACTATTATATCTGTAGAAGACAGTTATCTGACAGTTTAGTGACTATCCAATGTTAACTGTGGGCCTTAGTGGAGAATCGCTAACAAAAAGTTGGTAAAAAGGAAGGACTTCGTTTGAAGCAATTTTTGAGAGTTAAAACTGCATACTCGACAACTCTCGATACATCAGGAGGACAACTTCGACAGCAATACTTTAGTTATTCTGAACCGTCATTGTTCCATTGAGTTCTATCACAGCCTGAAGGTGAGAGTTACGTTGACTGAGCCAGCGAGTTTCCCCTTGCTGAAGAGTTGGATATCGACTGAATAAGTTCCACAGCTTACATTTTCCTGGGACGTTGGGTGCACTGTAGCATGGGCTAATGTCGAAGCTCCCGCTACCCAAGTTGTCATCGGCTCCAACATCATCGTCCATGGCAACGACCTTGAGGATGGCTCCCTTCTCATTGAAGATCATTGTATCGGGCCAAACTGGGAGCTTACCGGCACCCTCTCTGATCGTGGTCTTTAAGGTTTGGTTGCCGATCGTAACCAATAGGTAAGGATCCTGAATTCAGCCAATGCGTACCATCTTACCCACGAGGTCAGCGTCTTCTTAAAATTTGCCGGCGATGTTGTTAATGACGACAGACATTCAGCAATTATAGATTTTGCCGGAAGATACTCGGGCTTTAAAGGATACAAACAACCAGTTGGATAAGCCGGATAATCTTGGGATGGAGGAAACAGTTATCTACTGGTGAGTGTACTCATTGAAGCCTTCCAAGATGAAAATCACAAAGATGAATGCGTTCAGTTGCTTGGTAAGTCTGGGATTTATCATCAAATTTACCGTTTATGTTGTGGAGTGGGTAGGGCATTGACTCGATTTCAGGTACATTGATATTATAATGCGCAAAGTGGAAGGCAATCCTGAAAGTGAGTAAGGCCGCTTTCTGTATTTCGACCTGGAATACGACAGCACTCACAGCAAGAAAGTTCCAAGACGTACCCACATGCAGATAGCCATGAAACACTTCCGTAAGCACAGTCAACCCAAAGCGAGCAACCCTTTAGCATAAGCCGAGCCATCCAAGTCACCTCAAAAACAAATAACACAGGAATCCTACCATCAGTAGTAACCCTCTACCAAGAGGCTCACTCTGAAAGAGCTGAATCAGATGGGTCGCGAAGTCTCTGAACTGATGTAGCGCAAAGGTGTAACGTAGTCATAGTCGAACGGATTTCAACCCACCAAGTCGCAACGCTGCCCGTCGCGGATAACAATAGATGTATCGCAAGTATCAGAAGTGCTCATTCTTTGATCGAGAAGCTATCTATCGACCAAGGAATACGAAGAAGCGCGAAAACTGCTCTTTCCGACCTCCCAAGAAAGTCAAAGAGGCTGAAACCCTCGAACCTGACAACTCAGTTGTAGATGAGTCGACACTTGACCACCAAGAAGCCGTACCTGTAAGCAGTGGCAATGTTAGCTCATACTTACCGATAGTCCTGAAGACTTCCCCAAAGACGGCAAGCAGGTTTGACTTGATCCTCAAATAGAAGATCCGAGCTCGGATCTTGGAGGATGTCAAACAATATAATACTCCGAACATCCGCAAAGACATTCGATTGTCGACTCTGAATAGTGAATCGCTGTGGATTGACTAATTTGAGGACCTCAAGCAAAAACTGGTGCAGCTGGAGAAGAAGAAGGAGTCGAGCTATCGCCGTTCGATCGGCAGCCGAAGCTATGATCCATACCGCCAGTTCATGGCCCTCCCGGCCTGTGAAAAGCATTTAGTCAAGAACTCATACCTGAGTACAAGGAAAAGCAGCAAGCCGTTCTGAACGCGAATCACGAGTGCTGCCTTCTGATGAGCTTATTGAGCTTCTTCTCAATATCGCCTTCAAGCTTGAGCTTTTGTTTGACCTTCTCGATGTCCTTGCGACTCATCTCCGAGACGTCGGGGTTAGATTTATAGACTACTTTAGTACGTGCTGTACATTCGTTGTCGAGGTCGACGGCTGAGTAGTCTTGGCCTAGCTCTTGATCGTTCCTTTTGGTCTTCTATTCAGTTTCGAGGTCTAAGTTGTCAAAGACTTGAATATTGCTGGTGAACATAATGCAGCTGTTGTCGGCACGACGGATCCACGGGGCTTCTGGCTTGTTTTCGATGAGGCTGGGCTACAGACCCAGCAACATCTGCCTATCGAATTCAGGGGTGATTTCGGGTGGTTCTACCTTCGGGAAGGAGAAGCAAGGACGAATGGTCTAACTAGCATCAGTTAATTACCAGCAGCTGGTTCAACTTGAACTTTGGGTTGAGGGTAGCGAGATGCTTGGACAGCTTATTCTTCAATGAGAAGATCTCGAGCTCACGAACCTCAAGAGTGGCCTCCCTCTCGTCGGTCTCAATGGGTTCCTCCAGCTCGTATTTGATCGCACAAAGCAACAGCTGCAAGGTTGTCTTCTATTTCTGGATGGTGCACTTGTTGCACATATCCTTGGCCCGATTAAAGTCGCCTAGCATGATGTAGCACAGTGCAGAATTAAACCTCATGTGGTTGAGGTAGGCGCTGATCTAGTCAGCCTCATCAACATCCTGCTACTCGTCATCGCTGTACAGTTTGTTGTTTCCAGCCTCTCTCAGGGTCATGCATTGGGTAAACTCCAGCAGAGCCTACTTGTATCTCCCGGAGTACAAGAAAGCGCCTCCCCTGATCATATGAAACTCCTTCTGCTTGAAGATCCTCCCCTCACACGTATTTTCTTTGAGGATGTGCGTCATCTCTTCGGCTGCATGCTCGTAGCATTTCGGTTGAACCTACTTATCGGATAAGTTGTACTTCCTTCATTTCCCATAGTGCTTTAATTGTGGCAAGATCCACCTGATTCTGTTCGTTATGAGTCTGGTCGGCAACCTTCAGCAAATCCTCATATGCCTTGCCAAACTCACCCAGCAAAAAGTATGCTTTGCCTCTGGTCAGGAAGATGTCCATATCACGGTCAGGTAGTGCCTCTCCATGCGCATACGCAAGTATACTGTCCTCGAAGGCTCCATTCTCGAAGAGCAAGTGCCCAGCATATTTGTGGATGAAGGGATCCTCCGGCTTCAAGGCTATCTATAATTATCAACACTTCCTACTGATGTATCGCTGCAGGTCCACGAAGGCTTCGTTGGCCTATCCCTCAATTTGAAGACACTTAGATCGCATGAGAAAGGCCTCGGCATAGTTTTCGTTGATACTGAGACACACACTCAGGTCGTGAATGGCCTGTTTGAAACTCTGGCAGCAAGCAAAGCACAAGCCTCTGAGATAAAAGTACTTCGGAATATTGTCCTCGGATTTTTCGATGGCTCGGTCAATATCGTTGATTGCCTCGTTCCAAATACCCAGATAGGCATGCACGACAGCACGGTGGTAGTAAATGTTCGCGATGGTATTGTTACTCGCTTCGCCCATAACCTCGATACCCTTGGTAAACATCTGGAGGGCGAGCATTAGCTCTGGCTCTTAATCTTACTTGGAGCGCAGTGCGCTGGTCTGCACCGATATTATTCCACGATAGATGTAAGGTTCAACCTTGTTCGGATAGATAGCCGAGGCCTCACTCAACCTTTCGATAGCTTCTCCGTACTCTTTGGCTTCGTATTTCAACAGTCCCTCGCAAATCGTTTTATTGTAGGTCGAACTTTCCAGTATTCTTTAGGTACGGTTACGACCTTTCAGAATAGATTCGTATCGGGCGTATTCGTCCCTGGAGTGTTGATAGTCCGAGAGGCAGAAATACCCATAGGCTGAGTACAAGTGATGGAGAGGCTTCAAAAAGAACTACAATTCGTCCTCTGGCGACACATCCTTCTCAGCTACCAAAAATGGAAACTTTCTGGTCATGTCTTCAAACATCTCGACTGCTTCCGAGAACTTCCTCTTCATGAGGTTGAGCACAGCTTCAGCAAATAGTCTGATCCGATCGAGTGCTGGCCTGTCCACCTCCAGAAACTCAATTCGCTCGATAAGGTGGTAAGCGGAGTAGAAGTCCCTCTCGCAGATTCTCGCTTTGATCATGCATTACAGTGCCTTGGTGTTGTACTTGCGATCGTTGAGTTTGATGAGTTGGTCATATACCATAACTGCCTAGTTGTGCTTTTCTGTGATAAACAAAATCAGTACTCTGCGTTGCCAGGAGATTACCCTTCAAGAGCAAGGCCTCACCACTATTAGAGTGCTTAGCAATGTAGTCGTTGACAAGGGATAATGCTTCCTCTGTCCTCGACATACCACTCAGGCAGGTGACCACCTTTAAGCATACAGGACTCTGTGCCAGCGATGCATCCATCTTGAGGGCTCGAGAGTACATCTCGTAGGCCTTATTATCGTCCTTCATGGAGTAGAAACAGTCTGCAAGTCCAACAAACCCGTGTGACTTCTCCGAGTTGATTTCGTTAGCGCGTACGAAATCGGCGATGGCTTAGGCAAGCTTCTTTTCCTTGAGTTTGAGTTTGCCACGATAGATGTAGGCATCGTAGTACTACGGGAACATCTCAATACACGATGAAAGCTGTATTAGCACAGAACTACCTTGTTCACTGCCTGCTGGCTCTGCGAAAGCTTCTTGCAGCAAATGGCGTATAGAATAAATACGTTGCGGTTGTAAGCCGGATCAGTTTCCACAACGTTATCGAAGTAGCGCAGAGCCCTTGAAAATTCGTTCCTGCCCATTAAGCTCACAGCCATGAGGTAATTACCTTCCAGGTGTTTGGGGTTCTTGGCCAGCAGATGACTGAACAGTTCGATGGCCTGCACAAATTTGTTCTACTGGTAAGCTGTCTTACCCCGTTCCAACAGTTCATCCTACCTCAGCCGGAGGTTTCTGCGATCAACGATCTTCATTTCGCTCATGCTACCGATCTTGAACTGCGACCGTTAGCTTTAATCGTGTGGTAGGCGCATTACCTTGCTAGAACTCTGTAGATTTGTCTTGGTGCGATCACGACTGACGTTGAGACTCTGTCGGTTGAGCCTTTTTACGTATGGGCTGAGCTTGGGTTAGCGACGAGGATTTGACAATGCTCGAATATCCTTCCTCCGCAGTTTGTCTGAACGTTCCTCGGTGTGATTATAGAGCTCGATGGAGCGCTGCAGTGTTTTGATACGTTTGGTGTCATCGAGGTTGCGTCGATAGTGCTTCAGCTCCCTTTCGACATCGTTGTCTTAACCGAATAGCCGGTCGTTTTGGAGCACGTGCTTCTTGAAGAGTTGCTTACCACTGGGCTGCAGATGCTGAGCTAAACCAATCGGTGAGGGCATACCCCCAAGCTTATCTTTGTACACACCAGTCGTGTAGCATATAGTGCGAGGTTCTTCCGGCGACTGTTCGTACTCTTGGTACCCATAGCGATGGTCGAGCAAGTGCGGCGGATGGTCCTGCGGTAGACCCTTCAGTAGTTTCTGATAGTCTTTCTTCACGATGCGTACTCGGTTCATGATTCAAACAATTATAGACGACCGGCGAGTAATCACAATGTCGGCGTCACTTCTTGCGATAGCCCTGGCTGGTATTGACCCGGGCATAAAAGCTGCTGCTCTCTGGCCGCTGCTCCTTGTACGTCTTGTCCAGATAGCTGCTCTTCTCCAGCTTAAAACTATCCTTCTCCGTCATGTAAAAGGATTTGGACTTGTCATTACGACTGACATTCTAGTCTATCAGTGGCTTCTGACTTGGCCGTGACAGGCCATGCCGTTATTTGTTGCTGAACTTTTATTTTGAGAGTTATTTGGAATCGTTTAGATCGCGTAGTCGTTGTTGCTGGTTCTACTTCTCCTTGCGTAACAGCGTTTACCGGCGAAGCTAGGCCTTCCGGTGTTCCTACCGCAAAAGTAACTATTGCTGCCGTTTTATCTATTCGTGTTGTCGACGTAACTCTTCCTGTCGCTTGAACTCTTCCTGCTGTCGACGGATCTATTCCTGGCGGCGAGCTTCCTCTTGTCTTCTCAACTACTCTTGTCTACGGAAATCCTATTGTCTCCTTATTTAATCCTGCCTTTTAATTTCCTCTTCTTTCTTGATCGATTCCTTTCGCTTGATTTCATCCTGACTGCAGCTAGTTACTGCACGCTTTTTCTTTGTGATTTCATTGTAGAGTGCTTCACGGTACTCGCGAATGGAGAACTTCGTGTTATCGTCCATTGAGATTTCAATGATCTTTGGGCAGGTAGTTTACTGTCCCACATCACTGAAATCGCGTATCTATGCAATGTAAGGATGGTTGAGTGCCTGATCAGCTGTCAAGCGGTGGTTTGGATTCAGCACTAACAAGTTCTTCAGCAAGTCCAAAGCATCCTCCGAGGTGTTTGGGAAGAACTGTGCAAACGACTTCTTCTTGGTAATGTTGATTTGGTCAAGGCAGTCCTTCGCTAATGCTGATTCCATGGATTCAACGTCCTCTTTGGTAGGCTTGCCGAGCAGCTCCAAGACTCTTTCAATTTGGTTGAGGGTCGAATTTCCGGGGAATATAGCCTTGCCAACGAACATCTCGCCGAGGATGCACCCCACTGACCACATGTCGACAGCTCGGGTGTACTTACTAGATCCCAACAGAATTTCTGGAGCTCGGTACCACCTGGTCGCTACATACTCCGTTAGAATAGTGTCTTCATTCTTGTCGGCTGAGGCAACTGATCGTGCCAACCCAAAATCAGCAACCTTGGCGAGACACTCCGAATCCAGCAGAATATTGCTGGGCTTGAGATCACGATGAATCAACCCACCGGAGTGCATGTACTTGATGGCTTTGAGAATTCTACGTTTAGTATGGAACTTACTGGTAGATGATGTACTTCTTGTGAACATCCTCCAGCAGGTTGGCACGGATCACTGCGTGCAGATCCGTCTCCATGAAGTCAAACACCAGGTAGAGGTCCTTATTGTTTTCGGCACGGATTATGGTGAAGAGTGTGACGATGTTGGCATGGCCAGCCAGTTCCTGTAGGAACATAACCTGAATTAGAATTGTAGGACCTCCCGGAAGGTGCGCTGGGCGTCAGTTGCGTTGTGAAATGCATCGAAGACCTTTTTGAGTGCGACAATCTGCTTGGTTTGCTTGTCGACGGCCTTCCATACGATGCCGTAAGCTCCCTTACCCAGTCGCTGAAGAATGTCGAACTTGCGTAGGATATGTGGCTCCACCTCCTCCGTCATTTTATTAATAATTGGCTGTTAAACGATAGAATTGCTGTTATAACTCGCTGCATAACGGTTTGCAGTCGCTGGCGGGTGCTTCCCTTGCAGTTTAAGGCCGCAGCCCACACAGCTTCCAGCCAACATCGCAGAAAACCCAGCTTCCCAACAAAAGTGAAGAATCAAGGCCCGTGGTTGCAGCCTTCGTTCACCGGAGCTTATAATGAGTGGCTAGCGACGCCACCAATATAATAATCAATAAATTAAATAATAGAAATGTCAAGTGCAAAAAGCAAGAAGGCCGAGAGCTCACCGATGACGGTGAGAGCGGCAGAACGTAAGGAACCGAAGTATCGGTTCGAGCTCAGTCAAAAGAATCTCGAGCAACTGCAATGCTTTATACGCAAGCGCTCGGTTCGTGGAGATAATAAGCGAATTAGTCGCATCAAGTCGACTTCCAGTGTGTTCGGAAGGCAGGAGCCTGATAGGCCTGTAGCTGTGGCTCAGCGTGATTCAGCAGACTCCAAGGAACCACGACCTACCTAAGAACGCAACAGAAGGGCTAGCGAACGTTGCGTCTAGCAGCGGAAGAAGTAGCAGAGCACCTCTCCCGACCTCGCTAAGGTCCTAATGAACGAAGTTATCTACAAGATCGAGAGCTAGGGCGTCAACTCTGCTTGGAAAGAAGAAGAGCCCCGGAAAGGCGAAGAGTCCGGATCGGACCCTGACCTGAATCTGGGCGAAGTACAACGCATTTGGCAGTCCCAACTACCCCTCCCTTCCGTAGAGGAAATCGAAAAGAGCTTTGTTAGTACTGAAGGGGATACAAACGCAAGTAATCGAGCTTCTGCAAGAAACAGCTACTACGGTTCACCATACCTTATGGTACCGATGCAACACTTTTCATTCAACAACTCGTTCAGTTACGCTAGCGAGTAGAAGCTTTATCCTTAATTCTACGCGTACAAGTGGACCGAGAAGAATGATAGCGTCAACCGCAGAATCTTCGAGATCAACTACGACATGATCGAACGGGATGGGCGAACCACCGTCATGATCAAGAACATTCCCAATAAGTACAGCTTGAAGCTGCTGTCGGATGAAGTGGATGAAAAGCATGCCAACCACTACGACTTCCTGTACCTTCCGTTTGACTTCGACGTACCTAACCATGCTATTCAGAACAACTGTAACGTGGGGTATGCGTTCATAAATTTCCTCCACCCGAACTACCTCAAGCTCTTCTACGAGAACTTCAACAACAAGAAGTGGTTGAAGTTCCGAAGCGTGAAGGTACTACCCCCACTTACTGTAGATCTGCGTGCTCACCTACGCCAGGTTGCAAGGTCGCAACAGTCTCATCGAGCATTTCCATAACAGCAAGGTGCTCAACCAGAAAGAGAAGCGCTTCCGGCCGATCATCAAGGAAATGTCCAAGCTGTCGGAATTGCTCGAGAATCAGCGTAAGAATCAATAGCAGAAGTGACTGTTTATTTTTCAGATGTATGCCAGTCCGGAAATGAGTTGCCAGTATACTGGTAGCAATGCCACCGTCGCCACCAACTTCCGTTAGCCTTGGGTTATAAAGCCTTGGGGGAGAACTTGGAAATTATAATAAATTCTCATCTAAACACCAAGTTGAACCATGGAGGTAAGGCTAGTGCTAAATCAGAACAAACAGCAAGTCCCGGTCGCACCGGTTGCAGAGTTCAAGCTCGTGCTCGTCGGAGACGGAGGAGTCGGAAAGACGACCTTCGTGAAGCGCCATCAGACTGGTGAGTTCGAGAAGAAGTATGTCGGTAAGGGAATCACTTAATTCAGCCACTCAGGGTGTCGATGTGAGCAGCATCATCTTCTACACCAACCACGGACCCATCAAGCTCAACCTTTGGGATACCGCCGGCCAGGAGAAGTTGGGCGGGCTTCGTGAGGGCTACTATATTGGAGCCCACTGTGCTATCATCATGTTCGACGTCACTAGCCGCGTCACCTACAAGAACGTCCCCAAGTGGTACAAGGATCTTACCCGCATTTGCGAGAACATCCCCATTGTTCTCGTTGGAAACAAGGTGGATCAGAAGGATCGAAGGGTCAGAGCCCGACAAATCACCTTCCACCGCAAGCGCAGCCTCCAGTACTACGACATCTCCGCCAAATCAAACTACCAGTACGAAAAGCCCTTCCTCTGGCTGCTCAGGACCCTTGTTGGTGACCCCAACCTTTACCTGGTTGAGGCACTTGCCCTCAAGCCCGTGGAGCTGCACATGGACAACAACCAGATCGAGGAACTCAACAAGGAGTGGATCGATGCTGCCAACCATCCTCTCCCCGACGAGGAAGACGAAGAGTTCAGGTGATTGCTTTACCCGCAGATGTTGTATTGAAGTTGTCGAGTGGGGTATAAGAGTGAATGAGTAAATGACGAATAATTGATGGCTAGCTCGCTCAAACATATCAAACCCTAACAAGCATTAGACAGTGTGATTATCAAGGGGTTTTTCCGGTCTCCATCGTGGACTCTTTGTCGAGGATGTATGGGTCGGTAAGGGCATCCTCGGCTGTCATGCGCTTGGCAGGGTCATACACAAATATCCGCTGTAGGAACGCTACCAGCAACGGAGGTACATTAGGGTAGTACTTGGAGAGGTGCTTAATGAGCGACGGTGGTTTGAACTTGGGAAGCTGGAACTTCAGCTCCTGGACATTCATCTTGATAAGGTCATCGGCTGTGGGCGATCCAATGATCTTGATGATTCTCATAAGCTGGTCGATCGAATTCTCACCTTCGAAAATAGGCCGATTCATGACCATTTCAGCGATGACGCAACCCGCCGACCACACATCGATTTGATTGGTGTAGTAGACGCTACCAAAGATTAGTTCGGGAGCTCGATAATACCTCGAACAAATGTACGCGATGTTCTTTTGCCCCTCCACAAGCGATTTTCCTGAACCAAAGTCGCAGAGCTTGAGCTCACCCTTATCGCCAATGAGTATGTTAGGCGGTTTGATGTCCCTATGACACACATTGACTTTCTGCAAGTAGAACTACTTTGTACGTTGAGGTGTGCAAGTGCTCGGAACAATTGCTAACTGTAGCTACGTAGCTGCTCGGGTCGCATCAGCTTGCCCTCACGTTTGTTGTTCTTGATCAGGCGGGAAAGCGTCTCGGGGACGTACTCGAGCACCAGGTTCAGGTATTCCTCCTACATCAAACACTGATCTACCTGGTTTTGCTGCTGATAAAAGAAGCGTTCGAGCTTGACGATGTTGGGGTGGTTGAGATGTTGCGTGATTTCGAGCTAGCGGTTCTTGTACTTCTTGTCCTGCAGAACGTGCTTAATGGCGAACAGGCGGTCATTTGGATCCAGGGCCTACGATTGGTATGAGTGCTTACAAGGTAAACTTTGCCGAATGTACCACTCCCGATGAGCTTCACCACCGTATACTCGTTGAGTTTCTCGACTGCTTTCTTTTACTATTCTCGGTACATGCTCCACTCCGATTATAATTTATTGGCTGGCGATGAGCCAGCGGTAGAGAGGCGGATGCACCCCCACCAAACTCTAATAGACTATATTACAGTCAGTATATTATCTTTGAGCGTAACACCGTGCGCGATTAAGGGCCTGCGGTAGTTCGTGTGAGTGTCACCGTCTAGTCTACGCGGGCTTTGGCACGTAGAACTCGTGGGCGGCGGTCGATCAGTTGGCGCACTTGCTAATCTTCTGATGAGTAGCGCTCGAGTTCGGCGAGGAGTTGCGTGTTTAGCAAGGCAACGTTTTCAATGTGCTTGCGACAGGCTTCCAAATCATCCTCCAGTTGTCGGTTGAGGTCATTAAGACTACCATTCTAGAAATCCAAATTCTTGATTTATTTAGTAGCCACTCCGATCTGTCCATCGCGGGCGCGGAGAGTATTCTCAGCCTGGGACAGCGACTTAGCAATATCGGTGTTCCGTAGAATTTCCGTTTGCATGGCCTTTTGGAAGTGTGAAGCCTCAGTCTTGAACTTGTTGTTGGTAGCTGCGAGTGTAGCAATACTAGTCTGCAGATCCTTCAACTGTTTCTGAGCCTCGATAATGGACCTCTCCAAATTATCAAGGTCCCTCTCAGCTTCATTGATGGTATCATCCAGCGAGTTGTTGTCGTTCTCGTATTGCAGAATCTTGTCGCGGTAGGCCTTTCCATCAGCCTCGAGCGTCGCCAGATATTTTTCCAGGTCAGCAAGCTTACGATTCACAGAGTCATGGTCACATTCGAGATTCTTAAGCTCACCCAAGAGCTTCACACGATCGGCCTTGAGCATTTCCGACTGAGCATCCAACCTTGCCCGCTCATTCAACAGCTCCTAACTGTCAGCGAGCAGGCTATTCACATCATTCTTCAGCCGTTAGATTTAGATATTGCGTTGGTCGAGTTGGGTGCGCAGCGTATTACCGTCAGTCTCCAAATCACCCAGCTCGAGATTCAAGTTGCGCAATTCGGCACGCAGCGCATCACTCTAGTTCTTCAGTTGGCCGATATTTCGGATGGCCTGTTCATGCCGTACACGGAACTCCCCATCACCACCCACCTGAATAACCTCCACCATTACCTTTTCATCCTGTAGAATCCTGTACTTCTGCTCGAGCTTCTTGAATTGGTCCTAGAGGTAGAGATAGTCCTGCTCGTTCTTGCGTAGGTTGAACACCTCGCCTTTGAGCTGGTTGATGAGCACCTCCTTCTGGTCAGCTTCAACGTGCAGCGGACTGTAGTACTACTGTAGCCAACTGAAAGTACCGACATGGGTGTCTGTTGCGATATATATAAAATTATAACCGGGATTGTTGACATGCAGTCCGTTTCCAAGACCAACATGGTCTTCAACAAGTCCTTCGGACAGCATATTCTCATCAACCCTCACATCCTCAGCAACATCGTGGAGAAGTCAGCGCTTCGCCATACCGATGTTGTGTTGGAAATTGGGCCAGGTACGGGAAATCTCACCCAACTCCTGCTTGAGCGAACCAAAAAGGTAGTGGCAGTGGAACTCGATCCACGAATGGTGGCTGAACTCACCAAGCGCTTTAAGTATGGCTAGCATTCTGGCAAGTTCACGTTGATTCCCGGGGATGTGCTGACCACGGAGCTACCCTTCTTCGACATCTGTGTGGCCAACATTCCGTACCAGATCAGCTCTCCTCTCGTGTTTAAGCTACTCGCACACAAACCCACCTTCCGGTGTGCTGTGCTTATGTTCCAAAAAGAGTTTGCCATGAGGCTTGTTGCACAACCAGGAAGTGAACTATACTGCAGGCTATCGGTGAATGTGCAGCTTCTTGCCAAGGTAGATCATTTGATGAAGGTGTCCAAGAACAACTTTAAGCCACCACCAAAGGTTGAAAGTTCGGTGGTACGCATCGAACCCAAGAACCCTGCACCACAGCTTGACTTTTTGGAGTGGGATGGCCTGCTGCGTATCTGCTTCATGCGAAAGAATAAGCAGCTGGGTGCCATTTTCAAGAATAAGAAGGTGTTAGCACTGCTCAAGGTTAACCAAAACAAAATGCATCAGATGCAGCTCGAAATTCCGCAGGGCTTCGGCACAGAACGCCCCGAGGAGGAAGCAATAGAGGAGTCCGACGAGTAGGTGGAAAAGTAGAAGGAGATTGAGACCTAGGAGGATCGCCATAGCTTCAAGGATAAGATAATGAAGGTACTGACAGACTCTGACTTCATAAATAAGCGATCCAGCAAGCTCTCTGTCGACGACTTCCTGAGACTGCTTCTTGTCTTCAACCAAAACGACATTCACTTCAGATGACAGTATTTACGTCGATGTCTATTCGTACCGTCTAACAATTTAATTAATAAATTTGTTTATCAGGTATTTTGCTAAGTGATTATGCACAACACAGCCCACCAAGACAGCTTTCAAAGGCAGCTGCGACAGGAAACGTAGGAGAGGAAGAGACTAGAGGCATATGTTGCCGTGCTCTATGGACAGCTAGAATCCGTGTTAGCAGAGAAACCCATTGCACTTCAGCTCAGCCGCAATCAGGAAAGCAACAGTACTTGCCAATCCGAAAAATGGGATGCGAGTGCTAAAGTTGGTGGATGCCTTCCAGGAAAAGAGCTTCAGGAGAACCATTCGGCTGGGATTCGGCCAACATTCCATCAGCAATCCAGCTATCTCAGTGGCTCCAGCGAATCGTTTAAGGTGCTTGCTAACTCTGAACAACACCGGCATGGAATGGAGGTTACCGAAACGGTAGACAGCTTCCCCATGGAACATTATAATCAAATGCTGGAAACCGAAATCCGTGAGAAGAAACTGCCGACTACTATCCGACAGATCATTTAGAAAGCACTTTCCACCCAGAAACACTTCGACTCGTCCCACCAAGGCTTATGCACCAGCGATGCAGCTTTGGAATAACTATTGGGCAGGTTCGAACAGTGTGTGACGAGCGTTGTTGAGGATCAGATGCTGTGCTATGAGATAGCAATGCGGATTGCTTCTGCCGTGGGAATCAACCTTAATGCATCTCTGGCTAACGAGGATAAGGTATGCAAAGAGCTACTGGTCAAAGTAACAGAATAATGTCGCGCACTGTCAAACAGGGTATTCGAACTTGAAGTAAATAACTTGACGCTAGAGGAGGAAAATGACTAGCTGAAGAGGGATAATGTTGTGGTACGAAAATCCTCTGAAACGGCAAAACTGAAGGAGGTGGCACTCAAGAACAACATCTACGAACTCACCACGAAGAATGCCCAGCTCGAACGAGAATTGAAGGAGCTCAGGAGAGAATGCGATGCAAAGAGCTATCTGCCCGAGACAAATGAGAACACATTAATGGAAGAAACGGCTCAGATCATCTATAGCGAACAGTCTCCTGTTGAGAGATTACAGTAACAGCTATCAACAGCTGAGCTGACGATCGAACATCTCCAGTCTAGAATAAAGGAACTGTAGAAGCAATAGATTGTGAAAAAAGAGGAATGTCAGTAGTTCGATCAGGAAGTCACTGAAGTGGATTCTCCAGTGGTGGAAGATGGCTGCACCAAAAGGGTGTTTGTGAGGACAAAGAAGGCAGCCATTGCACATGTGCCTTAGCAAGTCATTCAGGAAGGAGGTAAATAGCCTGATCACCAGCCGACCGATCAATTTTCGTGCCAACCTGTGCTGGAAGATTCGCTGCAGGATAAGCTGAACCAGCTGGCCGAACTACAGCGCAAGAAAAAGGAGCTCCGCCAAGGGAGTCGAATAAAGTCGTAATCGTCGATAGCTTCGTACTATTCGCAAAGGCCTCCTTCCAATTTGGCTGGCCCCTCAAAACATATACCATTCGTTCGCAAGGGAACTCTCATGCCCGGGAAGATCTTCTGACTTGACTTCTGATATTATCTCGTTACATCATTTGGCATACCGACGGTATGGCTACCTCCAAAAAACCGTTTGACTTGCTGTTCGAGAAGGTAACGAACACCCTCGACAAAACGTATAGCAACCAGAAGTCTACCTTCAAGGGCTGGACAGCATTCTTCAAAGCCTTTAGCAGCATCACCAAGGAGTACTCTAACCAATTGCAGAAGCTCAGCAAGGACGGTAGTTTCCAGTGGCTATGTAGGTGGAGATCATATGGGACTCAAGTTGCCTTTGCCGGATTGCATTAAGATGGAGAACCCAACAATCAAGACCATCATGAGCGAGATGCTCTATACTGTATCAAGCCTAAGCAGCCTGCATCACAACCTCAGCGAAAGGTTGTTGGAGATGTCGGAGGGATACTCACAGCTGTACGATGGAGTCAAGAAGACCAAGGATCACTTTATGTAGGCCTTGTAAACTAACTTTCCAAAGGACCTTCTTCGGACGACGCCAAGGGAAACTGCATAGAAGCGCATAGCTAAGTCCCTGTATGAGATGGTGGATCGTATGGAGGAAGACGAGATCGAGCGAATTCAGAAGATCAGGGAGAACTCAATAATTCTCTACACTGTGTACAAGAAGATAGCTGAGAAGCAGGAGGAGGTTGTGACCAGCAACGCAACACGTTTGAGTAAACTTGAAATCGAGAATAATCGGAAGGACCTGTCGAAACTGGTGAATGAAGTGGCCGAACTGTACAACCACTATCCAGGAGAGCCGAAGATCCAAAAGAAGAACGAAAGACTGGTGCAATCGGTGAGGGATTCTCTGAAGATGTCCAGACGAGGCTCGAAGGATGCTCGTATTGAAAGCTCACAGAGCAGCCTGAAATAGATTGAGAGGCAGGCTGATAGTGAGGAACAGCGATTGATCGTGGAAGTGAATCCGAAGTATGAACTTCGAAGAGGCCTCTTAGCAAAAGGCATGACACACTATTACTAGTTCGCCTCGATTCTGAAGTCTCAGCACCTAAGCAGTGCTGTATTCTCGCTCTTAGAATCATTCTACTTTTCCGAGCTGGCGTAAACAGACACCAAGAGCAACCTGATGAGCATTCGAGTTCGTCTGCGACTACCTGAATACAAGTTTGTAGCCAACCGCACCCAAAATATCAAGGAGTTCCTGCAGATCGAATTCGATTATCGTTCGAATGCCGATAAGCTGGCGTTGATTCATAGCATGTTACTGAGCATGCACTACAGTGGCTGGGCCGATGAAGACGAACTGCTTAGAAAGATGCGCTAGGCGTCAAGCAAGACGCAACTCAGCAGTAGTGACATACCCAGCCCAGATTTTGTGTATGATGTGTGGGTCGCTGCTGCCTTTATCGACGTTCTGCTGGAAAGTCTGTTCAGGTTTAAAGACGGGTCCGATTTCTTAGTAGACAACTACTCTGACCTGTTCAAGTTGATCTGTAAGTTCGGAAGGCAGTACTTACAAGTGGAACCCCAACTAATACTGCTAATGCTGATGGAGCGGGTTTACCGATCATCGAGTTATAGAGACGAACACGAAGTCGAACCGAACATTCGATAACTTGAACGGTTAGTGTAGACAGATGACTGTCAAGGACTGCAGCTGTCCGATCTGAGCTATTACCTACGAGGCAGTTTCCGAAATGTGCTATTCCAGCGACTATTAGCTTTATATAAACCGCACACTCATACCTCATTGGTGGTGCAGTTCCTGCACTGGATCGATCTGTACACGGGGAGTACTGATTCACTTGAGAGCATCCTAAACTGTGTGAGATTGGCGGGCTATAAGTACCTATGTTCGAAGGACCCTGATCGGATGCTATTTGGCGTATTGTGGGAGAACCGTGAAAGGATAAAGAGTCTCAGCGATATCATCCACGACAACGAGTTTGTGCTGATTGACCAGAAGATACTCCTACCGCTGGCAGAGAATATCAGTCGTAGCTACAATATCGGTCTTGAAGGGGTACGCAAGAAAGTTCGATAGCGGTTCTTCAGTCTGATACTTCAGACCATTCTGCTGAACCTGGACAGCATTGATATGCAGGGTCTCGAAGACAAGGACGGACATCTGCTGCGAATCGGCATCGAACTCTGCAAAATAGACCAGCTTTCAGTGCAAAATTTGCCTGTTTACGAGCATAATTTTTTCAGGCTGCTACCTGTTGCACTTGCCAGCATGGAAGCAGAATACAAAGACCTTCTCGAGCAGGCCAAGCGTACTGAGATGTGGATCATCGAGGAAAATATGTTTGCCACGCAAAACTGTTACGACTTTTGTAGCCTGCTTGCCAAACCCATTGAATTCATGGTAAGGATATTGCGTGAAACGGAACTGGCAGGTACCGAGGCCAGTGACTTCCGGAACAAATTTGCGATGGTTGTCAAAGTAAAGCTGAATGATATACTGAAGTCGGAGGTGGTCAAGTACTTCACGTTCTTGGATACAAGTCTCAAGAAGATTGAGTGTATCGAGCCACGTGTACTTATCGACTGTAAACGCATGTAATCACTTCCTCAGGTAAAGGAGGAAGATCTCAAGAATAACTATGAATCGTTCCGGTAAGTGTGCAAACGGCTTAACAATCTGTTGTTCGTGAAGCAGCAAATTGGAGAAATCGTCAAAGATTTTCTGGATGCTGACACACAGTCCAAACTCACCAATATATTTCAGAGCTCGGCGTTGGAAGCTGAAATCAGCAGGATAGGGGATGGCTGGAACGGCGAGCTCCTCAAGATTCTCAGGAAGGTCACGAAGGACATCCTGCTGCTCGAACAAAAGATCCTCAACAAGATAGCCAAGGGACTAGTCTTCGTGTACCTCCGAAGGTTCTTCTAAAGGCTATACTGGCGAGCTGAGAAGAGCACCTTCGATGATCTGTTCAGCAATAACTCTGAAGTGAAGCTATCGGAGCACACCTTCCTGCGGCACAAGGAGGAACTGGAAGACTATCTCCAGCTGGTCAGGAGATGCATCCCAGCAGAATATATCCAACAGTTCTACTAAACCTTCTACAACAATCTCTATGTGGCCACGAAATGCGAGATTCTCAATAACACCAAGCTGAGGGTTCCGCTCACTGCTGAGGTACTCTTTGACTATGTCAACACCGATGTTGCCAATGTCGCTGCCATCATCAAGAAACTTAGTAGTTGTTCCGAGTAGACTGTAACTAGGTTCTTTCTTGCGCCTGTCAGGAAGGTGTTGGACCAGCTGCGAGAAGAACCCGCCAGTTTATGCAGCAAGTTTGAGTAGGCCTTTATAAATAAGCGTCAGCTAGAGGCCGAAGAAATCCTGGCAACGCTGAACCTACGTTGCCAGTAGAAAGACAAAAAAACCAAGGAATTCGTTAAGAAGTACAAGGGATCCCTTCAACGGTGAAACACTGATTTTTTGTGAAGGTGTACTTTGCGTTGAGGTTGATGGTAATTGATGGGAATCAGGCGTTTTGGTACCTCTCCATCATGGGGTAGGAAGGTTTGCGTCACCGTCGCCTTCAATTTCCGAAAGTAGCCTCTGGAAATAGCTTATTGCACTTATAATAGGCAGAATTGTATGAAGGCAAGGATCAGTCAGGAGGCACGCGATACCCGTACTTGTTTTAGTTTATGCAGGCGCCCTCTTTATCGAATTCAAGGAGATCAAGAACAAGTGCGAGAGGGTTCTACGGCAGAATGGATTGCCTTCGAACGAGTTGGAGCAGTTCCGCGAACTCGAACAACAGTTTGTTCTGGATTTGAACTTGCTACCTATCGAGCAAATCACTCAGCGACGTAACCGCGTCATGCAAGGTACATCGGCTCACTCAACTTAGCCATCGATTAGATTATGGTCATCGAATCTGACATCAAGCTCAAGCTGCTACGCAAGCAAGCACGCACGCAAGAGTCCCAACAAGAGTCAACTCCTTCAACAGTGGCATAAACCAAGCCGCAACCTGCTGCTATCCAGTAGTATAGGGAGACTCGGATGAAGAGCAGCTACGAACCAGCCAAGAACGTTCCGAAATAAACCCGACAAAAACCGATGAACTGTCGTACACCAGCTGCTATGCTACCACTCGAAAAGGAGGAACTGCAGTCCATTAAAAACGAACTGTCATTCGATCACTGCGAGTTACTCAATGTTTGGGGACGCTATAAGCCTGCTCAGGGCGAGACTTGCGACGATAAGCTCGATCGTTTGGGGAGGATCGTCGGCAACTTGCGAAGTAGCATACCGTCTTATTCAGTCAATCTAAAAACCATCACTACGAAGGAGAAAGAGGCTACCGTGAGAACGAATCTATCCATGCATCCTGAGCATCAACGGCTCATGCAGCAGGTTGAACAGTTGAAGATGGCAAATGAATAGCTTCGAGTCCAAAATGCCGAACTTTACGAGGAAAATAGAACTATCAGAATGGGATATGGCGCCAAAGGTCTATCGATGAAAGGCGATCAGAAGTTGTCACTCAGCGATCAGCGGTTTGATACGCTCTACGAATGTGAGGACTTTAAGATCGTAAAGATCTCATCAAGGTTGCTGAGAACGAGGCATAGCTCGAACTATTCACTGGAGAAGGCGAAGGAACAACATCAGGATGTCGATCTACCCAACTTAATTAAGTACACTCATCTGCTCCAAGAACGGATTGTGGATAGTCTGCCTGTGCGCAGTATGGTTAAAGGTCGGCACCACGCGATCAGCACGACCTCGACCATTGACTTGGAGAAGCGTCAAAGCGAGAGTCCTGTGAAGCTGATGGCAGCTTCTCAGCTATCAAAAGGCACACCTGAGGAATTATCGACTCACAGCGAGGTCAACTCAGTGCAGAACCTTTCCCAGATAAATGCAAAGCTAAGCAATATCCGTGAGCAACGGAAAAAAATGTTCGAAGACGATTAGTTGTGGGGCGAGATCGAACGGCTTAAGATTTGATTTGTGTTGCTTTGTAAAATCGCTTGCACAAAGTATAGAAAACTAAGGAACCGTCCATGAGTAATAAAGAAAGGGTTAGATTGTTTACAAACTGTCTGAGACTATGTTACAGGTATGAAGTTATCCTACTTCGCGGGATGCTCGAGGAAACGAGAAGTATGGTGGGTGCAGGGGAGTGATCCATCGGTCGTTGCTGTTTGGAGTGAAAGAGAGATTTGCGAAGCAACAAAAGGAAAAATGTTATGTCCCAAGAAGCTCGATTTGGAGTAAGTTTTTCATAAAAACAACTTCCCTCTTGCCTCCTCTTGCCTAGACTCTGCTTTGTTGAATTTTCATTACCTTGAGGATTCAGCCGATCTCAGTTGGGTCAAACACTTATGGTCAGCCGAAAATCGTAATAATATGGACTAGGAGGAGAGGCTCACTGTGAGCTCAGCTTCCCTTCTTGAGGAGACAGTGGAAAAACAGACTATTAGACAGCGATTCGGCTGGCTCTCAACGCTGCTGCTGGTTTGCTACATATTGCTCCCCTTTTTTCGGAGCCTCCCCAAGGGAGACCTCCGGAGCTGCACCGCCTTTCTGGCGGAGCTCCCGAAAATCGCTTACTTCTGGATTGAGGGGATTCTAGCAGCGCTACTGATACTGCTGAGACACTTTAGAGGGGAATTGAATCAAAAGGGCCGCCCAAGGAAACGAAGCCGTATTGAATTAATACGGATGATCACGAGTTTTTTTTGCCTTTTAGCAATCATCCTCACGAACAGTCTTCCTTCACAAATTCCTCTAGGCCTAGTTCTGCAAGTCCCACTAATAGTATGCTGCTCGGATACTGTATTTCAACTTGTTTGCGGCTATTTCAACGTACTCCGACACAATCTCCGGTACTTCTTGCTTATGTGGTTAAGCATCTGTCTGTTTTGGATAGCAGGTGACCTGCTCTTCGAAGGCTACGAATTACCGAGCTCAGCTAACTTCTTCCAATCATTCTTCGATACGGGATGGAATTTACTGGTACTACAAAGCACGGCTAACTTCCCAGATGTGGCACTACCATTCTTCTCTAAGCATATGGCAAGCTTTCTGTATTTCGTGTTGTTCTTATTCTGCAACACTACCATCGTCTCCAATATGATTGTCGCCAACAGTTATAGCCACTACAAGTAAACTACAGAAACTTATGAGTTGACGAATGGGCTGCAGACGCTATTGAGAGATGTCATCAAAAAGAAAAAGGAAAAGGCTATTGAGGCAGAGGCGATTAAGGGGATGACCTCTACAAAGAAATTGTTGTTTGAAGTTGTCAACAACACTTTCTACCGATTGACGCAGTGGGTACTTAATGTTGTACTGTTCCTGGTCGTAAGCTACCATCCTTCGTGTTTGAATCCAAGTGGCATCCTGTTCATTACGCTCGCCCTGACGGTGATCCTCAGCTTCTCAACCCTTGTCCTGGCCTTAATAATGCCGTTGCGACTGGTCCTGAAGAAGCCTTTTCTGGTCTACGATCTAATAGTGGTCTTCGTGACGTTAGCGGTTCACGCCTTCATCCTCGTCGAGGACCAATGTTTTAGTTATCTGTCCCCGTACCTCGCTATGCTGCGGGTACCATACATCTTCAAACCGATTCTACAATACCTCTTCAAGAACGTGCTGGCGAGTCTGTAGTACACCAACCCCGCCAGGGGCATTATCGAGGTACAGTATAAATTAACTCCTCGTATCATCCGTGTACTAGTCACCCTCTTCATCGTCATGCTGCAGTTTAGTGGCGTTGGCGTTCTACTGTATGAGGGGTTGATTGAATAGCAATCCAAAGCAACATTAATCAAAGAAGGGCTCAATCCCAACTATATCTACACGAATTTTAACTCCACGATGAATTCCTTCATCACCTTATTCTCCCTTCTGATGGTGAACAACTGGAACAACATAGTTGCTTCTTTTGTGGTGCTTTCCGGAACATATCTAACACGTATCTACTTTATGGTGTTCTACATGTTTGGCGTGCTCGTAGCCTACACTATCCTGGAAACTTGCATCATAGAGTGTGTAGTGTCACTGGCAGAACGCAAGAAAGCCCAGATTAGTGGTTAGAATGCGAGTAAGTCTCACTCAGAAAAGATAAAGGATAAGCTGGTAAACGTTGTGAAGTAGAGCTTAACGACTCGTAACCACCTCGGGGAGTTTA
>Ga0075152_10000736_pt1 | contig 23849 bp, 21 predicted proteins | sample JI61114C2DNA_FD_70964 | JGI IMG/M metagenome (GOLD analysis project Ga0075152, IMG submission 70964) | Wastewater effluent complex algal communities from Wisconsin, to seasonally profile nutrient transformation and Carbon sequestration -... | ecosystem: Engineered > WWTP > Effluent > Algae...
GGCAAGATCCAGGTCGTCCCGACCAAGCCGCTGACGACCCAGCGCGACCTCTCGCTGGCCTACTCGCCCGGGGTCGCCGAGCCGTGCATGGAGATCTTCAGGAACCCGGCGGACGTGTACAAGTACACGGCGCGGGGCAACCTGGTCGCGGTGATCACCGACGGCACCGCGGTGCTCGGCCTCGGCGACATCGGCCCGCTGGCGAGCAAGCCGGTGATGGAGGGCAAGGGCGTGCTCTTCAAGAAGTTCTCGGACATCGACGTCTTCGACCTCGAGATCAGCTCGAAGAGCCCGGACCACTTCATCGAGACCGTCGCCGCGCTCGAGCCGACCTTCGGCGGCATCAACCTCGAGGACATCAAGGCGCCGGAGTGCTTCTACATCGAGGAGGAGCTCAAGAAGCGGATGAAGATCCCGGTGTTCCACGATGACCAGCACGGCACCGCGATCATCAGCGGCGCCGGCCTCATCAACGCCGCGGCGATCCAGGGCAAGCAGCTCGCGGACCTCAAGATCGTCGTCAGCGGCGCCGGGGCCTCGGCGGTCGCCTGCACCCGCTTCTACCTGAGCCTCGGCGTGCGCCCCGAGCACGTGCTGATGGTCGACTCGAAGGGCGTGCTCAACACCCGCCGCAAGCTCGCCGAGGACGACCCCAAGCGCGAGTGGGTGCGCGACACGCCGGCGGAGACGCTGGCGGACGCGCTGGTCGGCGCCGACATGCTGCTCGGGCTGTCCCGCGCGGGCCTGGTGACGGCGGAGATGCTGGTGCCGATGGCGCCGCGGCCGATCATCTTCGTGCTGGCCAACCCGGACCCCGAGATCGACTACCCGACGGCGAAGGCGACCCGCCCCGACGCGATCGTTGCGACCGGGCGCAGCGACTACAACAACCAGGTCAACAACGTCCTCGGCTTCCCCTTCATCTTCCGCGGGGCCCTCGACGTGCGGGCGACGCAGATCAACGAGGCGATGAAGGTCGCGGCCGCGCACGCGCTGGCCGAGCTGGCGCGCAAGGACGTGCCGCAGGTGGTCAACGCCGCCTACGGCGAGGAGTTTCGCTTCGGGCCCGAGTACATCATCCCGAAGCCCTTCGACCCGCGGGTGCTGACCTCGGTGGCGCCGGCGGTGGCGAAGGCGGCGATGGACTCCGGGGTGGCGCAGGTGACGGTCGAGATCGAGGCCTACCGCGAGCGCCTGCGGGGCCTGCTGGGCGGCTCGACGGCGGTGATGCGCAAGTTCGTGCGCCGGGCCGCGAGCGCGCCGCGCCGGCTGGTGTTCCCGGAGGGCGACGACTCGAGGATCTTGAAGGCGGTGTCGATCATCATCGACGAGCGGATCGCCCGGCCGGTCCTGCTCGGCGAGCCCGAGAAGATCCGCGAGAGCATGCGCGCGCATGACATCGACCTGCCGGCCGACAGCTTCGACATCGTCGACCCGCGGAGCGATGCCGCCGCCGAGGGCTACGCGACCCGCCTGCACCGCCAGCGCGAGCGCAAGGGCGTCAGCGCCGAGCTCGCGCGGGTGCTGATGCGCGAGCGCAACCACTTCGGCATGATGATGGTCGCCGAGCGGCGCGTCGACGGCATCGTCACCGGCCTCAACTTCGCCTACTCCGACACGGTGCGCCCGGCCCTGCAGATCATCGGCCTGCGCCCGCACGTGCGCAGGATCGCCGGCATGTACTTGATGCTGCACAAGTCCGGCATGCTGTTTTTCGGTGACACCACCGTCAACGTCGACCTCGATGTCGCCTCCCTCGCCGACGTCGCGGAGATGATCGCCGACGCCGCGAAGACCTTCGACGCGGTCCCCAGGGTCGCGCTGCTCAGCTTTAGCAACTTCGGCTCGGTCCGTGACCCGCGCTCGATGATGGTCGCCGAGGCCGTCGAGTTGCTCCGCCGCCGCCGCCCCGACCTGGAGGTCGAGGGCGAGATGCAGGCCAACGTCGCCGTCGACTACGACCTGCAGCGGCGCCTGTTCCCCTCGACCCGCCTCAGCGGACCCGCCAACGTCCTCATCTTCCCCAACCTCGAGGCGGGCAACGTCGCCTACAAGCTGATGCGCGAGCTCGGCAGGGTCCCGGCGGTCGGTCCGGTGCTGCTGGGCATGAACCGCCCGGTCACCGTGCTCGAGCGCGACTGCACCGTCGACAACATCGTGCACATGGCGGCGCTGACGGTGGTCGCAGCGCAGCAGGCCGACGGCGTCACGGCGGCGGCCGGCGCGACGCTGATCTGAGGGCGGGGCCCGCGGGTACGGGCCCGTCGGCGCGAGCCCGGGTTCAGGGCCGCGGGCGCCGGTCCAGCGGCGCTCAGCCGAGGTTGGGCACGGTCGACTTGGGCTCCGGGGCCTTGCCGTCGTGTTCGTTGTGCCAGCGCTTCATCTTGCGCTTGATGACTTCCTTCTTGACCATGCCGACGAGGTCGATCATCAGGCGGCCGGTCAGGTGGTCGTGCTCGTGCTGCATGGCGCGGCCGAACAGGCCCTCGCCGTCGACCTCGAAGCTGTTGCCCTCGCCGTCGAGGGCGCGGAGCTTGGCCCAGCGCGGGCGCTTGATGTCGACGAAGACGTTGGGGAAGCTGAGGCAGCCCTCCTCCGCGACAGTCAGGCCGCGACCGGTCTCGGCGAGCTCGGGGTTGATGAACACCAGCGGCTTGGCGTCGTCGCCGGCCTCGGGGTCGGCGACCTTGCCGTCGATGATGAAGATCCGCTCGAGGCGGCCGACCTGGATCGCGGCGATGCCTGCGGCGTTCAGCGAGTACATCGTGTCGATCAGGTCCCGCACCAGCTGGCGGACGTCGGCGGTGATGTCCTTCACGTCGAAGGTGGCTTCGCGCAGACGAGGATCGGGATACGTGACGATGTCGAGGACGGCCATGGCAGGGGTGTGCGGTTGCTCCGCCCCAACTATAGGGCTCTCGGCGGGCCGGGCAAAGCCCCCGTGGTATGACCCCAGCGCACACATGAAGCAGCCGGCCTCCCTCGTGTTCGTCTGCCAAAACCTGCGCGGCGCCGATGACCCGAAGGGGAGCTGCATGCGCCGGGGCAGCCAGGCCGTGCTCGAGCGCATGAAGGATGTCCGGGGCGAGCTCGGCCTCAAGTCCGAGCTGCGCGTCATGGGCGCCACCTGCCTGGGCTGCTGCGAGTCGGGCGTGACCGTGCTCGTGGTCGACCGGGATGGGGCCAACTACTACGGGCGCATGGACCCGGCGCTCGGCGAGGCGCTGCTGCGCGAGCAGGTCGCCGGGTCGGGCGCTGGTGAGGCGCTGCGGCGCCACCGACTGCGTCCGGACGACCTGCTCGACCTGTCGGCGCTGACGGAGCATGCGGAGCAGGAGGTGGACACGTGAGCGACCTGACCCTCGAGCAGGCGAAGGCGGCGCTGGCGGGGGTCAGGGACCCTGCGACCGGCCGCGAGTTGTTGGCGGACGGCCGGGCGGAGTTGAGCCTCGGGACCGGCGCCCAGGCGGAGCTGCTGCTCAAGATCGACCTCATCTCGCCGGGCTATCCGCTGCGGGGCGAGCTGGACGCGGCGCTGCGAGCGGCGCTCGAGCCGTTGTGCGGTGGCGCCGGGGTGCTGCTGCGGATCGAGTACGGCCTCAAGGTGCCGAGCAAGCCGGCGCGTCAGGACCTGAACCGGCTGCCGACGGTGAAGAACATCATCGCGGTGGCGGCGGGCAAGGGCGGGGTCGGCAAGAGCACGGTGAGCGTCAACATCGCGATGGCGCTCAAGCAGATGGGCGCGCGGGTGGCGGTGCTGGACGCCGACATCTACGGGCCGAGCGTGCCGAAGATGCTGGGCACGCCGTCGCGTGAGACCTCGACGACCGCCGAGGGCGACCGCATCTCGCCGGCGATCTTCCGCGGGATCCCGGTGATGAGCGTCGCGTTCTTCGTCGAGCCCGGCAGCGCGGTCATCTGGCGCGGCCCGATGATCCACAAGCTGCTCAAGCAGTTCCTCGAGGATGTCGTGTGGGGCGACATCGACTACCTGATCGTCGACCTCCCGCCCGGCACCGGCGACGCGCAGCTCTCGCTCGCGCAGCTGATCCCGATCACCGGCGCCGTGATCGTGACGACCCCGCAGGAGGTCGCGCTGATCGACGTCCGTCGCGCGGTCAACATGTTCAACAAGCTCGAGGTGCCGATCCTCGGCGTCGTCGAGAACATGAGCCACTACACCTGCCCGGCCTGCGGCCACCACGACAACATCTTCGCCAGCGGCGGCGGCAAGACCCTCGCGCGCGAGCTCGGCGTCGAGCTGCTCGGCCAGGTGCCGATCGACAACCGCGTCAGCTACGGCGGCGAGGCCGGCGTGCCCGTCGTCGAGGGCGCGCCCGGCAGCGAGCAGGCCCGCGTGCTCACCGAGGTCGCGGCTCGCGCGGCCTTCGCCGTCAGCAAGGCCAGCGCCACCGGGCCCAAGCGCTCCAGCTTGTTGCGCACCGTCAGCTAGGGCGCTCGGGCCGGCTCGGGGCGCCCTAGTTGAGCAGGCTCGTCGGGGTGGCGAAGTGCTGACCCAGACGGAGCAGGATGCCGCTGGTGCGCGCGATGAGGAAGCGGACCCGCTGGTCGGGCGACTCGGCGTCGAGGCTCTGCTGCTGCAGCGCGACCAGGGCGCGGCGGTCGGCGAACAGGTCGCCCTCGCTTGCGACCAGGAGCTCGAGGCTCGGGAGGAACGCGGTCAGCGTGTAGAGGAAGGACCGGGGGTCCGTCATCGTCAGCAGGGAGGCGTGGAGGCTCTCGCCGTCCTCGCCGCAGAACTGGGCGATGCGCTCGACCTGGGCGCGCAGCACGGCGAACTGCTCGGTGTCGGCGGGTTGGGGCTCGTGGAGGGCCGCGACGGCGACCTCGCGGAAGCGATGGGGTGAGTGATGCTCGCGCTGCAGACGGGCGCGGCAGATGCCCTCGAGGCGGATGATGCGACGTCCGTCCGGCAGCTTGACGTGGAAGATCAGCTTGCCGACGCCGAACACCTGCTCGAAGGCGGGAGGCCCGTGGAGCGCGGCGCTGGCCGGGCACAGGAGGGGGACGCCGATGTGCTGACCGTGCGTGCGCACGTGGTCGACGAGCTCGAGGTAGCGCGGCTCAAAGATGTTGAGCGGAAGGACCATCCCCGGCAGCAAGACCACATTGGGCAGCGGAAAGATTGGCAACGACGCCAAGATCTGTAGGTCAGGAATGACGTTCGCCTTCAGCATCGAGTGGGTTCGGCGGTTATACCCTGAGCCGGCCGATCTGCCAGCAATGGCGGCCCTGGAGGGCCTACAGGATATCGTGGTCGTCGGCGACCTGCGCGCTCGGGCGCCGAGTTCGCTGCGCACGCGGTCGATCCATGAGCGGAGGAAGACGGTGCCGTGGATCACTGATGCAGGGTTAATTCCGCGGCGGGTCCGTCCGCGTTGGAGGGAGGTGGCACCCAGTTGGCGAGCGCGAGCCGGGCAGTGGCCCAGGGCGCGTGATGGCTCCAGGGGGCCAGCAGGTCGATGCGGTTGATCGCCCCGAGGGACTGCTCGAAGCGAATGTAGCCGGCTGGGCCGAGGCCCGTGGCACACGCGAGTAAGATCCTGTTCACGGTATTGTGGGCGACAAGGGCGATCACTGGGATCTGTCCCTCGGGACGGGTTCGAGCGTGCCGGGCGATCAGCTCGACGACACAGGGGAGCGCCCGCGACGCGACGTCCTGCACGCTCTCGCCGCCGCCGGGCATGCGAAATTCCAGCATGTCCTCATAGCGCCGGGTCACCAGGTCCGGATGCATAAATTTCGCATCGGCGAAGGCGACTCGCTCGAGCACGCCGAGGTGCATCTCCCGCAGCGCTGGTAAAGCCACCGGTGGCGGCCGACCCACCGCGGCCGCCAGCAGATCCGCGCCGACGCAGGCGCGCCGCAGGTCGGAGCAATAGATGGCCTGCAACGGCTGGTCCGCGAGCGCGCGCGCCTGAGCGGCCGCCTGGGCCCGACCGCGTCGCGAGAGCTCGACATCCGCGTGGCCATAGAAGGCGTCGAGCAGGTCCGGCTCGCCGTGGCGCAGCAGGTACAACTGCAAGGCGATCATGCGAACAGCAGCGCCTGCAGGTCGGGCCTGGTGCGCAACTCGCCGCGCAGCGAGCTGGTGACGACCTCGGCCCCATGCTTGTTGTCGGGCACGCTCAGGCAAGTGTGGCGGGCCCGCATGATGCAGCCGGCCCCGCGGGCGCCGAGGTGCTCGATCAGGGCGTCGGCGACGTCGTTGCAGGCCCGCTCTTGCAGGGTCAGGCGCCGCGTGAAGCAGGTGACGAGATCGCCGAGGCGACCGAATCCGGCCAGGCGGTTGTCGGGGAGGTATGCCACGGACGCGCTGCCGATGTAGGGCAGGAGGTGGTGCGGGCACAGGCCATGAAACGGCAGGCCGCGGACGACGACCAGCTCCGAGGCGCCCTCGCCCTCGACCGGGTCGCCGAGGATCGCCGCCGGGTCCATGGCGAAGCCGGACAGGAACTCCGCGCTCCACACCCGCGCGACGCGGGCAGGCGTGCCGACCAGGTCTTTGTGCTGCAAGTCGAGCCCGCAGGCCGACAACAGCGCCGTGACGGCGCGCTCGATGGCGCCGGAGCGGTCCGGGTCAGAAGGAGAGCGCACGGCAGGCGGTATACCCGATCAGCGGTCCGCGGTCAGCCGCCGTCGGCGACGACCTGCAATGAGCGTGGGCGGTCGCGCCAGCTCAGGCGAAAGCCGTGCGGGAGGTCGGCGAGCTCGGGCAGGCGGGTGCAGGCCTCGCAGTCCGGGGCCTTGGTGGCGCGCTCGGTGCAGCCGTCACACACGGCGAGGGTCTTGCGAATGGCCAGGAGGTCGTCACGCAGGCGGCTGAGCACCCCGATCTTGTGCTCGAGCTCGGCGATGTGCTGCGAGACCTTGGCGTCGAGCTGCTTGCAGGCGGCGTGGTCGGTGGGCTGCTGGTCGCGGGCGGCGATCAGGGCGATGATCTCTTCGATCGACCAGCCGGCCTCACGCAGCGCGAGGATGAAGTTCAGGCGCTCGAGCTCCTCCGGCGCGAACAGCCGGTGCCCGCCGGTGCTGCGGGCGGCCTGCAGCAGCCCGGCCCGTTCATAGTATCGCACCGTGCGAGGGGTGCATCCGCTGCCGTCGGTCATGTCCTTCAAGGTCAAGGCCCCGCCGCGCTTGTTCGCCATGTCGGCAGCCTGACGCCCCCGGGCCGCCGCTGTCAACGTGCCGCATCCGAGCCACGCGTACGCGGGAACGGGCCGATCGGCGGGCGCGCGCGAGCCGGCCGCGTTACCCTGCCGGCCCATGTCCTCCATGTCCACGGCCCCCGTCGCGCTGGTCACAGGCGGTGTGATCCGCCTCGGTCGCGCCATCAGCGTCGCGCTCGCCGCGGCCGGCTATCGCGTCTGGCTGCACTACCACCGCTCGGCGGCCCCCGCGGCCCTGCTGGCGCGCGAGCTCGGCGACGCCGCCCTGGGCCCGCTGCGCTGCGACCTCGCCGACGAGCGGGCACGCGCCGACCTCTGCCGCCGCGTCCTCGATCCGGTCGGGCCGGCCGCCGGTCGCCTCGACCTCCTGGTCAACAACGCCGCGAGCTTCGAGCGTGGGGCGCTCGCCGAGCGCGGTGACGCCGACCTGCGGCGGGTGCTCGAGGTCAACCTGGTGGCCCCGGTGGCGCTGGCGCGGGGCCTGGCGCCGGCGCTGCGAGCGGCGCGGGGCAGCGTGGTCAACCTCATCGACGTGGCCGGCTATCAGCCCTGGCGCGGCTACCTCGACCACTGCACGGCGAAGGCGGGGCTGGCGATGGCGACCCGGGCGCTGGCTCTGGAGCTGGCGCCGGAGGTGCGGGTGAACGGGGTGGCGCCGGGGACGGTGGCCTGGCCGGAGGAGGACGAGCGCTTCGCAGAAGGCTCGCCGGCGCGGGCCAGCATCCTGCGTGCGATCCCTCTTGGGCGGATCGGCGAGCCCGCCGATATCGCCCGGACGGCGGTATTTCTGGCCCAGAGCCCCTTTATCACCGGGCAGACGATCGTCGTGGACGGTGGCCGCCTGGCCGCCGGAGGGACGGGATCGGTGTGAGGCAGGGGGAGAAACCAGCCCGGGCGCTGGCCGGCCCCTTGACCCGCGGGCGCGGATCCCCTATCCATTGCGGCCTTCCACCATGGCCCGCCAAACCGACGAAGAGTTTTCCGACTACAACCAGCGCCGCGAGCCGCTGAACGCAGCCGCCACCGTCAATGATCATCGCCCTGTCACCGGTCGGCCGCTCGAGGTCAAGGTCGACGAGCGCGGCGTGGAGCGGGCGATCCGCAAGCTTCGTCGTCTGATGGCCAGCGAGGGCGTGCTCCGCGAGATCAAGCGCCGCCGCCACTACGAGAAGCCCAGCGTCAAGATGAAGCGCAAGCTGCGGGAGGCCGAGCGCCGCCGCAAGCGTCGCCAGCGCAAGCGCATCCCGATGCGCGGCGAGGGCTGAGCGCCGTGGTGGGTCGGGTCCGTCCGCGTCGTCGCGGACGACCTGACCGTTTGAACCTGACCCAAGGGACACCCGCATGACGACGCCCCGGCTCGTCGCTCCTCGGCTCGATAACCCGGAGACCGCGCAAGCTGCTCCCGCGCCTGCTGTGGCTCGGCCGGTTCTGACGGCGATCCGCTGCATCTTCGGCGTCGGTGCCGAGCCCGGGACCACCCCCGACGGCGACGGCCTGCGCCCGGTTTACCGCGTCGAGCTGCCGGTCAACGCTCCGGGTAGCCTCGATGCCGACGGCGTGCACGAGTTCGACGCCGCTGGCCTCCTCGACGCGCTACAGACCCGGGCGCGTGGTCGGGCCTGGGCGATGCGCCTCGAGCTCGATGTGGTCCAGACGGCGGCGGCGACGGTCCAGGTCGATCTCTACATCGAGGACGCGCCGGACGAGGCCCCGAGCCCGCGCCTCTTGCACGCCGTGGCGCTGCCGGGTGGTGGTCGCTGCCTGACCCTTGCGACAGGTCTGGTGCATACGCCAGCTGCTGCGGCGCGCCTCGCCGGGACCTACGTGATCGGGCAGCGCTCGGGGGATGGGGCCGAGTTCGGCGGTTGCCAGGTGACGCTCGGCTTGACCGAGTTCGAGTTCGAGTGACGGTCGCGGACTGGCCGCACCGCGATTGGCCCGCTATCTTGCCCCGGTGACTCGCGCCCCGGTGATGCATGGACGCAGGTCCGCGACGATGCGCCGATGGTGGGCGCCGGCGCTGGTCGCCGTCGTGGTGCTGGTCTATGCGCTGCTCGGCGAGCAGCTGCGAGGGTGCCTCGGACTGCCGGGCGACGGCGCGGCGCCGACGAAGGGGGCCGGCCTGCGGATGGCGACCTGGAACCTGCGCAACTTCCCCGAGCCGACGCAGGATCACTCGCGCTTGCGGGAGCGTCTCCAGGGCCTCGGCGCCGACCTCCTGGCGGTCCAGGAGATCCACGACCGGGTCGCGCTGCAAGCCTTGCTGCCGGGCTGGGACCTGCATCTCAGCGAGCAGGGCGGACGCGGGCATCAGCGCCTGGGGATCGCCTTCGACCCGGCGGCGCTCGAGCTCGTCGAGCCGGCGCGCGAGCACCCGGAGCTCGGCATGGGCGGACGCGTGCGCCCGGGGCTGTCCGCGTACTTGCGAGCGCGCGACGGCGGGCCCGACTTCCACGTGCTGGTCGTCCACCTCAAGGCCAAGCCCGACGGTTATCCGATGCGGCAGCAGCAGTGGTCGCTGCTGGCGGCGATCGCCGGGGATCTGCTGCGCCGCGACCCCGACCTGATCATCCTTGGCGACTTCAACACGACCGGTACGCGGGGCGGCACCCCCGAGGCCGAGCTCGCTGCTCTCGCCGCGGTCCTGGAGCCGCTGGGGCTGCGCCGTCTCGCTCCCGACGCGCCTTGCTCCGCGTACTGGGACGGATCTCGCCGCGACGCCTGGCACGAGCCGTCATTGCTCGATCTGGTCTGGGTCGCGGACCTCGACGAGGGGCTCAGCTCCACCACCGGCGTCCGCCCGCTTCATCACTGCGCCCGTCATCATTGTCAGCCGTTTCGCTCGACCCCGGGCCATCCGGAGCCCGACTACGCCGACCTCAGCGACCACTGTCCGGTCATGCTCGACCTGAGCCCGGGCCGCGACGACGACCCGTGAGTTGGCGCCGCGGCGCCTGGCGTGCCCCGCGTACTCCTGGATCCGCTCGAACAGGACATGGCTCAAAGGACAGATCGATCACCCGCGCCCGAAGGGCCGAGGGCTGTCTCCACGCATCCTGGGTGGGGTCTGGCGGCCAGATTCTGGCGCGATGCGGGGCGATTGAAGATTTGCCGGGCCGCGCTGTCCAAGCCACGGTCTCCGGTTCAATGCCAGGCCTCGCCATGCTTCAAGCTCGCAAAGCTAACCCCAATCCAGGGTGGTGCGCGCTTGTAGAGACCGTCCCCGGGCATGATGACGACCACTCACCTCGGGTGGGTGGCCCTCGCTGTTTTAGCGCGCTCCATATTGTGCCAGCGACCGATGACTGGCACACCCGACCGCCACCCCATAGCGATCTGCTCGTGCGCTCTGCCGGTAGACTCCATCGTTGGGGCGCGCCTGCGGGGGGTACGGGAGCAAACGGCGTTCTTTTTGGCACCTTTAACAGTGTTATGGCATGAAGCCAGGGCATTTTTGATCCTTTGCGAAGGGTCGCGCTCGAGCGATTCTCTCGCGCTGATAAACCGACGAGCTGCTCGCAGCCTCAACCAGGAACAAGACGACCATGAACACCCTCAACTCCCGTACCTACGCTTTGCTCGCCGGCGGCCTCATCGCTGGACTCGCTGTCACCACCGTTCAGGGCTGCGACGCGGCCGATGACATCTGCGGACCCTGTGGCACGCTCGCTGGCGGCTCGCTCTCGATCTCCGGCAGCGCCAAGCTCGACGGCTTCTTCAACGCCACCGCGACCCTGACCGGCGCGGTCGCCAGCGTCCGCGCCGAGTTCGACGCCAACATCCTCGCCCTCGCCGAGGTGTACGGGATGGCCTCCGGCACGGTCGACGCCAACTTCGTCAGCGAGCTGGTCGGCGCGATCAAGGCCGACATCTCCGGCACCCTCGATGGCGGCCTCAAGATCGCCTACAAGGCGCCGTCGTGCCAGGCCAACGTCAGCGTCGCCGTCGACGCTCAGGCCAAGTGCGAGGTCTCGGCCGACTGCGAAGTGATGGCCAACCCCGGCTCGATCGAGGTCGAGTGCTCCGGCCAGTGCGAGGGCGGCTGCTCGGGCAAGTGCGAGGGCGAGCTGTCCTGCGCCGTCAAGGCCCCGTCGATCGCCTGCGAGGGCTCCTGCGAGGGCGCCTGCGAGTTCACCGCCGCCGCCACCTGCGACGGCACCTGCCACGGCACCTGCGACGCCAAGTGCTCCGCCACCGACGCCAACGGCCAGTGCAACGGCCGCTGCGAGGGCAAGTGCGAGGGCAGCTGCGAGTTCGCGGCCGCCGCGAAGTGCGACGGCATGTGCAGCGGCACCTGCCTCGTCGAGCAGGGCAGCGCCTCGTGCACCGGTGAGGTCTCGTGCCGCGGCACCTGCGACGCCAAGTGCTCCGGCGGCTGCAAGGGCGAGGCGACCCCGCCGAGCGCCTCGGCCAGCTGCGACGCCAGCGCGGACTGCCAGGCCTCGGCCTCGGCTCAGGCCAGCGCGAGCCTCGAGTGCACCCCGCCGAGCCTCGACATTCAGTTCGCGTTCAAGGGCGGCGTCGATGCTGCCGCGCAGGCCGAGTTCGTGGCCCGCATCGGCGAGCTGAAGGTCCGCGGCGCGGCCATCCTTCAGGGCGCCGCCAAGCTCGAGGCGCTGGTCAACGGCAAGATCGACGGCAAGGTCGTGTTCGAGGTGGCGCCGCTCGCCGCCCTGACCGCCTCGATGAACGCCATCGTGACCGCGGGCGCCACCGGCGACCTCTTCGCCGACGTGCCGAAGGGCCGTCTCGGTTGCGTGATCCCGGCGATGACCGAGGCCGTCAAGGCGCTCGGAAAGGCCGCAGGCGAGGTCGGCGGCACGATCTCGGCGCAGGCGATGTTCGCCACCGTCTTCACCGGCTGATCGCCGGGTGAGTGACGTGAGAACGGCCGCCCCTCGGGCGGCCGTTCGCTTTGGTTGGCATACCACCCACACGCGTGACGCAGCCATCGACACGCGTGACGCAGCGTTTCCGCGCCGGGCCAGTGCGCCATCCTGGTTGCGAGGCTGCGGGGCCTCTGGTCTGATGGCTGGATGCGTCGCTGCTTAGCTTTACTTGCGCTCACCGCCCTCGGCTGTTCGTCGGTCGACGCGGGCCTCTCCGCCACGGTGGATGACCCCGACACCGGCACCAAGGTCTCGGCGAGCGAGGAGCCGTCGGCGAGCGGGGGCCCGACCACCGGCAACGGAGACGTCACTGGTTACGGCTCCGAGACTGGCGCGCTCTCCACCGGCAGCGACCCGACGATGCCGGGCACGCTCTCCGCAGGCGAGAGCGACGGCAGCACCGGTCCCGAGCAATCCGGAGGCACGACCACGGGCGAACAGCCGGACGTCCAGCCTGGTTCGCGGATCCCGGTCGGGGGCAAGGAGGCATTCCTGCTCGGCGCCAACTACCCGTGGAAGTCCTACGGCGGCGACTTCGGGGCCAACGCCTGGGGCGCTTACGGTGTGCACACCAAGCCCGACGAGTTCGGCGGACAGTTCCAGCAGATGGCCGACGGCGGGCTGCAAGTGGTCCGCTGGTTCGTGTTCACGGATGGCCGCGCCGGCGTGACCTTCGACAACACCGGGACCCCGAGCGGCCTCGGCGAGTTCGTGCTCGCGGACTTCGAGGCCGCCGTGGCGATCGCCAGGGCGCGCGGCGTGTACCTCGTGCCGGTGCTCTTCGACTTTCACTGGATGTTTTGGGCCAAGCAGGAGGGCCAGGTCCAGCTCGGGGGACGCAGCGACACGATCACCGATCCGGTCAAGCGCGCGGCCCTGGTCGAGAAGGTCGTGATCCCGCTGCTGCAGGCCTACGCCAATGAGCCGGCGATCCTCGCGTGGGAGATCATGAACGAGCCGGAGTGGTCGATCGCCGACCTGCCCGACGGCGCGCCCGATGGCCAGGCCAACGCGGTCCCGCTGGCGGACTTCTACGCCCTGTCGACGGCGGTCGCCGACGCGGTCCACCTCCATACGACGTCCTATGTCACCCTCGGCTCCGCCTCCCTCAAATGGGTGAAGGCCTGGACGCCGGGCTTCGCCGGCGCGCATGGCCTCCCGACCTTGAACCTCGACTTCTATCAGGCGCACTACTACTCGTGGATGGACGGTCAGGGCTTCGACAACCACCCCGACTACGGCACCCTCAAGTTCTCGCCGATGGACCAGGACTACCAGCCCCTGGCGCTCGATCGTCCGCTCGTCATCGGCGAGCTCGTGATCTCCGACAACGCGGGCATGCGCCTCGACGCCCTGAAGGCCCGCGGCTACGCCGGTGTCTGGCCATGGAGCCTCAACGCCGACTACAGCCTCGACCTGCCGGGCATCAAGAGCTGGGCCGACGCCCACGCCGACATCGCCGACCTGCCGCCGCCGTGAGCGCGGGCGACGCCCGGCCTGGCTCGTCGCCCGGGAACTTGCGACACTGGGCGCTGTCCGGGCTCGTTGAGGGCCCGCGACGCTCGCGCGCCAGCGCGCCGCTTCGATGCGAAGAGAGGCTCCTTCGACCATGTTCCTTCGTTCGCGTTACGGCTCCGCCGCCCTGATCCTGGTGCTCGGGTCCTGCACCGCGAGCCAGGCGATCAGCAAGGACGTGCCGACGCCGAACGACGTCGGGCCGCGGCCCGCCCCGTCGCTCGACGCCGCCGCGCCGCCGCCGACCTTCCTGCCGCGCCGGACTTTGCGCCCGAGCCAGCGCGACGCCACGCGGGCGCCGGTGTCGTTGACCGCGAGCGACGGCACCGGGCTCAAGCTGGTCTCGCTCACGGCGCGGGCGGTGGTCGAGGAGCCGCTGGCCTTCACGGAGCTGCACCTGGTGTTCGAGAACCCGACCGATCGCCGGATCGAGGGCCGCTTCGAGATCGAGATGCCGCCGAACGCCGCGATCTCCCGGTTCGCAATGCTGATCGGCGGTCACTGGCAGGAGGGCGAGGTCGTCGAGCTGCGCGCGGCCCAGCGCGCCTACGAGGACTTCCTGCACCGCAAGCAGGACCCGGCGCTGCTCGAGAACAACGCCGGCAACGCCTTCAGCGCGCGGGTGTTCCCGATCGGCCCGCGCGAGCGCAAGCAGCTGATCGTCTCGTACTCGCAGGAGCTGTCGAACTCGGCCGAGCCCTACCGCCTGCTGCTGCGTGGCCTCCCGGAGCTCGACGACCTCGACGCCAGCGTGATCCTCCACGAGCCCGCGGCCGCGCCCGCCGGCCTGACGACCTCGCTGGCGACGACCACCGGCAGCCGGCGCGTCATCGAGCTCAAGCGTCGCAAGTGGACCCCCGATCAGGACCTCGAGGTCCTCGACGAGCGCGGCTTCGCAATGATGGGCCTGCGCCATGACAACCTCGCCGTCGCGCGAGTGGCCGCGGTCGGGGCGACGAAGGCCGCGCCGATCGGCGGCCTCGTCGTGCTCTTCGACACCAGCGCCTCGCGGGCGCTGGGCTTCACCGCTCAGGTCCAGCGTCTGCGTGAGCTGCTCCAGGCCCTCCCGGAGCCGCTGCACGAGGACTTCCCGCTGCGGCTCTTCAGCTTCGACCAGGCGGTGCACGAGGTCTACAGCGGCCCGGTGGGTGGGCTTCGCCCGGCGACCCTCGACGCGCTGGTGGACCGCGGGGCGCTGGGCGCCTCCGACCTCGCGGGCGCGCTCAAACAGGTGGGCGCGGCGCTGGGGCCCGGGCACGGCGTCTCGCGCCTGCTGGTGATCTCCGACGGCATCGCCACCGCCGGTGACACCGAGGCCAACGCCCTGCAGCAGGCCGCTCGCGCCCTGGCCGAGCGCGGGATCCAGCGCATCGACGCGATCGTCGACGGCGGCATCCAGGACGCGGAGGTCCTGCGCCAGATCTCGAGCGCCGAATTGCCGCAACGCGGCGTCGTCATCGACGCCCGCCTCACGCTCGCCGCCGTGGTCCACAAGCTCACCAGCACCACGCTCGCCGACTTCAAGGTCAGCGTGCCCGGGGCCTCGTGGACCTGGCCCGAGACCTTGCAGGGGCTCCAGCCCGGCGACGAGGCGCTGGTCTACGCCGACCTGCCCGCGTCCGCGAAGCTGCGCGTCGTCCTCACCGGCGCGGACACGATCGACGTCACGGTGCCCACGACGCCCGTCGCGCGTCCGCTGCTCGAGCGCGCCTGGGTCGGCGCCCGCATCGAGCGCCTGGGCAGCACGCGGTCGGCCCTGCCGCCTGGCGACGCCGACAAGCGGGCGGCGTTGCAGCGGCAGATCGTCGAGCTCTCGACCCGCTTTCGCGTGCTCAGTGACTTCACCGCGCTGCTCGTGCTCGAGACCGAGGCCGACTATCGGCGCTTCGGCATCGACCGCAACGCGCTCAGCGACATCCTCACCATCGACGCCAGCGGCCTGAAGCAGCAGCGGCGGCCGTCGCCGGTGATCGGGCCGGGACAGATCGCGGTGGGGGACGCGTCGACCGAGGCCCCGGGTGTCAGGCCGGACATGTCCGCGCCGAACCGCGAGGACGCGCGGCCCGAGGCCGACGGGAACAAGCGCGCGCAGATGCCTGACGACGGCGCCGCCGAACGAGCACGAAGGCTCAAGGATACGAGCGGCCCCGGGAAGATTGACAAGGACGACGGCGAGGGCACGATCGGCCTCGGAAACACGGGCCTGATCGGCCGCGGTGGTGGCGGTCGGAGCGGCTCGGCTTACGGTCGCGGCTCCGGCGCGGGGAGCCGCCGGGGTGACCGGATCCCCACCGTGCGGCGGGCGCCGGTCGAGGTCCGCGGCGCGCTCAATCCCGACATCATCCATCGCATCGTCCGCGCGCACATCAACGATGTTCGCTACTGTTACAATCAGGGCCTGGCGCGCGACCCCAACCTCCGCGGGCGGGTGGCGATCCGCTTCACGATCGACGTCTGGGGCAAGGTCCGCGAATCCGCGGTTCATGAGAGCGCGCTGACGGACCCGGCGGTCGGCCCCTGCATCGCGGAGAGGATCCAGCGCTGGGCGTTCCCGCGCCCGGGGGGCGGTGAGGTCATCGTCACGTATCCCTTCGTGCTCGAGCTCGGCGACGGCGCGGCCGATTCCACCGAGCAGCCGCGGCGGCGCCCGGCCGAGGACGACGAGGACGCGCCGTTCAAGCGCCCCAAGGTCAGCCCCTACACCGGCGAGATGAAGGACATCATGAAGTCGCTCGCCGGCGGCAACACGGCGGCGGCGCTGACCAGAGCCCGGGCCTGGCGGGCGCGCGACCCCGGGGATGTGCTCGCCCTGCTCGCGCTCGGTGAGGCGCTGGAGGCCGCGAAGCAGCCCGGCGAGGCCGCCCGCGCCTACGGCTCGATCATCGACCTGTTCCCGTCTCGCGCCGATCTGCGGCGCTACGCGGGTGTCCGACTAGAGCGCCTGCAGGCCGGCGGCGGCATCGAGCTGGCGATCGACACCTTCGCGAAGGCCGTCGCGCAGCGCCCCGATCATCCGGCCAGCCACCGCCTGTACGCCTACGCGCTGGCCCGCGCCGGTCGCTCCGCCGAGGCCCTCGCGGCGATGATCGCCGGCCTCGGCAGCGCGCCGGTGTGGAGCCGCTTCCCCGGGGTCGACCGCATGTTCCGCGAGGACATCGGGATCCTCGCGGCGGTCCGCATCGCCGCGGACCCGGGCGCCGAGAAGGCCGTGCGCGCGGAGCTCAGCGCCCTCGGGATCCCCGTAGCCACCGCGCCCTCCCTGCGCTTCGTCCTCAACTGGGAGACGGACGCCAACGACGTCGACTTCCATATCGTCGATGGCCGCGGCAAGCGAGCCTGGTACTCGCAGCAAGAGCTCGCCTCCGGGGGCGAGCTGTTCGCCGATGTGACCACCGGCTACGGCCCCGAGTGCTTTGCGATCCCGGGCAAGCCTCGCGCGTTCCCCTACACCCTCTCGGCCCACTACTACTCGCGCGGCCCGATGGGCTACGGCATGGGCGCCCTCGCCGTCTTGCAGCACGACGGAGAGGGCCGGCTCCGCTTCGAGGGGCGGCCCTTCGTCATCATGCAGGACGACGCCTTCGTCGAGCTCGGCAGCGTACGTGGGCCGCTGAAAAAGTAGGGGCGCAGCTCGCCGATCAGCGGGCCACGCCGACGACCTTCCAGGTCCCGAAGTGCTTCTCGAGCAGCACGATGAAGACCTCGCCGCCGATCTTGGTGACCGCGTAGTTGCGGCCGAGGCCCTCCATCACGCCGCTGGGGACGCTGCCGAACAGCTTGCGCAGGCCGGCCGCGGTGTGCACGGTCGCGGCGCTCGGCGTGCCCCCGCGCGCCTCCTCGAGCATCGCGTTCAGGACGCCGGTCAGCTCCTCGCGGGTGCGCGCGACGATCCGGTCGCCGACGTAAAACGGCAGGCTCGAGCGACTCGCCAGCTTGCTCGCGTCGCCGGACGCGAAGGTCTTCAGCCACGCATCTGCGGACTTCGCCGCGGCGGGGTCCGCCGTCGAGCTGTACTCGCCGCCCTCCTCGCTGCTGCCCGCAGGCGGGCCGCCGTTCCCACCATTGCCACTGCCGCCGCCGCCCGCGGGCGGATGGTTGTGCGGCTCGCCCGGCGGATGGTTGTGGGGCGGCGGTGCGGGGCCCTCGGGGCCGGCGGCGGGGCCGGCCTGGCGGGCGAGCCTGCGGCTGTTCATGGCCTCGGACTCGGAGCCTGCGGCCCTCACGGCGCGGTTGGGGTCGGGGCGTTCGCCCTGTCCGGCGTTGTCGAGGATGAATGGTTCGGCGCCGAAGGTGCCGCAGGCGCGCTCGTCGCGATGGAAGGCCCAGTGGATGTAGACCTTGCCGTTGGGGCTCAGGATCTCGCGGGGTGGGGTGGGGTAGGGGGCCGAGTTGAACACGACCTCGCGGGCGGCGCCGTCGAACTGCTGGTTGCCCGAGTAGCGGACGGTGCGGACCTTGTCGATGGTGCCGTCGCCGAGCAGCACGATCTCGACGCGGGTCCACAGGTCCGGCTTGTTGAGCGGGTGGCTGCGGCCCATCGTGTCGAGCTGCTCGAGGAAGTTGTAGGCCCACTTGTCGTGGATCGTGCGGTGCATCGTGGCGATGAACTGCGCGAAGGGGTGCTTGCGCGAGCGCAGGGCCGTCTGGTTGCCGGTGCGCACCTCGGGGACCATGTTCTCGAGCGGCGACTGGTAGCGCTCGCGCTGCTCCTCCCAGATCCCCTTCTTCTTCGACTCGCGCTGGCTGATGATCGCCTTCTGGGCGTCGATGTCGCGGCCGAACATCGCGTCGAGGTCGTTCTTCGAGAGCCGGAACTTGAGCTGCTTGTCCTTCGTCGGCGTCGCGCCCTGCTGGGTGCGGGTCTGCGGGTTGACGGCCGAGCGTGAGGTCCGGTCGGGCGCGAGCTCGCCGGCCGCGGCCTCGCTGGCCTGAGCCTCGTTCTTGAGCATCTCCTCGGAGTGCTCGCGCTTGGGCAGCTCGCGCATCGACAGCAGGGTCCTGGGCTTGGGGTCGTTCTGCTCGGGCCGCTGCTCGACCGGGCTGACCTTGACCTTCGGGGCCTCCTGCGCGAGTCGACTCTTCTGCTCCTTCAGCTCGGCGATCTTGTTGTCGTCGGCGTGGCCCTTGTCGGGGTCCTTGCTCGGCTCTTGCTGCGAGGCCTTGGCCTTGTCGGCGTCCTTGTGCAGGTTGGAGATCTCCGAGCGGGTCTCCTCGGTGACATCGCGGTTGATGTTGGACAGGTAGTGGACGTCCTTGGGGACCTCCTTCTCGTCCTTCTCCTCGAGCTGCTCGACCATCTTCAGGTTCTGCAGCTCGAAGTCGATCTTCTCCTTCGGCTGCTCGGGCTCGGGCTCGGGGGGCTTCTCCTTCTCGGGCTCGGGGGGCTTCTCGGGCTCGGGCTCGGGCGCTGGGGGCGGCTTCTCGCGGTCCTTCGGCCGCGGCTTCGGTCGCAGCGGCTCGGGCTCGGGCTCGGGGCGCAGCAGATCCTCGAGCGGGTCACGCTCCTCACGAGGCTCGTCGACCAGCGCGACGACCATCGGCGTCGGCTCGCACTCGCCGTCGATGATCAGCTGGCGAACGCCGCCGAGCAGTCGGTCGCGCTCGCCGCTGAGCGCCGCGTCGAGCAGCCGCAGGCCGCGGGTCTGACCGTCGACGCACACCTGCTGCTTGATCGACACGACCCTCGCCGGGGGCTCGCCGCCGTCGAAGAGCACGAGGCTGCCGAGCAGGCCGCCGAAGTTCAGGGCGCCGGAGATCAGCAGACAGGTGACGAGCGTCAGCGGACCCGCACCCCGGCGACGTCGGGGCGACGCCCCCTCGGGGCGCGGCGGGTCTCGCTTGGGCCGCGGCACGGGTATCACTGTAGCGGAACTCCCGCGCGCGGGCGCGCTCGGGGGCTCTCAGACACAAATGGCGATGATCCTGGCACGACAGCGGAGAACGCGCGAGCGTGATGAGCGGCGTTGCGAGCGTTCGCCGGGGCTTCCGGGCGCCAAGGGCGGCCCCGCGGCGCCCGGTCACCGCTGTGGAGCCTGGGCCGTCAGTGCAGGTTGCGGTAGACGCCGACGACGCGGCCGAGGATGTCGAAGCTGCGGTTATCGGCGCGGTGCACGTAGATCGGCTGCATGGCGGCGTTGGCGGGCTGCAGGCGGATCTTCTCGCCCTCGAGGTAGTAGCGCTTGCAGGTCACCTCGCCCTCGATCATGGCGACGACGATCTCGCCGCGTTCGGCGGTGGACTGGCGGCGGACGAACACGTAATCGCCGTCGAAGATGCCGTCCTCGATCATGCTCTCGCCCTGGACGACCAGCCCGAAGACCTCGCGCGAGGGGAAGGCGCCGAGGAAGAAGCGGTCGACGCTGATGCGGTCGATCACGTTCTCATCGGCGAGGATCGGCTGGCCGGCCGCGACCCGGCCGAGGATCGGGACCTCGATCTTGCGCGCGCTCTCGGGGCCGTCGACCGGCCGCAGCGCCCGGCTCTTGAGCTCCTCGCGGACGAGGTAGCCCTTTCGCTCCAGCGCCTTGAGGTGGTCGTTGACGCCGTTGGTCGACTTGATGCCCATGTGCTCCCCGATCTCGCGGAGCGTCGGCGGGTAGCCGTTCTCATCCAGGCAGGAGCTGATGAAGTCGAGCGCTTGCTGTTGGCGGTGCGTCAAGGTGGGTTTCACGGCTGGGGCCTCCGGGATGCAGCGTCGAATGCGCTCTTCGACACTGAACGGGTGTATACAAACAATTTGCGCAGGTCAAGCTTTTGCGTCGCCTCCAGGACCCCGCTAGCGCCCAAAACTTGCCGCTCGTCCGCGACGGCGCGACGCTGTCGATGCGCATGCAACCGCAGACCTCCAACGAACGGCGTTTGGTCCGCAAGGACCGCCGCGGACCCGGGCCGGCGGTCCCCCCCACCCTCGGTGAGCGTCGCCTCGGCGAGCGGCGTCAGCTGCCGCGCTCACGCTGGCATCAGTGGCCGTCGCTGCTCGCCTCGGCGGCCCTCGGGGTGGTCGCCGCGGCGCTGATGCAGTCAGCGCCGGCGCCGGTCCTCGCCGCCCGCCCGGAGCCGGCAGCGGAGCTCGCCGGCGTGATCGCGGCGAACGGGGCGGCGAACGGGGCGGCGAACGGGGCGGCGAACGGGGCGGCGAGCGAGCCGCTGCCCGTGCATACGCGCTTCTCGTTGCGCGAGGCGGCCGCGCTGCGAGACGCCGCGCAGCGGTTGACGCCGGCCGCGGTGGCGCTCGACGAGCAGGCCCGGCTGTACTGGACCCCGCTGCGGGGCGAGCTCGACGCCGCGGCGCTCGACGTGCGGACGCCGCTCGCGGTCCGCGAGGAGCTGGGGGCGGCCCGTTCGGCGCTTGAGCGGCTGGGCCTGTGAGCGCGGCGAGGTTTCATCGTAGGCGCGCAAGACGGCGTGATTTTTGTTAGGGTGCCGCGCTGGAGGACCGTTTCATGCGCATGCTTCGTTCGCCCTCGATCATCCTGTTTGGCCTGTGGCTGGCGGCCTGCGCCGACAAGTCGCCCGGTGAGAATCCCACCGCGAGCGCGGGCGACACCAGCGGCGGCGCGACCGGGAGCACGGGATCCGCGAGCAGCGCGACCGAGGCGGAGAGCGCGACCGCGGGCGAGACCTCGAGCGCCTCGCAGACCAACCCGACCACGGGCACCAGCGACCCGACGGCGCCGGGCACCGACACGGGCAGCTTCTTGCAGCCGCCGGACGGCGGCGTGTCGGGCCAGTGCGACCCGATGGTCCAGGATTGTCCGGCCGACCAGAAGTGCACGGCGGTGTCGGACGCGCCCGGCGATCCCTGGGGCATCAACATCTGTGTGCCATTGATGGGCGAGGCCGAGGTCGGCGACCCCTGTGACATCGAGGGCGGCAAGTACACCGGCCTCGACAACTGCGGGCTCGGCCTCATCTGCATGCTCACCGACGATGAGGGCCTGGGCGGCGCCTGCGTCGAGTTCTGCAACAGCAACAGCGCTTGCCCCAAGACCGGCGCCGATTGCGTGGTCTACAACGACGGCTCGTTGCCGATCTGCCTGAGCTCCTGCGACCCCCTCGTGCAGGACTGTCCCGAAGGCCAGGCTTGCTACAACTCGGCCGGCGACAAGTTCGTGTGCTTCAAGGAGAGCGCGATGCCCGGCGAGGGCGGGCCCGGCTCGACGTGCACGTACATCAACCAGTGTCAGAAGGGCTCGTTCTGCGGGGCCCCGGACGCGGTCGCCAACTGCGGCGCCGAGTCGGGCTGTTGCACGCCCTACTGCCCGGTCTCGGGCGGGAGCGAGCCGTGCCAGGTGGGGGAGGAGTGCGTGCCCTTCTTCGCCGAGGGCATGGCGCCGCCGGACCTCGCGGATGTCGGCGTCTGCGCGATCCCCGAGTGAGCGCGGGCGAGCCCACGCCCATGGGGCCGGGCGGCCGGGGCCGCTGTTGGCAGCGCGCGCCGCGGCCCGGTCCTGATAGGCTTGGGCCATGCGCACCCTCGTCTCCGCGATCATCACCGGCTTCGGCATCAAGCTCGGCACCGACATCTATAAATATGTGAAGCAAAGGGTCGGCTTCTTCAGCGACCTGAAGGACGGCGACGAGTCGGTCCAGCAGGCGGCGGGGGCCGAGGTCCCGTGATGGACGGCCTCAAGATCGACGAGCTCGCCGCGGGCGGCGGGGAGCCGGTGCGCCGCGGCCAGCGGGTCTCCGTCCACTACACCGGCTGGTTGACGGACGGGAAGAAGTTCGACAGCTCGCTCGACCGCGGGCAGCCCTTCAACTTCACGCTCGGCGCAGGCGAGGTCATCCTGGGCTGGGACGACGGCGTGGCCGGCATGCAGGTCGGCGGCAAGCGCCGGCTGACGGTCCCCCCGGAGCTCGGCTACGGCCGACGCGGCATTCGGGGCGTGATCCCCCCGAACGCCACGCTGGTGTTCGAGGTCGAGCTGCTCGGCGTCGGCTGAGTTCACCGGGCCTGTCCGTTCAGACAGGTCCGTGTCGCTCGTCAGCGGGCCCAGCTCAGGCCGAGCAGCAGCGGGCGATGGTCCGAGCCGAGCGCCGGGCCGATCGTGCGCCCGCTGCTGACGAGCCGCGGATCGTGCCAGCAGTGGTCGATGGCGATGCGCAGCGGCCACGGCAGATCGGGCCAGCTTCCGGCCGTCCACACGCTGCTCGCCGTCAGCGAGTCGCGGAGGTCGGCGGCGAGCAGCGGGGCGAGCGCGGCGCTGAAGGGCGTCGCGTTGAAGTCGCCGAGGAGCACCGGCGCCGAGCCCTCCGCCCGCCGCGCCTGCGCCCAGGCGGCGGCCGCCGCGAGCTGGGCGTCGCGGGTCTCCGCGTGTCGTCGTGACATCGGCGGCAAGGTGTGCAGGCTCAGCAGCGCGAGCGGGCGCTCGGCGTGGCGCAGCTGGATCGCGAGGGCCGGCATCCCGGCGAGCTCGAGCGACTCGGCGGCGACGACGAGCGACGCCGCGTCGTCGCGGACCAGCAGCGCCAGGCCGAAGTTGTCGGCGCGCGGAAGGATGTGCACCGGATGATATCCGGGCACGGCGGCGAGCACGGCGGCCCAGCGTTCGTCGACCTCCTGTAGTGACACCAGCGCGGCCCCGCTGCCGGCGATCCAGGCGGTGACCTCGGCGTGGTGGCGGTTGCTTGTCAGCAGGTTGAAGTGGGCGAGCTGCAGCGGCGGGCCGTCGGCGTCGGGCGAGGTCGCCATCGCCAGCCGCGCGACCGCGGCGAGGTTCGGCGCGAGCAGCAGCGCGGCCACCAGCGTGAGCCGCCAGCGGCGCGCGGCGGCGGCGAGGCCGAGCGCGAGCAGCAGCGCGCCCGCGTATTGCAGGCGAAAGTGCGCGGCGAGATCGAGCCACCAGGCCCAGGCGCCGAGCAGCGCGAGCAGCCCTGGCGCGCCGGCGAGGAGGAGCAGCGCGATGATGACGACCTGCAGCGCGCGCCCCGACAGCATCGCCGGATCATAGCGGTGTCGCCGCTGCTTCGCGAGGCTTCGCGCCCGGCCGCGAGGCCGTGTGTGCGCGCACGACTCGATGCGCCGAACCTTTCACTGATCCTTTCACCGATCGGGAACCCCGACGGGCGCTCGCTGTCTGGGCCCTCGTAACCCGCTGGCCTCGCTGGCCCGAAGGACCCGCTCAATGTCCACCAAGACCCTCGCAATCAAGGTTTATTACGGCGACCAACTCGTCGACACCCAGACGCTCTCCCAGGACGTCATCAAGATCGGCAAGCTGAAGAGCAGCCATGTGTGCCTCGATGATGAGGC
>Ga0075152_10000742_pt1 | contig 23760 bp, 24 predicted proteins | sample JI61114C2DNA_FD_70964 | JGI IMG/M metagenome (GOLD analysis project Ga0075152, IMG submission 70964) | Wastewater effluent complex algal communities from Wisconsin, to seasonally profile nutrient transformation and Carbon sequestration -... | ecosystem: Engineered > WWTP > Effluent > Algae...
GGTCGCCCCCTCAGGCGAAGGCGCTGCGCGCGCCATGCGCCTTGCGATGGAACAGGCAGGCGCAAAGCCCGACTATCTGAACCCGCACGCGACCTCGACGCCGGTTGGCGACGTGAAGGAACTTGAGGCTGTCCGCGAAGTATTCGGCCAGCAGGCATCCGATCAGCCGATGATCTCGGCGACCAAGTCGATGACGGGCCACTCGCTCGGCGGCGCCGGCGTGCAGGAGCTGATCTACTCGCTGATCATGATGAAGGAGCGTTTCGTCGCCCCCTCGATCAACATCGAGAAGCTCGACCCCCTCGCCTACGGCGTCAACATCATCCGCGAAGCGCGCGAAGCCGTGATCCGCATGGCGATGTCGAACTCGTTCGGCTTCGGCGGCACCAACGGCTCGATCATGGTGGCGAAGGTCTAGGGAACGATCGCTCCAGCGCGATCGAAAGCGAGAACGCTGGTCATGCCTCTCCCGCGCTCTCTTGTGTGATCAGTTGGGGATTGGAGAATCGCCCAACCACTTCCAGCAGCTCGGGATAATTGCGCGGATGAGCCAAGCGGTTTGAGCCGTCTCCTCGTGCTTGCCAAACCAAGTGGGCAACGAAATCGCTCCGGCTTTGGCGCGAGATATCTACATCCGATTGGCTCACCACCCCGCGAATCCGCTCGGCTAGCTCTTTGAAGGGGATGGTTTCAAATTTTCCATCTCGATCATGGTAAGTAAAGCGACCACCACCGTTTGTGACATCGGTTTTCGGCAGGGCGGCCCCTCCAGCGTCGCGAATTTTGCCGATGATTAGGGGTAGCAGATACGGCATGAGGAGCTTTGCTTGGCCCGTCAGGGCAGCCGATGTCTGCAACATGTCGACAAGCAAGAAAATGTCTCGCGGGGGCACGCTGTGGGCCTGCACATACCGAGCGATAATCGCATCGGCCGAGAACGTGTTGGGTTCGCCGTCTACTGGCGGAAAGTCGAGGCGCGCATAAGTCACTCCTGATTGGAGCAATAGCTGCTTGACCAACTCATCCTTCGGTGGCGTCGCCAAGCGGTACTGACGACCAATGAATCGCCTCAGGTATGATCTGCCATCAAAGCTTGACCCGTACGCTGCACATACAGAGTGGGCGAGTTGCTCTGTGTGCATTCCAAATACAAAGACAAGGCCGGGAACATCCTTCGCCGCGCGAAATCCCTCGATCCGCTCTTTCATGAGCTTGTTGGGGGTCAGCTTTTCGAATGTCGCATCTACCCCCGCCAAAACATCCTGCCCTAATGTCTTTGCGCTGTCTTTGGCGGCCTCCTCTGTCGGGCTTTCGGACTCTTTGAAGACGCCGACCAGCGCCTCTGTTGCCCCGGCGGTTATGGCGAGGTTGGCCGCTCGAGTGGCTGCGCCCTTCAAAACGATCTTGGCAATGCTTCCAATCTTCCCCTTAGCCTTCTCCCATTGCCGCTTTGGTTTGGAAGCTGACTTGGGCAACGAAGCAAACGCGGCGTCGAGGGTAGCCGCAATCGCAGTCAGCGGATCATCTGCAAGATCGTCTGTCCACGCATCAACGAACGCCACAGGGTGGTTGATAGCCAAGTGCCTTGCCAACCTGCGAAGAAAGAAACTCTTTCCCTCCCCGTAGCCAGCATCAACGGCGATTGTCTGGGAGTGGCCATCCTCTCTCCATTTGTTGCGGCTAGAAATGCTCTCGATGTAGCCAATGAGTTGATCGGCCTCTTGGCGTCTACCAAGAGAATCATCGCCCCAAATATCATCCACTGCCGACATGATGCCCCCCTCCAACGCCGATAAAGCTAGCGGTTCGGATGGGGCCTGTGCAAGCCGAGCGCTAAAACTGCCCTATCGGCGGGATCACCTTCACATTGGTGCGCAGCGACGCGACGCCTTCGGGCTGCACGCTCAGGTCGGTCGTGTTGATGAACACGCCCATCGGCGCGAGCAGCTGCACGCCCTGGCCGTCGACGCCATAGCTGTAGCAGACGGCGACCACGCTGATCCGCCCGGTCTGCGCGCCGCCAGCCAGCGCCTGGTCGACGCCGGACAGCGCCGCCTCGTTCAGCACGTCGAAGACATACTGGCTCGACATGTTCACGGCCGATGCGCGCGTCTCGAACGTCTTCTGGATGAGGATGGGGGCCGTGGCGCCGGGCGGCACGTAGAGCACGTCGATCGTGGCGTGAACGCTGATGCCAAGCTGCGGCCCGATTTCGGGCGACGCCGCATCGCCCGGTGGCACAAGCGTGAATTCCTGCGCGCTGGCGGCAGGCAAGGCTGCCTGGAGCACGATGCCGGACACGAGACTGGTCAGCGCTCCACCGAGCGAGCCGGCCCTTCGTTTGCCGCGTTCGTTCTGCGTCATGGCTGTCTCCCTCGCGCCTGCTGAGAAAGACATGCCTCGCCAATGTCGCCAAAATGCGCCCGGGCAAATACGAATTGGTCGCAATTTGTCGCGACGCCGGGCCGAACGGCTAGGCCGCCTGCACCGCCGAAAGGAAACTCTCGATCTCTGAACGCAGGCGCTCCGAGCTACGGGCGACCGTATCGCCAGTGGTACGAACGCGTTCGGCCGCGCGGCCTCCCTCTTCGGCTGCCTGGCTGACGCCGGAGATGCTCGAGTCCACCTCTGACACGCTGCACGAAGCATTCTGGACGCTCTGGGAAATCTCGCGTGTCGCGGAAGCCTGCTGCGTGACGGCAGAGGCGATCTGCGAGGAGGCGGACTCAAGCTCGCGGATCATGGTGACGATCTCGCGAATGCCCAGCGCGGTTTCCGTAGTCACGGACTGGATGCCGCTCACCTGGTTCTGGATGTCCTCCGTGGCGCGGGCCGTCTGGCCGGCGAGCAGCTTCACCTCCGATGCGACGACGGCGAAGCCACGACCAGCCTCGCCCGCCCGCGCGGCCTCGATCGTTGCGTTCAGAGCAAGAAGGTTCGTCTGCGCGGCGATCGAATTGATCAGCTCAACCACCTGGCCAATCGCGGCCGTTGCCGTTTCAAGGCCGGCAACGCGCTCGTGAATTTCGTCGGTACGTGACACCGCCAGGCGGGTATTGCGGTTGGCGTCGTGAATTCGGTTGGTGATTTCGTTGACCGACATCGACAGTTCTTCGGACGCAGCGGCGACGCTCTGCACGTTCGATGATGCGGCCTGCGAGGCGTGAAGCACCGCTCCCGACTGGTTTGCGGTCTCCGTGACGATGGCGGCCATGGCGCCGGAATCTTCTTCCAGCCTGCGCGCCGCCTTGCTGACGTCACCAAGCACATCGCCGATGACGCGCTTGAAGCCGTCGACAAGCTCGCTCATCCGCCGTGCGCGAGCCTCGACCTGCGCGGTGTTTGCTTCCGCCTGCAGACGGCCCTGCCGGGCGACGTCCTGGCCCTTGACGATCTCGTCGCGGAAGCGCGCGATGGCGGCGGCAAGCGGCCCGAGTTCGTCCTGGCGCTCGGCTCCCGGCACGGGCGTAGAGAGATCGCCCCCGGCGATCTTCTGCGTGGCCTCCGCGATTGCCTGCACGGGACCAGAGATGCGCCGCGCAAGCAGCATGGCGAGCCAGGATGTGAGGCCGAGAACAGCCAGCGCGATCAGGATCGACTGGTTGCGCAGGCTGTCGAGACCCTGAAGCGCCTCAACCTTGTCGCGCTGCGCGACGGCATTCCAGCGCACGCCGGCGAAATCGAGAGGAGCCGACGCCGAGATGACTTCCTGCCCATCGGCGCCGATGCCTTCGGTCACAAGCGTCTCCTTCCCGGATTGCGGAGGGAGAACGTCCTTGCTGACCTTGCCGACAAGGATGGTGGATTCCGCCGCGCGCGGCGCGTCGGTGCGCATCAGGCCATCGTCGCCGGCGATGAAGGCCTGGCCTGTGCCGCCGAGCCCGGCGGTCGACTGCATCACATGGTTGAGACCGCCGATCGGCATCTGGAAAGCCAGCACGCCAATTTTCGTGCCCGCCGCATCCACGATCGGCGTCGAGACGAATCCAGCCGGTACATTATTGCTGGGCGCGTAGGGGGCGAAATCCTCGAACGCGATCTCGCCAGGCTTGAGCTTCATGCCGGCGCGGAAGATGTCTCCAAGGTCGGTGTCCTTCCACCGTCCCGTCTGCACGTTCGTGGAAAAGTCGAGCTCCTTGAACACGGTGTAGACGTTCTGGCCGTCAGCGGAGAACAGAAAGATATCGTAGTATCCGCGCTCACGCAGGAACTGCCTGAACCAGGCATGATAGCGCTGGTGCGCCAGCGAGTAGGCCGAGCCGTCAGGCGCGGTGTCGAGGTCTTCCTTGTGGCCCGCGGGATTGGGATTCTCGTCGATGTAGAGTTGCTGAAGCCGATCGGTTGCCTCACCTCCAAGTTCCGCGAACCCGGCTGAAAGATCGCGCAGGGCGTCAGTCGTGATCGGATTGGTCACCACGACTTTCAGGTCGGCCGCGACGCCGGACAGATAGTCGACCATCGCATCGCGCCGGCTGTCTGCCACGCCCTTGAGACCCTGCTCGGCTTCCTGCGTCAGCGTCGCCGCTGCTGAAAGATAGCTTCCTGTTCCGATGGACGCAGCCAGGACGATACCGGAGCCGACCAGCAGGCCGAGCATTTTGCGGGAGATGGGAAGGCGATCGAAAGTCTTCAGCATGGCGCACACATCCAGAAAACGGGCGTCGCGATCAGTGCGCCCTGAGTGATTGTCCGCGTGAATACGTCGCAGCCGTTAAAAAATATGCTAGAAGCACGCTATCGTTTGCGCGCCTTGACTGGCCCACCTCCCGCCCCTACCCCGCGCCAGACACACAAGGAGCCGCCCCATGTCCAAATGGTCCTTCCCCACAGGCGACCTGATGAAGGGCAAGCGGGGCCTCGTGATGGGCGTCGCCAACGACAGCTCCATCGCCTGGGGCATCGCGCAACAGCTGGCGGCACAGGGGGCGGAGATCGCCTTCACCTATCAGGGCGAAAACCTCGAGCGCCGGGTGCGCCCGCTGGTCGAATCCATCGGCATGGACACGATGATCTCCGCCGACGTGACCGACGACGCCAGCATGGATGCCGCCTTCGCGGCCATCAAGGCCAAGTGGGGCAAGATCGACTTCCTCGTCCACTCCATCGCCTTTGCTGGAAAAGAAGAGCTGATGGGCTCGATGGTGGCAAACACCTCGCGCGAGGGCTTCCGCCGCGCCATGGACATCTCGGTCTACTCATTCATCGACTGCGCGCGCCGCGCGTCAGAAATCATGCCGGATGGTGGATCGATCATCTGCATGACCTATCTCGGCGCCGAGCGCACCGTGCCGTCCTACAACGTCATGGGCGTCGCCAAGGCGGCGCTGGAAGCGTCAACCCGCTATGCGGCGCGCGACCTCGGCGTCAAAGGGATCCGCGTGAACGCGATCTCTGCGGGCGCCATGCGCACGCTGTCGCTGGCGGGCATTCGCGGCGGCAAGGGCCTGATGAGCACCGGGCGCGACTGGTCGCTGCTGAAGGAAGATACGTCGATGGAAGGTGTCGCGGGCTGCGCTCTCTATCTGCTCTCGCCCATCGGCCGGTCGATCACGGGCGAGGTCGTGCACGTCGATGCGGGCTTCCACATTGTGGGCGTGCCCGAACTGTCCGAACCCAGCGGTGGAGCCGCGTGAAGGTTCGCGCCTAGCGGTCCTGGGCGATGTCGTAGGAAGCCAGCGTGCCGTGCTGCGCGGTGGTCACTGCCTGGCTGGCGGCCTTCATCACCCAGCCATCCGGCGAGGTCAGCAGCGTCATCGCGCCGTAGGCCATGCCGATCATCATGCCTGCGCCGATCACGACAACGCCCACGCTACGAACAATCTCGGGCAAGCGCCGGTTTTCCGTCGCATCGCGTCCAGCTTCTGTCGGCAAGCTCACGTCCATTTCAGCCTCTCCACTCCAGGCGACACAACAGCCATTTCCGGTCGTGAGGTCCGGACAGCCAGCATCGCGATCACAGGGCATGCGCCCTGACGTGGGGAGGCTACTCGTGGGGAGGTTGGGGCCGTTTTGGCGTTTACGCCTTCAGGCTCTTCAACCTCAATCTAGCTCACGACATCGCGAGCGGCAACGGATCGCGTGCAGTCAAAGCACAGATACTATTGGGTTTCCGTAGGCGGCGAAGCATTGGGCGCCGCAGCGTCTGTCGCCGCCGCAGGCGCATCGATAGCCTGGTTGTCGACGGTGACCGGTTTCGCCGCGAATGCGAGCATCAGCATGTAGCCGACCACAAGCAGCGCAATGCTGATCACGAGGACCCACACCATGCCCTTGATGTTCCGGCCCTGACGGGCGTCTTCGGTAGAGATTTGTTCGCCCATGTGATGCTCCTGCCTTAAGGAAACTCGCGGTCGCACGCGGGGTTCCGGTCCAGGCAGCGCATCCAGGCGCGTCTCACCCAGCGGGCGCGATGCCCAGCTTGCGCAACTGGACCCAGACCGGCGCGACGAGCCGGTCAACCGAGTCCGCGTCCGACGGCGCATCGCGATCGGGCGGCGCCGCTTCGCACGTCACCACGATATCGCAGATGTAGCGCGCCGGATCGATGAAGCGCGCCTGCGCGGGGCGCACGAAGCGCAGGTATTGCTGGATCACACTCTCGGCGCTGCGGCCGCGCTCAGCCTCATCGCGCCGGATCCGCCGGATCAGGCGCAGGTCTGCGGGCGCGTCCACGAACACCGTCAGATCGAACAGTTTCGCAAAGCCCGGGTCGGAGAGCACATGGATGCCCTCGATGATCACCACGGCGCGCGAGTCGATCTTCCTCATCTCGCCCGGCCTGCGGTCGTGCGTCGGGAAGTCGTAGATCGGCTGTTCGATGGTCTCGCCATTGCGCAGCGCAACGATGTCCCGCCGCAGATGCTCCATGTCCTTGTTGACCGGATTGTCGAAATCGAATGTGCGCTCAAGCTCGGCATGGCTCATCGTGCGCGCCTGCGGGCCGTAATGGTCGCGCCCGTAATAGTAGTTGTCCTCGGTCACCAGCTGGCAGCGCGCCTCGCCCAGTCGCGCCTGCAGCGCGCGCGCCAGCGTCGTCTTGCCTGAGCCCGAGCCGCCAGCGACGGCGATCATGAAGGCGGCCGACATGCCCGTTATTCCCCGATCTTGCGGTCGAGATCGCGCCGCACCCGTTCGGACGAAAGCAGCTCCTCGATCCGGCGCGCCTCGTCATAGCTGTCGTCGGCGATGAAGCGGAGATTCGGCGTGTGGCGCATCTCGATCTCGCGGCTGAGCCGGCCACGCATGAAGCCGGCAGCGCGGTTGAGCGCCTCGATCGTCTTGCCCATGTCCTCCCCGCCCAGCGGAGCGGCGAACGCCGTGGCGTTCTTGAGGTCGGGCGAGATGCGCACCTCGGTTATGGTGATGGATTTCCCGTGCAGCGCCGGGTCGGCGAATTCCTCGCGGGCGAGGATATCGGTGAGCACGTGCCGGATCAGTTCCCCGGCGCGCAGCTGTCTCTGTGAGGGCGGTTTCATCGGAGTGTCAAAGGACCGCCGGGCCGGGATGTCAAGAACAGCCCTGTCCGGCGGCGTCATTTGAACGGGTTTAAGCCTCAGATCTCGAGATTGGCGGGGTCCCAGAACACGGACAGCGCGACCGCGGCCAGCATGATGGCCCGATGGTCGGCAGGGCCAAGGCCGGCCGTTTCGATCATGGCGGGGCCGCCATTGATGTCGACGCCACCCACGGCAACGCCATTGCGCTCGAACACATAGCCCAGCGGTGCGGCCGCCGGCAGGATGCCGCCATCCATGTCGTGGACCGACCTGATGTCGAGGCGCACGCCATCAATCATCACAACGCCGCGGCGTTGCTGGCGATTGGTGAAGTCCGGCGCCGATTCCTGGATTTCGAGCACGGCCGGCGCAGGCTGGCCGGACAGGCGGATGTCGCAGCCCAGCGCCATCGGTGCGGGTTTGAACTCGACGATATCGATCGTCACAGAGCGCTCGCGCATCGTGCAGGCGGCCTGCAGGCCCTGCGCGAAGTCGGCGCCCTGGAGGCTGAAGCTGGCGCCGCCATCTTTCATGTTGAACAGGCCGAAGAAGGACAGCTCCTGGGCCGAGCGCTGGTACTGGCCGGAATTCTGGCCGACCGCGAATGACCCGCGCTCGCCGCCGCCAATGCCGGCGATCGGCGTAGCATTGGCGGAGGTAAGCGAAGCCGGCCGCGCCATTTCCGCTGGGCGGATGGCGCATGCCGGAAGGGTGATGGCCGCGAGCGCGGCCATAGCAAGGATAAGGCGTTTCATGGGGAGGAAGCTCCGTAGGTCCTTTGTTATCCTTCCGCCCCGGACCTTGTTTGCGGCCGATGACGGTGGGCCATGCCGGTGGACCGGCGCAGCACGGGCGTGATGGCGCCGGGAACCTGAACGGCAGATGACTGTCTGGCCCGGGCCCGACGGTCCTGTCGTTTTTCCGGCCGCGCGGGACTGCCGGGCGCCCCAGATAGGGCCTACATTCACCCATCACCCCATGGGCCCGCCATGCTGAACCGCCTGCCCGACCACGAAACGCTCTACAGCCACATCCTTCGCCGCGATCCGGAGATGGACGGCGTCATCTATGTCGCCGTGAAGACGACCGGCATCTTCTGCCGTCCCGTCTGCCCGGCGCGCACGCCGCTGCCGCAGAACATCACCTTCTACGGCTCGCCCGACGAGGCGCTGGCCGCCGGCTTCCGCCCCTGCAAGCGCTGCCGCCCGCTGGATGATCCCAATGCCCCCGGTGTCCTGATCGACAAGCTGCTGAAGCTGGTCGAGGAGGACCCCTCACGCCGCTGGAGCGAAGACGACCTGCGCGAGATGGGGATCGAACCCGCTACCGCGCGCAGGCATTTCCAGCGCCGCTTCGACATGAGTTTTTCTCAATATGCGAGGGCCCGCCGCCTAAGCCATGCTTTCAACAGCATCAGGAAGGGAGACGCCGTGATCGAAGCCCAGCTCGACGCCGGCTTTGAATCCGGCAGCGGCTTCCGCGAAGCCTTCGCCAAAACCTTCGGCGAGGCGCCTAACAGGGCGCGCGCGGCGCAGGCCTTCGCGATGGACTGGATTGACACGCCGCTGGGGCCGATGTTGGCCGTAGCCGACGACACGCATCTTCACATGCTGGAGTTCGTCGAACGCAAGAAGCTGGAAGACCACGTCAACCGCTATCGCCGGCAGTTCAACGCCACCGTGCTGCCCGGCGACACAAAAGCTCTGAAGCTGATCCGCAAGGAGATGGCGGATTACTTCGCTGGCAAGAACCTAAACTTCACCTCGAAGATCGCCGGCGCCGGAACCGAGTTCCAGAACCAGGTCTGGGACGAGCTTCGGAAAGTTCCGCCCGGCGTCACCCGCTCCTATCAGGAAATGGCCCAGCGTATTGGCCGGCCCACCGCCATGCGCGCCGTCGCCAACGCCAACCGGCTCAACCGCTGCGCCATCATCCTGCCGTGCCATCGCGTCATCGGCGCGGATGGCGCCCTCACCGGCTATGCCGGCGGCCTATGGCGCAAGCAGTGGCTGCTGGATCACGAGCGCCGCCATACGGGACAGACGCTGCTCTAGGCTGACGCTACCTGTCGTCGTCCGTTTCCTCCCCGCCTTCCGACGGGCTGACCTTCTCGACAGCGAAGGCGGCGGAGAAGCCGTGCAGGATGGTGGAGAGCGTTATGGCAAGCGCGGTGATCGCCCAGAGCTCAGGCTCGTTGTCGAGCTTCATGTGGCTGCCGGCGTAGCTCAGATAGTAGATCGAGCCGACACCGCGCACGCCATAGACGGCCACCACCAGCCGCTGTCGCCCCTTGATCCGTGAGCCGATCAGCGAGGCCCAGCCAATCAGCGGCCGCACCACGACGATCAGCGCCACGGCGATTACAATGCCTTCGAACGTGAGCGCGGAAAAAAGGGCGGGAAGCGCCGCGCCGAGTGCGATGAGAATCACCGCCGTGAGCGCGTGCTCGATGTTCTCGGCAAAGCCATGCAGGCGCGAGTGAAAACCGCTTTGGGTCTCCGTCCTGCGAAGCGTCACGCCCGCAACGAACACGGCGATGAACCCATAACCTTCGAGCAGTTCCGTGGCGCCATAAGCAAGAAAGACGCCGGCCATCGCAAAGACGCCGCCCTCTGTCTTGGCCAGCGCATTCTCGCGTGGAAACTGGAACAGCAGGAACGCCAGCAGGCGCCCAATCACGAGCCCGCTGCCGGCGCCGATCGCGATGCGGTAGAGCACATCGCGCCAGAGCCACTCCCCAACTATCTCCAGACTGAACGCCCCCGCGCCCGCGACCGCCATGCCGAGATAGACGAAGGGAAAAGCAAGCCCGTCATTGAGCCCGGCCTCTGCCGTCAGCGTGCCGCGCACAATGTTCTCGCGTCCCTTGTTGGGCTTGCCGACCTGGAGATCGCCCGCCAGCACCGGATCGGTCGGCGACAGCACGGCGCCGAGCAGCAGCCCTCCCCCCAGCGTCATCGCGCCGACCCACCAGCCGAACGCGGCAATGGCAAGAATGGTCAGCGGCATGGCGATGGCGAGCAGCCTCACGGTGGGCCACCAGCGGGCGAAATCCCTGATGCGGTCGATGCGCAGGCCAACGCCGAACAGACCGACGATGACACAGAGCTCGCTGAGGATTTCCCATGGCGTCGGCGCTGTGAGCGGGCTCAACGCTTCGGGCATGCCTGGCAGCCAGCCGAAGATCACGAGGCCCAGCCCGATCAGCAGCCCGGCCGCCGCTGGTTCACGCGCCGAGAACAGGCGCGGAAGCCAGTAGGCAAGCAGGATCGCAAGGCCGAAGGCTGCCAGAAACAGGTGATAGCTGAAAAATTCGAACAAGTGCGGCCTCCGCCGGTCGGGAGGAACGCGCCTGCCGGGCTTGAGTTCACATTGTTCGCGTGGGCCCGCGCATCCGATTGACAGCCAGCATCACCGCAAGGACGCCCACCGCGCCCAGCCCAAGCCCTGCAATGAAGGCCGCAACCATCGGCGACAGGACCGCCTTCGCGAAGGCGACCAGCGCCATCAGCATGGCCGCAGCCACGCAGATGAAGATCAGGCGCTGGATCCCCCGTTCCGACATCACGTCTCGCCCGTCCGCGAATCTGCGGGCCTTGCGATATCCTCGATCTTGATCCCGCGCTTCTTCAGGCCATCACGCAGCAGGAACTCGATCTCGGCGTTCACGGAGCGCAGCTCCTGCGCAGCAAGACGCTCGATCGCGGCGTGGAGCGCCGGATCGAGCCGCAGTGGAAATGCTTTCTTGCCGGGCGATGGCATGAACGCGCCTGCCTCTTGTTGGGTCTAGTAGAGCGAGCCCGCATTGACGATGGGCTGGGCCTCGCGATCGGCGCAGAGCACGACCAGAAGGTTGGACACCATCGCAGCCTTGCGCTCGTCGTCGAGGACCACGATGTCGCGCTCCGACAGCTGCTGCAGCGCGCTTTCCACCATCGACACCGCGCCGTGCACGATCTTGGCTCGCGCTTCGAGGACGGCTTCGGCCTGCTGCCTGCGCAGCATGGAGGACGCGATCTCCGGCGCATAGGCGAGGTGCGAGATGCGCGCTTCGTCAATCGTGACGCCCGCAACATCGACACGCTCATTGAGGCGCGCCTGCAGCATCTCGCCAACCTTGACGCCATCGGCGCGCAGGGTGGGCTCGTCGCCCTCACCATGGTCGTAGGCGAAGTGCGAGGTGATCTCGCGCAGCGAGGTTTCGACCTGGATGTTGACGAAGGTGTCGTAGTCATCGACGTCGAACAGCGCCTGCGCCGTATCGACAACGCGCCAGACGATCACCGCCGCGATCTCGATCGGGTTGCCCTTCTTGTCGTTCACCTTGAGCGTTTCGGATGTCACGTTGCGGACGCGCAGGGAGATCTTCTTGCGCGAATACCAGGGGATGACCCAGCGCAGACCCGGCCGCTTGTCCGTGCCCTTGTAGTTGCCGAACAGGGTGATCGCCGCGCTTTCGTTCTGCTGCAGCGAATAGAGACCCGACAGGATCAGGATCGAGGCGAGGATCACCACCGCCGCGCCGATGATGTAAGCCGCGACCAGCATGCCATCGCCGCCGGACTCGCCCGTCATGATGCCTTGGAAGCCCATCCACGCGGCCAGGAAGAAGCCGGCGATCGCCAGGATCAGCAGGAAGCCGCCTGCCATGGTCGAGGTCGACTTCTCTTGTGTCTTCTTGTGGCTGGTAGGCATTGCGTCCCTCCAAAGGAATATCAACGTGATATCACTTTGATATTGACTGCGGCGCTTGTCAAGGACATGTTTGGCCAGAAATCGAAGGAGAGCCCAATGATCATGATGCGCCGCAGCCCCTGGATGATCGCAGTGATGGCCATCGCGCTCTGCTTCGGCGCCGGCATTCTGATCGGCCAGCTTTTCTTCGCCGCCTGACCTAGTCGTCTGAACTTCGACCTTGGGGGACCGCCCATGACAATGCCGATGATCGTCCTGCTCCTCGCCGCCGCCGCAGCGACGTTGCTGGTGCTGCTGATCGTGGTGGCCGTGGCCCAGAGCCTCAACAAGACGGGCACGCCAACGCCGGCTGAAGCCGCTGCCGAAGCCGCCGCCTCGGTCGCCGCCGCTGTCGCGACCTACACGGGCAAGGCCGGCGCAGCCCCAACGCCGACACCCGCGCACAAGCATGGCAGGACACCGAAACCTGCTCGCGCCTTTGCCTCCGCCGCCTCAGCCAGCCGCGCCGCTGCGCACAAGAGCCACACGGCCAAGGGCGCTGCAAAGGACGCTGCCGCTGCCGCAGAGGACAAGCAGAAGCAGACCAAGGCCACAGTCACCGGCCTGGCCTATTTCGGCGGCGCGATCGCCGTCATCGGGGGCGTGGTCGGCTTCGTCGCAGACTTGAACGATGGCGACATCGCCCCCGAGATCAAGGAGCTGACCGCCGGCGCCCTGCACGGCACGATGGTGAACGCCCGCAACAGCGATCCCATCGTTCTCATCGTCCCCGGCTCGGGCCCGACCGATCGCGATGGCAACAATCCAATGGGCGTCAACGCCGACACTTATCGCATCCTCGCCGACGAGCTGATCGAGGAGCGCATCGCCACCGTGCGCATCGACAAGCGGGGGATGTTCGCTAGCCGCGACGCAGGCGATCCCAATGCCGTCTCGCCCGATATCTACGCCGCCGACATCCACGCCTGGATCGACGCCATCAAGGCCGATCGCGGCGAAGGATCGGGCTGCGTCTTCCTGATGGGCCATTCCGAAGGCGCGCTGATGGTCTCTCGCGCGGCCGCCGGTCGCGACGATGTCTGCGGCCTCATCCTCGTTGCCGGCATGGGCCGGCCGATGGGCCACGTCATCCGCGAACAGCTCGCCGCCAATCCTGCCAACGCCCCGATCATGGCCGAAGCGCTGGCCGCGCTCACCGAAATCGAGGCCGGCCGTCATGTGGATGTGACCACCATGACGCCTGCACTCATGCCCCTTTTTGCGCCGGCGGTGCAGGACTACCTGATCTCCGTGATCAATCTCGACCCGGTCGAAGTCTTGCGCGCGGCCGACAAGGAAGCGCTGATCATCCATGGCGACCGCGACATCCAGGTCTCGATGGCCGATGCGGGCCTGCTTGATCGCGTGCGCAAAACGGAACTGCGCATCATCGACGGCATGAACCACGTCCTGAAATCCGCGCCGGAAGACCGCGCGGGCAATCTCGCCACCTATTCCGATCCGAACCTGCCGCTGGCGAAAGACCTGGTGCGCCGCATCCGCCGGTTCGTGAAAGACAACGACTGATGGCCCGCTCCAGCTCACGCACAGCGAAGACCTACCCGTCGAAGGTCGACGTCTGGCTCTTCGCGCTCGTGGCCGCCGTGATCGGCGCAATGTTCGTCGGCATGGGCATTTCCATCGCGCAGGAGGGATGGCTACGTTTCATCCAGGGCGCGTTCGTCGTGCTCGGCGTGATCGGCTTTCTGGTGTGGATTGTGCTCGGCACGAACTACACGCTGGAAGGCCGCGAACTGATCGTCCGCTCCGGTCCGTTCACCTGGCGGATCGCGATCGACCAGATCAGCAGCATCGAGAAGCCCCAAGGCTTCGTGCGCGCCCATTCCAGCCCCGCCCTGTCTTTCGACCGGCTGATGGTCTCGTACGGCAACAACAAGCGCCTGATGATCTCGCCCGCCGAGAAGGAAAAATTCCTGGCGGACCTCAGGGCCCGCCAGAAATCATCCGCCTAGTACTTCTGATACGTGCCCTTGATCAGGGAGTATCCAACGCTGGGCTTGCTCCAGTCGCACACGCCGCCCGGGAAGATCTTCTTCAGGCGCGATTGCTGCGAGGACGAGAACTTCACCGCATAGGCGCTGAAATCGACCGGCATCAGCTGGCACTTCATCACGTCGTTCGAAACCGGCGCGCCCGCCACGATGCGCGGCTCAGAATGCACCGGATAGGTCTGGCCAAAGCCGGTGGAGTTATCCCAGCCCGCCTTTTCGGCTTTCATCGTCCCATCGGCCAGCCAGTAGGCGTCAGCCGCCTTTGTCGGCTTATGCTTTACAACCTTGTCGGTGTTCAGCGGCGCGGGATCAGCCGCCATCGCATCCAGCCATTGCGTCATCACGGTGAGCGCCTCGGCGCCAATGTTGGTGACGGAGTTCGCCACGGGCGGACCGACCCAGATCACCTGATTGTCCGAGCGCCCCATCGCCTTCTCCAGCCGCGCGCGGATGGTGAGATCGCGATGACGGTCATGGATATCGCCGATGGCGTCGGTATAGCCGCGATAGTTGAGGATCGGTACATTGCCGAGCCCGCCAGCGAACGTGTTGAAAATGCCCGAGGCGTAGATCGCGCTGATGGCCGTTGTATCGCCGACCGTGCGGGCAGACGAGAAGCCTCCATCGATATCATTGCCCCCGATCTTCTCGTTCAGCTGCAGGAATTCCTCGACGGTGATAACCTTGTCGTTGAGCGCCTTGAGCCCGTACTGCACGCCCACATTGTCGATCGGCCGGCGCGCAAACCCGGTCTTGGGATCGCGGCCATAAATGTTGACCCGCATCTCCTGCGTCGTGCAGCGCACGCCTTTCGGATTGCGCTTGGGATCATAGATCAACGTCTTGTCCGCAATGGCGCAGCCTTCGGCAAAGCTCGCCTGGATGGTGCGCACGAAGGACCGCTCCCACGCCGCGCATGTGCCGGGCGTATAGCCCTCCACCGCCGTCTTCTTGTCCTGGCTCCATTTCTTGCCGGCCGCCGTCTTCCAGTAATTCTGCAGCAGGCCGCAATCGGCCGTCTGCATCGAACTATCCGGGAAGCTGGCCGAAGGCTGCAGCCCATCCAGCAGCCCGGGATAGATCTGCGTGATGCCCATCTGCTGGATCGCCCCGCCCGACCCGCCCGTGCCGACCGTCCATTTGGGAAGGCCGTACTCCTCGATGAAATGCTCCTTGAGCATCATCAGCGTCTCGCCCTGCAGGATCGGATTGCAGTGCAGCTGGTTCACCAGTTCGGTCGCGTTCATGTAGGCAAAGCCACGCGACAGGTAGAGATCGCTCAGCGCCGACTGCGCCGTGTTCGAGCCCTGATTGTACTGCGTGCCGCAACCACCGCCAAAAGTGACGCCCAGTCGGCCGTTCCACCCATCGCTCGTCACGCCCGCGCTCGCCGGATCATCCAGCACCGCGATGCGATAGATCGAACGATTGATCACACCGCTTTCGACGCGCACGATGTAGGGCACGCTGCGCCCATCAATGGTCGTCGCCGTCGCGAGGTCAGTCGGCCGCGCATTTCTGTCGGCCAGCGCCTTGAATTGCGTCGCGCTCGGCCCCGTGCCGACGGCCGGACCGGTCGACTTGTAGAACCATTCGAGCTTCGTCGGAGCCGAGCAGTTCTCGTCCAGCGGCTCGCCGAGGCCGGACTCAACCGTGCGGCACTCATACGGCGTCATGTGCGAGCCCGAGAGGATCGGCCCTTCTATCGGATGGTTCACCAGCGCCTGGCTCACCGAATATCCCGTCGGCCCGCGCGCCTGCAGCCAGTTCGCGCCGACATCGAGGTTGGAGACAACGCCACGCAACGTATTGCTCGGCTGGTCGAACTTCAGCGGCGTCGCCAGCTGCCGCCCGTTGAGCGACAGCTTCAGCTCGCTGGCCATCGCGCCGTCGCTCGCGCGCACCTCGACGAGCGCGTCCCCGCCAGAGACGAGATCATAGCGCGAGGAGAGAACCTTGATTTCGATCTTGCCCTGCACAACCGGATTGCCCGATTGAGACAGCGCGGGCGCTGCGACCAGCGAGACCACCGCCATCACGCCCGCAGCGCACCCGGCAAGCACACGCATCCTGACATTGGACATTGGTTTTCCCTCCCGAGGACAGTTTCTTTTGGGAGGGAGTGTAGCTGCGGCGCGAAACTTGTCGCGCACAAATCGGTGATCCGAACCCCTGTCGGATCAGAGGTCTGAAGCGTCAAAGCCCGTTGATGGCTGGTTGGCGCAAGGTACTTCAGCCAGCTTCCTGCCGTTCTGGGCTGCCGCCATCACGACGATCTCGGCCCACTGAACCTTCCAGGCAGCATCTGGCGCACCGTCGAACCAGAACCGTATCAATCCTGCATCTTCGTCGAGCCTGAAGAAGCGGACAGGCACTGTCCACCTTTCCGCGACGGTCGATCCGAACGCACGCGGATGCCACGCATAGTTCGGCGAAACATCATTCGGGTCAGTCGGACCAAAGCAAAGCTGAGGCAGATCAACAATCTGCCTGCCCCACACGCCCACCATGTGATTGTCCATCTGGTGGACGCCGTGCGTGCAAAGCTCCTGCACCTGCCGACCATCATCAACCTTGATCGACTTCAGCTTCCAGCCGGCGTCGATCATGGATCGGGCATCGCAGACTTGCGGTCCGGTGTTCGGAACGCCGTACAGAAGATCGCTCGGCTTTCGGTTGTCGCGGGTGGTCATGAACGTCTGGCCGACGAACTTGCGCTCGCTGAATGACCTCCAGGAACAAAAGCGGCGGTTGGACTGAAACTCGCTGGCGATGTCTTCAACGGTGGCGTCGGCCGGTGCTGTGGCTTCGAAGAAGCACCAATCAAGCACACTTGGAGACAGCTGGGATTCGTCGGTCACCGGCGCTTCGCAGGCGGCGAGCATCAGACAGGCGAATGAGATTGCCGCAAGCCGTGACATGTCTAGCCCCCAAGGGCTTCAACTATCGCCTTCGGGCTTTGCGATCAATGCGGACTATTCGGAGAGAACCGCAGGCGCGGAAATCGCCGCCGTCTGCGCCGCTGCGTCAGGCACGGCGTCGCGGCCGGACATGTCCTGCATGACGTACCACGCGCCCGCCATCGCCATGACGGCGAAGGTGAAAAGGATAGAGGCCTGGTGCATGGCGGTCTCCGGATCCAGACCCTCGCGGGATGCGAAGGTTAGCGCCCGATAACCGTGCCAAAACCTGCTGAATCTTTCCTTGAGATCGCCGGTGAAAATGCCTGCTTCACTGCTAAAGCAGGAAGCTGGTGCCTGCAAAACCGAGAATGATGATCGCGATCATCGCCACACCCACCAGTTTGGCGTGCTTGCGCATCAATTGTTGCGCCAGCGGACCGGCGAACCAGAAGAGCAGGCCGAACGCCGCAAAGCGCAGCACACGCCCGAACAACGCGACCGGCAGAAAGATCCAGAACGGGAACCCCGTCGCGCCCGAACCGATGCAGACCAGCTTGAACGGTATCGGCGTCACGGCGCCGAGGAAGATGATCCACGCGCCATTGAGCCAGTCGATCTGGATCGCCGCGCGCAGGGTGGCGAACTCTTCTTCCTGCCCGAACATCGCGACAATCGGCTTGCCGATCACCTCATAACCGAACACGCCGATCAGGTAGCCAATCAGCCCGCCGAGAACGCTGGTAAGCGTGCCTACGAGAACGACGAGCGGAATCTTCTTCCGGTTCGCCGCCATCATCGGCAGCGCCACCGCATCGACCGGCAGGGGCAGGATGGCGCTCTCGGCGATCGACACGATCGCTAGCAGGCCCATCGCCTGGTTCGACCCAGCCAACCGCTCGGCCTTCTCGCCGAGCGTTTCCCTGCGCCTCGGTGCGTCGGCGGCGGGAGCAGGCGCGGCGTCGGAAGCATCGACCACAACCGCCGATGACCCCGCCTCGCTCGTGGACATGTCGCGCCCTTCCCTCAACCTCTCCGATCTAGGAAGGGCGCGCCCAAACGGTCAAGCAGCCGCGCCCCAGGATGGAGCGCGGCTGCTGATAACGTTTGTATCAGGATACGGACTACTCGAGACGGCGTTCGATAAGCTCGACCTGGAAGCACTCGATCTGGTCGCCCTCGCGGATGTCCTGGTAGTTGGTGAAGGCCATGCCGCATTCCATGCCCTGCTTCACTTCCGGGACTTCGTCCTTGAAGCGCTTCAGGGTGGACAGCGTGCCCTCGTGGATCACCACGTTGTCGCGCAGCAGGCGGACGCCCGAACCACGACGCACGAGGCCCTCCGACACACGGCAACCGGCAACCTTGCCAGCCTTCGAGATGTTGAAGACCTGCAGGATTTCCGCATAGCCCAGGAACGTCTCGCGGCGTTCCGGCGCCAGCATGCCCGACAGCGTGTTCTTCACGTCGTCGATCAGGTTGTAGATGATCGAGTAGTAGCGGATCTCGACGCCTTCACGTTCGGCAAGATCGCGCGCCTGCTTGTTGGCGCGGACGTTGAACGCGATGATCGGCGTACCGGCCGAGATGGCCAGCTGCACGTCGCTCTCCGAAATACCGCCCACCGCGCCGAGAACCACGCGTGCGCGGACCTCGTCGGTCGACAGTTTCTCGAGCGACTGAGTGATCGCTTCCACCGAACCCTGGACGTCGCCCTTGACGAGGAAGGTTGCTTCCTTGAGGCCGCCACCGGCGGCCGTGCCGCCTTCCTTGAGACGCGCGAGCATCTGGTCGAGCGAGGTGCCCGGACGGGCTGTCGGGCCCGACTTGTTGCGCTTGGTGCGGACACGATAGTCGGTGATCTCGCGGGCGCGGGCTTCTGAATCGACAACCACGAACTGGTCGCCCGGATCGGGCGCGCCATCGAGGCCGAGGACTTCGACCGGCGTCGCCGGAAGAGCCGTATCGACCAGCTGGCCGCGCTCGTTGTTGAGCGCCTTGACCCTGCCCCACTGGGCGCCGGCGACAACGATGTCGCCACGCTTCAGCGTGCCACGCCGGACGAGAACCGTCGCGACCGGGCCGCGGCCCTTGTCGAGCTTGGATTCGATAACGACGCCGTCGGCGTCGCGATCCGGGTTGGCCTTGAGCTCGAGGATTTCGGCGAGCGCCGAGATCGTCGCGGTAAGTTCATCGAGACCGGTCTTCTTCAGCGCGGAGACGTTCACGGCCGGCGTCTGGCCGCCCATGGCTTCCACCTGAACGTCGTACTGCAGCAGCTGCGTCAGCACGTTTTCCGGCTTGGCGTCGTGCTTGTCGACCTTGTTGACCGCCACGATGATCGGCGCGCCGGCCGATTTCGCGTGCTGGATCGCCTCGATCGTCTGCGGCATGACACCGTCGTCCGCCGCCACCACGAGGATGACGATGTCGGTGGCGTTGGCGCCGCGGGCGCGCATGGACGAGAAGGCCGCGTGGCCGGGCGTGTCGAGGAAGGTGATCTTCTCGCCCGTCTTCAGCTGCACCTGATAGGCGCCGATATGCTGGGTGATGCCGCCCGCCTCGCCCGACACAACGTCGGTCTGGCGCAGCGCATCGAGCAGCGAGGTCTTGCCGTGGTCGACGTGGCCCATGACGGTCACGACCGGCGGACGCGGCTCGAGATGTTCGTCATGGTCGTCCAGACCATCAAGGCCGATCTCGACGTCGGATTCCGCCACGCGTTTCACGGTGTGGCCGAATTCCTCGACGATCAGTTGCGCCGTGTCGGCGTCGAGCACGTCGGTCGAGCGAACGAGTTCGCCCTGCTGCATCATGAACTTCACGACGTCAGCCTGACGCTCGCTCATGCGGTTGGCGAGATCGGCAACCGTGATCGATTCCGGCAGCACGACTTCGCGCGAGACTTTCTCGCCCGCGCCGCCGGCCATTTTGAGGCGACGGTCACGCTCGCGTTCACGGGCGCGTTTCACGGCGGCGTAGGAACGCTGCTTTTCCTCATCGTCGCCAAGGGCGGCCGAGATGGTCAGCCTGCCCTGACGGCGTTTGGGTTCATCCTTGCGCGCGGGGCGGACTTCGCTGCCGCCGGGGGCATCGTCGCCGCTGGTCTTCACGCGTTTGACGCGGCCACCGAGCTCGCTCAGCGGCGTCAGATCATCCGTATCGAGCGGGACAAGCGGGCGGGGTCCGCCAGCGGGGCCACGGCCCGGAGGGCCGCCGGGACCACGCGGACGATCGCCGCTGAAACCACCCGGACGCGCAGCGCCGCCAGGTCCGCCCGGCGGACGCGGTCCACCCGGACCACGCGGGCCAGCATCAGGACGCACGCGAACAGCGCCACCGGGGCCGCGCGGAGCCGCAGTGCGGTCGCCGCTGAAACCACCAGCGCCAGAACGGGGCGGAGCGCCACGCGCCTCGCGCGGTGCGCCACGATCGGGACGCACGCCACGATCAAAGCGGCCGCCGTCGCCGGCATCTTCTTCAGGCTCGGCCGGGCGGGCAGCGCCCGCTTCGAGGCGGCGCTTTTCTTCTTCGGCAAGGCGCTTGGCTTCTTCGGCCCGGCGCTTGTTGGCTTCGTCGATCGCTTCCTGTTCGGCGCGGCGGCGTTCCTCGTCGGCGCGGCGCAGCGCGATGGCGGCCTGGCGCGCCTTGAGTTCAGCTTCCGAGAGGCCGGACTTCTGGATGGCTTCCTGAGCGGGCGTCAGCTGCTGCGAAGGTCTCTCGATGACCTTCTCGGGCTCGGGACGGACAACCTTGGGGTTTGCGCCCGGTGTGACCACCACGCGCTTTTTCTTCGTCTCCACCACGACGTTCTTGGAACGCCCGTGGGAGAAGCTTTGCTTCACAGTGCCAGCGTCCGCGCGCTTCAGCGTAAGCGGGCGGCGACCTGTGTTGTCCGAGTCCTTCGTATCCGTCATTCACTCACTTCGGTTGCAGTCGTTCGGCAGGTGCCGTTCGGTTTGAGCCCGCGGGACCGGAGGGTTTCCCTCCCGGGCCCATGGACCGGATCAGATCGTATTCTCGTCCCGAGAGCCCGTCTCGGAACCGGGAGCAGGCTCCCATCCCGGCAGCCAGACGCGCCGGAACCCGGAAAGCCTTCCAAGCTCCCCCATCCAGGCGTGCGCTATTGGGCCAAGTTTGACGCAAGCGTGTATCACACGGTCGCGCCCCAAGGCCATGCCCAATTCGACGCCCGAAAAACAGCCAGCAACAGGGGGAAGCCGGCCAATATCGTCAGTTTCTGCAGGCTCCCCAGCACCATCCTCGGGGTCCAGTTCCAGATCGGGACCGTAGATCGCTTTCGCAAGGCCAAGCACCTTGTTCCGCTGATCTTCGGAGGCGTCCGTCGCAGTAATGAGACAGCCGGGCCGGGCATCGCGGATCGCCTCGCGCACCTGCTCGAAGCCTAGCACCAGGTTCCCTGCCCGCCGCGCCATTCCCAGCATGTCGAGACAACGGCGCGCCAGCAGCGCCTCGACCTGCCCCGCCATGTCGGCCGGAACCGTGACCTGACGCTTGAACGCGCGCGGAAAGGCGCCGCGTGTCGCGGCCAGTTCGATCGCCTCGCGACTTGCCGTCACCCAGCCGCCCCGGCCGGGCAGCCGCGCTGCGATATCGGGCGTCACCACCCCATCGGGCGCCACAACAAAGCGGATCATCTCGAACGGCGAACGCCGCTGCATCGTCGCGATGCAGCGGCGCTCTGGCGTTTCCTTGGTCGAAGCGAACGCGCCTCCCTTGCCGGCGCGGGGCGGACCCGCGTCGGTTTCAGGGGCGTCGATGCCGCCTAGCGCGTCATCACTGTTCGGTTGAGCCGGCATTGGCCCCCTTGATGTTGAACAGTTCCTCGCCGCGGCTGCGGGCGGTCCCGGCCGGAGTGTCGGAAGCTGCATCGAGTTCGGCTTCTTCGGCGTCCAGCGCAGCAGCGCGAGCCGCCAGCGCATCCTGCAGCGCCTGCGGTTCGACCCAGCCGGCCGCAACGCGCGCCTTCAGGATGAACAGCTCGGCGTCGTCGCGCGACATCTCGGATTTCTCCAGCAGGCCCGCCACGAATTTCGGCTTGCCGTCCGGACCCGGCTCTTTCCAGCCGACGAGGTCGTCCGGCACCAGGCCGGCGAGGTCTTCGAGATTCTTGACGCCGTTCTCGCCGAACTTGACCGCCATCTGCGGCGTGACGCCTTCCATCCCGGCAACTTCGTCGGTGACGCCCAGCTCCTTGCGCTTGGCGATCAGCTCGGCCGTCAGCTTCTCGAGGTATTCACGCGCGCGCTCCTGCAGCTCGCCCGCAACTTCCTCGTCGAAGCCTTCGATTGCAGCCAGTTGTTCGATCTCGACGAACGCAATCTCTTCCACCGTCTCGAAGCCTTCGGAGGCCAGCAGCTGAGCCAGCGTCTCGTCGGCGTCCAGCGCCTTCTGGAACAGGTCGGTGCGCTCCTTGAAGTCGCGCTGGCGGCGTTCCGAGTCGGCGGACTCCGTCATCAGGTCGATCTGCCAGCCGGTGAGCTGCGAGGCGAGGCGCACGTTCTGGCCGCGGCGGCCGATGGCGAGCGGGAACTGGCTCTCTTCGACGACCACTTCAACGCGGCCTTCTTCCTCGTCGATAACGACCTTGGAGACTTCGGCCGGCTGCAGCGCGTTGACGATGAACGTCGCATCGTCCGGCGACCACGGAATGATGTCGATCTTCTCGCCGCCGAGTTCGGACACGACCGCCTGGACGCGCGCGCCGCGCATACCGACGCAGGCGCCGACCGGGTCGATCGAGTTGTCATGGCTGAACACGCCGATCTTGGCTCGCGAGCCCGGATCGCGGGCGCAGGCCTTGATCTCGATGACGCCTTCATAAACCTCGGGCACTTCCTGCGCGAACAGCGCGATCATGAACGAGGGGTGCGAGCGCGACAGGAAGATCTGCGGGCCCTTGGCCTCGGCCGAGACCTTGTAGAGATAGCAGCGGACGCGGTCGCCCGTGTTGAAGTTCTCGCGCGGGATGCCGTCATTGCGGCGGATCACGCCCTCGGCCTTGCCAAGGTCGACGATCACATGGCCGTACTCGACGCGCTTCACGGTGCCGTTGATGATCTCGCCGACGCGGTCCTTGAAGTCGTTGTACTGGCGCGCGCGCTCGGCTTCACGAACCTTGCCCGTGATGACCTGCTTGGCCGTCTGCGCGGCGACGCGGCCGAATTCGAACGGCGGCAGTTCCTCGCGGAATTCGTTGCCGATCTCGGCGTCGGAGTCCATTTTCTTGGCGTCGGCGAGGGTCAGCTGCGTGACCGGGTTCTCGACCGTTTCAACGATCGTCTGCACGCGCCACAGGCGGGTCTCGCCGCTATCCGGATTGATCTCGGCGCGGATGTCGTGCTCCAGGCCGTAGCGCGAGCGCGCGGCCTTCTGGATCGCCTCTTCCATCGCTTCAAGCACGATGCGCTTGTCGATGGATTTCTCCGCCGCGACCGCGTTGGCGATCTGCAGGATTTCAAGCCTGTTTGCTGAAACTGCGCCGGTTGCCATGTTTCCTAGTTCCTCTTGTCTTCGTCTTCTTCGTCGCTGTCGTCGAACCCTTCGCCGTCAGCATCGTCCTCGAACTCTTCTTCCTCGCCTTCGACTTCGACATCG
>Ga0075152_10000743_pt1 | contig 23728 bp, 17 predicted proteins | sample JI61114C2DNA_FD_70964 | JGI IMG/M metagenome (GOLD analysis project Ga0075152, IMG submission 70964) | Wastewater effluent complex algal communities from Wisconsin, to seasonally profile nutrient transformation and Carbon sequestration -... | ecosystem: Engineered > WWTP > Effluent > Algae...
CGACACGAGCACCGGAGATCCGCCGCTCGAGCACTTCCTGCTCGGCATGGACGTGCAGGACGTCTCGCCCTCACCCGCCTTTCTGGCCAAGAACGTCTACATGGGGGCCTACGGCGCGCCCTACACCCGCGGGCCGGCCCAGGGCGTGCACGACCCGATCTACGCCCGCTCCTTCGCCATCGAGGGCGAAGGCGGCGGCCTGGTGATGAGCATCGTCGACCTGCCCGGCATGGGCAACCAGATCACCCGCGAGATCCGCGACCAGGTCGCCGCGATGACCGGGCTGAGCCCGGCGCAGGTGCTCGTCAGCACCACCCACAGCCACTCGGCGCCCGATCTCATGGGCCTGTGGGGCGGCATCCCCGGCGACTATCGCACCTGGCTCGTCGACCAGGTCTCGGCCTCGATGGCCGCCGCCTGGCTCGCGCGCGAGCCCGGCACCTTGAAGGTCGCCACCGCCAAGGCCCCCGCCAACAACCGCCGCGGCTGGGGCTTCACCGACGACGACATGACGATCCTCGACGCCTTCGACCTCGATCAGCAGCGGATCGGCACCGTCGTCGTCTTCGCCGCCCACCCCGTCGTGCTCGGCGAGGACAACAAGCAGATCTCCTGCGACTACCCCGGCTACTTCGTGCAGAGCCTCGAGGCCACCCTCGGGGCCCCGGTCGCGCTGTTCAACGGCACCCTCGGCGACGCCACCCCAAAGGTCCCGCAGGGCGAGTACGCCGACGACTTCGCCCGCGCCGAGGCCTACGGCGAGCTGCTCTCCAGCATCGCCGCCGACACCGTCGCCGCCGGGGTCGAGGTCGCGCCGGAGCTCGAGTTCAGCCACGTCGAGTGGGTGCAGTCCGTCGACAACCTCCTGTTCAAGGCCGCCGCGGCGCTCGGCATCCTGATGTTCGACTTCGAGATGAACGGCCTCGACCAGAAGGTCACGACCCAGTCGACCTACTTTCGCCTCGGGTCTCAGCTCCAGGGGGTCGCCTTCCCCGGCGAGTCGCTGACCCGCAACGGCCTCGCCATCAAGGAGGCGATGCTGGCCCCGCACAAGCTGCTCCTCGGCAACACGGGCGACGCGCTGGGCTACTTCATCCCCGGCGACGAGTGGCAGACCGGCAAGAACAACAACTACGAGGAGACGGTGTCGATGGGCAAGACCGCCGGAGACACCGCGCGCGCCAGGATCATCCCGCTGATCGTGGCCGGCAACGCCGACCTCTGAGCGCAGCGACGGCGCGAAGGCGCTTCGCCTGGCGCCGGGAGTCCGGTAGAGTCCGGCGGCGATGCTCTCTCCCTTCGAGACGATCCTGCTCGCCCTCCTGCTGGTCGTATTGATGGCCGGCATGGGCGCGAGCCTGACGCTGGCCGACTTTCGCGCGGTCGCTCGTCGGCCGCGCGGGCCGATGATCGGGCTCCTGTCGCAGTACGGGTGGATGCCGCTGATCGCCTACGGGCTGGCGCGCACGCTCGGGCTGCCGGACGACATGGCGGTCGCGCTGATCGTCGTCGGCTGCACGCCCGGGGGGACGACCTCCAACCTGTTCACATACTTCGCGGGGGCGGACGTCGCCCTCAGCGTGGTGATGACGGCGATCTCGACGGTCACCGCCGTCGTGCTGATGCCCCTGATGTTATATGTGTATTCTAGCGGCTATACGAGCACGACGCTGAGCATCCCCTACGGCAATGTCATATCGACGCTGGCGGTGATGCTCGTGCCGCTGGCGCTCGGGATGGTCGTGCGCGCGCGCGCCCCCGCGGCGGCGCGACGGCTCGAGCGGATCGGCGGGCTCGCCGGGATCGCCGTGCTGCTGCTGCTGATCGGATCGGCGCTGGTGAAGAACCTCGACCTCCTGCGCGCGACCACGGGGACGATGTTCGCGGCGGCCCTCGGGCTCGGGGTGCTCGGATTCGGCCTCGGCTGGCTCGGCGCGCGGGCGGCCGGCCTCGGCGCGCCGCAGCGGCGCGCCGTCGCCTTCGAGACCGGGATCCAGAACAGCCCGCTCGCGCTCGGCATCCTGATCGCCAGCTTCCCCGGCGAGCAGCAGGCCCGCATGCTGTGGCTGCCGCTGCTCTACGCGCTGCTGGTGCTGCTCTCCGCCTCGGCGCTGACCCTCGGGCTGCGCGCCAGTCGAGCGCGCCCGGAAGCGCGCCCGGACGCCGCCCCGTGAGCGGCGGCGCGTTCGCGGACTGGGCCGCCGCTCACGGGCGCGGCGCAGGCGCACGAGTTGTGCTCCCCGCCACACTCCGATAGAACCACCGCAGGCTCATGGCACTTCAGAAGCGCTACAGTATCCCGCCTTACACGCACGGGTGGTTTCAGATGGGTTGGAGCGACGACCTCAAGGTCGGTCAGCTCCGCCAGCTCAATCACTTCGGGCGGACATATGTGATGTTCCGGGGCCAGGACGGCGTCGTCGGCGTCCTCGACGATGTCTGTCCGCACCTGGGCGCGCACCTCTCGCAGGGCGGCTGTGTCCGCGGCAATTCGGTGCGCTGCCCGTATCACCACTGGGCCTTCGATCGCGGCGGCGAGTGCACGTCGATCCCCTATTCGTCGAAGGTGCCGGCGAAGGCGCGGACGGTCGCGCACACCGTGGTCGAGCGCCACGGCATGATCTTCATGTATCGCAACCATGAGGGGACCGCCCCCACCTACGACCTCCCGGAGATCCAGGGCTTCGACGCGAGCGAGTTCACCGAGCCGGCCAAGTACGACTTCGAGGTCCGCATCCACGGCCAGGACATCATGGAGAACTCGGTGGACAGCCCGCACTTCGCGGCCGTGCACGGGCACGCGATGCCGATCAATTCGTTCCGCCACGAGGGCCGCGACCTGCGGATCAGCCAGCGCACCGAGGTCCGCCGCTTCGGCACCACCCTGCGCTTCCGCCTCGAATTCCACATGAGCGAGCCCGGCTTCCATTACTGTCACTTCCCGGACATGCCGGGGCCGGCCGCCTTCGTGTTCTCATCGATCGTCCCGGTCGACGAGAACAGCGTGCGCCACCGCCTCTCCTTCTACATCAAGCGCTCGCGCGTGCCCGGCTTCTCGCGGATCGCCCGCTCGTTCCTGCTGTGGCAGATGCTGAAGACCTACCACGAGGACATGCGGATCTGGGAGAGCAAGGAGTACCTCGCGCATCCGGTGCTCTGCGACGGCGACGGCTCGATCATGAAGCTGCGGGCGTGGTACCGGCAATTCTACGATCCCGAGGAGGGCCAGGCCCGGCGCCGACTCGACGTCGTCTCGTGATCGCTGGCGACCGCCGCTATCAGCCGTTCTACTGCGAGGAGAACGTCTACCACCTGTGTCAGGAGCCGCAGCTCGCCGGTCGAGCCCCGGCGGCGCTGTTCATCCGCGGCGGCGCCGACGGCTGCCTGATGTGGCACCAGCGCAGCGCCCCCCGCCGGCACGAGCCGATCATTTGGGACTACCACGTCGTCCTGCTCGCGCAGGACCCCTGGGAGGTCTGGGACCTCGACACCACGCTCGGGTGCCCGGTCGCCGCGGCCAGCTATCTGCTGCGCAGCTTTCGACCGCAGCTGGCGGTCCCCGCCGGGTTCACGCCGCGCTTTCGCCTGATCGGCGCGGCCGAGCTCGCGGCCACCTTCGCCTCGGACCGCTCGCACATGCGTCGACCGGACGGCCAGTGGAACGAGCCCCCACCGCCGTGGCCGCCGATCGGCCGCGAGGGCCTGAGGGACAGCCTCGCCCGTTATCTCGACATGGACGACCCGATCGCCGGCGAACGCCTCGACCTGCCGACGCTGCTCGCCCGGGTCCAGGGTCGCGGACCTTGAGGCTCGCGCGTTCACGCGCCTGCTAACATTCGTCGGCCCGAATCCACCATTGCTCGCGCGCGTCGCGGACGTTTGCGCGCGGTCGCGTGTAGGTCTTCGTGGCCTTAATCGTCGCCCCCCGCGCCGCCGCTGTCCGACCCCGGCCGCGCCGCGCCGCAAACCGCCGGCAGTCCGCGATATGCGGAGGCGTGCCGCGGCGTCCTTGTTTTACCCGCACCCGGATGCAGTTTCTGGGCATGCGTCAGGCATCGATCATTCTAACATTGGCCGCAGTCGCTGGATGCTCCGCCGCCGGGACGGTATCCGGGACCGACGGCGAAAGTACCGGTAGTATCGATCCGCCCGGGATACTCACCTCCGCCGCTACCGATCCTGCCGCTCCCACCACGGGCGGCGGGCCCACCAGCAGCGGCGAGCCCACGACGGGCGCCCCGTCCACGACCGGCGGTCCGTCCACGACCGGCGACCCCACGACCACCGGCGACCCCACGACCACCAAGGGCGACACCACGACCACCGGCGACGCCACGACCACCGACGGCGCCAGCACGACCGGCGACGCCACGACCACCGGCGACACCGAGGAGCCCTGGGCCCCGAAGCAGTGCCCGGTCATCTACGCCCAGGAGCTGCTGCCCACCTTCGAGCTCGAGATCGACTCGGACGAGCTCTCTGCGCTCCAGAAGGAGTGGGACACCGCCGACGACGACGACCTCCAGGAGCACGCCCTGAAGTCGTTCAAGTGGGAGGATATCGTCATCACGGACGCGACGATCCGGCTGCGGGGCAATTCGTCGCACTGGCCCGATCAGGGCAAGATGCAGTTCGAGGTGTCGTTCAACACCCACGACAAGAAGGGCCGCTTCGTCGGGCTCAAGCGCGTGCTCTTCGACGCCGCGGAGTACAATCGCAGCTACCTGCGCGACCGCCTGTCGCTGGCGATCATGCGCGACGTCGGGCTCGCGGCGCCCTGCGCGAACAACGCCCGCCTGATGCTCAACGGCAAGTACTACGGGCTCTTCACCAACATCGAGAAGGTCGACAGCGAGTTCCTCGAGCGTTACTTCGAGCAGCCCGACGGGAACCTCTACAAGCGGGCCGGCGGCGGCGGCTCAGGCTGGGAACGCAAGAACAACGAGGAGGACGAGGACGAGGGCGACGTGAAGAAGCTGAACGCCGCGAAGACCCTGGCGGAGCTGGACGCGGTGATGAACCTCGATCAGGCCCTGCTCGAGTGGGCCGCGGAGGCCGTGATCCCCGACCGCGACGGCGCGTGGGCGGGCGGGCTCAATCTATACGTGTACAACGACCCGGCGACCGGCTTCAACGTGATCCCCTGGGACCTCGACGACACGTTCACGCGGCTGCCCTTCGACACCGACCCCTACCTGTTCAAGAAGCCGCCCGAGGTGTTCCACGGCCGGCCCTTCTATGACATCGCCATGGCCGACAAGGCCTGGTTCGCCAAATACATCGTCACCCTCGACTTCGTGCTGAAGCAGGGCTACGACCCGGCGGTGCTCCAGGACCGGATCGACACCTGGGGCGAGCAGATCGCCGACGCCGCCAAGGATGACCCGAACCGCCCCTTCACCCTCGCGGAGCACACGTCCAGGCTCAAGGAGAAGCGCAACTTCGTCGCCAAGCGGGCCGCGTTCCTCGCCAAGTGGCTGAAATGCTGGCAGGACGGGGGCACCGATACCAACGAGGACGGCGTCTGCGAGCCGAAGTAAAGGCGACCGCGAACATGCGCGCTCAGGCCCGGCGGGTTCGCGGAGCCTCGCCGGCGAGCCGCAGGTCCTTGAGGTCACGCACCACCGGCCGCGGCGTGGCCATCGCCCGCAGCGACTTCCACACCGCGGCCCGCCACGACATCACCCGATACGGGTAGCCGTGCGCGCGGCAGAACGCCTCGACCTGCGGGGCCATCCGCCGGTAGTGCGTGTGCCCGAGCCCGGGGAACAGGTGATGCTCGATCTGGTAATCGACGCCCGCGCACAGCAGCCGCCCGAACGGCCCCGCCTTGAAGTTCACCGTCGTCGCCGTCTGTAGCAGCACGTGGTCGCCCCGCAGCTGGCTCGGGTCGACCGCGGCCGCCTCCGCTGGGAAGTGCGCCGCGCCGAGCGCCGCGAAGATCAGGTAACCGAGCAGCGCCGAGCGCAGGAGATGAAAGCCGAGCACCTCGGTCGCGCCGAAGGCCGCCATCGGCGCCGCGTAGAACGCCGCGACGTGCAGCAGCATCAGGCCGAGGTCGCGCCAGTGGCGGGCCTTGCGGCGCCGGGACCACAGCTTGCGCGCCAGGAACACGAGGCCCTGGCGCTGCACGTTGAAGGCGTTGAGCGCCAGCGCCAGCGGGAACAGCAGGCCCTGCCAGCGCAGCAGCCAGCCCCGCAGCCAGCCGCCGCGCTGGTCGTCGCGGGAGAACGCGAAGGGCGCGAGGTTCACGTCCTCGTCGACGCCGACCACGTTGGGGGCCGGGTGATGGACGACGAGGTGCTTGTGGTACCAGTAGGTCGCCGAGACCATCAGCAGGAAGGGGAAGCCGAGCTGGACCAGGAGCCGGTTGCCGCGGCGGCTGCGGAGCAGGGCGTCGTGCGAGGCGGTGTGGCTGCTGGTCGAGATCCCGAGGCAGCCGAGCGCCGACAGCAGCACGCCGGCGAGGCGCAGCCACGGCGCCTCGACGGCGAAGAACAGCGCCCCGCCGGCCAGCATCATCGCCACGTGGGCCGCGAGCTCGAGCAGCTGGCGGGCGGCGTCGGGGTGCCGGTACAGCGCCTGCAGCTCCGAGCGGAGCGCGCGAAACTCGGGGTTCAACATGGCGGAGGCGCGACGATCTATACCCGATGGAGGCGCAGCGCGGCGGCGGGATCGCGGGTGAAGATCACCTGGTACACGGCGGAGTCCGAGGCGAAGGACGCCGCGATCCCGCAGTGGAAGTAGTACTCGAACATCCGGCAGACCCGCTCGTCGTGGCGGCGGGGGTCGAGGGTGTGGCGCCGCTCACGGAAGCGCTCGAGCCAGCGCAGGATCGTGTGCCCGTAGTGACGGACGATGTTCTCCACGTCGACGACGGCCAATTTCTCGCGCTCGAGTCCGGCGGAGATCTCCGAGAGCCGCGGCTGACACGAGCCCGGGAAGATGTACTTCTGGATGAAGGGGTCGTGGAGATTGCGCGGCCCGTTGCAGCCGATGGTGTGGACCAGGCCGCGGCCCCCGGGCGCGAGGACCCTGGCGATCGCCGCGAAGTAGCGGCCGAACTCACGGCGCGGCACGTGCTCCATCATGCCGACGCTGACGACCCGATCGAAGCGCTCGCTGAGGCGGCTGTAGTCGCCCTCGCGGATCTCGACCGCGGCGGCCAGACCGGCGCGCGCGACGTTCTCCTGGCCGCGGGCGCAGTGCCGGCGGCTGTTGGTGATCCCGACCCCGCGGACCCCGTGGTGCCGCGCCGCGTGGATCAGCAGGCCCCCGAAGCCGCAGCCGATGTCCAGCAGCCGGTCTCCGGGGCGCAGCTCGAGCTTGTCGCAGATGCGCTCGAACTTGTTGATCTGCAGCTGCTCGAGGCTGTCCCCGGGCTCGCGCATGTAGCCGCACGAGTAGGTCATCGCGCTGTCGAGGAAGCACTCGAACAGCTCGTCGCCGACGTCGTAGTGGCGGCGCACGTTGTCGGCCTTGCTGCGGCTCCGGGTCTGCAGCCGCAGCCACGCAGCTCGTACGGCCAGCCGCGGATCGGCGGCCAGCGCCTGCTCGATGCGCCCGCGCAGCAGCGCCGCGAGGAACTCGTGCAGCTCGCCGTGGACCATCTGCACCGCGCCGTCCATGTAGGCCTCGCCCAGGCCGAGGTTGCCGGCCGCGAGCACCCGCGTGCACACCCCCGCGTCGCGCAGGCGCAGCGTCGCCAGCGGCTCGCCGGAGCCCGCCCCGATGGTGAAGCGGCGCCCGTCGATCTCGAGGCCGAGCCGGACATCGCGGACGCTGCGGTCGAGCAGCGCCAGCAGCAGCGCCTGGGCTCGCTCGTCGCGGCGGGTCGCCGCGCTCGCAGGAGTGAAGAAGCGCGTCAGCGCGAGACCAAGGTCGGCGATCCTGGGCATGTCGGCGTACCGGTGGGGACGGATGGCCCCGGTCATGGCGCTCAGGGGAGCGCCACCCTGGTTGCGTCGGCAACCGCGGCCGCGGATCAGGCGGCCCTGCGGGCCGATCCGCCCCTGCGCCGCCACGCGCGGATGCGCCGCGAGGACCACGAAGGGGCCGCCCGCGGGCCGTGACTCGCCCGCGGGGGATCTGCTACGGTGGCCGCGATGGGCACCTGGGGCAGCGGCATCTACGACAACGACCACGCGCTGGACCGTCTCGCCGAGCTCGTCGAGCCGTTCTGCGAGGCAGCCGCGACCTCGCAGCTGCCGGTCGGCCTCGGCCTGCTCGCCTGGTTGCTGCCCTCCCACCTCGGCACCGCGATCGAGCATCACCGCGGCCAGTTCAAGTCTGTCCCTTCGGACATGGCCGGATGGTCCGACGACACCCTGACCGCGATCGAGGCGCTGCTCGCCGACCCCGAGGCCGCCACCCAGGAGCGCGGGCGCGAGGCCGCCGCGAGCGAGGCGATCGGCAGCTACTCGAACGGTCCGCGCATCGAGCCGCTGCTGCGCGCCCCCGGGGGTCAGGCCGTCATCGAGGCGCTCGCGGCCCGGGCCGCCGGGCACCTCGACCACGTCCTCGGCCGCACGGACAGCCTCTACGAGCTCGCGGGTGAGCTCGCCGCGCTCGGGGTCCTGATCGAGCTGGCGACCGGGGGCTTCAGTCGTCCGGCCCCGGCCCGGGTCGCGGCCTGGCGGGCCGGCTTCGACGCCGCCGACCGCCGCACGTCCGAGGAGCGCGGCTTCTGGGACCGCTACGTCGTGCGCGTCCGCCACGGCTTCGACCTGCTCGCGCCGTGAGTGCGTGGCGACGCCGGGCACGGACCTGTCCTCACGGACAGATCCATACGCTGATCAGGCGGAGGGCTGGGTGAGCGCGGCCTGGATCTCCCTGGCCTCGCTCAGGTGCGCGTCGATCACCCCGCGCAGCGCGTCGATCTCGGCCTTGAGCTCCGCGTTCTGGGCGGCCGGCAGCATCTGATTGTCGATCATGTCGAGCACCTGGGTGTGCACCTGGACCTGGGCCTCGATGTAGGCCCGGTCGAACTCCGCGCCCTTGGCGGCGCTCGTCAGGGTCTCGGTCCGGGCCTTCGTGTCCTCCACGAGCTTGCGGCTCGCCTCGCTGTCGAGCGTGGTGAGGCCCGCCCGCTCGACCAGCGCCGCCTCCCGCTTGTTCGCGTCGCTGTGGTCCTTGCTCATCAGCTTGGCGAAGGCCTTGACCCGCCTGTCCTTCGCCTTCGTCTTGGCGATCTTGGCGTGCTCGAGCGCCTCGTCGTTCGCGGCCATGGCGATCGCCACGATCTCACCGTCGCTCAGCGGCGGCGGGACCGGCGGCAGCGGCTCGGCTGCCGGCGTCGGCTCGGGGGTCGGCTCGGGCTCCGTCGCCACCACGGGCGTCGGCTCCGTCGGCTCCGTCATCGCCGGCTCCGGCGGCGTCGTGTCGGAGGCGGTCTTCGAGCAGCCGGCCGCGAGCGTCAGGCCGAGAGAGAGAGTCAGCAGGGATGACTTGGAGGTGTTCATGGCCGATCTCGTGGCCTCAATCCCGCGCTCACGCCACGCGCGGGGCCCGACCGCTCGTCGCTCGCGCGTGGTCGGCACACCGCCGATCCGGCCCTGGAGCGGCGCCTGCCACCGGCGCCCTGCCGCCGCTGCTGCGCCTCCCAGCGGGCTCTGCGCGATAGTGCGCGGCACGCACCCCTCGCCGTCGAGGCCTCGACCTGCGCAGCTCCGACATGACCTAAGGGACAGGCTTATCGCCCTTCTGGCGGACATCGCCCCCGAACAGCCGCGCGTAGACCTGGGTGAGCTCCGCGCCGAACAGGATGATGATGGAGGAATAGAAGATCCACACCATCAGGCCGATGACCGAGCCGGCCGCGCCGTAGGCCGAGGTCACGCCGGCGCGGCCGATGTAGAGGCCGATCAGGATCCTGCCGAGCGTGAACAGCACCGAGGTGATCGCGGCGCCGACCCAGAGGTCGCGCCAGCGGACCTGGGCGTCGGGGAGCAGCTTGAACAGGGCCGCGAACAGGCCGGTCATCAGCGCAAGGGGAACGCCGAGGTCGGCGAGCCGCCACACGAAGTCGAGGGCGTCGGTGGTGCGGCTGGAGAGCGCGGCGATCACCGAGCTGGCGACCAGCGAGGCGATCACGGCGGCGCCGAGGACGAGGACGAAGACCAGGCTCATCAGGCGGGTGCGCAGCAGCGCGTACCAGGCCCGCGGCGAGGGCTTCACCCCCCAGATCTGGTTGAGGGAGGCCTGGAGCTGGGCCAGGGCCGTGGTCGCGCCGATCACCACGCCGACGCCGCCGACCGTCGCCGAGAGCCAGCCCGAGCCGCGCTCGTGGGCGTTCGCCAGCAGGTCCTGGGCGAGGCCCGCCGCCTGGGTGCCGATCGCTTGCTCGAGCTTCGCCAGCACCTCGCCGCGCGCGGCCTCCTCGCCGAAGATGATCCCCGCCACCGCGACGACCACCAGCAGCAGCGGCGCCAGCGACAGCAGCGTGTAGTACGACAGCGCCCCCGCGAGCGTGAACGGGTCCTCCGCGACGAACTCGCGGATCGTCTGCCTGACGAGCTTGTAGGGCTTGAGCAGCATGTCGCCGTCGTCTCCTTCGAACGGGGTCTCAGCGTGGGTCGGGTCGAGCGCCCGGGCACCGGTCTGCGGCTCCGGTCGCCGCGAGCGCCCGCGTCGCGGCCGGGTCGCACAACCTCAAAATCGCGCGCGCCTCCGCCGCCACGCCGGGTCTCAGGCGCCCAGGAGCTCCGACGCGAGCAGGCCGTGGACCCACTGCGCCGCCGCGTGCGGCTGATCGCAGAGCGCGGCCACCTGGGCCTTCAGGCGCGCGGGGCTGCCGGTGCGCAGCGCGGCGCTGTGGGCCAGGTCGTAGGCGGCGAACACGTCCTCGCCGGTGATCTCGACCCCGTGCCCGCCGCAGATCGAGGCGATCGCCGCGATCGCGACCTCGCCGGCGAACTCGGGATCGGCCTCGAGGCGCTGAGCACCGGCGCGGACCAGCGTTCGCGGATCACAGGGCGCGCGTCCGGCGATCTCGGCGGCCAGCGCATAGAAGCGCAGCGACACCGCGGTAGCGAACCAGCGCCCCTCCTGCCCGGGGCTGGCGAGCAGCAGGTCCGCGAGCAGCTGGCCCGGCTCGAGCTCGGGGTACACCTGCAGCAGCGCGGCGAAGGTCTGGCGGCAGTTCTGCCGGGCGTGGGCCGGGGCGGCGAAGCGCCGGTAGGCCTCGTCGCGGCGACCGGCGGCCAGCAGCACCCCCTCGCACACCCGCGCGATGTCCTGGGCGTGGCGGTGGCCGAGCGGGTTGGAGGCGGCCGCGTAGGCCAGCGCCGCGTCGACCTCACCGCGGGCCGCGAGCGCGAGCACCCCGAACTGCCGCTCCGGCCACACCGCGATCGGTCGCGCCGCGAGCAGCGCGAGCGCGGCCTCGTGCTGGCCGGCCGCGACCTGGCTCGCGAGACAGGCGACGCTGCTGGCGGTGGCCACGGCCTCGCGGGCGGCGGGCAGCAGCCGCTCGGCCCACGCGGCCGCGCAGGTCGGGCTGGCGCACAGCGAGCCCCAGTGCTCGGCGAGCCGGCGCAGGTGCCCGGCGGCGTCGCCGGCGAGCGCGGCCCACAGCCGCGCGAGCCACAGCTCGCGGGTCGCCGCCGGACACGGGGCGGCGGCCAGCACCGGCGCGAGGGCGTCGATCGCCCGCGCCACGGCGCCGGTGGCCGTGCCAACGGGATCGTCGATGTGCTCGAGCGCAGCCGGCAGGCGCTCGCACAGCAGCACCGCGCCCTCGCCGGCCCGCAGCGGATCGACGCGGGCCGCCCGACGCAGCTCGCCGACCGCCCGGTGCAGGCCGATCGACAGATCGCCTGGCCGCTGCATCAGCGCGGGCTGCAGGCGGGCCAGAAAGCCCCAGGGCTGCGGGTTGGACGCCACGCGGCCAGGCTAACACGCCCGGCCCGATTTCGCGCGGCCCCGGCTGTTTACGCTTGACCATCGCGCCGCAACAGCCCTTAGTCTTCGCCGAGCCATGCCCGGCCTCGCCTCACTCGCGCTCGTGGTGCTCGGCGCCGCGGCACCGGCCCCGCCCGCTCCCACGGGCTGCAGCGGCCCGCTGACGGCCGCCGTCGCGGTCCGCTGCGCGCTCGCCACGAGCCCGGCCCTGCGCGCCGCCGAGGCCGCGGTGGACGCCGCCGCCGGCCGCCGCGAGGCCGCCCGCACCGTGCTGCCGAGCAACCCGACCGCGGAGGTCACGGTCGCGGCGCGACGCGGCCTGTGGAACGGCGAGCGCGACCTCAACATCTACGGCCGACTCGTGCAGGAGCTCGAGGTCGGCGGTCAGCGCGGCAAGCGGCGCCGCGTCGCCGAGGCCGACCAGGACCTCGCGCGTCGGCGCCAGGACTCGGTGCGGCGCGAGCTCGCGGCCGAGGTGCTGAGCGTGCACGTCGAGGCCCTCGCCGCGCGCGAGCAGCAGGCGATGGTCGGGCGCATGGCCGCCGCCGCCGAGCTCCTGGTCGCGCGGGCCCGCGCGGGCGAGCAGGCCGGCGTCAGCTCGGGCCTCGAGCTCGACCTCGCCGGCGTCACCGTCGTGCGCCTCGGGCGGCAGGCGATCGAGGCCGAGCGCCGCCTCGCCACCGCCCACGCGCTGCTCGCCGGACTCGTCGGCGAGGACCCGGCGCAGCGGACGGTGCAGGCCGCCGGCTCGCTCGCGCCGCTGGCTGTCCCCGAGGACATCTCGGCCCTGCTCGCCGCGGCCCTGGCCGCCCGCGCCGAGCTCGACGTCGCCCGCGCCGAGCGCGAGATGTTCGAGCGCCGCGCCGAGCTCTACAGGCGCATGCGGGTCCCGAACCCCTCGCTGGTGCTCTTCGCCCAGCGCGACGGCTTCGGCGAGCGGGTCCTCGGCGGCGGCCTGGCGATCCCGATCGCCCTCCCGAGCCCGGTCGGTCGCGGCTACCGCGGCGAGATCGCCGAGAACCGGGCGCTCGCCCGCCAGGCCGAGGCCGAGCTCGAGCGCCTGCGCCGGCAGATCCGCGCCGAGGTCGTCGTCGCCGCCGAGACCCTCAAGGCCCGCCGCGCCGAGGTCCTCGCCTTCGACCCCGCCCGCATCGCCCGCGCCGAGGGCCACATCACCGCCCTCAGCGAGGAGATGGCCGCCGGCCGCGTCTCGATCCGCGAGGCGGCGCTCCTGCAACAGACCTTCCTCGAGCTGCTCGCCGCCAACCTCGAGGCCCGCCGCGCCGAGGCCCTCGCCGCCGTCGAGCTCGCCCGGGTCGCCGGCCTGCTCCCGCAGGAGACCGCGCCATGAGCCGCCGCGGGTCTCACCTGTCCCTCGGGACATCCGCGCGCGACCTGTCCCTCGGGACACCCGCGCGCGACCTGTCCCTCGGGACACCCGCGCGCGACATGTCCCTCGGGACATCCGCGGTACACCTGTCCCTCGGGACATCCGCGCCCTCCCCCGTCCGCCTGTCCGCAGGGACATGCTGGCTCGCGGCCCTGCTGCTCGCCTGCGGCCCCGCCCCGACGCCCGCCCCGACGCCCGCCCCCGGCCCCGCCGACGAGCCCGCGCCCGAGCACGCCGACGAGCCCGCGCACGAGGCCCCGCCCCGGCGGGTGCGACTGAGCCCCGAGGTGATGCGCGACGCCGGCATCGCCGACGCGCCGGTGCGGCGCGAGGCCCTCACCGAGACGATCCAGGTCATCGGCGAGATCGCGGCCGACCCCGATCGCAGCGCCCAGGTCGCGGCCCGGGTCGCCGGCACGCTCGAGGCCGTGCACTTCCTCGAGGGCGACGCGGTCAAGGTCGGCCAGCTGCTCGCCACGATCCGCGCGCCCGGCCTCGGCAGCCTGCGCGCCGACCTCGCGTCGTTGCAGGCCCGCGCCGCCGCGGCCCGCAGCAACCTCGGCCGCCTCGAGGCCCTCGCCGGCCGCAACATGGCCTCGCAGCAGGAGCTGTCGACCGCGCGGGCCGAGGCCGCCGCGCTCGGGGCCGAGGCCAGCGCCGCCGGCCAGCGCCTCAAGGCCCTCGGCCTCGGCAGCGGCAACGCCAGCAGCGGCAACGTCGTGTTCTCGCTGCGCTCCCCGATCGCCGGCCTGATCACCCACCGCGGCGTCAACCGCGGCCAGGCGGTCGTGCCCGAGACCACCGTCGCCGAGATCGTCGGCCTCGACGAGGCCTGGTTCCTCGCCCGCGTCTTCGAGCACCACGTCGGCCAGGTCCAGGTCGGCGCCGCCGCCGAGGTCGTGCTCAACGCCTACCCCGACCAGCGCTTCACCGGCGCCGTCATCAACCTCGCCCATCAGGTCGACCCCGCCACCCGCACCCTCACCGCGCGCGTCGCCCTCGCCAACCGCGACGACCTGCTGCGCCTTGGTCTGTTCGGGAGCGCCACGATCGCCGTGCCGCCCGGTCCGCTGGCCCCCGCCGCCCCGCCGCTGGTGGTCCCGCGCAGCGCCATCACCGAGATCCACGAGCGCCCGGCCGTGTTCGTGCGCCACGCCGACGACGACTTCGAGCTGCACGAGGTCGTGCTCGGCGCCAGCGCGCCCGGCAAGGTCGCGGTGCTGCACGGCCTGCGCGAGGGCGAGCGGGTGGTGACCTCCGGCGTCTTCACGCTCAAGAGCGTGCTGCTCAAGGCGACCTTCGCCGAGGACGAGGAGTAGCCGGGTGCACCTGCTCTCGGCGATCGTCGCCTGGTCGCTGCGCAACCGCGCGGTGGTGCTCGTGGCGACCGTGCTGTTCGTGCTGATCGGCCTGCGCTCGGCGACGCGGCTGCCGATGGACGCGGTCCCCGACATCACCGGCATCCAGGTCCAGATCGTCTGCAGCGCCCCCGCGCTCGGGCCGGTGGAGATCGAGCAGTACATCAGCATCCCGGTCGAGCGGGCGATGTCCGGCCTGCCCCGCGTCACCGAGATCCGCTCGCTCTCCAAGTACGGCATCTCGCTGGTCACCGTCGTCTTCGAGGACGACACCGACATCTACCGCGCCCGCCAGCTGGTCAGCGAGCGCATGGCCCAGGCCCGCGAGGCCATCCCGCCCGGCTACGGCGTCCCCGAGCTCGGACCGATCTCCACCGGCCTCGGCGAGGTCTATCAGTTCGCCCTGCACAGCGACAGCGACGACCTCATGCAGCTCGAGGAGCTGCTCACCTGGTACATCGGCCCGCAGCTGCGCAGCGTCCCCGGCGTCGTCGAGGTCAACGCCTACGGCGGCTTCGAGCGCGAGTACCAGGTCGTGCTCAAGCCCGAGCGCCTCCAGGCCCTCGGCCTCGCGGTCGGCGACGTCGTGCTCGCGCTCGAGAAGTCGAACGGCAACGCCGGCGGCGGCTACATCGAGCACAACCAGGAGCACTTCGTCATCGGCACCGACGGCCTGGTCAAGAGCCGCGAGGACCTCGAGCGCGTGGTCCTCGGCGCGACCCCGCAGGGCGTGCCGATCACCGTCGCCTCGGTCGGCGAGGTCCGCTTCGGCGGCAAGCTGCGCCGCGGCGCCGCCACCCAGGACGGCGAGGGCGAGGTCGTCGTCGGCGTCGCCCTGATGCTGATGGGCGAGAACTCGCGGACCGTCACCGCGGGGATCCAGAAGAAGCTCGACGAGCTGAAGCCGAGCCTCCCGCCCGGGGTCCGCGTCGAGCCCTTCTACGACCGCGCCCTGCTCGTCGACCGCACGATCAAGACCGTCGCCACCAACCTGCTCGAGGGCGCCGCCCTCGTCATCCTCGTGCTGCTGCTGCTGCTCGGGGACCTGCGCGCCGGCGTCGTCGTCGCCACCACCATCCCGCTGGCGATGCTCTTCGCGGTGCTGGTGATGAACGCCACCGGCGCCTCCGGCAACCTGATGAGCCTCGGCGCGATCGACTTCGGCCTGATCGTCGACGGCGCCGTGATCGTCGTCGAGAACGCCGTGCGCCGGCTCGCCGACGCCCAGCGCGCCAGCGCCAGCCCGCTCACCGCCGAGCAGCGGGTCCAGGTGGTCCAGGACGCGACGATGGAGGTCCGCGGCGCGACCGTCTTCGGCGAGCTGATCATCGCCATCGTCTACCTGCCGATCCTCGCGCTCGCCGGCACCGAGGGCCGGCTCTTCCACCCGATGGCCAACACCGTGCTGTTCGCGCTCGCCGGCGCGTTCATCCTGTCGCTGACCGTCGTCCCGGTGCTGACCTCGTACCTGGTGCGGCCGAGCGCCGGCGAGCACGAGACCTGGCTCTTAAGGCAGGTCCACCGCCTCTACGTCCCGGCCCTGCGCGCCGCCCTGCGCCTGCGCTGGATCACCCTGCTGATCGCCGCCGCCCTGATCGCCGCCGGCACCTCGCTGTTCGGCCGCCTCGGCGCCCAGTTCGTCCCGCAGCTCGACGAGGGCGACATCCTGGTCGAGGGCCGCCGCCTGCCCGGCACCTCGCTCAGCGAGTCGGTCGCCGACAGCCTGCGCATCGAGCGGGCCCTGCGGACCATCCCCGAGGTCGAGCACGTCGTCACCCGCGTCGGCGCCCCGACGATCGCCATCGACGTCATGGGCCTCGAGGCCACCGACACGTACATCACCCTCAAGCCGCGCGAAGAGTGGCGCCCCGGCCTGATCAAGGACGAGCTCGCCGCCGAGATCGCCGCCCTCGTCGAGGAGGCCGTCCCCGAGGTCGCCCCCGGCATCTCCCAGCCGATCCAGATGCGCACCAACGAGCTGGTCGCCGGCGTGCGCTCCGACGTCGGCGTCATCCTCTACGGCCCCGACCTCGAGCGCCTCGCCAGCGGCGCCGACGCGGCCAGTCGCCTGCTGCGCGGCATCCCCGGCGTCGTCGACCTGCGCGTCGAGCAGCTCGCCGGCCTCCAGTACCTGCGCATCATCCCCGACCGGACCAAGCTCGCCCGCTTCGGCCTGACCGTCGCCGACATCAACCTCGTCACCGAGACGATCAGCGTCGGGCACCAGGCCGGGCGCATCCTCGAGGGCGAGCGCCGCTTCAGCATGATGGTCAAGCTCGACCATCACTTCCAGGGCGACCTCCAGGCGCTCGCCACCCTGCCCCTGCGCGGCTCGGCCGGCCAGTTCGTGCCCCTCGGCGACGTCGCCCGCCTCGAGCTGCGCCGCGGCCCCTCGCTCGTCAACCGCGACAAGCAGTCGCGCCGCGTCGTCGTCGAGTTCAACGTCCGCGGCCGCGACCTCGTCTCGGTGGTCGAGGACGCGCAGGCCGCCGTGAGCGCCGGCCTCGCGCTGCCGCCCGGCTACCGCGTCGAGTACGGCGGCACCTTCGAGCACTACCTCGCCGCCCGCGATCGCCTCATGCTGGTCGTCCCGCTCGCCCTGGCGCTGATCTTGTTCCTGCTGTGGACCGCGCTCGGCCGCATGCGCGCCGCGCTGATCATCTTCCTCAACGTGCCCTTCGCGGTCGTCGGCGGCGTCATGGCCCTGTGGCTGCGCGACCTGCCGTTCTCGATCTCCGCCGGCGTCGGCTTCATCGCCCTGTTCGGCGTCGCCGTGTTGAACGGCCTGGTCCTCGTGTCCTTCGCCAACCGCCTCGAGGACGAGGGCATGACCCACGTCGAGGCGATCCGCCACGCCGCCGAGCTGCGCCTGCGCCCGGTCCTGACCACCGCGCTCGTCGCCTCGCTCGGCTTCATCCCGATGGCCCTCTCGAGCGCCCCCGGCAGCGAGGTCCAGCGCCCGCTCGCCACCGTCGTCATCGGCGGCCTCATCACCGCCAGCTTCCTGACCCTGCTCGTGCTCCCCGTCGTCTACGCGCTGCTCGGCCGCCGCGCCACAGCCGCGAATTAGCCGCAATTAGCGCCACAAAGCGGCCCTTGCGCACAAGCGCCCATTTCTGACCGGGCGCGGAGGCGCGAGCCTCTGCCACCGCCCACGCCCGACCCACGCGGCCACAGATCGCATAGCATGGCCTCGTACTTGCGGCGGGGGTGGTGATGCGGCGAACGGCGGGTTGGCTGGTCTTGGTGGGGCTTGTGGGCGCTTGCGCCGGCGGCGGAGACGGCTCCGCGGGCGCCAGCAGCGGCGCGACGAGCACTGGCGGCGCATCGACGCCGACCACCGGCGACGGCGACGGCAGCGGCACCGCCGACGCCAGCACCGGCGCTCCGACGGGCGGGGTCAGCGAGGGCCTGACCACCGGCGGCAGCCCGGGCACGACCGGCCCGGCCACGGTCACGGACACGACGGCAGCGGACACGAGCACCAGCGCCGCCCCGGACACGAGCACCAGCGAAGCCAGCACCAGCACCGGCGACGCCAGCACCAGCACCGGCGACGCCAGCACCAGCACCGGTGAGCCGGTCAACAGCCCGCCGGTGTGGGAGTCGGAGCCGAACCCCAAGCTCGCGCTCGAGATCGTGTACCTCAGCAACTTCGAGCCGAACCAGATCTTCCTCGCGTCCTCGCGCACCGACGAGATCCGCGTGCGCGACGCGGAGACGCTGGCCTTCGTGGACAGCTGGACGCACCCCGCCTTCAGCAAGGTCGTCTCGCCGCTGTTCACCTACGGGCCCAACGGCATGGCGTTCAACTCGCGCGGCAACCTGGTGGTCGCCGCCTACGCGGAGTTCGTCGAGTTCAGCGACTACGGGGTCGAGTACGCGGTCTATCCCAAGGTCATGGCCGAGGCGACCGAGAACGTCATCTTCGACGCGCTCGGCAACCTCTACACGACCACGGCCACCGGCGGCACCAACAAGCTAAACCAGTACAACGCGAAGGACTACACCTTCAAGCAAACGATCCCGCTGCCGGCGGGCTCGGGCCAGCTGACGGGCATCACCTTCGACGGCACCGGCCGGCTCTACCTCGCCAGCCAGACCGGCAACACGATCCACGTCTCGGACGTGAACGTCGAGTTCGAGACCTTCACCTGGCTCAAGAAGCTGAGCGGCGCGGGCAACCCGGGCGGCTTCGAGGGGCTGCAGTTCAACCGCAACGGCGAGCTGATCGCCGCCGCGGGCGACCTGATCCGCTACGACGTGGCGACCCAGACCAAGCTCGGCTCCTTCGACGACCCGAAGGACGCCTTCCCGGTGCCGCTGCGGGTCGACAACGCCGGCAACATCTACACCGCGGACTATGAGAACGGCCAGGGCACGGTGTCGGCCGACATCTTCAAGTTCAGCCCGAGCGGCCAGCCGATCGCCAGCATCAACGACGCGGGCCTGTTCGGCCCCTTCGGCCTCGTGATCTCCGGCACCGTGCTGGCCGGCGACCCGCCCGTCGAGTGGAGCTACGCGCTCGTCGCCTCCGACCCGGACGGCGACCCCCTGACCTACAGCCTCGTGAAGGGCCCGCCCGACATGACGCTGGACCCCAACACCAAGATCCTGAGCTGGTTCGTGACCAGCGAGGACATCGGCGAGCACGAGATCACGCTCGAGGTCAGCGACGGCCAGGGCGGCGTGACCGTGCAGATGTTCGTGCTGGCGATCACGGGCTGACGGCGTCGAGTGACGGCCCACGGCCTCAGTGGCGCACGAGGTGAGCGATCAGCCCCTCGGCGCGCCGCCACGCGAGCACGGTCATCACGGTCCAGAGATTGAGCACGCCGACCACCGCGGCCAGGGCGACGTAGAACGGCAGGTGGATCTCGAGCACGGCGAGGGCGGTCCCGGTGTACATCAGGAACAGCTGGGTGCCGAGGCCGAGATAGCTGGCCATGTGCATCGGCCCGGTGAACAGCTGGCGGGCGAATTCCGGGTGCACGTCGGGGCGCGGCGAGCTCGGCTCGACGCCGAGGCAGATCCGCGAGATGTTGGTATAGGTGACCTCATAGAAGGCCTGCGCGAAGGCGAAGAAGCCGTCGACCAGGCGCGTCGTCAGGCCGCGCCGCCCGAGCTCGGCCGTCGGCTCGGCCGGCTGCGGCGGTGAAGCGACGGCCCTCGGCGGCTCCGGAGGATTGACGAGGACGTTGAAGCGCAGCCGCATGTGGTCGTAGAGGCCGGTGTGGATGAGGATGCTGAGGATGATGCTCAGCGCCGCGGGCACCGTCCACAGGCCCCAGTCGGGGGCCGTGCGGATCGACATCACCAGCCAGAAGCTGACCCCGACGATGAAGTCGATCATGCCGTCGAGCAGCATCCCGCGGCTGCTGGCCTGCCGGGTCAGGCGCGCGAGCATGCCGTCGCAGCAGTCGAGGATGTTCGAGAAGAACATCAGGAACCCGGACAGCGGCCACAGCAGCGACCCGTCCGGCGCGACGAAGGCGACCGCCGCCGCCAGCAGGCCGATCGCGCCGCCGACCAGCGTGAAGTGATTGGGCGTCGGCCGCCACGACGCGTGCTCCCACGGGCTCAGCACCGCGTAGGCGATCGGCCGGTGGAACACGAGGTCGATCGTCTCCTCCGTCGACGGGTCCTTCAGCGTGCGGGCGTAGCTCCACGCAGTGGCGGGCTCCTGGGGGCGCGTTCCCTGGGGCGGTGCGGCGGGCGTGGTCATCGGGGCGTTTGGTGTCGCAAGAACCCGGCCAGACTGTCAAGAGCGCCGGGCCAGGCGACGGACCTCCTCGGCCCGGTCCAGCGGACACACCAGCACGCGCCCCCCGCTGACCACCACGGCGACCCCGCTCATGCCCAGCACCGTCACGTCGAGCCCCTCGCTCCACACCAGGGAATCCCTGGTGTCGACCAGCTCGGTGCGCGCGGTCCTGGGGGCGACGACCACGTTGGCGTGCTCGTCACGCGGCAGGGCCTCGTGGAGCGCGTCCCACGAGCCCAGGTCGGTCCACGGGACGCGCATCGGCACCACGCACAGGTCGCGCTGCTTCTCCATCACGGCGACATCGATCGCCTCGGGTGTGATCTGGTCATAGGCCGCGACCGTCGCCGACCAGGCGTCCTCGGCGTTGGCCAGCGCCCGGGCCACGGGCGCCAGGCCCGCCCATAACGCCGTCGCGTGGCGCTCGAGCTCGCTGATGATGCGGGCCAGCGGCATCACGAAGATCCCCGCGTTCCACAGGTAGCTGCCGGCCTCGACGAAGATCTGCGCCCGCGCGGCGTCCGGCTTCTCGATGAAGCGCAGCGCCGGATACACGAAGGCCGCGCCTCGCCGCGCCAGCGGCTCCGGCCCGCGCTCGATGTAGCCGAAGCCCGTGCTCGGCCGCCGCGGCTGCACGCCGAGCGTGACGATCCCCCCGTGCTCCTCCGCGTGCTCGCAGGCCACCGCGAGCAGGTCCGTGAAGGTGTCGATGTCGCCGATGTGGTGGTCGGCGGGCAGCACGATCACGGTCGCCTTCTTCACCTGCTCCTCGCTCCAGCCCTGGCGCCGCAGATCCTCGCGCACGTGCAGCAGCGCCAGCGCGACGCACGGCGCCGTGCTACGCGGCCGCGGCTCCGGGATCACGTTGACGCTCAGCAGCTCGGGCACCGCCGCCTGCACCGCGGGCGCCAGGGCCATGCTCGTCACCACGTAGATCCGCTGGAGCGGGGCCAGTCGCCGCGCGCGCTCGACCGCCGCCGCCAGCAAAGTGTGCGGCGGTCGCGAGCTGAGATGCATCAGCTGCTTGGGCCGCGAAGCCGTCGACGCCGGCCACAGGCGGGTCCCGCCTCCGCCGGCCATGATGACCACAACTCTGAGGGGCCCAGCCGCGGACATGAGCCCGGGAGCGTACCCGGAGCCGGCGCGCGATACCAGGCTCCCGACCCGGCGATCCCGGCCCGGCCGCTCAGGACCGCGGCGGAAGCGGCGGGCGCAGGATCAGGTGCAGCGTCATCAACACCCCGATCATCACGCCCAGCACCGCCCCGTAGACCACGACCGCCTCGACCTGTCCGCACAGGCACAGCAGCATCCACGCGAACACATAGGTGTCCCGCCGCCCCAGCGCCCGCAGGCGACCGCGGAGATCGCTGACCCCGAACACCTCGTCGACGCCCTGGGACTCGCGTTGAAACCAGATGCGAAAGCTGTACACGTCGCCGGAGCGGGTCCGGCGATACACGTCGTGGTACATCACCAGGTGGCCGAAGGCCCGAAACACGGCGGTGGCGATCGCCAGCGTCGTCCACCAGCCGCCCGCCGCCACCCCGGCGCAGATCAGGAAGCCGAGGTCGAGGACGTCGTCGGCGATGTTGTCGAGCCACTGCCCGAGGCGGCTGCCCTGAAAGCGCAGGCGCGCGAGCTCGCCGTCGCAGGAGTCGAGGATCGACTGGACCTGCATCAGCACGCCGCCGGCCGCGATCGCCTGCCACGACCCGCCCAGCAGGCTCAGCGCCCCGCCGAGCCCGATCGCCGCCGACACCATCGTGACGTGGTTCGGCATCACGGCCGTGCCGGACAGCCAGCGCGTCACCGGCATCGAGAAGCGCCAGTTGATCCACCCGTCGATCAAGCCCTGGTGCGACTTCGCCAGCGTCAAGCACAGCGCCCACTCCGCCGCGCTGCGGCTCGCCTCGTCGACCACGGCCACGCCCTGCACCTCGTCACCCCGGACCACCCGCGCCCCCGGGGGCGGCGCGCTGTCCGGCGCCACCCACTCGACGCGCAGCGGCAGGTCGGGGCGCAGCGGCAGCGGCAGGGCGGCGACCTGGGCGAGCCCCACCCCTTCGCGGCTGAGGCCCCACAGGGCCCGCTCCAGCACGCTCAATCCGCCGACCTGCAGCGCGTGACCGCCGGCGGGGCCGACCGCGACGAAGGCGATCGCCGACGACAGGCGGTCGGCCAGGTCCGAGTACGAGGCGCTCATGGCGAGACTACCTAACACGATCCGCCCATCATCGGTACACGCACGACCTCCGCCGGAGATCGCCCGCGCGACCGAGGTTACACTCCCGCCGCCTCGCCATGACCCCCGCCCCTCGCGTCTCCGTCATCATCCGCTCGTACAATCGGCATCGGGCGCTGTGCCAGCTGCTGCACGCGGTCCTCGAGCAGGACTTCCAGGACTTCGAGATCGTCGTCGTCGAGCAGAGCACCCGCCGCGACCCGGATGCGGCGGACGAGCTCGCGGCGCTCGAGCGCGACCCACGCGTAAGGTTCCTCCGACATCCGCCGCTCGGCGGCCCGCGGGCGCGCAACATCGGGGCCCGGGCGGCGCGCGGGGAGATCCTCGTGCTGATGGACGACGACGACCTGCCGGGCGACGCCGGCTGGCTCGGCGCCCACCTGGCCAACTTCTCCGACCCGGACTGCGTCGCCGTCACCGGGCGCTGGATCCCCGAGATCCCGACCGGACGTCCGCCGTACCGCGACATGGAGAAGGCGCGGCGAAACGTGCTCACCTACGTGCCGCTGCTGATGTATCAGCGGGTCTACGCGGCCGCCGATCGCCGCCGGGTCGTGCACGGCATCCACGGCGGCAACGTGTCGATCCGCCGCGCCGCGCTCGCGCGCTTCGGCCTGTGGGACGAGTGCACCAGCGTCGAGGACGAGCTCTCGCTGTGTTACCGCTACCTCCGGCGCCGGCGCCCGCATGAGCACGCGATCTTCGACCCCGAGGCGGTGATGATCCGCCGCGTCGACATCCCCGGCGGCATGGACAAGCGCTACCAGGGGGTGCTGCGCTACGGCTGGCGCCACTTCGAGTTCTTGCACAACATCATCGGCCACTACTTCCCGATCCGCTTCGTCCTGCTGTACCCGGCCTACGCGGTGCTGCTGTGGGTCCTGATGCTCGACAGCCTGTGGGGCGACCTGCAGATCCGCGGCTTCGCCGGCGCGCGGCGGCTCGCCGTCACCGTGGCGCTCACCCTCGGCTTCCCGCTGCTGTGGCTGCGTTGGCTGGCCCGCCTGCTCGTCAAGCGCGCGCGCGAGGGAGCGCCGAGGCACGAGCCGGAGCTCGATCCGCCGACCCGC
>Ga0075152_10000744_pt1 | contig 23718 bp, 16 predicted proteins | sample JI61114C2DNA_FD_70964 | JGI IMG/M metagenome (GOLD analysis project Ga0075152, IMG submission 70964) | Wastewater effluent complex algal communities from Wisconsin, to seasonally profile nutrient transformation and Carbon sequestration -... | ecosystem: Engineered > WWTP > Effluent > Algae...
GCGCGACGATTTTTTGCAGCATCTGCCATCGATTCCCGCCGAATGCCAAAGTCAGTCTCAGAAGGTTCACGTCTGCTTCCTTCGCGCCCGTGTAGGCTTGAGAGAGCGCTATAACGAAGGTAGCGAGAAAACCCAGTGCTGCCTTCGAAGCGATTCCGGTGCCAAACCAAAAAATCAGAACCGGTCCGAGCGCGAAGACAGGAAGCGATCCAAGCGCGATCAGATACGGCCTTGATATCCGGTATGCCGAGGGAGAGAGCCAAAGCAGCAGTCCGAACGCCGTGCCGATGACTGATCCGGCAAGAAACCCGAGAACGGCCTCCAAGGCGGTGATGCCCATGTGATAGGGTAGATCACCGCTGCTCATCGCCGCCAGCAGTTCCTTCCAGGTGCCAAGTGGTGAGCCCAGAAAGAAAGTATGACCTGGCAACTGGGTGATCCAGAGTTGCCAGAGTCCAATGCCCGCCAAGGCGGGGATTACTGGCATTAAACTCCGTGCTTCAAATCTCATGGGCGTCAATTCTCAGTCGTTGCTCGCTTTCAGCATGGCCGCCTCCAGTTGCTCCACATAGGGCAGCAAGTCCGTTCGCGCGTGGGACATCGGTCCGCTGGCCCGGCTTTGCAGGTCATGGAGCGAAATGATCTCTAGCACCCGCGCTGGACGCTGGCTGAGCACCACGATCTGGCTCGCCACCCGCACCATCTCCTCCAAGTCATGGCTGACGAGCAGAGCAACGCGCTGCTCGGTCTGGACAACCTCGATCAACCGCTTCTGCAGTTCACGGCGGATTTTGAAATCCGAGTTCGAGAACGGCTCATCCAGCAGCAGCACGGGCGCACCTGAAACCACCATCCTCACAAACGCCAGCCGGTGCTGCATCCCACCGCTGAGTTTGCGTGGATAGCTGTCGCGGTATTCGGCAAGACCGAGCGCATGCAAGTGAACGCTGGCAGCGGCTTCGCTCTCCGCAGGGTTCATTCCCGCCAGTTCGCAGCCATAAATCGCATTGGACATGACGCTGCGCCAAGGGATCAACGTCGGATTCTGGAAGACATAGCCGCAGCGCACCTGCTTTACGATCCCCTCTGCATTTTCGTGGGTGATACTTCCTTGATTTGGCCGCAGCACTCCTGCCGTAAGATTGAGCAGCGTAGATTTGCCGCACCCACTGGGGCCGGTGATTGCGGTGACCTCACCTGGCCGTGCTTTAAAGCTAATGGATTCTAGCACGCTGGGAAGCGCGAGCATTTGACTGTCTGAAGTAGGATATCCAAATTGAACATCGCGAAAAATGAGAGAGCCGAAGCTTGCTGCATTACTCATGCTTCTCGAAATGGCGTTCGGAATTGAGGGCTGGCTCAAAGTTTTCTCCATTCAATCTGCCCCTCCTCGATCACCCTTGTTGGTAAGACTATGCAAAAAAATGCTCCCGTTGAGAGGCCAGTCAGAGACGACGCACAGCTCCAAGTTCCGCCAAGACTTGGCATTGATTCGGAATTGGGAGTTGATTAATTCATTGGTGAGCATCTTGCCGTCGCTTTGGTTAGAGTTGTTCCCAAACCTTGTTGAGTTTGCCGTGGAGACGATCAAGCTCTGAATAAGCGGCCTTCTGTCCGGCTGTAAGCGAACTCTCGAGGTTCTGTTCGTGCCCTGAACTGTCCCGCTCGAATCGTATGAAAAGTTGCCGCAAAGCCGAATGTCCACGAACAATCAGTCCGAGGCCTCTCGCAGTAAAGTTCAATGGCTTCACAGGAATGGCGCTCCTTTCGCGTCCCAATGCAAGAAGTGCATAATCGAAAGCACAAAGTTTTTTGACCGCCCGCTTGATTCGATTGCGTAGCCGATCTGTCTCCCCCTTTGCGCCAGATCTGGTCGCCAAGATGCTGACCAGTATCATGGATGAGGCCATTACACTTGCCCAGGCATCGCTCACATTGGCAGCGAGAATCACAAACGAGAACAGGATGAGTCCTCCTGCCGTTAGGCACCAGAGCACTCGGCCTTTCCACCTCCAATTAGTCCGCCTATACCAAGCCAACTCGTCAAGCCGACGCCAAAAATGGTAAAACTGCTTACCGCAGGAATATCCAACCATTCCCACCACTACGCAGCCGAGAATCCGCCACGACAAACCCCACTCACTCCCTGGCAGCCACTGCCAAAGGGCACGATGGCAATTTGCAACCCACTGTAGTCCCGGCAGTGGAGGCCAATCATCGGGCAAGTTCACCATCAATGCTAAAAGACATCCGGCCATTGAACCAGCAAAAGCCAACCCAAGGTTCCCGATTTCCATCCAAGACAAAATGACATGCTCTTTTTTATCCCATCCATTTGTTGGCAGCCATTCACGTGACAGTTTCGGATGGGAGGTGAGGGGGAGCAATGGCGGGGCAAACGCGGCATTCCACAATGCGTCCTTCTGCGAACTGAGTTTTGTGGCCTGCTCATAGAGTTCGCCCCACTCGGCAGGGGACACTTTTGCTGCGTGCTTCCACGCAGCCACCTTTTTCGTGACCGCATGTTCAAAGTGAGTTTTGTCTATGGCCAGTCCTTTGTTGAAGTTAAAAACCGAGTGAGAATCGGAGCACCAATTATTTATCCACCTCTCGATCTCTTTTTGTTGCTTGAAGTGTTCCCCGAACACGGAGTCATGAATCCGCTCGGCGAGCTGTGCAAGCTTGCTGGCCGCCCATGCCGGATTGCTGCGCATGTAGCCGACTGCCAGCTCAATGCTGCCGAGCAACTCTCTCATCAGTTCTTGCTGTGTGTCCCAGCGATCTTTGGTGGTCATGATGGCCGTGACAAGAAATGGATTTTCGGTCGTGGGAGGACTACAGGTGGGGGACGCGCCTATCCAACCAATCTTCCGATCCTCGCTATTTCTGTCTGCAATGCACTCGGCAAGTTCCTTCACCATGCCGATTCTTCCCCGATCAACGCAATCGACATTAGCGGATAGCCTTGCCCTGTCGCTCATAGTTACGGAGAACGCAGTCGTCCATGGATCGGTCGTGACGACGTGATCAAGGTCGCTCAACGCGACTTGCTTCGGTGCATCAGTGTTCTTCATCGGATCGGTGACTACCTGCGAATAGCAGAATGGCGATTTGACGACGAGCGCGCCACACACAAACGGAGCGAATTTGTCGTCTTTGAATTTTGGTGACGCAGAACTTGCATCCCAATAATTCCAGATACGCAATGGATCAGCAGCAACGGCGATAACCCTATTAGGTTCGGGCTTCGGCAACTCATCACGCTCCAACAGTTCATCAAGCACCGGGTCGGTCGTTAATGAGGTTGGAGCCTCTCGATGAACAATAGACACATGTTTCCAAACCGGTCCAAAATTGCATGCTTCGGCGAGATAGATCGGTGCGTAAACCCGATTGATGCCCGGAAGCAAAAACTGGAAATCTCGGTTGTGCATGAAATGGATATTGTTGGATGAGCGGTTGGAGTTTGAGTCTGGATTGATGGTCTTTTCAGGACTTCAACCGATTCAGGGAGAGAGAACACAATCCTGCATGACTGGCCGTTGCTTCAAATCACCCGCCGCCAGCCGCACAGCAACAGCCTTGTCCCATGAGTCCTCGCTGATCACCACCGATTTCGGAATCACCTGCTCGTCCTTGATTCTGGCGATGGCGAGCTTCAGCGCCGCTGCATCCAATTGAGGGAAGTATTTAGCTGCGGTGGTGATGGCGGCAGCCTGATTGGCATGGATGTCTGTCATTGCGCGCTGGTAGCAGTCCACCACTTTCTTCACGAGGTCGGGTGACTTGGCGATGTAATCCTCACGTGTCATCAGGGCGGAGAAGACTTGATCGCCGAATTGCGAAGGAAACGAGTGAACCACATGAGCACCCTGGGTTACCGCCAGCGAAGTCATCGGCTCCACCGACACCATGAAATCCGCCTGTTTGCTCATCAAGGCGGCGACCTCAGTGCCGGGCTTGCCAGTGACGAATTTCACATCGGTGTCTGGTTGCAATCCTACATCTTTGACGAGCTTTTCTGAATAGGTGAACGCTGTCATCGGCTTGGAATGAGTCGCGATCGTCCGTCCTTTGAGCGAAGCGGCAGTCATCTCCTGGATGTCCGGCACAAGCGTTGTCCCCCACACAGCGATCCGTCCAACGACCTGGGCCACCACTTTGGTTTTTGCACCCTGCTCGCGGGAAATGGGCACATACATCGGGTCAGCCTGGGCAAAGTCAGCCTCGCCGCTGACCATCGCCGCAAATGAGGCAGTGGCCGTGCCGCCTGTCACAATCGTGACATCAATGCCCACGTCTTTAAAGTAACCCCGTTCGACTGCGTGGTATAGCGGCAGATAAAGCAACGTCCGTGCCGCCTCATTGATGGTGATCTTAGAGGAAGCGGCAGATGGCACTTGGGGTCCATGCGCAAACCACGGGCAGAATAGCCAGCCCGCGAGGCCGAGGATGATCAAGAACAGCAGGACAAGCAGGCTTCGTATTTTCATAATCGTGAGTCTAGTCTTGCGCGATTCTATTGTGCGGACTGCTGGAGACAAGCTATTTGAATTACGGAACAGTCAGCTTCTGAGCGATGCAAGAACGGGCACTCGCCAGTTTTAGCACGCTCAGCCTACTATCCCATTCGCCCGATTCTCTTTTCCACACGCAAGACAAGCCACATCCCAGGCTTATCATTGGCCTGTCCGACTGATTCACCGCCATGAACTCTCCCCCCATCCTTAGCCGCCGCGACATGCTGCGCTCCACGCTCAATGGTTTCGGCTACGCGGCGTTCGCGGGATTGAGCACACAGGCAAGCGCGGCACTGAACAATCCCACAGCGCCACGCCCGGCTTTGTTCCCGGCAAAAGCCAAGCGCGTGATCATGATGTTCATGCAGGGCGGCGTGTCGCATGTGGACACCTTTGATTACAAACCCAAGCTCACCACGGATGCTGGCAAGCCCTTTGGCACCAAAGGCACCTCCAAGCTCATGGGCAGCATGTGGCAATTCGCTCAATACGGCCAGAGCGGACACTGGGTGAGCGAGCTGTATCCCAATGTGGCGCGACATGTGGACAAGCTCTGCGTCCTCAGCGCGATGCACACCGATCAGCAGGCGCACGAGACCGCCGTGCCGTTTTTCCACACCGGCATTGCGTCACAGGCGCGGCCATCGGTCGGTGCCTGGACGCTCTACGGTCTCGGCTCCGAGACTCAGGATCTGCCGGGCTACATCGCCATGAACTCGCTGCGGCAGTTCGGTGGCAACAACCACGGCAGCGCCTTCCTGCCCGCTGCGTATCAGGCCACGATGGTCAGTGCCGGTGGCTCGAAGGACAAGCCCGGCTCGCTGCCCGTGCCGGACCTCGTGCCCACGCATCTCACGCCGGCTCAGCAGCGCGCGCAGCTTGAGTTTCTGCGCCGAACGAATCAACGCCGGCTCGCGCTCGACGAAGTGAATCCCGACCTCGAAGGAGTCATCCACTCGTATGAAATGGCCTTCCGAATGCAGGCTGCCGTGCCCTCGCTGCTCGATCTCAGCCGCGAGTCCGCCGACACGCTGAAGCTCTACGGCATCGGCGACACTGCGACCGACAACTTTGGCCGCCAGTGTCTCTTTGCCCGCAAGTTCGCCGAGGCCGGCGTGCGCTACATCGAGATCGGCACCGGCGGATGGGATCATCATTTCGACATCAAGAACCTGCTCCCCACCAGTTGCGCCGCCACGGACAAACCCATCGCCGGACTGCTCACCGACCTGCAACAGCGCGGGCTGCTCGATGACACGCTCGTCATCTTCGCCTGCGAGTTTGGCCGCACGCCCTTCGGTCAAAGTGATGGCCGCGACCACAACAACCGCGCCTTCACCATCTGGATGGCCGGTGGCGGCGTGAAGCCCGGCCACCGTCACGGCCTCAGCGACGATTACGGTGCGGAAGGCGTGGAGGGCAAAGTCCACATTCACGACCTGCACGCGACCATGCTGCATCTGCTCGGACTCGATCACGAAAAGCTCACCTTCCGCTACAGCGGCCGCGACTTCCGCCTCACGGATGTGAAGGGCGGCGTGGTGAAGGAAATCATCGCCTGATAAGGCGCATGATCTTCCCCTTCGCCATGTTGCAGAAGAGCAGCTCGCCATCGCGTGGATCGGCGCCGATGCCGGTGATCGCAGGCTCAAAGGCGATGATCTCGTGCTCCCATTTCGCGTCCTTCTCGCGCAAGGCGATGATTCTACCGAAAGCGTAGTCGGCGAGGATGTAGGTATCTTTGAACTCGGGAAACCGCATGCCGTGATAAACGACTCCGCCGGTGACGCTGAGGCCCGTCGTGCGCGGATACTCGTAAATCGGGTCGATGGGTTTGAATTCGGCTGGCAGCATGTCTTTACCGGGTCCGAGATCGAATGCGTGAAATCCTTCGCGATGGCTCCAGCCGTAATCGCCGCCCTTTTCGATCACATTGACCTCCTCATAGAGATTCTGGCCCACATCAGCCGCGAAGAGCCGTCCTGTCTGCGGATCGAAACTGAAGCGCCACACATTGCGCAGGCCGGTGGCCCAGATTTCCGTGCGCACCGTGGCGAGATCGATCGGCTCACCATGATGCGAGGTGGCACCGACGAAGGGATTGTCCGCAGGCACCGTGTAGGTGCCGACATGCACCGCAGGATACGGATTCGGCGGCAGGCTGCCGGGCTTCTTGTCCACGTCGATGCGCAGGATCGCGGCGTGGAAGTCTTTGTTGATGAACCGCGCGTTGTCGTAGGCGTCGTTCGCTCCGCCGCCATCGCCCATGCTGATGTAAAGATAACCATCGGGACCGAAGTGGAGATCACCGCCGTTGTGATTGCCCGCCGGATCGAGCTGCGTGATGAGCGGCTGCTCCTTGCCTCCATCAAAACGTGACACGCGCTGATGAAGCTGGCCGCTGATACGCAGGCTGTAACAGACGAAGTAGCGGCCATTTCGTGCGAAGTCAGGATGAAGCGCGAGACCCAGCATCCCGCACTCTCCCTTGTCATCGAGTTTGCCGTCCGGGCGCTCGATAAGATTGGCGAACTCGCGCTTCTTAGGCGTCGCTTGATCGAGTTGCGTCACCTCCTGGATGCAGCCGGTCTTTTCGACGACAAACAAACGATCCTTCACCCCCTGCGCGCTCACCACGGCCACTGGCTGCGAAAACGTCAGACCACCAAGTGCATCCTCCAGCGCATAGGCCAAAGGCGGTAGCGGCGGAGGCACGGGCGGCGGATTTTTGGCCTTCGGAGTTTGTGCGATGGCTGACCACCCGCACAGCAGGATGGTGAGAGCAGTGCGGAGTTTCATGGCTCAGCTTTTCTTCACATCGTAGCAGGAGATGAACTCCTGATCTCGGAGGTAAAGTTTGCCACCGCAGATCACGGGGTGCGTCCAGATTTTGCCTTGTGCGGCACGTTGTTCGGACTGCTTTTCAAGTTTGAAGCGCCCGTGCTCATTCCAGCCCTCGGGTGAGGCATCGATCAGCACCACCTCGCCTCCATCCTCGCTGAGGCAATAAAACATCCCGTCGGCGTAGGCGATGCTGCCCTTGCGCAACTTGGCGCGCTCTGACCATTTCTCGGTGCCCGTTTTGAAATCCTGGCAGATCCAACCGCCACCGTCGGAGTGGCCGTAAAGATACTCACCCACGAGGATCACGCCGCCGTGATGATTCGTCATGGTCTTGTTTTCATAGACGGTCTCTGGCGTGCCTTCGCCGAGTTTGATCATCTTGCAGCCGACACCATAACCTGCGGCGACATAAACGTAACCCTCCCTGTAAATCGGCGTCGGGATGACGGCCGTGCGTCCTGGAAATTCGGCCTTCCAGAGCTGCTTGCCATCTTCCACCGACACGCCGACGAAGGAATTCATCACAAGCTGCACGATCTGCCGCTTGCCAGCATGATTGATGGCGATGGGTGAGGCGTACTGCGCATTCTCCGTGTAGTCCGCTGTCTGCCACTTCACCGCACCGTTCTTGGTGCTCAGCGCAGCGAGCGTGCCTTTTGAGCCACCAGGAGTGACGATGACCAGGTCACCCTCGACAAGCGGTGACTCGGTATAGCCCCAGCTTTGGATGACGCCGCCCAGGTCTTTGGTCAGGCTCTTGTCCCATTCCTTCTTGCCTGTCTTCGCGTCAGCACACACGAGGTCTCCATTGCCGCCGAGAGCAAAGACGAGTCCGCCTGAGACAGTCGGTGTGCTGCGTGGTCCGTCTCCCCAGTTGTTTTTGAGCCTGCCGCCGATGGTGAGATCCCAGAGCTTCTTCCCGGTGGCGACATCCATGGCGATGAGCTTTTCATCCTGCTCATACAATCCCAGCGTGTAGAGCACGCCGTTCACGATGGAGAATCCAGAATATCCAAGACCGGCGTTCTCATTCACCCACAGTCGTTTTGGGCCTTCAGCGGGCCATTCTTTGAGCAGGCCGGTCTCGTTCGAGCTGTCATCGCGGTTCGGTCCGCGCCATTGCGGCCAGGATGCCTCACCACCTCCTCTGGCAGCACCTCCTGATCCCGGAGAGACAGTGGCTTTTAGAAAAGCCTGATCCTCTTGGCTCAACTGCGTGAACGCGAGTTTCACGGTGCGTCCGTCCGCCGTCTTGAGCGACACCACTCCGCCCGCCACGCCGATCAACTCGGCTTTCACCTCATGCTGGCCTGTAGCGTCTTTCCAAGTTCGGACCTCGGCAAACAGTGGAAAGGCAAGGGCGGTGAAGGTAAGCAGAACGACAAGCGATGACGTTTTCATGGCGGTGCTGAAATGAGGTTGGTTGGACAAAAAGGAAACGGCTGCCAGCTTAAAATGTTAGCATCAGTCTCGCGTCCGGCTGCCGCCACTCATCTGCCCAGCAGATGCTTCACGAAGAAGTCATTCATCTCCTGCGGAGGGCTGGTCTTTTCATCAGCGTGGCGGATCGTGCATTCGATGCCGAGCGCATCCATCTGCTCCTTGAGCTTGAGACCAAAAGTGATGTGATGAATGCCCGTGCCAGGCTTGGCACCCGGCGGCAAAGGGCCGCGTGCTTCACTGTAATAAGCATACACGGGCGGGTCGTCTTTGGTGAGATAGGTGATCGCCGCCGCCTTCTTGAACATCTCGCGTGCAGCAGGCGTGTGGAACTGCTCCCACTTCAAGCCATAGAAGCCCTCCAGCGCCGGATGCCGTGCGGCGGCCTCGCCGATCCACTCAGTGATGGTGATCGGATCATAGGTACACTGCGCGCCGAGCACCGCCATGCAGCTCAGGCGTGTGGATTCGCGCAGCACCGGATCTTCACTCTTCGGATCGGCCATGTCGTCATGAAAACCGATCCACAACGATGTGCCCGCTCCCGCCGAGCCACCGGTCGCGCCGATGCGTGTGGGATCAATGTTCCACTCCTTGGCATGAGCGCGGGCATATTGGATGGAGCGAGCGCTGTCCATGTAGTGCGCAGGAAACGTGACCTCGGGCGAGAAGCGATAGTTGATCGCCATCAGTGAGATGCCTTTGTTTAAAAGGGCGAAAAGCGAGCCCGAGATGCCCTCCTTGCTTCCGGCGCGGAAGCCACCGCCGTGGATGAAGACGACAAGCGGCGTAGGCTTGTCGGACTTGGCCTTCCAGACATCGAGCACATGTCGCTCGTGCGGGCCGTAGCGGACTTTGACGAGGTCGGGAGCACGTTTCTGGGCAGGCGGAGCCTTTTGTTGGGCATGACAGACGCCGTGGGTGAGGAAGCTGACGAGCAGTATCGCGAGCAGTCGGATTGGAGAGGATGAGTTCATGGCAGGTGGTGGCGGAATGGTTCACTGGTGGTTATAGCAGGCCGAGGACTCATCCGTCGATAACAAAGGATCGGGCCAGCATCATGAAGTCTTGCCAGCCACACGGGTCTCAAAGGCGCGGAAGTAATGCAGGCTGGGGTAGTCGTACTGATCAGCGAGGGCGGCCTTGAGTTTGCTGAGACTCTCCAGACCGTGCTCGGCTGCGGCGGCGCGGAGTTCGGCTATTTGTTCGGGACTGAAGTAGTCGTGAAGCTCGGCTTTCAGCTCACCTTGCTGGATGGCCTGCGCGAGGTGGCTGTGGACGGTGCTGATGACGAGGCTGCGCTGGGCGGCGATTTGCTCGGGATTCAACCCCTGGCGATGGAGGCGCAGAGTTTCTAAAGAAGTGCCATTGATGCCGTCTTCCGTTTTCATCTTCGGTGCTGGCGGCGGCGGGGCCTCGGCGGCAAAGTTCTGACGCTCGTGCGTGGCGAGCCATGTGGTGATGGCGGCCATGAAGGGCACCCCATAATCGGCGAGCTTTTGACTGCCGACTCCGGGGATGGAGAGAAAGGCGCGGTCACTCTGCGGATAGGCTCGGCACATGTGCCGGAGACTGGTGTCCCCAAAGACGACGTAGGGCGGGACTTCGCGCTCATCGGCGAGCTTTTTGCGCAGCGTGCGGAGCTCGGCGAAGAGACCTTCATCACAAGCGATGCTGCCCGCTTTGGCGACCTTGGCCGTACTGGTGCTGGCGACCACGGGTGTGCGCGCGAGGATGATGGGCGTGCGGTTCATCAGCGCGGCGAGTCCTTGTTTGGAAAGCGTGAGCGTCTGGAATGATTCGGCGCTGGCGTCGATGTAACCCTGGCGGATGAGCTGGCGACCGAGCGCGGTCCATTCCTCACGCGGGGTGTCTTTACCGATGCCGTAGGTGCTGAGCTGGTCGTGATACCATTTACGGATCTTCTCCGTATTGGCTCCGGCCAGCACTTCGACGACGTGATTCAGCCCGGTGCTGAAACTGCTCTTCTGCCGGATACGGAAGATGCAGCTTAGGAGTTTTTGCGCCTGCGTGGTGGCATCCCAGGTCTCGCGCGGTTGCAGGCAGATGTCGCAGCCGCCGCAGTTATCACCGGGCCACTGCTCGCCGAAGTAATCGAGCAGTGCGACGCGGCGGCACTCGCTGCCTTCCGCGAAGTCGGCCATGAGACGCATCTGGCGTGCGGCGATCTCGGCGGCCTTCGCGTCGGTCATTTCATCAAGGAACTTCAGATTGCGCACGAGATCGCCACGCGAATAGAGCAGCACGCATTCACTGGGGAGACTGTCGCGACCTGCACGTCCTGTTTCCTGGTAGTAGCCTTCGATGTTCTTTGGCAGGTCGGCGTGGATGACGTAGCGCACGTCAGGTTTGTTGATGCCCATGCCAAAGGCGATGGTGGCGCACACGACATGGGCTTCATCGCGAATGAATGCCTCTTGGTTAGCCGCACGCTCCTCAGGCTGGAGTCCGGCATGATAGGCCACCGCTTTCACACCTTCGGCGACGAGTGCGGCAGCGAGGCTTTCAGCACTCCTGCGAGACTGGACATACACGATGCCCGCCTCGCCGGATCGCTGACGGATGAAGTCATAGACCTGGCGCGTGGATTTGCTCTTCGGAACGATGCTGTAGCTCAAGTTGGGCCGGTTGAAGCTGGCGAGGAAGAAGGCGGGCTCGTGCAGATGGAGCTGGCGGATGATGTCGCCGCGCACCTGCTCCGTGGCGGTGGCCGTGAGGGCTAAAAAAGGCACGCCGGGCAGCTTGTCGCGTAGTTGAGCCAGCATCCGATACTCGGGGCGAAAGTCATGCCCCCACTCGCTGATGCAGTGCGCCTCATCCACGGCGATGGCGGTGACGTTCCACCGCTGGAGATCGCTAATGAAGCTGTCCATCATCACGCGCTCAGGTGCGGCATAGAGCAGCTTGTATTGGCCGTGCTCCAGCCCGCTGCGCCGACGTGCAGCCTCGCTGCCCTGGATGGATGAATTGATGAACGTGGCCGAGACACCACTGGCGACGAGCGCATCCACCTGATCCTTCATCAGCGCGATGAGCGGAGAGATGACGAGCGTCACGCCATCTCGAGCCAGCGCGGGGAGCTGGAAGCAGAGCGACTTCCCCGCGCCGGTCGGCAAGATGGCGACGACATCACGATTCGCTAGCGTGGCCTCCATGATCTCCCGCTGGAGAGGGCGGAAGGAGTCGTAGCCAAAGGTTTGCTTCAGCAGCGCGGGTAGCTGGTCGGTCATGCACGCATCGTGAACGGAGCCGGAGGAAAAGGCAAGATCACGGCGAATGGTCCGGTGACCCATCCGGCAGGCTAGAAAGCCTACCCTACGCATTGACATGAGGATGGGCGTCTCGATAGCTTTTACTCCTCCAAAATGCAGCCCGCCTCACTCGAACCCGCCGTCAAACCCGCCGCTCCGGCGGATTTGGAAATCAAAGACGCGCAGCTCATCTTCAATCATGTCTGGAAGCAGCTCGAAGCCGACCTCGGCCGTGAGAACCTGCGCTTCCCGAAGGAGCTGATCCTGCTCGGCGGCGCACCGGGCGCGGGCAAGGGCACCAACACGGACTTCATCCGCCAGCTTCGTGGCATCACGGCGGAGCCCATCGTCGTCAGCGCCCTTCTGGACACACCTGAAGCGCGGGAGATCAAAGCACGGGGCGGCATGGTGGGAGATCGTGAAGTCGTGGGGATCCTCATCCGCAAGCTGCTGGAGCCCGAGCAGCAAAATGGCGCCATCCTCGACGGCTTCCCGCGCACGAAGGTGCAGGTGGAGTGCCTCAAAATGCTGTTTGATAAGATGGTGCGCCTCCGCCGTGACTTCCTCGACACGCCTGAAGCGGCTCATTTTAAACAGCCCATCTTCCACATCATGGTCCTCTTCGTTGATGAGACAGAAAGCATCGCGCGGCAGCTCAAACGCGGCCAAGAAGTGCTCGCGCATAACTCGGAGGTGCGCAGCTCCGGACTTGGCGAGCTTTGGGAAGAGCGCGCCACGGACTTCGATCCCGCGCTGGCGCGGAATCGCTACAAGGTCTTCAAAGAGAAGACCTATGATGCGCTCGTCTCCCTGAAGGAGATCTTCCACTACCACTTCATCAATGCGCAGATGCCGCTGGAGCTGGTGCAGGAAAACATCATCAAAGAGCTGGAGTATCAAAGCTCACTCGAACTTGATCCGCGCACCTTTGACCTCCTGCGCAAGCTGCCGCTCGCCAGTGAGATCATCCGCCACGCCCGCCAGGATCTGGTGCGGCGTCTCGACAGCTACAAGGTGGAAAAGCCCGAGTTGATGCAGTCGGTGGTCGAGTTCATCGAAGCGAAGATGATGCCCATCATTGTCCGCCATGCCATTTCAGGGCGCGCGGACATCAACTCGGAGAACAAGCTCTTCCACGACCCCGAGGCACTGGCCATCCTGATCGACATCTTCTCCGAGCGTGGTTTCCACGCCACCGCCGACCTTCATCACATTGAGATTCCCGAGCGTTTCGATCTGCAAACCGGTGAGATTCAGTGCCGAAAGAAGAAGGTTTTCCGATTCAATATTCGCTTCAAGGGCTCCGAGATCCGTCGCGGCTAAGCGTCCAATGTCCCCTTCCCGACACGATTTCAATCTTGAAGCCCAAGCCTCCGGCAGCAAGGCCCGTGCGGCGACGTTTCGCACGCTGCATGGCGTGATCCAGTCGCCGCTTTTCATGCCCGTGGGCACGCAGGCGACGGTGAAGGCTCAGCTCCCGGAGACGCTTCATGAATCGGGATCTCAGATCCTGCTGGCAAACACTTATCATCTGCTGCTGCGGCCAGGGCCTGAGGTGTTTCGGAAGATGGGTGGGATTCATCGTTTCATGCAGTGGCCGGGCTCTGTGCTCACGGACTCGGGTGGGTATCAGATCTTCTCTTTGCCGCATTCGCGGTCGATGACGGAAGAGGGTGCGGTGTTTCAAAGCTACGTCGATGGGCAGCGCATCCTGCTGAGCCCGGAGCTGAGCATCCAGACGCAGATGGCCATCGGCAGCGACATCATGATGGTGCTGGACCAATGCATCCCGAGCACCGCCGATGAAAAAGCCGCACGCGCTGCGCTCCAGGTGACACAGCGCTGGGCGGTGCGCAGCCTTGCGGCGCGGGAGGACTCCCCACAGTCCATGTTCGCCATCATCCAGGGAGCGCTGTTTCCGCATTTGAGAAAGGAAAGCGCCGCTGGGTTGGTGGAGCTGCCGTTTGATGGATTCGCCATCGGCGGGCTGGCGGTGGGGGAGGAGAAGCATCAGCGGGAAGATGTGTGCGAGTTCACCGCCGCGCTTTTGCCGGAGGATCGTCCGCGATATTTGATGGGGGTGGGCACGCCGCTGGATGTGCTGGAGGCGGTGCATCGTGGTGTGGACATGTTTGACTGCATCATCCCCACACAGGTGGCGAAGCGTGGGTCGTGCTTCACCTCACGCGGTATCGTGGAACTACGACGATCCGTTTATAAATTCTCGGACGAGAAGCTGGACCCGAACTGCGCCTGCCCGGTCTGCGCGAAGTATTCGCGGGCCTATCTCCATCATCTTACGAAGACGCAGGAGCCGCTGGGTTGGCAACTGATGGGTCAGCATAACATCCACTTTTATCACCAACTCATGCGCGAGATTCGCGCGAGTATTATAGAGGATCGTTTCCTGCCGCTTTACCATGAGCAGCGCCAAGTCCTGCAGGTGGATGATGTGGATCATCCCATCACGAATCCACGCCCGCAGCCCGCCCCGGTGGCACGTATCGGCGACTACGAACTGCATCTCTCGGAAGATGAACCCGCCAGCATCCGACATATCATCACAGGGCACACCGTGGCCACTTCAGCCTCTGTGGAAGCAGCACATCTGTCGCGTCGGCTAAGGCTGGCGGAAGGAGTGAGCCCGGAAAAGACCGCCCCGATCATCATCTGGGACATCGGCCTCGGGGCTGGAGCCGCAGCACTGGCGGCTATCTTGATTTATGAAGAAGAAGCAGGCCAGGGACCAGTGCGCCCGATGCACATCGTGAGCTTCACGGACGACCTTTCGCCCCTGCGGCTGGCTTTGAGCCAGAAGAGACACTTCGAGTATCTGCGCCATGGCGCGGCGGATACGCTGGTGCATCGCGGTGCGTGGAAGTCACGCTACCGGACAGGCTTGAGCTGGACACTGTTTCAGGGGCCTGTGAATGAGATGCTGAAGCAGGCACCCGGCCCGCCAGAGATCACCTTGGCAGAATCCGACACGCAGATCACAGCATCATTATGAAGTGACAGAGTCAGTGAAGTTTACACTTTATTGAGCGTTCTTTTTCTTATCGCTGATGGCCGCTGCCTCCCATAACTTTCCTGCCACACGCTGGACGCTGCTCCAGGCGTTGCGTGAGGGCACGGAGACGGATGCAAAAGAGGCTTTGGAATTGCTGTGCCGAGCTTACTGGACACCGCTCTACATCGTTGCGCGCAGCAATGGATTGAACGGACATGATGCCGAAGACGCAGTGCAGGGTTTTTTCGAATCTCTTCTGGAGAATGAAACACTCAACAAGGCAGATCAAACCCGTGGGATGCTGCGCACCTTTCTGCTGGCTGCATTTGATAACTACCGCATCAAAGTCTGGAGAGATCGCATGACACTCAAGCGCGGAGGCCAAACTCAGATAATCCATTATTCAGACTCGGCAGAAGCCGAGGAACGATTTCTCCAAATCGCGAGCCAAGGAGAGGACATCGTGACTCTCTACAATCGTGAGTGGGCACGCCGACTCCTGGCACGCAGCCTGAAAGCGCTGAGGCAGGATCATGTCAGCAGAGGATTGGAGGCACGCTTTGATTCCCTGGTCGTCCACATCACCCAAGTTGAAAATGAGGATACTCAGGCACTGGCTGCGGAAAAAGCAGGCATGAGCTGGAATTCCTTTCGAGCAGCGGTGTTTCGCCTGAGGCGCAACTACCGCGAGAAAATCGAAGACGAACTGGCCATAACGCTCGGCACGCGCGATCCAGAGGTGATTCGGCAGGAGATGCATGATCTTTTCACCTCTTTCGCCTGATGTCAGACCCCCTTTCAGATCTCATCTCTGGTCATGAGCGCCACATCCTGGCGCAGATAATCGCTGACGATGAGATGCAGGAAGTGGGGCACGATGGCCACATCGGCCCGTATCGTCTCGCCGAATGCCTGGGTGAGGGTGGCTTTGGCTTTGTCTGGCGCGCAGAGCAGACCGAGCCGGTGCGGCGTGAGGTGGCGCTGAAGGTGCTGAAGCGTGGCATGGACACGGCCCAGGTGCTCGGACGATTCAGTCTGGAGCAGCAGGCTCTGGCGAGCATGGAGCATCCACATATTGCCGCACTTTTGGATGCCGGAGCCACGCCTGATGGCCGCCCCTTCTTTGTCATGGAGCTGGTGCGTGGCCCCTCACTCACGAACTACTGCCGGGAAAAAAAACTACCCTGGCAGGAGCGGGTGGCTCTTTTCAAAGATGTCTGTGGTGGTGTGCTGCATGCGCATCAGAAAGGCATGATTCATCGTGACTTAAAACCATCCAACATTTTGGTGGCGGAGGTGGATGGTAAGCCCGTGCCGAAGATCATCGACTTCGGCATCGCCAAGGCCATGACGGAGGGCTTTTCTCAGGAAGCCTTCTTCACACGAGCCGGGCATGTGATGGGCACGCCGCAATACATGTCACCCGAGCAGCTCAGCGGCGGCCGGGATGTGGATGTCCGCAGTGATGTCTATGCGCTTGGCGTGTTGTTTTATCAGGTGCTCACGGGCTCCCTGCCATACCAGTCCCTCGTGCGGGAGAACACGTCCCCTGCCGAAATGCTGCGCATCGTGCATGAGAAGCGGCCTGTGCGCCCCTCGGTGCAGATCACGGAAACCGTCAAGATGGCGGCGCTGAAGCTGAAAGGATTGCAGCATCAACCACCGCACATCACAGGCATTCCGGTGGATCTGGACTGGATCATCCTGAAAGCCCTCGAGCAGGAACGTGATCGCCGATACGACAGCGTGGGCGCATTGATTGCTGACGTGGAGAGGTTTCAGAACAATGAGCCCGTTCTCGCACGCCCCCCGAGTTTCCGCTACCATGCCGGGCGCTGGGTGAGACGAAACCGCATCACCTTCGCCGCAGCCTGCATCAGCCTCGCCGCCATCATTGGCGGAGCGGGTGTGGCTCTCTGGCAGGCTCATGAGGCCAGGCTGGCACAGCAGTCGGCTGAAAAGGAGTCTGCACGGGCCCAGCAGGCTGTCGGCTTTCTCACTTCCATGCTGGATCGTGTGGCGGCGGAGGTCGCGAATGGCAGAAACCCGGAAGCACTCCAACTGGCTCTACAAAACAGCCATGAACAGATTCAACGGCTCAATCACGACCCAGCCCTCCAAGCGGAGCTTTTTAGACGCGTCGGCTGGCTCTACGACACGATCGGCGAACGGAAGCACACACTGCCGCTCTTGAAAGCCCAGGTCGAAGTGTTGGGCAAAATTCATGGTCGGGACAGCCAGGAGGCCTGGGATGCTGAACTGGGTTACCTGGTCAAAGTCGTCGATCATGGCGCACGCAATACCGCCCCACCCCTGCTCGAAGACCTGCTCAAGAGGCTGAAGAGCAAAGGTCATGCCCACTCCAACTTTTGGTTTCTCGTGAAACGCCAGCTCGTGCGTGCCTGGACAAAGCTGCGGCAACCAAAGGAAGCCACGACAGCCGCCAAGGAAACACTGCAAGAGCTGGCGAAGCACGATGCCCCAGTCTCCACCATGATCTCACTGAAAGCCTCTTGCCATGATGCCTTTAAAGAAGCCGGTGATTTCGCCATGGCCGAATCTTTGATTCAGGAGTGCCTGGACCTCACCAAGAACAACCCCAAGTCCAGCGCACAGCGAGAGTGGCTAGAAGATCGTTACCTCTGGCTCATGCGTGCCATGGGTGATCATCGGCGCGGAGTGGATTGGTTGAACGATAGAATCAACAGTCTCAAGCAATCCGAAGGCGCTGATCCCAACACCCTCATCAAGCTGCTACAGGAGCAGGCTCATTTTGAATTTGACGCAGGACTTCGCGACAAGGCTGTTGAACATGCTGGCGAAGCCTACTTCGTCGCCCAGTCCATCTCCGTTCAGGAGACTACCAAAGAGAGCATCCAAACGGCACGTGAGCAGTTGGTGGACACCCTTTGTGATCTTGTTAGCTATGAAAGCAGGACAGGCAGGCATGAGGAGGCCATTCGTCATGCGCGTGAGGCTTTCCGAATCGCGGATGAGCAGGGGCATATCAACCGGCTGGAAGACTCCCTTCTCGTGCTCGCGCAGGCCTATGAACGCGCTGGAGATCTGGAGTCCACCTTTGAAACCTACCGCCTGCGCTATGAGCGCGTGGGCCAGCGCGGTGCCAACTACCAGCGCTGGCATGAAGATCTGCGCTCCATGTGTGATGTCCGTCTCAGGCAGGGCCGTGTCGATGAGGCCGTGACTCTGGCTCGTGAGCTTTGGAGCAAGGAAAACTCCAACCCGCAGGCACGCGCAGACAAGGAGCACCTCGCCGATGTGGCGGCGCTCGCCCTCAGGTGTCAGCAGGCCCTGGCAAAAACGAATCCTGGAGCAGCCGCCCCAGCCGAGTTGCAGGCCTGGAAGCTCGCCGCGAAACGCTGACCACCATTCTCTTCTGCTCGGATTTTCCAAAGCCAGAGCAGGCAGTCGGCATGGCGAGCAGCGTTGTTTCTGGCATCCTCACTCATGCTCACCCGCGCCCTGCCGACCATCCTGCTGCTGATCTCTTCATGGAGTTTCAGCGCGGAGCCTGTCTCCTTCAGCCGCGATGTCCTGCCCATCCTCTCGGACAACTGCCTCTCCTGCCATGGTCAGGATGAAGGCCACCGCAAAGCAGATCTTCGCCTCGATACTCGCGAAGGCGCACAGGCGGTCATCAAGTCCGGCGACCTCATCACACGCATCATCACGGATGATCCCGAAGAGATCATGCCACCGCCGAAGTCCCACAAACCCAAGCTCAATGCCGAGCAGATAAGTTTGCTGAAACGCTGGATCAGTGAAGGTGCCGCCTGGGGCAAACACTGGTCCCTGGAGAAACCGGTGAAGCTGCCCGTGCAGGGTCATCCCGTGGATCATTTCGTGAAAGCACGGCTCGCGAAAGAAGACCTGCCCCTCTCACCAAAGGCACTAAAGCACACACTCGCTCGTCGCTTGTCCTTTGACCTCACAGGCTTGCCGCCGTCCGACTCGTCAGACATGTCCGACTACATCGACCGTCTCCTGGCCTCCCCTCACTTCGGCGAGCGCATGGCGACATGGTGGCTGGATGTCGCACGTTACTCAGACACGGATGGCTTCCAATCCGATGCCACACGCACCAACTGGCCCTGGCGGGACTACGTCGTCGAGTCCTTCAACGCCAACAAACCCTTTGATCAATTCACCCTCGAGCAGTTCGCTGGAGATCTGCTGCCAAATGCCAAGCCAGAGCAAAAGCTGGCCACCTGCTTTCATCGCAATCACATGACCAATGGTGAAGGTGGGCGCGACAAAGAAGAGTCCCGCATCGACTACGTCATCGACCGTGTGAACACCATGGGCAGCGCCTGGCTCGGCCTAACTCTTGGTTGCACACAATGTCACACCCACAAGTTTGATCCCATCACCCACGCCGACTACTACAGCCTCAGCGCCTTCTTCAACAGCATCGACGAAGACGGAGCCGCCGGCACTGGAGCAAAGCCTTATCTTAGCTACCAGTCACCTCATGCCAAGCGTGCGGTGACTGAGGCCCAACAACTTGTCGATCAACGCAAACCCATCGAAGCCAAGGCCCGCTCGGAGGCAGACAAGCCCTTCGCGGCATGGCTTGAAGCGCGCCAGCGCGAAGTGAAGCCCGGCTTCCAGGCCTGGCATGTTTTGCGTGGCTCTCTGGAGTCTCAGGAAGGCACCCAGCTCGTGCAGAACAAAGACGGCAGTGTCACCGCCAGCGGCCCCAATCCCAAGCAGGACGACTACCGCCTCATCACTCCCATCAAGCTTTCGCGCCTCACCGGCTTGAAGCTCGAAGTGCTCCCTCAAAACAACGTGCTCTCACGCGGAAAGTCGGGCGAGTTCATCCTCACGGACATCAAAGTACAGGTGCGCAGACGTGGCAGCTCGCAGATCCGCGACATCGCCGTGAAGAGCGCCGTGGCCGACACGAAGGTCGAAGGCAAGGCGCGTGAGTATGGCGACGTCAAAGGCACGCTCGATGATGATCCGCGCAATGGCTGGACCACGAAAGGCTTCCCGAAAGACCAGCCACACACCGCGCTCTACGGTCTCGCCGAACCACTTGTGCTCGAAAGTGATGAAGAGCTCATCTTCGAGCTGCGCCACCGCTCCACCAATGGTGACGCCAACATCGCCAGCTTCCGCTTATCCGCCACCGATCAGCCCGGGCCTGCTGTCCGTGAGCTTGGTCCGACTCCACTTGAGCAGCTCGCTCAGGGCAAAGTCGAGCGAGAGCGGCTCATGGCACAGTTCCTCGAAGATCACGCGCCTTATCAGCTCGCCAAAGCATCGTTGGATCGGGCCAATGCCCAGCTCAAAGAAATCACCACAGCCGCAGGCAAGCTAAACGTCATGGTGCTCGCCGAGCGCAAAGAGCCGCGAGACACACACATCCTCGTGCGCGGCGTCTGGGATAAAAAGGGAGACAAAGTCACCCAGGGCGTGCCAGCAGCCATCGCACCCTGGCCGGAAGGTCTCGCCAAAGATCGTCTCGGCCTAGCGAAATGGATCACGTCCAAGGACAACCCGCTCACCGCTCGTGTCTTCGTCAATCACCTCTGGCAGATGTTCTTCGGAGCCGGGCTGGTGCGCACGCCGGATGACTTCGGGCTTCAGGGACAGCGCCCCACGCATCCCGAATTGCTCGACTGGCTCGCCGTGGACTTCATGGAGCATGGCTGGGACATCAAACACCTCATCACACGCATCATCACCAGTGAGACCTATCAGCAGGACAGCGCCGCCAGCCCACAGTTGCTCGCCCGCGATCCTCAAAACAAGCTGCTCGCGCGTGGCCCGCGCTTCCGACTGCCCGCCTGGATGCTGCGAGATGCCGCACTCGCCGCCTCAGGCCTTTTGAATCCAGCCCTCGGCGGGCCACCCGTGCGTCCTTATCAGCCAGACGGCGTGTGGGAGGAGATCTTCATGGGCCGCTACACTTATGAGCCGAGCGAAGGAGCCGCCCAGCATCGCCGAACCTTGTATGCTTTCTGGCGACGCAGCATCGCCCCCACCTTCCTTTTCGACAGCGCCCAGCGACGTGTCTGCGAAGTCAGCATGACTCGCACAAACACCCCGCTACAAGCCCTCACCCTGCTCAATGATCGCACTGTCTTCGTGGCAGCGAAGTCACTCTCCCAGCAAATGCTGAAGCTCAAAGACGAGCCTCAGCGTCTCGACTGGCTGTGCGAGCGGGTGCTCTCGCGAAAAGCCTCCGCCCATGAACAAACGGTGCTCACTCGTGAGTGGCAGAGAGCCCGGGCTCATTATCAAAACGCCCCACAGGCAGCCGCGAAGTATCTCGATCAGCCAGTGGGAAAGACAGCCCAGCTAGCCGATCTCGCCGCAGGCACACTCATCGCCACGTTGGTGCTGAATCTCGATGAAGCCATCACTCACGAGTAGGAACTGGGCATTTCATCCCCGGGATTCCTGGCGTAAAGGTGCCTCGTGACCTTCGCCACCCAGATCACCATCTTCCGCATCCTGCTCATCCCGGTCTTCATCGGCCTGGCCGTTTACTACGGGCAGAGCGTCTCGGCAGGCATGGCGAATGAATCGCTACGCTGGTGGACCATCGCCGTCTTCTTCACGGCCGCGATCAGTGATGCCGTGGATGGCTACATCGCCAGGCACTTCAATCAGATGAGCAAGCTCGGCGCCATCCTCGATCCCCTGGCGGACAAGCTCATGCTGCTCTCCGCCATCATCACCCTCAGCTTCACCGGCTGGCGGCAGCACTTCCCCCTCTGGTTCCCCACCCTCGTCATCTTCCGCGACCTCGCCAGCATCGGCGCCGCCTTCTTGATTGATCACTTGGTAGGCAAATGTGAGATCAAACCTCACTGGACCGGCAAAGTGGCCACCTTCGCCCAGTTCGCCGCCATCCTCTGGCTCATGCTCGACTTCCCCCACCTCCTCTGGCCCACCGTGCTGGCCGGAGCCTTCACCATCATCTCCGGCTCGCTCAATCTCGCCGCCGGCGTGCGGCAGGTGAAGGACGCCGGCTGATCAGGAACACCCCCAGTCGGCTTTATCAAAGGTTCAGCAACTCAGGAAAGAGCATAAAAGCTAACGGGTGTTAGCCAAAACTAAAAGGCTCTGCCAAATTGTATTTGCAACTGCTGTTAACAATCGATGCTTGCGCCTTTCTTACGTTGAAGAGATTCCTTGAATCGAACCACAAAATCAGCCTCGATCATTGACTCGGTAACTTTCCAGTATGGAATCTCGAATGAGATACAAAACCAAAACTTAGCCAAGAGAGAGGATCTGAATTCATTGCTTACATAAGGCCGCACATCGTCTGCGGCAGGTAAATATAGCTTACCCGCTTCCTCTGGTACATAAATTCGCATTAGATTTTGAACCGCCAATACCTTTGGAAATTCATTTTGACCAATTGGATGCCATGAACCATCCCACATAAAACACTTGAACTCGGGCGCTTGAAAGTTTGTTTGCCGGTCAAAAGTTGCCAAATAGAAACGCGATGATTCAATTTGGAGAATTATGGGCACGCCAACACCTCTCCATTGAATAGTTTTAGAATCGTGCTCAAAACTGAGTTGGTATGATCGCTTAGTTGAGCCAATGCCGCCAGCATGCCCGAAACTGATGTAAAGCCCCCGTTTGGTTTCACTAATTGACACAAGCAGAGAGTTTCCACTTTGCTGAGAAGCATTAAACTTGAACTCCTTGGTTTCGACAAAAGCGTTTTCTACAATTCCCTTGCCCCCAAAATATACAAGCAATGGCAAGCCGATTGAACTCAGCAGAATAAGTGCGTGCTTTCGATCCATTTAAATATCTAATTGCCGGGAATCACTAATTCGCCTTCTTTTTCTTTTCGTCTGACTCATCCGCCTTTTCAGACTTATTCACTATGCTAGGAACGATTTCAGCATTTGAGGTCGGACTCAGGCTGCAACAAACTGACAAATTCTGCGAAGCCATCGTGTCGAATGATTGCCATCCAGCAATAGCAAACGAAGCCCATTCCCGGAGAGGTGACGCGATAACAGGTCTCCGCGACTCCACTCTCCGGGTCTGGTTTTGTGAGCGATCCAGGCTAGAGGCTCCTGTGGCTCACGGGGTTGCTCCAGTCGCTGTAGCCGGTGCTGCCGCCGACGGCGCGGACTTGGAACTGGTAGTTGCTGCCGGGCGTGAGTCCGCCGATGGGCAGGGCGCGGGAGCTGGTGTGCAGACCGCCTGGCAGCCAGGGGCCTGGAGCGCCGTCAGCGCCGATGAGGGCGTAGCGCACCTCGTAAGCCTTGGCGTTCACCACACGGCTCACACGCAGGATGAGCTGACCGCTCATGCCATTGATAATGTCCTTGATCGTCGGCTGAACCAACGGTGTGGAGGCGTGATTGGTGCTCACGGCTTCAAAGCCACTGGCCAGCAGCTTCGCCAGATCATTGTCATGATTCGCCTGCACATAGCTGGCAAGCTGGCGCAGCAGGGTGACGAGGACATCACGCTTGCCGTTCTTGTCCGCTGTATCAGCCGGGCCACCCAGGTCGGCGGCGGCCATGGCCGTGCTAAAGGCGCTCATGGCCGTGTCCAAAACGACAGCGGTCACAGGAATGACGGGGTTCGGCGGCACCGCCCACAGCGGGCTGGTGTAAAG
>Ga0075152_10000746_pt1 | contig 23681 bp, 35 predicted proteins | sample JI61114C2DNA_FD_70964 | JGI IMG/M metagenome (GOLD analysis project Ga0075152, IMG submission 70964) | Wastewater effluent complex algal communities from Wisconsin, to seasonally profile nutrient transformation and Carbon sequestration -... | ecosystem: Engineered > WWTP > Effluent > Algae...
ACGGTTTGCAGTTGCCCAAAAATTCAATGATGATGCCAACATCAAACTGCTCCTGGTTACCACTATGGTGGGCGGTTATGGGCTCAATCTCACATCCGCCAATGTTGTAGTGATGTTCGATCATGACTACAACCCCACCATCGATATGCAGGCCATCGATAGAGCTCACCGGCTTGGTCAAAAGAACGTGCTCAATGTCTACCGTCTAATCACGAAGAATACCCTCGAGGAGAAGATCATGGGTATCCAACGGTTCAAGACGAACCTTGCAAACGCAATCGTGAATATCGACAATGCCTCCATCAAGAACGTGGAAGAGAGCAGACTGCCAGATCTCTTAGAGAAGGTTGCTAACTTGGAGAAGGTCGAGCCAAAGGTCTCGCAGCGCCTCTCCAAGAGTTTCTATTCAACATTGCTCAAGGAGATGGAAGAGGCCATTCAGTACGAAGACTACTCCAAGCAGTACTGAGTCAGTGACGTGACATATGCTGTTATTGAGTATTGACAGTCAAAGTGTTGCAGGGTTCAGAGTTCGCAGGTAAATTTTGCGATCCTCCATGCACTTGAGAAGATCGCGACGTTCGGTTGAGCAGTCCTAGTTGGTACCCTTGCTTTGGGCACTCAAACAACAGACAAGGCGACAGCCAATTCGCTTGCAGTACTTCTGTGCCATATCTTCAATCTTGACTTCGTAGCTGTCCATAAGTAAATAATAATGTGCGTAGTTAATCAGGCGTGGCTCAGAGTGCAAAGGATCCCAAGCTGGGAACTGTCTCGAATTTGCTGAAGCTGAATTCGCCACGAGTGTCAATTTTAAGAACAGCACCAATCTCACACGATCCTCTTGAGGGAGTGGAGCAAATAGACAACACTTGCCCGTCGTGTTGGTACCTGTGTCCCTCCTTGAGTGAACTAGCACCCTGTATCAAACATTTCAGCATATTCTCACGAAGGTACTATTGGATTTTGATATTTTTAGCGAACTCGTCTCGTTCTTTAGGTTCGTCTTCTACCATCTCCGACTTCACAAGACTTGGGTTAAGCACTGGACAAGACTCTGCCATTGATTGTTATCTTACTCTCATCCTGTTGATCTCGCGAAGGCTGTCGATACTCTTCCTATTCAAATCCAATTCGCTAACCCTCGAAACTGCGAGGTAAGTGTCGTCGACCATCACCGAAAGGGGCATGTATTTGAACACGCTACTGAGCAATCTCCATGGTTCACTGTTGCTGTACTTCTTGAGAATTTCGGATAGAAGTCCAGAAGAGTGAGATCCTTCGATAGTCTCGAATGCTCCTCTCAGGAGTGTTATTCTCCGCGGTTACCGCACCATCATGCAAAGTAACAGTAGAAGCGTCTCCAGGGCCAGCTAACTTCCTCCTGCGTAGTTTCCAAGAAACACCATGCTGGTCGACTCTGCGTGCTATTCCAACAGTTCGAGCAAATCGTAGAAACCTCCTTTCAAGTCGCCAACGACTACAGCCGGTGATGCTATTCTCACAAGGTTGGGTTGCTAACAGAGCACTCTCACGGCTTAATCGCGAAGTTTTCTAACATCTTGAATATTGGGTAGGGCATGCCTTCGAAGTCCTTCAATTATTCGTTCCATAGTTTAATTGCGGTGGAAGTTGGCAGTTGTTTGCATGAGCCAAATAATCAAATGCCTCGCTTCTTCTTCTAAAGGACCATTGGAGGAGTTAGTGTTGGTGTGGAGGTTCAATCACTCGGCGAAGAGATTCGAAACCCTTCACCAAACAGCCTCCAGTCAACCTTCCGAAGTACTAATAGAGCAGTTGATATCCACAAAATCAATGAACTGGGTGAACTACGTAACTGGCCGATCCTTCCGAAGCCGGAGAGCCACTCACACCGAAGAGGAAGAATATGTTGGCAGGTAATTGGTTTTGCGCTGAAAACCCCTGCCACTTTCCTGACTCGTTGCATATGAATATCGGATGGCTCTCCACCATCGATTACCAATTATCAGTCCCGCAAATAAATAAAGAGTGTACGGCTGGCACCTACGCCCACCTTGGAGATAATTAGCGGGGAACTCTACTGAGGATTTAAGCCGAGAGCGGCTAGCGTTTATAATTTATTAAAGGGCATGGATCAGCTGGAGCCGCGCGTCAAGTTGTAGTTCAACCGGGCAGAGGAGAACAAGTTTGAGGGTGAGCTCGGCGAGGAGAACAAGTTCGATATGGACGCGCTCCCAATGTCCAAGAAACTCAAGAAGCTTGCGAGGTCAGGGGAGGACAGGAAGCAGAAGAAGCAGGTGGAGCCAGGTATCCGTATTGGTCACTGGACTCTAGAGGAAAAGAAGAAGTATCACTGGTTCCTGGAGATCTATCACGTTCACTTTGAAAACAAGCAGATGAGACGCATGGATAAGATCTTCAAAACTATGGCTGATTTCCTTGGAAGTCGGGCAGCTGACCAGTGCCGTTCGCATCATCAGAAGATGGAGAAGAAGTACAAGACCTTCTACAACATTATATTCAATCTGAGGATGGCGCACTACTCTACCATCGATACTAGTGAACTCGCTCTCTAGGTCGATTCTACGGGTACTCCTCTACCTGATTCGCTCATTTCGGAGGCTGAACTTTTGATAAAGCTCGAACAGCAGGAGGATGGACGTGCAGATATCCAGTCTATGCCAAGCCCGAAACTCTTCGATTTAGAAATGAGGAGTCCCAAGTTCGCTCATCAAGCCTTCAGTATGCCTAACCGCAACCCCATGGAGTAGCCATTAGAGTTCTTCGACGCTGATCTGTCCAATGAGCACCTTATATGAATTACTCAGGTGGTCGGCGCCGATCGATCTAGCCAGTCAGTACAGTGACGCACTTTCAGTTGTTTTGCCACTTTCGATTATAATTCTTATCAATGAAGATAGCTATCGCTCTCGCAGCAGCCCTTGCCATCATCGGCTTGATCTACACCACATCCATTCCTCAACAGGATCAGTTTGAGGCTTACAAGCTGCAATTCAACAAGCATTACTCTAAGAGCGAAAACACCTATCGCAAGAGTATTTTCCTCAAGAATGTGGAAGAGATCGAGAGGCACAATGCTCTGTCTGATAAGCTTTACAAGAAAGGTATCAACCAGTTTACTGACATCACTGATGAGGAATTCAAGAGCACATACATGGGGGAGCTTACCAGGGCGAGCAACCGACTGATTGCCAATGAGATTACCGTCGGTGATGTTGACTGGCGTACTAAAGGAGGTGTCACATCAATTAAGAATCAGGGCAGCTGTGGTTCATGCTGGGCTTTTGCTGCTACTGCCGCTCACGAATCATACCAAATTCTCACGAGGGGGGAGCCAATTACTATTGCCTTGTCAGCTCAGCAACTTGTCGACTGCTCCTATGTCTCCCCTTACGAGAATCAAGGTTGCAACGGTGGCTATGGAATGCATGCACTCGAATACATCAAAGATTGGGGACAGACCACTGAGGCTAACTATCCATACAAGGCTGTCACAATGAACTGCACTAGGCCTCGAGGTGAATACACCATGACCGGTGTTGTCGAAGTCACGGGATGTGCAAACATGGAAAATTCTCTGACCACCAGGCCACTTGCTGTCAGAGTCGATGCCAGCAACTGGAAGAGCTATTCATCGGGAGTGTTGACTGACTGCCAACAGAACCTTAACCACGCTGTGCTGCTGGTTGCCTCGACTTCAACTTATTGGGTCATCAAGAATTCATGGGGTCCAAGTTGGGGAGAGCAGGGATTCATTCGCCTACTCAAGGGTAACACCTGTGGTGTTTGTACCGGACCCTCCTTCCCCTTCTGATAACGATACAGAGAGAATAGAGGATAGAAACCGTAGTGAGATTGAGACGAGAGGGAGATTGTTATCATTCATTGTTAAGAGTTTACGTATCCGGCGAGAATTGGTCGCATGCTCTTTGACCTGAAAGAAGCTTTCCGAAGAGATCGTGGTGGGGTATAGATGCATTTAGGTTCGGTTTCTTTTATCTGCCGCTGTTCGAATAGCTTCCTTGTAATAACCTTAATGTCGATCGTTTGAAGGTATATGTTACGATTGGGGGAGGTTTGGTGCGAGGCTCTATCAGCTTTGTTTGATGTACTTAGTCTCCTGATCGGGGTCATTCTCACTGATCCGTAGAAATAGTTGTTGCAGAGTCTATCACCATCTGCTAAGCCTGCGTCAATTACAAACTGCTCGGCAGAGGGACAGCCTTCTGGGTGGAACTCCACATCAATTGTACTGTGTTCCAGCAGTCGAGTTACTTCAGTTTTTCTCACTCTAAACGACTTGAGGGCTTTTGAACCTGATTCCTTACGGTTGGGTGTGCTCTGACCCTTCTGAACCTTAACCTAAACCTTTTCTGGGTCCTCCTCTGTTTCCCAGGGACCTATGGTGCTGCTTGTCCGAAGGGAGTCCTTGAGACGCTATTAATGGTAGTTTTTATCTCCCATTTAGCTCAATGGTATTAATTGATTATGATATAGTTTGTTAAGATAGAAGGTGAGATCACAGCTGGTTACGTGGCAAAGAATTTCTTCGAGAAGTGTTAGACTTTTCTCGGATCTTAAATTTGGTGGTGTTAAATGACGGCATATATGAGCCCTGAGAGTCACCGGCCAGTGTGTTATAGCATAAGGCTGACTCCAAGAGCATCTTCATGTTGTAGTGGTACGCAAACTCATCGAACCTGCAGTACTCTGGGGGAGTTTGATGATGACCCTTAAATTTTCGCTTAGTTGACTAGCGATAACTTTCGATGGTTGAATAGTTAGTTTGGGTGTTTTTTTTGTTACTGCGAGCTTTCTGCAACGAGCCAAGTGCGAATGGGAAAAGCCGAGATGAAGTCTTGGACTCACGACTAAAACTCATTCTTATCGGTTCCAAACTTAGCTTTTTCTAGCTCCTGAGAGGAGACTTTCTGCGACTAGTTAGACGAGCAAAGACGCTGCTCCGTTATGCATTGAATGCTTCCTATGCCTTTTCTGTTTTCTCTGGTTCTGGCCTTTTACTGAATTGCGAGTGATACTGCCGAATTTTTCCCAATGCGTCACCGAAAGGCAGCTCATCCACGTCCCATCCGCTCATAGAGGCTTTCCGGTTTCTCGGCTGGTTTGCATGGATGGGACTCAACGCACGGAGTTAGGTCGTTGGATCTCTGGGGCCGCCTTTGTTGTTCATCGGAGACTCTTAAACTTATTAATCAAAGCAAAGTCAGTCTGCAATTTCAATTACTTCAGGCTCTTTCGACTTAGCCTTGTTCTTCCTCAACTCGATTTTTTCAAGTTCGGCATAAATCTAGTTCCGCCCGAACTCTTTAATTCGGTACTTATAGTGGATGTTAGAGTCATCCAGCTGGTTATCGATGCAGTAAAGTCTAATGCGAGCCTCAGAGTAACCCTGCTCGTAAAAGGCAATTACATCGTTGGCTTCGTGAATGTATTCAGTCGTAAGGTACTTATCGAACTGTTGCAGAAATAGCCAGTCAATAACTAGCAGCTGACCTCCATTCTTGATAAGTGTGTCCCTTCGCTGCCCCTTCCACTCCCTTTCGTAAGGGTTGAACACACTCCACTCTTGAGACTCAATTTGCGTACATTGGTTGGCGAGGCATTCTTATGCAAGAATCTTATTGACCGTCTGGATGACTAACCGCAGATCAAAGCTCAGCAAAAACTTCTTGGCGTTGAGGGTCTCCTGCACGAGCGACTCCTTGAACTCTCCGACTCGATCAATGTAGTCGTTGATGATTTTCTTCAGTGCATTAAATTCGGCGGTCGATTACATGCTGAAATCTCTTTCGATGGAAGCCGTTGGTCGGTAGGTTTCGACCAGTACCTCCTCCAGATCGTTGGAGGTGAAGGTGGAGGTGGAGAAACTGCTCAGATGAACAAACAGCAAGCTGATACTGTTGGGTTTATCTGGACTGAATTTTCTGATGATTTCCAAGCACTATTTGCAACACGCGCCTTTATCCAGTCTCGTACCAGGCACTTCGACCATCGTGAAGAGATAGTTGGTGACATTATTGATCCTCCTGTACAGTACGATGGTGCCCTATAGCTTACTAATTGTGCGGTAGTTCTGAACGAACAGCTTACCGAGCACAACGTGCATGAGCGTGAGGCTGGGTCTGATCAACTGCTCTTCCTCAAGCAGCAGCTGCTTGATGGGGTTGCGTAGTTTCATCATGAGCAGTTCGCCGACTACCTCCATTATAGTCTCGCTAATTTAAATATGGGAAACACCCAGAGTAGCCCTGCTGAACTCAAGCTCCATCAATTGGTGGATAAGATGCAGGTGATAAGTGACGAACCCACCCATCATCTGATGTACTTAGAGGATCCCATGACAAAAAAGGAGTACCTGCTGAGGGACATCGTAGTTCCCAATAAAGAAGATTTCTTGGCAACCATCAACCGCATCGAACAGAAGAAGTTACTGTTGGAGAACGCGCAGCATCTACTACCTGTAGTCGAGCATTCCAGTAGTTCGAGCAACCACTTCTGCTCATCTGTTAGCAAAATATCCGTGCTGTGTGAGTATCCTCAGAGAACGTTGGATGATGAGACCTGCGAGCGGCATTTGCAGAAGAGAAGATACAACGAGAAGGAGTTGTGGACTATCCTAGCTTCCTGCATACTCGGGATGGCGCATCTCCAACGAAATCGAATTAGCCACGAGGCAGTTAGATCGAGTCAGATCTTTGTGGAAAACACCGGACTGATAAAGATTGCAGACCCGTACATCAGTGGAACTGTGAGCAACTGGGAAGTAATGGCCAATAGAGGCAAAATCGGGCATATTTACTTATCGCCTGAACTGTGCGCACAGCTCAACAACGGCTCAACAGATATGAATCGCCTTCTCAGCAATATAGATATCTTCAAGAGCGATGTCTTTTCACTTGGTATGGTCATGCTTGAAACGGGTTTGCTCGAGTATCAGGATGACTGTTATGCCTCCAACGGAAACTGGCTTGAATGGGAGAAACTCACACGCAACTTCCAAAGATTTACCTGTTTGTATTCTGAAGAACTTTGTAAGGTTATTGGCATCATGCTTGACCGAGATCCTTCGACAAGGGAGTCCTGGATGCAGCTTGAAGGGTATGTAAGAGTTATGGAGCCGGAAGAAAAAAACCAAAGTCAGAAACTGAAAACAGCTCCAGCTGAGAATCCTACCCCACATGTAACACCTAACCTTGTCGGGAATTCAAGTATGCTCCAGTACACCTTCGGCTCTCAGGAATTTCCTCGCCCACAGAGATAAACTCTGGTGGCAACTCGAGCGCTTCCGCAAGGACCCCAACAACCAATTACACAATATACCTATGTTACCCAACAAAAACAACAGAGACGAAATGTTAGTCTGTCCCCATCAAAGAACTATTTTAAACAACCCCAACAGCCTCCTGCACAGGCAAATGCGAATTCAAATTTTACAATTAGTTCACAGGGAGTTATCCGACCTCCAACTTACTGCCATTCGCAGTCGCCAAGTAAAGGAATCTTCATATCAAAACCAAGGCAACAGGAGGCTGTTAACTATGCGAGCAACCTAAGGGTTTAACAACCTTTGCAAAGAACGCCTCCTGTGAGTATCCAAACTCCCAATAGCAGTCCAACCAAGAACGTCTCTTGCTACTTAGAGAATAGGTTTGCTCAACCATAATAGAGGATCTAACCGAAGTATGAAAAGGCCCCCTCGGATAGACAGAGACCCTCAGTTGAGGATCGGAGTAAACCTCTTAGTGGAAGAAGAGATTTGAGTCCCACAGCCGAAGTTCCCCAGTATGTTGTTGAGTTGTTCAAGCAGGGTTCTCGATATGAAGGCTACAAATGCAACAATATGCGTCATGGCAAGGGAAAATTTTTCTATCAAGATGGTGGGTTGTATGACGGAGACTGGGTCTGCAATAAAATGACAGGCTTCGGAAGGCTCTATTATCAATCAGGAAAGCTTGCGTATGAAGGCAACTGGCTTTAAGACACCTTCAATGGGTCAGGAGTGCTCCACAACGAAAACGCAGCTGTGCTTGACCATTCGTTCGACTACACAAACTTCGAACTCATTGATGACTGCTGGACAGTATACGAAGGCTACTTCAAGGAGGACCTGAAACACGGGAGAGGCAAGCTGTATCTCTCCAACGATGAATACTACGACGGTAATTTCTGCGATGATGCTGTCCATGGATATGGCACCTTCTACAGGAGCAACGGTAGCACTGTCGTTGGAACCTGGGAATACAACCGCCTCGTCGACTTCTGACTACTTTTATTGTATCTATTTCTTGGCATGCTTGGGAGGTGCATTCGTAGGTTCCTGTCGACAAAGGCCAGTAATAGATTCGGCTAGGATAGGTGCACCTATCGTTAACGAAGCAGCACTGACAGCACTCGGCCCACTCGATGGTCGCTACGAGAAGACTGTATCGGAGCTCAGGGACTACTTCAGTGAATACGCGCTCATCAAGTATCGCGTGAAGGTGGAACTGGAATGGCTGAAGTTCCTGATGAAGCGGCAGATGGTTCGTCAGTAGAATAACCAGGTCTTTGAAGCACATGCCAGTGACATCGGTATGAATGAGTCATTAATAGCAGAACACCTCGACCAGATCTTTTCGAAGTTTACAGTACAAGAGAGCAAGCGAGTCAAGTAGATCGAATCTGTCACGAATCATGATGTGAAGGCTGTGGAGTACTACATCAAGGGAAAGCTTGAGCTTCATGAACGACTCAGAACCACGAAGGAATACGTGCATTTTTGCTGCACCAGCGAGGATATCAACAATATCGCTTACTCGGTGATACTCAGCGAAGCAAAGGACAAGCAGCTGCTCGCTTGCTACGACCAACTATTGAACAAGATGGCTGGGATGGCAGAAAACTGGGCAGAAATTGCAATGCTCAGCAGAACCCATGGTCAAACAGCGAGCCCAACTACCGTTGGAAAGGAAATCGCCAACTTTACCTACAGGTTTGGGCAGCAGGTCAAGATTGTGAGGTAGCATAAATTCGCAGCGAAGCTCAACGGTGCAGTAGGTAACTTTAACGCACATACCTACGCATATCCTGAGTATAATTGGCCGCAGCTCAGCCAGACCTTCCTCGAGCAGCTTAAGCTGAAATTCAACCCCTACACCACACAAATTGAACCTCACGACACCATCTGCTCATTCTACAACACTGTGGGACTCGCCAACAATATCCTGGTGGGCATGAGCAGGGACATCTGGCACTATACCTCACTGGGCTACTTCAAACAGAAAACCAAGAAAGGTGAGATCGGCTCGAGCACAATGCCTCACAAAGTCAACCCTATCGATTTCGAGAACTGTGAAGGTAACCTTGGCTTTGCTAACGGCATCATGACCCAGTTTGTCGGCAAGCTGCCAATAAGTAGAATGCAGAGAGATCTGTCTGATTCAACAGTACTCCGAAATCAAGGATTAGCGTTCGGCTATTCGCTGATGGGGTACCGAAGTCTACTCAAGGGCTTCGATAAGCTTGAGGTCAATTAGAGTATGCTCAAAGGAGATCTCGATTCTCACTATGAAGTAATCACCGAAGCCGTACAGACTATGCTCAGAAAATACGCGTGGGAGAACCCGTATGAACTGCTGAAGGAAATGAGTCGAGGAAGACAGTTTAATAAGGATAGCCTGAACAGTCTGATTGAAAAGCTGAAGAAGGAGGGTCTGAATGATCAAGAAATTCAAAAGCTCCGGGAACTAACCCCTCACAACTACCTAGGAAATGCCAGCCAGATGGCTAAGACCATTCGTCAATACTTATGATTTGTATGGTTGTTTAATCGTATGGGAAAACAGACAAAACAATCGAAGGCGAAGCTATCCAAAAAACCAACCAAAGCCGCTAAAGGCAAGACCAAACAAACTAAGAACGTAGATCCGAAGAAAGATAACCCCAAGAGCAACGGTGAGGATGTATCCCATGTTGCGAAGAGCACCAAAGCAATAACAAAGAAGTCTCCGCAGGCCAGTCCCAGTAAGGGCAAGCGTAGAGGACTGAAGTCTTGTCAAGGGTGTGAGGAGAAGATACCCATCCACCTGCGAGTTTGCACCTACTGCGGAACTGTGAACAGTATGAAGAAGACAGTGCATACCCTGGCCAATATCATTAACAGTGCAACACCAAAGGGTCTTCAGGCTCTGTTGGAATCTAACCAAACGAACTCTCTTCTGCCTCCAACACTGGTTGATCCCTCTGTCGATCTGCAATCTGAAGGCAGCTACGAAGTAGTGAGCCAAGACTCCAAGAAGCCTCACTAATTCAAGATCTTCACTGAAGACCAGGAGATAGTGGCAAGTGGTTACCAAATCATCGAGGTCACTGACTCTCTCTCTGTATTTTCAGCAGGGAGCCAACTACGTTGTGTACGAATCAGGTAAACTTCTGGATTGATGGCGTTCGTCGAGCAAGCTGTGATGGAGGCTGAGGGGATGCGTGAGGCTGACATGCTGACACTCAAGGCACATAATCTTGAGAATCTCCTGCAGGTCAATCAACGGTACAACGGTACAGCATATATCTATGTCATGCGAGAACCCTTCGCTAACTGTCAAGTTCGATTGTTGATACCGCACTTTATCGTTCAGATCGAATGGGTGAGTGACTCCCATCTGGCGGTGCTTACTGGACAGGGATACGTTGAAATCTACAAAATTCCATCAAACCTTTCTGTTATTGGCAACCGGATGGCAACCTGCAGTCAAAAGGTTAGCGTCAACAAAGAAGAATCTTTCACTGGTCCAGTCCAGTAGAATATTTGCATCATGGAAGTGTTGACTTCCTGTCCGCAACCAACTCTAGTATGTGGAGATTGGCGTGGTAACATCTGTATGTACGAGATCAATTTGAACACTCATCGGCAGACTCTAAAACGGTGCTTTATGGGAGCCCATTATGGTTATATCACCGCTATTAGAAACTGCCCAATCAACTCTGCAGAAGAAGTGCTATTTGTTAGCGGGGGCTACGACGGGTATGTCAAAATATGGAGTACCAAGTAACTGAATGCAGTCTATTTGGAGGAAGTCTCCAATCGGAAGATTATGGACCTCCAGTGGGATTCGGGTGCTAAGTTCATTATCGTGCTTGTTGATGACCAAAATGAAGGGTGCATACTCGTTAGCCTGTACTCCTCCGTGAAGGTCGATGGGCATCTTCGACTGATGCAATGCAGTTAGCTTCGATACATAAAAGAGCTGACTCATTACAATGTACCAACCACCACTACATAGATTTTGACAACAAACCCATATCTACAGCAAGCAGCCTTCGCCAGCGGATCTGGCACTATTACGTTCTGCCCGTTGGAAGAACTTCGCAAGCTCTCAGTAAAGAGAAAGAAATGTAAAGCAAGTGAGGCTATTGGCGGAACGATTGCAGTGAAGTTTGATGAGCGAGGAGTTCATATCCAACGAGATTCAGTACCGCAGTTGCTCAATGAGTCCCTCGATTTGAGCGCGCCTATCATTACTGGCCTGGACTTCCTCAGACGTCCTCAGTAGACATTGTTAGCAGCCACGACAAGCAGGGGATTACTGCTGATATATCGACCTACTCTTTGAATGCGACACAGCAGTTTGCTTATTTGAATTTCTTAAGAGTTGCCGTTGGATGAGCAGGCGTCAGCTCGAACAAGCATCACTTGTGGGCAAAAATCGTCAAGATCATGACATCGTCTACAATCCGTACTTTGCAGCACGATCGCCCCTCAAGAATCAACGTGGTCGGTATGGTGAAGGGTGCAGTCCGTTGGGCCTGAGCCCCAGTCGCTCTCAAGGCTTCAACCAACAGCAACAAGCTAAAAGGAAGCAAAGCCTCAAAAAGGGCCTGTTTCAGATTGAAATAGAAAAGCAGAACAAGGAGAACCAGCATTCAAACATCCTCACCTCCCATGCTCGAACCAAGCCCGAAACCAACATGTTCGCCAAGGTTATTCAGGGATTGAGTCCGCGTTCCAGTACTCCAACAAGGACCCAGTTGATCGTGGGAGGCACTACTCCTTCTATGAGCAGCTTTATTGAGGGGGAGAAGCTAAGCTTCAAACGAATCAGTTCACAGAGTCGTCAGAGTGATGGACACCGAAGGCAAAGCAGCGATAGGGTCGAAAAGCAGATGCTATCCCAACCTCTGCCTCCTCAACCTCAAGCCATCGAGTACCAAATTTCAACGGCGATACCCCCGCTGCTCGAGACTTCGAAGCATATTCACTCAACCTTACAAATATCCTTCGCAAAGCAGTTTTCCGTGGAAGAGCCCAAACTGCACAACAAGTAAAGCCTGAAGACAACAACTTCAACGATTGAGTAGCCCAAAACATCGAGCATTACCCCCGAGTTAGCACGTATTGTTCGGGGTTCACACAACGACAGCCTATGGAGCTCGAGCGACCGCGTAAATATCTCTCAGTCGGACAGCATAACTGAGCTGAATATGTCGCCATACTTCAACTGATGTGCCGCAAAGTGTGTGATATTATCAAGGCTTTTTCTTCTATAGTAGCATTTGTCGTACCGATGTAAACGATCCGTTCACCTCGCGCTGACGAAGTTTGGCGTTAACCAACCGCTCTCCCTGACCGATGTCTCCATTGAGCTTGACGTTCTTTTCGTTGTCCTCCATTTTCACATCTTTCTCCTTTACGCTGATCTTCTGAATGAAGACTGGAGTACCTTTAGCTGGTTGTTGATGTCCGTCTCATCGAACTTCATGCTTACTTCCTTCCAAATCGGTGAGTTTTTGCCCTTCTCCTTGAGAGCCTTCTCATTCTCTATCAAAAAGTGTTGCTGGGGTCCCAAGATAGAACCTGGTCTACATATCCGAATCCAGCCGATGAAATCAGCAGCGTTGAACTGGAAATTTTTAATGCAGTAACAGGCTATGAGAGAACCTGTCCTACCCAATCCGGCCTTACAGTGTACTGCTATCACGCCCTTTTGTGTTTCTGCCAACGAGATGAATTTATTAACGATTTCCATGCTGGGGCAGGTTCCATCCACGAAGTACAGGTCGATATGATTGATGCCCTGCGTGGTGAAACCGGAGGCCTAGTAGGTTTTAGTGTTGAGCCTAACCACATCGGTGACTCCAAACTTCTTGAAGATGGGTACGTAGTCGGCAGGAGTAAAAGTACGGTTCTGAATAAAGGAATTTGATTACGCCTTCGTTGTCCTGTGCATTTTGCGAGGGAGAGCTAAAGGCAATAAACTTCTTGGGTACGATCCAGTTTAGATCGCCGTTCTCGACCTTCTCGTAGTGTTCGTATTCGTTTATGTTAAACGTCCGGTAGTCAAACCAGCCAAGTTTAATGGCATATTCCAGTCCACGCAAACAGTCGAGGATCTACATAGACTGATGTCGATACCGTGCACTTATAGCTGCACTCCCCATAACTGGCATCTCGAAAATCTGTAAACTTCAAGTGTTTAAAGGGCTTGAAGGCATCCTCAGCGGATCGCTTGAGCACCACGACCTACGTGACTCTGAATGTACCTGAAAGGCGCCCATGAGGTAAGCAGCGTTGGCGCACTTGGCTGAATCGGTGCTGGTGTAGTGATAGAGATGGGTTTTCTTTAGATTTTCCTGAGCGAGTAGCTTCTCGAGCTCAGTGATATACTTCCAGGTCTTGCCGAGGCTGAGGGGTCCAAAGTCGGCGTAGAACGGCTGGTAGACGAGATCCTGCATAGCCGTGAAGCATACCTCATCGATGCAGAAGTACATGGAGTTCTTGAGGTTCTTGGGGTGGTGAGTATCCGAGATCCAGTAGAGGTGGTCTGCGTAAGGTGGCAGTTACTTTCGATGATCTACACAGCCTTATTGGCCTTATCTTTCTCCATTGGTAAATAAATATTACGAATAAGAAGCACCATTCTTTATGCGGAGCAGCATGCACTCGCCCAATATCGCTCACCGACGGTAAATATTAACGCTCGTGTTGTCCACCTGAAATTATTTTCTTCGTGCCAACCTGTTACTTCCAGTAAGATGCATCTTACTCACCTCGCAGGCTCTCCAAATAGGAACCTTCTTACTCGTGGGATTCTTACTTCGTTCAAATGTGAATCAAGATTATAATGCGCCGAAGAGGAACCATAATTAATGTTGTGACTCATCAAAGGGTTGGTGCCGAAGGAGGGGCGAAATACTCCTTATAGCCCTTCATGTACAGCTCTTTGTCCTGAACGATCTCCGCCACTGATTTCCTCGAACCAACCTATTTGATCCAGTTGTGAAGCTTTGTGTACTTCCCATCGATGCGAAAATCAATGTATGCTTCCAACACACACCATCTCTCGAACCACGGGTACACCAAGATGTCAGCAAGGGTAAACTACTCTCCCAGGACGAAGGGGCCAACAATCCTGTCATTCAAAATCTGCAATGCATCATTGCACTTCTCGATCGCTGTCTGTTGTGCTTCTTTAGGTTTCGAGTGGTAGCCCATAAATCCATAGAAGCCTCCAATGACTTTACTAGGATACTCAGCAATGAAGTGTCTCATTTTTGCCCTTTGAAAGATGTCCTTTGGGATGAGCTCGGTGCCGGTTGAGAAGGTCTCGGATATGTACCAACTGACAAGGTCACTCTCTGCCAGAATGTTGTTGCCATGAATAAGGATTGGAACCTTTCCGTCAGAGGACGGATCATGTGCATATGCCTTGTGATAGATCTCAGTGAAGTAGGGTTCCTTGTTTTTCAGACTGACCTCTCTCAACTCAATATCAAGACCCTTCTCCCTCGCAGTAATCCAGGCCCTATGAGCAAACGGGCAGATCTTGTTGGTGACGAGCGTAATGCTGCTGGCCATTGGTTCTTGGATATTTGGTGGGAAATTATAGCAGTGAGACTCAGTAAAGATATAACTGCTGGTTTCCCGATCGGTATTAGTAAATCTTACGAGGCTAACGAATGTTCTATTCTTGGTGAATCAGCAATCTTCGATGGGGCACTCTCTTCGATTGTGGAATTCTCCTTCCTTAGAACGATTGATCAATGAATGAGACTGTTCGAAATGGAAGTGATAAGGACATCCTTGAGCTTCCCGACGAAGTTGTCCAAGCCAAACCGTTCCTCAATGACTTCAGTAGGTTTCTTGATGCTAAGTTGCATTCTGGTGTGAATGCTCATGCAGAATCTTCCGGTAGTGCAACCAACCCATCGGAAGTAGTCAGCAGTCTGATGGCGATGCGTCTTCGTCGGAATAAGATGGTTGAGAACAACTCCGAGAGCAGGTTCAATCGCTTGTTGAAGGACTTCAAGCAGCTGGATACGTATGTGGACATCCGCAGCTTCATCAAGGAAATGAATGCGGTTAATCAGGGACTACAGCAACCATAGCCGCAGAAAAGCTCCACAGACCAAAAAGATACGGCCGCAGAACCTTACAACCTCACCTCCTATTAGTCGCTTGGCATGAACACCAGCGAATCGAATTTTAAGGGGTTGTTAGAAAAAGTTAACAGTCATTTCAGTGCGGAGGTGCGAAAACGATTGGAGAGGTCCACTGACAGCCTTGGACTGCTCATCAACGATATCAACCAGAAATCTCGAAGAGTGATGCGAAATCTCGACGAACCGCAATTCTTCATTGACTACGAAGAAATCCTCAAGAAACCCATTCCTGACCCTCCGGTTAATGATGGGGAAGAAAGGTAGGAAGGAACTTATGGAAAGGAAAAGTTCACGAGGAAGTATTTCCAGAGTATGGATCAACTGATATCATGCCACCGTGACAGTCCCCTCCGATCGGATCAAATCGATGAGAAGTACGAGAAAGACTATAACAACAAGATCAACAGCATTCAGAGCAAGCTCTACCGAACCCTCGCAAGCATGCACCACAGAAAGTGGGAGAAACCCAAGAAACACAAGACGTAAGCAAACGAAGGTGAATCCGTAGCAAGAAAGAAGCCCTTGCTGAGTGAGAAGTACAGGATGCACGCACCCAAGAATAAATTCGAGTTTCGTGAATCTCGTTCCTTGAAAAAGGAAAACATCACTAAAAGCCGAGTTTACGAACATTGTCTGCACACATAGCCTTGTGAAAAAGCTTCTCCCGAAAAGACCTTTATAAACTCTTCGATTGTCTCCACAACAGTGAGGAAGAGGCACCTTAAGAATAGCATCAAAACTCATCGCAGATAGCTGACGTTGGAACCAACTAGATCTCACCAGCAGTTTCTGAAGGAGATCAACACCGTCAAATAAAACTACAACTTCAAGAAGCCCTTGATCAAGCAGACCATTCTACGCAAGTTGGTCGACTTTATCCAGAAGGTTGAGACTCGGCAGTTCGACTTCCGCAAAGAGAACGTTGAGTTGATGGCCAGCATGAACCGCTACGAACAGTCCAAGCGAGTGGAGTTTGACAAGTTCCTAGACGAGAAGTTGGAGATTGATGCAGTCGAGGTCAAGTGCATCGCTGAGAGGTTCAGGTCTCGAGCTTGATGCATTCATCAGATGTTGTGGCTGCGGTAAGCCTCCGCAACAATGCTTTCCATCTGCGCTCTGCTGATTTGTTGCCCTTGCACCTTCAGCTCTTCTTCGTAGAAACGTCTCTTCATGAATTTGTTTAGCAGGAACTCTCGCTTGATGCGTTTGAGCTTGGGAATTAGGAATGGCAGCCCAAATATGAGCGGTAATGTCATCTAGGTATCGTATGCCAATTACTATGATCGCGGCTGAGTATATTTACAGCTTGTGCAGGGCTGCGGTACGCCTGAGCTCATTGTACTTCTTCAGTGAGTACGTGTCCGGGTTGAACACAGTCTACAAACGGGAGAAGAGCCTTTTTATTGAGACTGACCAGACTGTGTCACCAGGCCTAAATAAGTTGAGTGATACTGCCAATCAGGTGCTAACCGAGCTCCGTGCATATCCCTAGGATCGAAGCCTATCTTATGCGCCTCCTTCTCCTCCTTGATGTGAGCTCTGAGGAACTCTGAGTCATCGACCAGAATGTTTTGGCTGGCTAGATAACTTTCTGCTTGCTTAATCGTCTGAGCCATTATTATTTGATGCTTCAAAGTCGGTTGACAGGAAGTGAATAACTCTGTTTGCGGTTTCCAGAATATGAGGGATTGCTATCGACTCCTTTTCGAAATAATTTAATTGGAATGAACGAAGTGGTGATCAAGCTGATTGGCAATTACAGCTACCAGACCACTCACTGCCTTGGTGAGGGAGTCTACGGCAAGGTCTACGAAGGCATGGAACGAGACACCAAAGAGAAAGTAGCAATCAAGAAAGTCGATCTGAACACCTTCAATAACGACAAGTACCTCGAAAATGCCATCTTCTCAGAGATCTACCTGCTCAAGCGATTCAACCATCCCAACATCGTTAAGTTCAAAGACGTTTTGAGCTCGAAGAACAGCTTGTACATAGTAACGGAGTACTGCCGACACGGCGACCTCAAGGAACTCATCAAGAAGAAGCGTTTTCGAGAGGATGAAGCCTTTGAGGTGATCCGGCAGATTGTCTGCGGCTTCAGCCAGCTTGTGCAGGAAAAGATCATCCATCGAGACCTAAAACCAGCCAACATACTCATCCACGAGGGTGTTTATAAGATTGGCGACTTCGGGTTCGCAAAGTACGTGGATAACTTCGGCTCGCAAATGCTGAAATCGTGCGTGGGGAGTCCCATTTACATGGCTCCGCAATTGTTGGAAAGGACACCCTACACAACGAAGTGCGATATATGGGCCATTGGCATCATCTTCTACGAAATGCTGTTTGGTTCGCCGCCTTGGAAGGCTCGCGACTAGAACTAGCTGATAAGAAACGTCAAAAACAACTCCATCTCGAGTATCATTCGAAAAGAGTTCATGAGTACCCGAGCCTCCGAGTTTCTCAAGAAAACACTCGCCTACGAAGAGCAAGACCGTATTTGTTGGTCAGAACTCTTTTAAATGTTTTGCAAAAGCGACAAGGTCCAGGATGACAGTGCATTGAACCAGCCAACAATCGAGCCAGTCGGCAGGAACCGCTATCTAACCACTGTAGGCACCAGCCAGCGCAACCCAGCAATCACAATCAAGAAGGATATATCACGCTACTTCCCAGCAGCTACCAACGACCAAAATAGCAATACTAACACATCGACTATCACCAGTAACAATAATGGCAATTCACCACTTACACCTTTGGTATCTCTCAATCCAATGAATACTGTCAGCGCTCCATCACTAAGTCTCTAGAAGAAAGTGTTTTCCAATCCTCCATCGCTTCAAAATGGAGGTCACCAAGGCCAGCATATAACAATACTCGATCAGACAAAACGCACTCGAGAAGACTGTGCCTTCAAGCATTTTGTCTGTACCGATATGTTTGCCAACCACTGGAACATCCGTGATTACAACATCGACGGTTATCGGCTCATGAGACTGCTGTACCTTTTAGCATACAGCCTCAAGACTCGAAGTTCCTACACTATTGGACTGTTAGCTCTCAACACCAAGCAGAGTAAACAGTTCGAAGAGATCCACTCGAAGATGACGAAGGAGCAAGAAAGTTACGAGGAGCTCGAAAGGGATATCCAAGACTATCTTGACTCCTAGCATCAGATGAAACGCATCAAAGAGGAGCTCATGGCACTCCTCGGTTCTCGGCTGGACATCATCAACGAGGATCGAATCAGCAAGGTCGAGCGTACTGTGTTGATTTATACAGAGCTTCTTCAAGAGTCTGTTTACGAGTTCGTAGGATCACTTACGAACGAACTGCGACGACGTGGAAGGTCAGTGAGGGACGGTTCTATTATTCAACTGCTGGATTGGATGGCCGATATCCTGACCATCAGTTCCCAACCCGCTATGAACTACAATGAAATTAGCCTAATGGTCCGTAGTGATGACTCGGATACGCTCGACTACCTAGACAAAGTGCTGAACAGAGTAGATAAGCTGCTATCAGTACAGTGATTTTATGAAGGTGCATATAGTGTCAAAGTTTGGGGGTTATTGGTCTGTGCCTTTTGGATGATTGGCTGGACAGTTCCATAAGGTTCACATAAACGACCTTGCAAGAATCGCTTTTTGCATCATCGGCAGAGATATCTTCAGCACCGAGGCTCAGCAGGGCCTCATAGGATTACTTGCTATCCACTCTTGCATAGTATGTCTTCAGGCCTGTGAGCTTGCTTATGGCAAGAATACTGCTCCAAAGCTTTCGGTAGGTCACGGAGTTGCTGTGAGCAGATTCTACAGAACTCAACGAGCTGTAAATGGAGTCTCCCTTGAGTTAATCTGTGTTCTCAGTGGTTGCTTGTTGTTTTGTTTGAGTTTCTTCAACCTCATCGATCAGAATGGGCAAGTCCCTGTACTGTTTTATTTCTTCCTGGACTACAACTCCGACGACTCGCCTGTTGTCAAGCAAGACGAAAGAACCTTGATGTCTCGCAGACAAAAGCACGCACTTTCGAACTTCTTCGTGAATGTTATCAGCACACTCCGCAACGTTGCTGGCTGTTAGACTCCTCACAAGCAGGTCAACTGCAGAATCGATGTGCTCCTCCCTCAGCTCGTCCAACCGCAGCTTGGTATTCCAGTTCATTGTAATTTGGTTGTTGTTGCATGGCAGTTGACTGGCAAATTTGCAGTCGCTGCCAACACATTATTATGTCATGAATGGGAATTCCCACTATAGTTCAAGCATCATTTAGGACCGTTAATGGCTCTATCGAGCTGCTATTGCTTGATCCATGCCCGATATTTGTCCTTCAGCCGCTTTTCTTCCTCGATTGGCTGATGCCATTTATCATAGTAAATGCAGCCCATGAAAGCGTTGAATGCGGAGCTTGTCCAAAACAGCAGTCGAAGCATCGTTGGTCGAGTATCTGCAAACAGCTGCCTTTTCTTTGTGATGAAGCTACCATAGTATGCGATTGATGGCACCAAAAGCAACAGCGAAGTGATGTGTAAAAGCACACTGTTCTCGTGGAAGTTGATAACGTTGGCCTCATCGAGCTACACTTAGGGATCGGAGAGTCTGTGAGACTTGGCTGCACGGTAGACTGCCGGAAAGTATCCGTACAAGGGTTTACAGATCGCACCTCGTATCCTTTTGAAATCCATTTGCAAATACGCAAAGACGATCACAGTAGCAGAATCAGAACCTTATTACTGTCAGTTTTGCTGGCGGTCACTTCCAAAAGACTTCTTATGCTTGATCTTCTCCAGGATCTCCTCGTTGCGCTGCTCGACTCGCTTTACCTTTGATCTCAGCTCCTGAAACTGTTCCTGCAGGGACACTATTCGACTGCGGGTTTGGATTTTTGTTGGAGCCTCACCGATATTGCTTGGACTCACTTATCGGAGTTGTGGTGCGTTCAGAGAGGTGTTGATCCTCTGCTGACCCGCACTTCTCTCTGAACTTCTTAATAGTAAGGCCCTCAGTTCCTGAATTTCCTTTTCGTAGGCAGACCTATCCTGATTCAGACGAGTAACGAGTTCTCTCATCTTGTTCTCTCCTTCTTGAGTAAGAACAGCCTTCAACTGATCAAGCTATTGCTGGTGATTTCTGTCGGCAGCAATAAACTTATTCTTCCAGCGGTCCACTTCATCGAGTAGCTAAGCATACTGCGAATCGCCGATCGGATGTCTCTGCAGAGATGTTATTCTGTCCCTCATAAGGTCATTCTAGCGGGAGAGTTATACCAGCTTGTTCTCCAAGTCGTCAATATACTTGCAGTAGGCTTTCAGCTCAATTCGCTGTTCGCGACAACGTTGCTCTGAGAGTCGAAGGGCTGCTTCGATGTTGATTTGTGGTGGCGATTGTTAATTCTGCCTTCGCATTCTCCCTCGGAGATCTTACTTCTCACATGATGGTCGATCAGCTTGGCTTAGATAGTAAGGGGGCTGCTCCAGAAGTAATCGTCCATCGATTCGGTTGGGAGAGCGCGCTTGCTGGCGTTCCTGGTTTGGCTTATCCATTAAGGCACTTCCTAGAATATATAATTGCTTTTCGGCATTGATGCAGACCGAATCTTCGAACTTTAACCAGCGCTACTTCAACATCGACAGCAACCTAAACTCCACAGACGTGGTGGTGGTGCTTGATGCTCTGAACGATCTTAGTGAGTTACTCAAGTCGCTCAATGATAAGTCCTTGGTCAACAGCGCGCTATTACGGCTCGTGAATTTGATGAGCCTCGTCAGCAACTTTTATGTCAAAAACAAAATTGGATTGGTGCTGGCAGCCAGCAGCAAGCTCTGCATTGATGCGATGAACAAGTCAGAAATCGTCAATAGTCTCACAAACCAGCTTAATGCCTCCGATCGGCTCACGAGGCTCATCTACCTTCGGCTGATTGCTGAACTGGCACCACTTTTCCGGGGTGAGGTATCGACTTATCATCACTTACTAACTAGGTTGGCTCAGGCAACCTAAAAGCAGGAACTGCTGGCAGTCTACAGGTGCTTAAAAAGCTTGCTGGTGGGATCACGAGACCTTTCGAGGATATACCTGAACAACCTGCAATCCAATTTGTGCAATGTGCAGATGCCACAGCGGGTGCTGCTCAGGTTGTGCTGCTTCCTCAACCTTGAAAATAGGGACTACTCGAGATTGGTGGAGGCTATGTGGAGGGTGGTGAAGAAGAGCGAAAGGATTGATATGCACCAGTGTCTGGCAGTGGTATTGGGCAATGCAATATGGTGCAACCCAATTGTCGCAGAACTCTACTATCGAGATATTCGATTGGAAATTCGCGTCGATGAAACCAAGAAAGTCGAGCTGCTCCGCACGGTCGTCAAGAACCATCCATATTTGCGAGAGTTAGATCAAGAGACTGTGAGACTGTAATAAAAGCAGGCTGAAGATATACGAAGATTATTGTAGGCTGATGCCGTAAGCTTACAGCAGTAGGCAGTGGATCAACTCTTGGACTATCTCTACGAGATGAAGCAGTCCGGAAGATAGCAACAGAACTCTGTGACTGAACACTTGAGACAATTTGTGAACGGCAAACTGCATCAACTCAGTTCCATCAACGACACAGTACTCGAAACAACGTTGCTGTGCTGCTATTACCTTCCAGATAACTTCGACGATAAGCTTATAGACCGAGTCAGCAACTCAACAAGCATACGCCTGCTCAAGATCCTGACAGTGCTCAGATACACCAAATCTGCAGCAGCTATCGTCGAGGCCATCCTCAATTCGGAAAGGCACTTCAGTGACTATCTTCGGTTCATCCTCTATAGGTCTATCCTTAGGGCATACGAGTCAACAGATGAGGGCACACTGGCATAGATGTGCGAATACTCCCAACACAAGAGTGAACAATGGTTGCCCTGCATGCTCAGCAACTACTTACAAAAGTATTGCATGGCTGTGACGTAACCATGGCTTTAGAAGACTGCTTCGGCTGTGCTCCAATAGCTCAACCAACATTTGGTTAAGCTCACGAACAGCTACCCGTCTACCAAGGACCAATTCGAATGTTTTATGGGATTGCTGTAGCGAGCAATCACAGAATAGTTGTGTGAGGTAACTCATAATGTTGCGTGGTACAAACAACAGGCACTGAAGTACCTCCCTGTTCACGCACTAACCCAAGCGACTACAGTGCGTGATGTTCTGCTACTCGGCGTTCACTTCTGTAAGGCATCTCTACCCTGAATATGATTTTGTATTGCTCAAACTAATATTGGGATGTGCGGAATATGCTTCATCAGGAAAGGAATCAACATCAAGCAGCACCTCTTTAAGTTCCACTTCTTCGAGGATTACGTATCAGCAGAGCATCTGGGAGCTGACCGTTCTTGGGCTCAGTTGCCATTAAATTAGCACGTTATCAAAGGTAACCTAGTTCTCAAGGATATCGATACCAGAGAGGTGGAGCGGATAAGACCCAGAGGACCAGATAGCTTTGAGTCGTTGATTCTGACTGAGAAAGGGGTCATCGAAGTATTGGCATAGACTGCATCAGTCAACTTGAAGTACGGCTGTAGCTTCTGTTGCCAATCGGTGCTTCGATTGCGAGGGGAGCAACAGGAAAGCAAAAAGGAAAGGAAGGGAGTATTGCTGTACAATGGTGAAATCTACCTAGGTAGGGATGCTCTTTCTCCAAGACCTTACGAGAGCGACACAGAGTGGCTGTATGATTGGCTGGAAGCTATTCCTGATGATAAACTAAGCGACCCTGGCTGTTTGTTAGCAACACTACGTCAAATTCGAGGGGATTTTGCCTTCGTATACCAGCGAGACGACATCATCTACATTGCCAAAGACGAGTTCGGGAAGAAGAGTCTATTGCTCGGCTTTCAGGAGAACGGCTTTGTAATTTCAAGTCTCCCACTGGGTCAATTTGGTAAGCATGAAGTCGCAGAGCAACCTGAAGGTGACGACGAGGAAGGTGGAAAGGACTGGATTGCCAAATACAAGGCTGAGTATACTGCAGCCAGCAACAAAGCCTACTACGAGTTGCCCAAAAACAGCTTGATTCAAGTTAGGCTCGATCAACATTCTGCAGTATGGACTCGCTTGCCAATTTATGAGAATTGGTTCATAAGGTCGGCTCTCACCAACAAAAGTGAGAAGAGCTTTCAGCAAAACGTCGAGGAGCTCACAGCTGTACTTCTGAATAGTATTACGGAACTTGTGAGCAACATCGGCGCATATGAACGGCATTT
>Ga0075152_10000747_pt1 | contig 23659 bp, 13 predicted proteins | sample JI61114C2DNA_FD_70964 | JGI IMG/M metagenome (GOLD analysis project Ga0075152, IMG submission 70964) | Wastewater effluent complex algal communities from Wisconsin, to seasonally profile nutrient transformation and Carbon sequestration -... | ecosystem: Engineered > WWTP > Effluent > Algae...
AGCATCTTCATGGGCCAGAGCGAGGCGCCGCTGACGATCCGGCCGTTCCTGGTCAAGCTGACCGAGTCGGAGCTGTTCACGGTGATCGTCGCGGGCATGGCCTCGGTGTCGGGGGCGATCCTCGGGGCCTACGTGATGCTCGGCGGGGTTCAGATCGAGCACCTGCTGACGGCGATGGGGATGACCGCGCCGATCTCGCTGGTGTTCGCCAAGCTGGTGGTGCCGGAGACGGGGGTGCCGGAGACGGCGGGGCGGGTCGCGGACTCGCCGGTCGACAGCAGCCGCAACATCCTCGACGCGGCCGCCAACGGCACCAGCGACGGCCTGCGCCTGGCGGCCAACGTCGGGGCGATGCTGATCTCCTTCATCGCCCTGATGTCGCTGTTCAACGCGCTGATCGGGCTGATCCCCTTCGACGACGAGCCGCTGACGATGCAGCGCCTGCTCGGCTGGGCGTGCGCGCCGCTCGCCTACCTGATGGGCATCCCGTGGACGGAGGCGCCGGCGGTCGGCTCGATCCTCGGGACCCGCTCGGTGCTGACGGAGATCGTGGCGTTCCAGCAGCTGGCGGCGATCAAGAGCGTGCTCAGCGAGCGCTCGTTCGCTATCGCAACTTTTGCGGTCTGCGGCTTCGCCAACTTCGCTAGCATCGGCATCCAGATCGGGGGCCTGGGCGCCCTCGTGCCGGAGCGCAAGTCCGACATCGCAAGGCTGGGGCTCCTGGCCCTCGTCGCCGCGACCCTCGCCAACTTCTCCACGGCCTGCGTGGCCGGGGCCCTGCTATAGGAAGCACATCCTTCATGTCCGCCGAGCACGTTCCCATCCTCGACATCCGCCGCTTCGACCAGCAAAGCGCCGCCGAGCGCGCTGACTTCGTGAGCGACCTGAACACCGCATATCGCGAGTTCGGCTTCGTCGGCATCACCCGCCACGAGATCCCCGAGGCGCTGATCGCCGACGCGTATCGGGCGGTGAAGGCGTTCTTCGCGCTGCCGACCGAGGCGAAGGCGAAGTACGAGGTCCCGGGCTCGGGCGGCGCGCGGGGCTACACCCGCTTCGGGGTCGAGCACGCCAAGGACAGCCCGGCGGTCGACCTGAAGGAGTTCTGGCACGTCGGCCGCGAGCACGTGGCGGGCGCGGCGTGGACGCGGGACATCCCGCCGAACCTGTGGCCGACGGAGGTCGAGAGGTTCCGCGAGGCGACGTGGGCGCTGTACCAGGCGCTGGAGTCGCTGGGAGATCGCGTGCTGCGGGCGGTGGCGCTGGGGCTCGGCCTCGAGGAGTCCTACTTCGCCGACAAGACCGACCACGGCAACAGCATCCTGCGGCCGATCCACTACCCGCCGCTGGCGCCGGGCCTCGGGGACCCGGGGAGCGTGCGCTCGGGCCAGCACGAGGACATCAACCTGATCACGCTGCTGATCGGCTCGGGCGAGCCGGGCCTGCAGGTGCTGTCGCTCAAGGGCGAGTGGATCCCGGTGACGACGATCCCGGAGACCATCGTCGTCAACGTCGGCGACATGCTGCAGCGCCTGACTAACAACGTTCTGCGCTCGACGACGCATCGGGTGGTCAATCCTCCGTCGCCCTTCGCCGAGGTCCCGCGCTACTCGATCCCGTTCTTCTTGCACCCGAACTCGGAGTTCCTGATCAAGTCGTTGCCGGGCTGCGTGACCGCCGAGAACCCGGAGCACTACCCGGAGCCGATCACCGCCAACGAGTACCTGACGCAGCGGCTGATCGAGATCGGGCTGCTGCCGGGCAAGCAGATGTGAGCGGGCGGTCCGCCGGTTGTCGCGGCGGGATGGTCACGCCACTCATGCGACTCATGGCCACTGGCGGGCCAGGGGAGAGATTTGATAGCTTGACGCAATGAGCCCTCGTCGCGTCTCGCACCCCTCGCTCCCGTTGTTGTGCCTCCTGCTGGTGGGCGCCTGCTCGTCGAGCGCTGGCGGGCTGGACGGCGGCAGCGACACCGGGAGCGAGAGCGGGACCGGCACTGGCACCGAGACGGACGCGCCGGCGAAGTATCAGGCGACGATCCGGCGCACGGCCCACGGGGTGGCGCACATCCTGGCGGCGGACATCGGCAGCGCCGGCTTCGGGCAGGCCTACGCGTTCGCGCAGGACCACGCGTGCGTGCTGGCCGACCAGATCCTGAAGGTCCGCAGCGAGCGGGCGAAGTTCCTCGGGCGCGGCCCGGCGGACCGCCACGTGAACAGCGACTTCGCGTACCTCTCGCTGGACGTGGTCGCGCGGGCGGAGGCGGCGCTGGCGGTGCAGTCCGAGGAGGTCGGGGCGCTGATCGATGGTTATGTCGCGGGCTACAATCAGTACCTGGCGGACACCGGGGTCGACCAGGTGCCGGGCAGCTGCAAGGGGCAGCCGTGGCTGCGGCCGATCTCGGCGACCGACCTGTTCGCGTATTACGTCGACCTCGCGCTGCTGGCCAGCGGCAACGCGCTGGTCAACTACATCGCCACGGCCCAGCCGCCGGGGGCGCCGCTGGTGCTGCCGGGCGGGCCGCTGTCGGGGCTGCGCTCGCGGCGAGCGGAGGGGCTCGGCAGCAACGGCTGGGCGCTGGGCAAGGCGCGCTCGGCGAGCGGCGCGGGGCTGGTGGTCGCCAACCCGCACTTCCCGTGGGAGGGCGAGCTCAAGCTGTGGGAGAGCCACGTGACGGTGCCGGGCCTGATCAACGTGTACGGGGTGGCGCTGATGGGGGTGCCGGGGGCGCTGATCGGCTTCAACGATCATATCGGCTGGACGCACACGTTCTCGGCGGGGCAGCGCTTCAACATCTATTCGCTGGACCTGGTCGAGGGCGACCCGACCCAGTACCTGTATGACGGGGAGCCGCGGAAGATGACGTCGCGGGACTTCACGATCGAGGTCCAGCAGGCGGACGGCGCGCTGAAGACGGAGGCGCGCAAGCTCTACTACAGCCACTACGGGCCGATCCTGAACGTCGACCCCTTCGGCTGGAGCCCGAGCGTGGCGCTGACGTACCGCGACGCCAACATCGACAATCAGAAGCTGATCGCGCAGTTCCTCGGCATGAACAAGGCGCGCTCGATGGCCGAGTTCAAGCAGGTGTACGCGGACATCGGCGGGATCCCCTGGGTGAACACGATGGCCGCCGATGCCACCGGCCAGGCCTGGTACATCGACGCGTCGGCGACCCCGCGCCTCGAGCAACCGGCGATCGAAGGCTGGCTCGAGGCGATCAACGGCGGCGACTTCCTGGCCGGCGCGCTGTACCAGCAGGGCGTGGTGGCGCTCGACGGCAGCAGCTCGGTCAACGAGTGGAGCGACGCGGCCGGCGCGCGCAGCCCGGGGGTGGTGCCCTACGCGGAGCTGCCGCAGATCGACCGCGACGACTTCGTGTTCAACGCCAACGACAGCTACTGGCTCAGCAACCCGGCGGCGCCGCTGGTCGGCTTCTCGCCGCTGCACGGCTTCGAGCGGGTGCCGCAGTCGCCGCGTACGCGCATGAACATGCGGCTGCTGACCGAGGTCGTGCCGAACGGGGCCTCGGGCGCCGACGGCAAGTTCACGGTCGAGGAGCTGAAGGGGGCGATCATGGGCGACCGGTCGTTCACCGCGGAGCTGCTGCGAGACGAGGTGGTGGCGCGCTGCCAGGCGGTGTCGACGGTCGAGGAGGGCGGGGTGACGGTGGACCTCAAGGAGGCCTGCGCGGCGCTGGCGGCCTGGGACGGGCGCTTCGCCCCGGACAGCGCGGGCGCGGGGCTGTGGCGGGAGTTCCTCGGCGCGTTCGGCTCGGCGGCGCTCGAGGACCGCAGCGTGCTGCTGGATGTGCCCTTCGATCCGGACCAGCCGCTGGAGACGCCGAACACGCTGGCGCTGCCGCCGATGGGCGAGCCGGACAAGGTGATGGCCGGCCTGGCGCGGGCGCAGAGCCGGCTCAAGGAGGCGGGCTTCGCCCTCGATGCGCCGCTGAAGGTGATGCAGCAGACGACGCGGGGCGCGCAGAAGTTCTCGATCCCGGGCGGTCAGTCGCGCGACGGGACCGCGAACGTGGTCACCTACAACATCCTCAAGAGCACGGTCGAGCCCTCGGCGCCGCGCGGCCCGCTGATCAACGCGGAGACCGGGCTGACCGCGGAGGGCTACGTGATCAACTTCGGCTCGAGCTTCGTGATGGCGCTGGAGATCGGCGAGGACGGCCCGCGCGGCCAGGCCTTCCTCAGCTACAGCCAGTCGGATGACCCGGCCTCGCCGTACTTCAGCGATCAGACGGCGCTGTTCGAGGCCAAGCAGTGGCGCCCGCTGGTGTTCTCGGAGGCCGACATCGCCGCGGACACGGCGCTGAAGACCCTCGAGGTCGCCGGCGGCGAGTGAGCGAGCGCGTGTCGCGGCGGTGAACCGCGGCGCGCGATCCTGCTAGGGTGGCGCCAATGAGGCGCGGCCTGGTCTACGTCGGCATCTTCGCGGTGGCGCTCGCCACCCTGATGCTCGAGATCCTTCTGACCCGCATCACCAGCGTGATCGCGTGGTACCACCTCGCGTTCTTCGTCATCGCCCTGGCGATGCTCGGCATGACCGCCGGCGCGGTGATCGTGTTCCTGTGGCCGCGGGCCTTCGCCGACGTGCCCCGGCGGCTGTTCGACTCGGCCCTCGGCTTCGCGGCCCTCGCCCCGCCGGCCCTGGCCTGGACGATGTCCGGGCCGCTGCTGCCGGTCACCGACCTGATGGGCTTCGTCGCCCTGCTCGGCCTCGGCCTCGCGCTCGCGCTGCCCTTCACGGTGGTCGGCGTGACCCTGACGCTGGCGCTGACGCGGGCCGGGCTGCCGCCCGGGCGGGCCTACGGGGTCGACCTGATCGGCGCGGCCCTCGGGGCGGTGCTGGTGATCCCGCTGCTCGACGCGCTCGACGCGGCCAGCGCGGTGCTGGTCGCCGGGGCGCTCGCGGCCCTCGGGGCGCTGGCGTTCGCGGCTGCCCGTACGGACATGTCCCCAGGGGCAGGTCGCAAGGGCCAGCTGCTGGCCGGCGGGCTGGCGCTGCTGTGGGGCGGGGCGGCGTGGTTGAACGCGGGCGCCGAGGTCCCGCCGCTGCGGCCGGCGTGGGTCAAGGGGGCGCACGAGGACTACGCGGCGCACGCGTATGTCGGCTGGAACACGCACTCGCGGGTGACGGTGTCGCCGACGATGACGCTGCCGCCGATGATGTGGGCGACCGGGCGCAACGCGCCGCCCGAGGTGCTGGCGCCGATCGAGCAGCGGATCCTGAAGATCGACGGCGCGGCGGCGACGGCGATGGCGCGGGGTGATGGTTCGTCGCACGCGTACCTCGAGTGGGACGTGTCGAGCTTCGCCCACCAGCTGCGGCCCGCGGGGGCGGCGGCGGTGATCGGGGTCGGCGGCGGTCGCGACGTGTGGGCGGCGGCGCGGGTCGGGCACAGCCCGGTGATCGGGGTCGAGCTGAACGCGAAGATCATCGGCCTGCACCGCGGGGCGATGGCGGAGTTCTCGGGGGTCGCGGCGCTGCCGGGGGTGACGCTGGTCGTCGACGAGGCGCGCAGCTTCTTCACCCGTGACGCGCGGCAGTACGAGGTGATCACGATGTCGCTGATCGACACGTGGGCCTCGACGGGCGCCGGCGCCTACTCGCTGTCGGAGAACGGGCTGTACACGGTCGAGGGCTGGCTGGCGTTCATGCGCCGGCTGACGCCGACGGGGATCTTCACGGTGTCGCGCTGGTACAAGTCGGACTCGCCGGGCGAGACCGGTCGCATGCTGGCGCTGGCGATGGAGACGCTGTGGCGGATGGGCGCGAAGGAGCCGCGCGCGCACCTGATCCTGCTGCAGCAGGGCAGCGTGGCGACCCTGCTGGTCTCGCCCTCGCCGTTCTCCGCGCAAGACCTCGACCGCATGCAGCGCGAGGCGGTGCGCCTCGGCTTCAACATGGTGCTGACGCCCAGGCGACTGCCGAACCAGCCGCTGCTGCGGGCGCTGGTCGAGCAGCCCGACCGGGCCGCGTTGTGGCAGTACGCGGGCGCCCAGGCGCTGGACCTGACGCCGCCGACCGACGACCGCCCGTTCTTCTTCAACATGCTGCGGCCGGGCGCGTGGCTGGCCGATACGGCCGAGGTCGACCGCCAGGACTTCGGCTTCCTCGGCAACCTGCAGGCGACCAAGACGCTGGTGCACGCGACGCTGGTCAGCGTGCTGTTGACGCTGGCGGCGGTGTTCGTGCCGCTGTGGCTGCGGCGCGGGCGGATGAGCGGCGGGGGCGGGGCGACGCTGGCCGCGGCTTGCAGCTACTTCGCGCTGATCGGCCTCGGCTTCATGTTCGTGGAGATCGGGCTGCTGTCGCGGGTCGGGGTGTTCCTCGGCCACCCGACGCTGGCGCTCGCGGTGGTGCTCGGGGGCATCATCCTGGCGCCGGCGTCGGGAGCTTGATCAGCGGGCGCATCCCGGTCGAGCGCCCGCGCGTGGCCTGGTTCTTCCCGCTGGCGCCGGGTCTGCTGGTGGTGCTCGTCCGCGCCGCGATGGGGCCCGTGATGGATGCATATGCGGGCGCGCCCGTGGGCACCCGCGTGGCTCTGACGGCCGCGCTGATCGCCCCGCCGGCGCTGGCCATGGGGCTGTGCTTCCCGCTCGGCCTGCGGCTGGTCCGGGCGGCGCGGGCCGGGGCCAGCGAGGACGTCACGCCGTGGCTGTGGGGCGTCAACGGGGCCTGCGGGGTGTGTGCCAGCGGCCTGGCGCTCGGGACCTCGATGGCCTGGGGCATCTCGACGACGCTGGCGATCGGGGCGCTGTGTTACCTGGCGCTGCCGATGTGCACGTGGTGGCTCGCGCGGGCGAAGTGAGTCGCGCGCGGTTTCGCGTGTCGAACCCGATCCGGACGAGATCAGGGGCGCGCGATAACACGCGCGTCACTCGTGATCGCGCGGCGATCACTTGACGCCGCGATTTGCGGTGACCGATAAGTCTGGGCATCGCTGTCGGCCGCACGGTCGCCGCCGGAGCCGAGGGTATTATGGCCAAACCGATCATCGTCACCCTGGGGGGCGTCGAGTCCCGCTTCGACCACGAGAAGCTGGACCGCGCCAAGCTGTACGGCAAGCGCCAGCGGCAGGTCCTCGACCCCGGCGGCCAGCGCTGCGAGAAGGCCGAGCTGACGCGTGACGGCACGCTGCTGGTCCGCTCGGGCATGACGGCGCAGGGCTACTTCGACGAGGGCGGGGCCTGGGTGCCGAGCAGCAAGCTGGTCGGCCTCGACGCCAAGGGCCAGCCGCTGCCGGCGATCGGCTCGACGCTCGGCGAGCCGCAGACGCTGAGCGGGCCGGTCGACCCGATCGAGGTGCTCGACCTCGCGGTGCGCTCGGTCTACGCGCTCAACGCCGATGGCCTCGACCCGAAGCTCGAGGCCGAGCTGCGGGCCGGCAAGGCCTACAAGTTCACGTTCTGCTACCGCGGCGGCTACGAGGCCGAGACCGCGTACCTGGTCGGCAACGCCACCGGCTTCTTCGCGCTGGTCGGCACGCCGGCGAGCAGCGAGTGGTGCGAGCTGCAAACCGTGGCGACCGACGCCCTCGCCGACGCCGATGACGACGACGACGAGCTCGACTTCGAGATGTTCTGAGACAGGAGCCGCCATGCGTAAGATCCACCTGATGAATGAGGCCGCGCGCAACGCCCAGGTCGTCATGGAGCCCGTGCGCAAGCAGGACGGGCCGACGACGGGGCTGCCCGGCAAGAAGCTGGCGTTCAAGCGCTACGTAGCGACCACCGAGACCGGCCTGCACGCCCGCCTGGCGCAGCAGCACGGCGACGCGCTGGCCCAGGCGCTGATGGACGGCGACCCGGAGATCGACCGCGAGCTGGTCGGCCGCGAGGTCGGCGACACGCAGACGGTGTTCCTGTCGGGCGGCGGCGAGGTGCTGCACGCCTCGCCCTCGCTGGTCGAGGTCATCTTCGGCACCGACGGCAAGGAGCGCGAGCGCAAGCCGGCCGAGGACGTCCCGGCCAACACCAACGAGGACGCGCCGATCCGCTGGACCAAGATGCGGCTCAAGCGGGGCGAGGTGATCGGCAAGTTCGCGTTCTGCCGGACGATCCAGCTCAAGCACGTCGACGGCCTCAGCTACGACTTCCTGCACGCGATGGCCAAGGAGCTCGCGGACAAGGACGAGGTCGCGCGCCTCGGCGCCGGCGCCAAGGGCCGCGACCCGCTGATCTTCCAGGACAACGGCGCGCGCTACCAGGCCTTCCTCGAGGGCCGCGTCGACGGGCCGAAGTACAAGCTCCTGCTCCACCTCAGCAACCTCGAGCTGCGCACCATCGCCGCCGGTTGATCGCCGCCTGCCTGACCGAAAGGACATCCACCATGAGCCTCTTCTCCGTCGACAGCGCCCGCCCCCTCGGCAAGGGCCGTCAGTCCCCCGCCGGCAGCTTGCAAGACAGCGAGCTGGCGACGATGGTCCGCAACTACAAGCGCGTGGTCGCCGGCAGCTACCGCGCGCTGGTCCAGGACGAGCTGAGCACGCACCTGCCGCACGGGACCCTGCTGGTCTCGCCGAAGATCGACGGCGAGCTGTGGTTCATGGTCTTCGACGGGGGCGAGGTGTTCCTGAGCTCGCCGACCGGGCGGGTGGTCTCGGGCGACGTGCCGGTGCTCGCGGAGGCGAAGGCGGCGGCCGCGAGGGTGGCCGGGCGCACGGTGGTCGCGGGCGAGCTGTTCGCCGCCAAGCCGCCGGCGCAGGGCCGGGCGCGCGTCGGCGACCTCGCGTCGGTGATGGGCGGCGAGGACAAGGCGCAGGTCGAGCGCATGGCCTTCTTCGCCTTCGACCTGGTGCTCGGCGGCGACGCCGAGGCGCCGGTGCGCAGCGCGGTCTACGGCGAGCGCCACGAGGTGCTGAAGCGGGTGTTCGCGGGCGGCAAGCGGGTCCAGGCGATCCGGACCGAGTCGGTGGCGGGCAGCGAGAAGGTGCTGGCGCTGTGGAACGAGTGGGTCGAGGGCGGCAAGGGCGAGGGCCTGGTGCTGCGCGCCGACGGCCTGGTGTTCAAGGCCAAGCCGTCGATCACGATCGACGCGGCGGTGATCGGCTACACCGACAGCTCGGACGACCCGGAGGGGGTCGGGGCGCTGCTGCTGGCGCTGCTGCGCGAGGACGGCCAGTTCCAGGTGATCGGCTCGTGCGGCAACATGCCGGTCGAGGAGCGCCACGCGTTCAAGAAGGCGCTGTCGGGCAAGGAGATCGCGTCGAACTTCCGCTACGCGAACAGCAAAGGCGCGCTGTACCGCTTCGTCAAGCCGGAGACGGTGATCGAGTTCAAGGTGACCGACGTCCAGGGCGAGGACTCGAGCGGCGAGCAGATCAACCGCATGGTGCTCGAGCACGGCGAGCGCGGCTGGACCACGGTCCGCGAGATGCCGGGCGCGAGCATCCTCCACCCGGTGTTCGTGCGCGTCCGCGACGACAAGTCGGTCAACCCGACCGACATCCGCGTCGCACAGGTGCTCGAGCGCTGCCTGATCGAGAACCTCGGCAAGCGGGCCGAGCGCGTGGTCCTGCCGCCGAGCGCGCTGGTGCGCCGCGAGGTCTACACCAAGGAGGCCAAGGGCCAGAAGTCGGTGCGCAAGCTGGTCGTGTGGCAGACCAACAAGAACACCCTCGACCGCAGCTACCCGGCCTTCGTGGTCCACTGGACCGACTTCTCGCCGGGCCGCAAGGAGCCGCTGCAGCGCGAGGTCCGGGTCGCCCCGAGCCTCGGCGAGGCCCAGCGCATCGCCGACGAGATCATCGCCGAGAACGTCAAGAAGGGCTGGGACCGGCACGCCTGAGGCGGGCTCTTGGGGCATGTTCGAATGAACATGCCCCGAGAGGCGGGCTCTTGGGGCATGTTCGAATGAACATGCCCCGAGAGACATGGTCTTCAGGTCAGGCCGTCTCGCCGCCGTCGATCGCCAGCGCCTGGCCGGTGATGCCGTCGGCCGCCGGGCTCGCCAGGTAAGCGACCAGCCCCGCGACCTCCTCCGGGCTGCGCAGCCGGCCCTGCGGCGAGAAGCCGGCGAGGGTCCGGCGCGCGTCGTCCTGGCTGCGGCCGGTCTTCGCCTGGATGTTCTCCGCCGCCCGCGCGACGATGTCAGTGTCGGTGAAGCCGGGGCAGACGGCGTTGACGGTGACGCCCTTGCTCGCCAGCTCGACCGCGAGCGCGCGGGTGAGACCGACCAGCCCGGCCTTGCTCGCCGAGTACGCGGCCGTGTAGGCGTAGCCCTTGAGCGCGGCGGTCGAGGCGATGTTGATGACGCGGCCCCAGCCGGCCGCGACCATGCCCGGGACCAGCGCCCGCGTCAGCGCGAAGGGGGCCCCGAGGTTGAGCTCGAGCGCCTGCGCCCAGGCGAGGTCGCTGGTGCGATGCAGCGGCGCGGACACGGCGGCCCCGGCGTTGTTGACCAGCACCTGCACGGGCGCGCCGAGCCGCTCGCAGAGACCTGTCGCTTCGGACAGGAAGCGGGCGCGCTCGGCCGGGTCGGCGAGCTCGCAGGTCAGGGCGTGGGCGGGACCGTGCGGCGCGAGCTCGGCGACCAGCGCGGCGAGGGCCGCCTGGTCGCGCGCGGAGAGCAGGAGTCGATGGGTGGGGGCGAGCGCGCGGGCGACGGCGCGGCCGATGCCGCGGCTGGCCCCGGTGATGAGCGCGAGAGGTCGCATGCGCGCGAGTGTAGCCGCTGCGCGCGCGCGACGGGCTCAGTCGTCGGCGGCCTCGAGCACGCCGGCGGTCACGATCTCGCGGTCGAAGATCGCCACGTCGCGCAGCTGCAGGCGGGCGCGCTCGTCGTCGGGGTCGAGCAGCACCAGGCCGATCTGCGCCAGCGCGGCGCGCGGTCGCCACGGCAGCGGCGGCGCCTGCCAGATCCCCGCGTGGTCCTCCGGCGGGTCGATCTCGCCGATCAGCTCGGCGCCGTCCCACACCTGCAGGCGCGCGCGCGGGCCGATCTTCGGGTCGCGCAGGTGGAGCACCAGATCACGGTCGGCCTGGCCGGCCCCGGGCACGAAGGCCGGGGCGAACTCCAGCGGCTCGCCCTGCTTCAAGTGCAAGATCAGACCGGCGCCGTCGGCGGGCGTGGTGCCCGGGCGCGCGCGGGACAGCGAGCGCCCGGCGACCCAGCGCACCGGCTCGCTCGGGTGACCGAGGTCGGCCGCGGGCACGAAGGCCCGAGCCCAGCCTGTCCCGAGAGACAGATCGAAGCCGGCGCTGTCGGGCGGCAGCACGCGCAGCTCGGCGAGGCTGCCGTGCGGGCAGGGGACCGCCGCTCGCGGGGCCTTCGCGCCGCGGACGGAGATCTGCCGCGGGCTCCGGGCGAAGGCGAAGGGGCCGAGCGTGTCGCGGGTGCGGGCGCCGGGCGCCGGCCGCAGGTCGAGGGCGTGGCCCTCGACCTCGACCTGCCACGACTCGGGCGCCGCGCCGCCTGGCCCTGCGACCAGGACCAAAGAGACAGGTCCTTCGAGACCGGCGGGCAGGTCGATGGTGAGCGGGGTCGCGGGGTCGAGGCACAGGCTGCCGGCGCTCCACGAGTCGCCGTCGAGGCGAAGGCCGGCGGGGCCGCGGGCGTGGGCGTCGACGAGCCGCCAGGCGCGGATCCGGGCCTGCGCGGCGGGGTCGACCATGACCTCGAAGAGGCCCATGCGCAGGTCGGCGCGGGTGACCCTGGTCGGCAGCGCGCCGGTGACCGGGGTGAGGCGATCGACGAGCAGCTCGACCAGGCCGATCGGTCGGGCGACGAAGGGCGGCGGCAGGCGATCGTCGATCGCGGCGACGGGCGCGAGGGACCGGCCGTCGCCGTCGCGCGGGCGATAGAAGTGAGTGGCCTCGTTGAGCAGCAGGAACACCTGCGGCGGCGGGCGGTCACGCGCGAGCGGGCCGGCGATCAGCAGCTCGTGCAGGGTCGCGTAGGTCGCCTCCCGCGAGCGGTAGGGCAGGACCGTGCGGCCGCGGCCGAGCGCGAGGGCGCCGCCGATCTGGTTGAAGGTGTGCGCGCTGTGCCAGCCCTCCCCGCCGGCGATCACCACCGCGTCCTCGGGGATCTCCGCGGCGAGGGCGAGGGTCGCGCGCTCCGCCCCCGCGAACTCCTGCAGGCGCGTCACCGGGGTCGTGATGTACGGCCAGGCCTGCGCGCCGAGCAGCAGCAGCGCCAGCCCCAGGGCCGTGAGGTCGGCGCCGCGTCGGCCTGTCTTTGAGGACAGGAACGCGTGGCCACACGCGAGCGCGTAGGCGGCGAGCAGGCAGGCGGCCGGTAGCAGCTCGGGGACCAGATAGCGCCCGTAGTAATAGAGCGTCGCGTGCGGCAGGTTGCGCTGGGCGTAGAGCGCGAGGGTCGCGATCGGCACGCTGGCGAGGGCGAGCAGCCAGGCGGCGTGGGGGTCGGCGCGCGGGTGCAGGGCGGCGAGGCGCAGCGCCCCGGCGGCGGCGGCGAGCAGGAGGAGCGCGCCGAGCAGCGGGCCGGCGGGGTCGAGGCGGCTGTGGGCCGTGGGGTCGCCCATGGCGAGGCCGGCGTACACGAGCACTGCGGTGGCCGCGGCGACGACGAGGACGCCGGGGAGGCGCTGCAGCGCGCCGCGAAGGGGGCGGAGCAGGCGATCGCCGAGCAGCCACAGGCCGGCGCCGAGGGCGGTGGCGAGGCCGACGGCGGGCAGCGAGAGCGGGGCGAGCGGGCCGAGCTGGCGGCGCAGCTCGTCGAAGAGGTACGGGTAGGAGGTCGCCACGTGGGTGGCGAGGCTCAGCATGAGCATCCCGAACAGCGCGGCGGGCCCGGCCAGGCGGCGCCTGCCGGTCTGAGGGGACAGCCACAGCAAGGCGAGCACCAGCGGCGCGGTCAGCCAGGCGTTGCCGCGGATCCACCCGGTCGCGCCGAGCAGCAGGGCCGCGTGCAGCGTCATGTCCTCGCCGGTGCGCAGGCCCCGGGCGAGCGCGAGCGCGGCGGCCAGCAGCAGCAGGCCGGTCAGCGACTCGGTCAGCGGCGTGCGCTGCACCCACACGGCGATCGGCGACAGCGCGTAGAGCAGCGCGGCCAGCAGCGCCCACGGCCCCCGCGGCCACAGTCGGCGAGCGAGGGCCCACAGCGCCAGCACCGCGAGCAGCGCCTGCAGATGCAGCAGGGCCCCCATGTGGTCGGCGCCGACGACCATGCCGGCGGTGGCGAGCAGGGTCGGGTGCAGGTGCAAGAACTGGGGCACGACCTCGCCGCGGCTCCGTGAGGCGAGGTAGAAGCCGGGGCGGTAGGCGCCCTCGTAGGCGTCGTCGCGGCCGGTGCCGGACTCGATCGGGTAGAGCCCGAGGATGTCCCCGGGGCCAGGTCGAGATCCTTGCGCGCGACCGGCGGCGGCCAGCACGGGGTCGGTCAGGCCGAGGGCGCCGGTGCGCAGGGTGTGACGCGCCCGCAGCACATACGTGCCCTGGTCGCGACCGCCGAGCTCCGCGGGGATCGCCGGCAGGCGCAGCGCGAGCGTCACCGCGACCAGCGCCGCCGCGACCAGCCACACCCGCCAGCCGTCGGCCGGGGGCTCGCGCTCGGGGGTCCCGCTCGGCACCTGTCCCCAGGGCCAGATGAGCACCGCCGCCGCCGCGAACACCAGCACCACCGCGTGCGAGGAGAACCAGCCGAGCACCGCCATGGCGGTCGCCAGCAGGCCGACCAGCGCGAGCAGGCCGACCAGGACCAGGACCAGGGCCTCGAGCGTCCACGGGCTGCCGCGTCGACGCGACCAGCGGCGCAGCAGCGCGGCGGTCAGGGCGAGGACGACGACGAGGACCAGCATCGCGCGCGAGGATAGCGGAGCGCGGGGCCAGCGGAGCGCGGGGCCAGCGGAAGCGCGCGGACCCGTGAGATGCCTCTCGGCTCGGCGTGCAGCGCTGATCACGGTGGATCACGGTGGTGGAGCACGGCCGTGGCGACCCTGGCCAGGGCTGGACCACTTCTGGCATCCTCGGCCGCGAATGGTCACCTACTTCGATGGCAAGTTCGTCGACGACGCCGAGGCCACGGTCAGCGTGCGCGCGCGGGCGGTCAACTACGGCCTGGGCTGCTTCGGCGGCGTGCGCGGCTATCTGGCGGACGACGGGCAGCAGGTCCACGTGTTTCGCGTCCCGGAGCACATGGCGCGGCTGCAGCACTCGGCGAAGGTGCTGTACATGCGCCTGCCGGCCGAGCAAAGCGTGCTGTGCGGGCTCATCACCGAGCTCCTGCGCCGCAACGAGGTCCACCACGACGTGTACGTGCGCCCGCTGCTGATCAACAACTCGAACAAGCTCGCGCCGGTGATGCGCGAGGAGGACAGCCTGCTGACGATCTTCTGCCTGCCGCTGCAGCGCTACATCGACAAGGACGCGATCGACGTGTGCGTGTCCTCGTGGCGGCGGGTCAGCGACAACGCGATCCCGGCGCGGACCAAGCCGACGGGGCTGTACCTCAACAGCGCGCTCGCGCGCCGCGAGGCCCACGACAACGGCTTCGACGAGGCGATCTTCCTGACCGAGTACGGCAAGGTCTCGGAGGGCAGCGCCGAGCACGTGTTCATCGTCCGCGACGGGGTGCTCATCACCCCGCCGAGCACCGAGGACAACCTCGACGGCATCACGCGGCGCAGCCTGATCACGCTCGCCACCGAGGACCTGGGCCTGACGGTGATCGAGCGGCCGATCGGTCGCACCGAGCTGTACGTCGCCGACGAGATGTACCTGTGTGGCACCGGCGCGGAGATCACCCCGGTCCGCTCGGTCGACCGCCGCGTCGTCGGTCAGGGCGGCGTCGGGCCGCTGACCGCCCGCTTGCAGAAGCACTTCGGCGACGTCGTCCGCGGCCGGGTCCCCGAGCGCCGATCGTGGCTCACCTCCGTCTGGGTCTGACCGAGCCCCATGCGTGACCATCTCGTCGTCCGCGCGCGCTGGGCCATCCTCGCCGCGCTAGTCGCGTTGTGCGCGTGGATCCTCCCGGGCCTCACTTCGGTCCAGGAGGACGACGACGTGCTCGCCTTCCTGCCCCCGAGTCACCCCGAGGTGCTCGCCTTCCGGGAGATCGCGGGCCGCTTCGGCGTGCTCGAGATCGGCCTCGTCGGCATCCGCAAGGCCGAGGGCGACCTGCTCTCCGTCGCCGCCGTCGACGAGGTCCGCGAGCTGGCGCGCGTGATCGGCGAGCTGCCCGGCGTGCGCATGGTGCTGTCCTTCACCGACCTCCCCGACCCCAAGGTCACCGAGGACGGACTCGAGGTCGCGGCGCTGGTCCCCCCGGACCTGCGCGACCCCGCCAAGATCCGCGAGAAGGTGCTCGCCTCGAGCGACGCGGTCGGCAACCTCATCTCCGCCGACGGCCACGCCGCGGCGCTGATGGTCTTCATCCTCCACGACAGCGAGACCCCGCGCACCGCCACCCTCCAGGGCATCCGCGACCTCGTCGACGCGCGCTGGCAAGGTGAGCACCACGTCGGCGGCGCGCCCTTCGTCGAGGACGCCGCGGCCCGCGCGAGCCGCAGCGACGTCAATCGGCTGTCGCCGGTGGTCATCGGCGTGCTGGTGCTGGTCTCCGCGCTGCTGCTCGGCAGCCTGACCGCCGCCGGCCTCAACCTGCTGCTCACCGGGCTCGGCGTGGGCCTGGTCATGGGCGCGCACGGCCGCTTCGGCGAGCCGCTGACGATCGTCAGCAGCTCGCTGCCAGTGATGATGGTCGCGCTCGGCGGCGCCTTCGGGGTCCACATCCTCGCCGGCTATCAGCGCCAGCACGGCACCAGCCGCGAGCGCGCGAGCGCGACCCTGCGCGAGCTGTGGCTGCCGGTGACGCTCAGCGGCGTGACGACGGCGGTCGCCTTCTTCGCGCTGGTCGCGATGCCGCAGGTGCCGATGCAGCGCTTCGGGGTGATCGCCGGCGTCGGCGTGCTGGCGCTGCTGCTGCTGGCGCTCGGCGTGCTGCCGGCGCTGCTGTCGACGCTGCCGGCTCGGCTCCTGAAGCCGCGCGTCGAGCGGCCGATGCCGCTGCGCGGTCGTCCGCCCCTGTGGCTGCTGCTGGTGCTGGCGATCGCCGGCGTGGCCCTGACGAGTCGGCTGCGCGCGGAGACCGACATGAGCGCGGTGTTCTCCGAGGACAGCGAGCCGGTCCGCTCCAACGACTTCTTCAACGCGCACTTCGGCGGCTCCACGTTCCTGCAGATCGCGGTCGAGGCCGAGCTCGTCGCCAAGGGCGACGACCGCAAGCCGCTCGCCGAGCCGACCGTGCTCCGGGAGATCCGCGACATGGCCGAGCGGATCCGTGGGATCGACGGTGTCGTCGACGTCCGCACCGTCGTCGAGCCGGTGATGCTGCTCAACGAGGCCCTCGGCGGCCGGCGTGGCATCCCGGAGACCGCCGCGCGTGGCGGTCGGGTGCTCACCTACTTGCTCGGCCACCCCGCGGTCGCCCAGCTGATGACCTCGGACGCCGGAGGCGCGCTGATCCACGTCAAGCTCGCGCCGATGAGCGGTGATGAGCAGGTCCGCGTCACCAACGAGGTCCGGGCCGCGCTCGAGCGACTCGCCGTCGGGCGCATGCGCGTCGGCAAGACCAGCGACCCGCAAGTGCGGGCCATCCAGGTCGCCGAGGTCGGCGAGCAGCTCACGCGGCTGCTCGGCAAGCCGGTCGACGTCGCCGCGCTGTCCGGCGGCGTGCCCAGCAACCCCTCGCCGGCGCTGCTCGCCGCGGTGCTCGAGGTTCGCGACCGCGCGCTCGACTCCGAGGACAGCCCGGTCGAGGGCGTGCCGCGCCCGGAGATCGACAGCATCGACCCCGCGAGCCTGCTCGCTCCCCGCGGCGCCGCGCTCGAGGCGCTGCTCCGCGAGAAGCTGCCGACCCTGGCCGCGAAGGACCCCGAGGGCGTCGGCTTCGCGGCCAAGCACCTCGGCGGCTGGACCGACGAGGTCCTCGACCGCTTCCGCGTCGAGGGCCGCTGCGCCAGCCTGGGCCTGCCCCTGACCCCGGCGACGCCAGGCGGACCGAGCTGCTCGTCGGTGCAGAGCACCCTGTCCGAGCTCGATGACGAGGAGTGGCGGACCCTCGCGGGCGACGGCCGCGAGCTGAGCGTGCGGGCCCGACTCACGGGTCAGCCGGTCATCGGTGCCGCGTTCGCGGAGAGCCAGACCGAGAGCCTGCGCGACTCGACGATCGCGTCGCTGATCGGGCTGGTGCTGACGCTGCTGCTCGCGCGGCAGCTGCGGGCGCTGGTGCCGGCGTTGTGGACGCTCTGCGTGACGATGGGCGCGCTGGCGCTGATGGGCCTGCCGATCAGCGTCGGGACCAGCATGATCTCGTGCATCGCCATGGGCGCGGGCGTCGACTTTGCGATCCACCTCGGCTTTCGCGCGCGACGCTTCACCGGCCCCGAGCCGGGTCAGCGCGCGGTCGACGAGATCGGCGTCGTCACCCTGATCTCGGCGCTGCAGCTGGGCTGCGCCTTCCTGGTGCTGATGGCCTCGGAGATGGCGCCGCTGCGGGAATTCGGGATGGGCCTCGCGCTCGGTCTGGTGCTCGCGGCGCTCGGCGCTTGCTGGCTCGTGCCCTCGCTGTACCGCGGCCGTCGGGCGTGAAGTGCTTTGCGCGGGGCTCGGCCGCGGTCCGCGATCGCGGCACCCGCAGCGCGATGTGTGACGTGGATCACCGGATGCCTGGATCCCGCACAGCGCCCCGTCAAAGACCGCTACGGGGCCGATCGAAGATGTTATGCAGGTGAAGAATAGGCGCCCGATCATCCCGTCCAAGGGCCCCGCGCTTACCTGCGCCTACGCTGAGAAATCGTCCAGGAGCTCACTGCCATGAAGCCGGTCTCATTCCTCCTCGCCGCGTTCGTCGCCACCTCGGGCCTGACCCTCGCCCACTCGCAGCCGGTCTCCGCCGCCGAGGACACGCTCACCAAGGGCATGTCGATCCTTCGCATGGTCGACGACCGCGCCGCTCGCTTCCCGGACCAGACCTACACGGCGTCGATGGAGGTCTTCAAGCGCGGCGAGCTGCGCTCGACGATGGTGTTCTCGATGTCGATGAAGGGTCTGCTGAAGCAGTTCATCCACTTCACGGCCCCGGGCGACGTCTCGGGCATGAAGATCCTGATGGAGGACAGCGACACCATCTACATGTACAGCCCGGAGTTCCAGAAGGTCCGGCGGGTCGCGGCCCACATGCAGAACCAGGGCTTCCTCGGCAGCGAGTTCACGCCCGAGGACATGGTTATGGCCAAGCTCTCGCCGAACTTCGATGCCGAGCTGATCGGCAAGAGCGGCACCGAGACCCAGCTGAACCTCAAGCCGAAGGCCGGCAAGGCCAGCTCCTTCTCCAAGCTCGAGATCTTCATCGACTCCGAGGTCGGCGGCGTGACCCGGCTCCGCTACTTCGACGGGGCCGGCAACCACGTGCGCACCCAGGTGCGCGAGGGCTGGACCAAGTTCGAGGACACCCAGATCCCGACCAGGATCCGGATGAAGAACGAGAAGACGGGCGACGAGACGGTCATCAGCCTGACAGGGATCGACGTCAAGACCCCGGTGCCCGACGATCTGTTCTCGCGTCGGACCCTGATGCGAGGGTAGACTCCGGCGCGTGGTTTGGACCGCTGCAGTACTGATCCATCCGTTCGTCGTCTGGGCGCAGAGCGCTGCGCCCGCGTCGCGTGAATATGTAGGGCCAACTGTTGTCGATGCCCAGCCGGTCGCCCGCCAGCCCGTGACCGGCGGCACTGGCACAAGCGGCGCCGCGTCGCCGCCCCCGAACACCGACCTGTCGATGGGCGATGTGTTCGGGCCGTCCGCCTCGCCGGCCACGCCCGCCGCACCCGCCACCTCGACGCCCGCAGCCGCGCCCGTCGAGGGCCCGGCGGCGGGCCCCAAGGTCGAGGTCGGCGCGGGCGGTCAAAAGCCCGGTGACCTGTCGATGGACGACGTGTTCGGCTCCACCGGCCAGACGGCGCCCCCCTCGACGGCCCCGCCCGCGGCGCCGCCGACGACGCGCAGCTCGGCGACGCCGACGATCGGACCGATCAAGGGGCTGGTCGATCTGGAGAACCCTGGCGCCGACCGGGGCGGCCCGGCGCCGACGGTCGGCTACGGCGGGAAGCTGAAGACCCGGTTTCGCCTGCTGAGCAGCGTGTACTACGACGTCGACAAGACGGCGTCGGTGCGCGGTGTCGATGGCGTGTACCGCTCCGCGCCGCGGCGCCTCAGTCGCAACGAGAACCGGCTCGAGCTCTACGTCGCATACACGCCGAACAAGCACGTGCAGATCGTGGCCGACGCCGAGCCGGTGCTGATGGGCATGTCGATGGCGCGCGAGCTCGACGACCTGGCGAACCCGCAGATGACGCAGCGCTTCCACATGGAGAGCGACGCGGCCTACATCGCGCTGACCGACATCGCCCCGGGCCTCGACATCAAGCTCGGGCGCCAGATCGTCGTGTGGGGCACGGCGGACAAGTTCAACCCGACCAACAACATCAACGCGGACGACCTCGAGGACCGGCCGCTGTTCACCGAACCGATCGCCAATCAGATGGCGGTCGTCGACTATGCGCCGCTCGGCGACAAGTTGTACCTGCAGGGCGTGTACGTGCCGCTGTTCACCCCGGCCCTGCTGCCGCCCTCGGCGGCGCTCGGCCTGCGCGACCCCTTCGCCGAGGCGCCGTACGCGAGCCGGACCGAGCGCGACAAGATCACGTACCTGCAGGAGGACTGGCTGCCGAGGAACTCGAAGTTCGTCCCGGAGGTGTACGGCCACGTGCTGCACCCGGAGAACGCGTTCCGGAACGGTCAGGTCGCGTTCAAGCTCGGCTCGAAGCTGGGCGAGGTCGACCTGTCGGCGTCGTACTATTACGGCCGGCACGACATCCCGGTGCCGCAGACCGAGACCACGACGATGTTGGCCCCGCTGGACGCGAGCCCGGCGCCGGCGAACGGCTACTACTTCCGGGCCGACATCGACCTCGTGTATCCGAAGATGCAGGTGATCGGCCTCGACTTCGCGACCCAGATCCCCTTCCTCGGCAATATGGGCCTGTGGGGCGAGGCGGCCCTGATCATCCCGCGCGCGCACACGCTGACGATCGACATCCCGTTGCCCGGCGGCCTCGACGTTACGCCGAAGGACGACGCGATGGTCAAGGAGACCTCGATCGTCGGGTACTCGATCAAGCCGACGCCCTTCGTCAAGGCGACGGTGGGCTTCGACTACACCTTCGGCAAGCACGTGTACGTGCAGGCCCAGTATCTGCGCGGCTTCATCAACGAGTTCGGGGCCGGCCACATCGGCAACTACGTCGTCGGCGGCACCGACCTGATCTTCTTCGGCCGCAAGCTGGTGTTTCGCGCCTTCGGCGTGGTCGACTTCCCGAGCAACAACCCGGACAAGCATCTGACCTTCGACCGCAAGAGCGTCGGCGGGCCCTCCGGGGTGATCGCGCCGGCGCTGCTGTTCGCGCCGCCGTGGGGCTACGTCAACTTCGAGGTCGGCGGCTTCGCGCTGCTCGGCGCGAACAAGACCGCCTTCGGACAGGCCGCGACCGGCTCGTCGATCGCCTACTTCAAGGTGATCGGCTCGTTCTGAGCCCGACGTAGGCGGCGCAGGCGGGCGAGTCGGCGCTCGATGCGGCCGTACACCGTGTGCTCGGCGTAGCGATGCGCCGAGGTGTCGCTGTCGCTGTCGTCCTGCGCGAGCAGGTCCTCGCCGGCCGGCATGCCGAGCAGCAGCTCGACGCCCTGCTCGACGGTGGAGATCGGCCAGATGAAGAACTGGCCGGCCTCGATCGCCGCGAGCACGTCCTCGCGCAGCACGAGGTTGCGGACGTTGCTCTCGGGGATTATCACGCCCTGCGAGCCGGTCAGGCCGTGGGCGAAGCACACGTCGTAGAAGCCCTCGACCTTCTCGTTGACGCCGCCGACCGGCAGCACGCGGCCGCGCTGGTCGACGCTGCCGGTGACCCCGAGGTCCTGCCGCGCGGGCAGTCGCGCGAGGCTCGAGAGCAGCGCGAAGAGCTCGGCCGTCGAGGCGCTGTCGCCCTCGATCGGCAGGTAGGTCTGCTCGAACACCACCGAGGCGTCGAAGCCGAGCGGATGGTCGCGGGCGAAGCGCTCGTGCAGGTAACCGCCGAGGATCAGCACGCCCTTGCTGTGGATCGGGCCGGACATCTCGACCTCGCGCTCGATGTTGAGCGGGCCCTGGTCACCGGCGTAGGTGACGGCGGTGACGCGGCACGGGCGTCCCACCGACTGGAATCCATCGGACACGACCGCGAGGCCGTTGATCTGGCCGATGCCGGCGCCGCTCAGCTCGACGCGGATGTGCCCGTATCGGTGCATGTCGAGCAGGCGGTCGCGCAGCTGGCCCTGGCGGTCGCGCATCAGCTTGACCGCGGCCTTGAGGTGCTCGTCGGTCAGCTCCTCGCTGCCCGCGGCCAGCGAGGTCGCCTCGGTGATCAGGTCGCTGAGCAGGCCGAGGTTGGTGGTGAGGCGGTTCTGGTCCTCGGCGAGGCGGGCGCCGTAGTGCATCAGGAAGGCCACCGCGCTGCGCGAGCAGCGGGACAGTCCGCGGTTCGCCGCGAGCCAGCCGGTGACGCCGGGATAGACCTGCAGGCCCTCCTCGATCGACATGTCGTCGGCGAAGTCGGCGCGGATCTTGAAGAGGCGGCCGAACTCGGGGTCGAGCTCCTGCAGCTGGATGATCAGGTCGGGGTCGGCGACGAGCACGACCTTGACGTCGAGCTCGACGGGCTGCACGCGCAGCAGCGGCGGCCCCTCGCCGTCCTCGTAGGGCTGGATCGAGCGCGCCAGCAGGCAGGCCTTGAGGTGCTCGTAGACCCGCTCGCGCTTGACCAGCGCCTCGGCGTCGATGATGAGAAAGCCGCCGTTGGCGCGGTGCAGGTCGCCGGCGAGGATGGTGCCGGGCTCGGGGTAGCGGCTCTCGCCGGAGCCGGCGACGACGCGGCCGAACAGCCCCGACAGCGTGACGTTCTGGGCGTGCACGATCGGCGCGACCTCGCCGACGGCGCCGGTCAGCAGCAGGGTCGGGACCACCAGACCGGCGGGCAACGGCGCCGCCGTCAAGGGCAGGTGGTGGCCCTCCTCGAGGTGGTAGATCTCTCGCAGGTGGGTGTGGAGCTCCTCGACGAAGCCGCGTAGCTGCGGCGTCGGCAGGCCCTTGGCGGGGATCGCCGCGAAGCTGGCCTCGATGTCGCGGCGCAGCGCCTCGCGCTGGCGGTGCAGCAAGTTGGCGTTGCTCTCGGCCTCGAGCAGCGCGAGCTGGCGCTGGGTCTCCTCGACGTGCGGACGCAGCGCCTCGATCGCGTCGAGGTACTGGCGACTGATGCCGGTGCGCTCCTCGGCGCTGTCCCCGGCGCTCTCGCCCGCGATCACCGGACCGGCCTCGGCCTCGCCCTCGCTGTCGTCGAGCGGCACGAAGTCGAAGCCGTCGTCGTTGGCGACCAGGGCCATGCCATGCACGCCGGCGACCTTGCCGAGCGCGTCGTGCAGCTTGCGCTCGGCCCCGCTCTGCTCGCGGTGGACCTCGAGCTGCAAGCGGCTGCGGACGCGACCCTCGAAGACCTCGTGGATCGCCGCCTCGAGGCGGGCGTGCAGCTCGGTCATCGCCCGCACGAAGGCAGGGCCGGTCTCCGCGGGCAAGAACGCCGGGACCGGTTCCAGCGGCCAGCGCGGGTTGGTCAGCAGGACCAGGTCCCGCGGCACGGGCCGCCGGGCGGCCTCGGCGCGGGCGAGGGCGATCGCCGTGAAGGTGCGCCCGGTGCCGCGTCGACCGACCACGGCGACGTTGAAGCCCGGGGCGCGCTCGGCGAGCCCGCGGCGCAGCGCCTCGACGGCGCGACCCTGGGGGGCGATGCGCGCATGGATGCCGCTCTCCGTCGTCGTGGCGTGGATGAGCGCGGCTTCCGGGATGTCCTGGGCGCGCACCTGGGTGGTGCAGCACTCCGCTCGAAGCGGGGTCGGGACGGCCATGAGGTCAGTCGGCCGAGTCGGTCGTCGGAGTCGGCGTCGGAGTCGGCGTCGGAGTCGGAGTCGCAGGCGCGTCGCCACCGATCGCGGTGATCGTGCGGGCGATGTTCTGCTTCTGGTCGTGGTCGGTCTCGGGATCGGCGGCGAGCTCGCGCAGGACCTGCAGCACCAGGGTCCGGGTCTGCGTGCTGCTGTCGTTCACCAGGCGCTCGAAGGCGGCGGTGCAGTCGTCCTCGTCGCCGCGGGTGTTCAGGATCCGGATGATCGTCGTGTATGCCCACTGCGGAGCGCGCGCGTAGAGCGCCTCGATGCCGTCGAGCAGGACCTTCAAGTACGCGTCGTCGAACTTCTCCAGCACGTAGAGGACGTTCCAGTAGATCCCGTAGGGGTCGTTGTCCTCGAGCAGGCCGAGCAGACGCGGCATCACCACCGGGTCGTCGATCTGCTCGAGCTGCTCGATCAGCCGCGGCAGGTCCTCGAGCGCGTCGCCGCCGTACTGGGCCGCCTTGCGCAGGCGATCGAGCAGGCCGTGCACGTCGTCCGCGGTCGGCAGCGGGGGCTCGTCCTCGAACTCCTCGTCCTCCTCGGCGACCTCGAGCACGCTCTTCTTGCGCGGCGCCGGGGGCGCCTCGGGCTCCATCCGGATCACGTCGGCGAGGTCGATCTGACCCCGGCTCTCGTGCGCCGTC
>Ga0075152_10000750_pt1 | contig 23617 bp, 16 predicted proteins | sample JI61114C2DNA_FD_70964 | JGI IMG/M metagenome (GOLD analysis project Ga0075152, IMG submission 70964) | Wastewater effluent complex algal communities from Wisconsin, to seasonally profile nutrient transformation and Carbon sequestration -... | ecosystem: Engineered > WWTP > Effluent > Algae...
CAAGGCCACCAGCGGATCAGGTCCTGCAGGAGCCGGAGCAGGTGCTGGCATCGGCAAGGTGATCGGCGTGGAGGCTGGAGTCACCGGTGCCTGCGGCAGCACGGGAGAGGCTGGCAGCTTGCCCAGCACATCAGCCGGCATGGTGACCTCCTCCATCTTCGACTCGGGATCGTCCGGATCCTTGAGCACGATCTTGTCTTTCATGACATGGAAGATGAAGAGAATGACGGCGGTGACGAAGAAGACGCTGAGGTGCAGCCCTGCACGCAGGCATGACCACAGGAAGTCATCGAGCCGCTTCATGAAAGTCGGCTGCGCACGCACCATGGGTGGTGGCGGACGACCTGGCGCATAGCGCGGCGGAGCATGAGTGCTGACCACAGCGGGAGGAGTACTTGGTGGCACGGGAGCAGCAGCCTTTTCTGGAGCAGACGCTGTCGATTGAGCCGCTGGCGTGGGCGCAGGGCCGGCTTTGGCTGTTGCGCTCTGCTGCTGCGTGCGCAGGGCCTGGATCAGCGCCTCTTTGATTTCAGCAGCACTGCTGAAGCGGCGCAGCGGCTCGGGATGTACACAGCGACGAATGACCGCACCAAAGGCAGGCGGCAGATTGCGCGAGACACGACCATCTTCAGGAAGCGGCTCTTTGCCGAACATCTCATGCAGCACGCAGCCGAGCGCGTAGAGATCATCAGACTCCGAAGACGTGCCCTCCTGCAGCCACGAGATCTCCCCCTCGGCCGTGATGCTCATGCCGATGCCGGTCACTTTCATCTGCCCCTCGCGATCCACGAGCAGCGTGCGTGTATTCAGGGCACCGTGTTTCGTGCCTTGATTGTGCAGCAGAGTAAGGATGTCACAAAGCTGGAGCGCCAGCGTGTAGGCCATCTTTGGCGGCACCTGGCGCTCGCTGATGAGATCCGTCAGCAGGCGTCCATCCACATGCTCGGTCACGAGGTAAAGTTGTCCTGCCGTTGTTCTGCCGAAATCATAGACTGCCACGATGCGCGGGTGGACCAGCCTTGCTCGAGCGCGCAGCCGCTCCATGAGCCGCACTGCCGCGCCGGGTGAGGGCTCCACCATCACTCGGATCATCACAGAGCGGTCCAGCGCTGGCTGGCGGGCTCGATAGATCGCACTCTCCGCACCGATGCTCACGCGCTCTTCGACCACATACTGCGGCAGTGCCGCGCCGAGTTCTTCGGCGGAGGGAAAGGCATCTGACGGGGGAGTTTCGGACATGGCGGGGAGGGCGCTGACTTTCTCGCGGGAAAGCCTCCCTTTGGCAAGCAGGAAGGGGCGGCTCCATCATGGCAAAGCAGATGCCGGACGGAGTGCCACTAAGCCGTCATGCGCGCCATCACTTCATCATTCACCGGCTTGCAGGAGCGGTAGCCTTCGCCGTGTTCGGGGAGATCGGCAAGGAAGGCGGCGCGAGCTTCCGCACTGGTGAAATCGAGGCCGATCAGGGCACGGCCGATGCGTTCGCCGGACTGGCGGTAATTGAAGTAACACAGGCTGGCGCGATCACGGATCAATCTCGAAAGGAAGTCATGCAGGGCGCCGGAGCGCTCGTAGAAATCGAGGCGCAGGAAGACCGGATGCGCGAGCAGATCACCACGCAGAGGAATGGCACGGAAGGACACATCCACCGCTCCGGCGAGATCCTCCCAGACATAGTCACCCGCTTCCAATCGCGCAGGCAGGGCCGCTAGCGTCTCCGCGTTTTCGGCGGTCATGGTAAAGATCGGCCAAGCCTCGGCAGCGCTGTGCAGGCCATACTGGAAGTCGGCAATGTTCAGCCCTTCAAAGCAGGAGTCCATCAGCGCAAGCATGGCACCCGGACGCTCGGGAATGCGCACGCGGAGAGTGCGTGAGGCGGCGTTCGCCGATCCCTCTGATTGAGCAATGAGGCCGAGCTGGAGGAAGTCGATGTTTGCGCCCGTGATGACGATGAGCACCTTCTTCCCGGCGAGCGCGGCGCGTTCCTTCAGCACCGCAGCAAGCCCCATCGCGCCGGATGGCTCGGACACGCAGCGCAGCGTTTCCCACAGCAGCCGGATGGCCGCGCTGACCTCCGCATTGGTGACGGTGCTCACACGATCCAGCGTGTCACGGCAGATGGCGAATGGCAGAGCGCCCGCCTTTCTCACCGCCGTGCCATCGCAGAAAATATCCAGGTCATGCAGCTCGACTGGCGCGCCAGATGCGATCGCAGCCTTCATGGAGGCCTGATCCACACCTTCGACGCCCACGACTTCAAGGTTAGGCCAGTATGTCTTCAGCCAGCAGGAAACCGCCGACGCCATTCCGCCGCCGCCGATTTGCAGAAAGGCAGCATCAAAGGGGCCATGGCCGGAGAGCACCACCTCGTCCGCCAGAGTGCCCTGGCCTGCCATGACGTGCAGGTCATCATAGGCGTGGACATAGGTCGCGCCGCTGGAGCGCTCATCTTCGCGGGCAGCCGTCACCGCCTCGTCGTAGCTGTCTCCTGTCAGCATGATGCGTACAAACTCGCTCCCATGATGAAGCACCGCGTTTTGTTTCACCTTCGGCGTCGAGCGCGGCATGAAAATGCGCGCGTGGATGCCGAGCGCGCGCGCCGCCAGTGCCACGCCCTGCGCGTGATTGCCCGCCGAAGCCGTCACCACCCCGCGTTCCCGCTGCTCGGGGCTGAGCTGCATCATGGCATTGCACGCGCCGCGCCATTTGTAGCATTTCACCGGCGACAAATCCTCGCGCTTCACCCAGATCTCCGGCCCGGGCTCGCTGCCCGGCAGCGTGAGCTTTTCCATCGGAGTCGGCTGCCCGAAGCGATACACTCGCTCACGGGCAAACAGGATCTCCTGCCTCAAACGGCGGTCCAGCGGCAAAGATTCTCGTTCCATCGTGGCGGCATACATTCCTGCCACGCGAACATCAACAAGAGCTTTGTCTCACGACACCTTCGGTTTGATGAACAAGACCTCGGCACGCTCGATCCAGCCTTTGCGCAGGTCCATGCGGAACCAGCCATCGCTGTTCTTCGCATGGATGCGGCAGCCGGAGCGCGGGCCGAATTCCTTCAGGTCATACTGAGCCCAGGTCTTGCCCATGTCGGGCGAATAAATGATGCCGCAGGCATAGGTCGAAGCCGGCGCGCAGTGCGTGGCGAGGAAGACACCGTCCTGCACGAGCATGTTCGCAGACTCAAACATCGGGTTGAAGAGCAGCGTGTGCTTCGACATGTCCGTGATGTCCTTCGGATCACACACGAAGATGCCGCGATCATGACGGTTGGCGATGGCGGGCCCGTTCGCGTCGGCGATCCAGTAGCACTTGCCGTCGATGAAGTTGATGCCGCCGCACTTGTAGCGGGAGTTTGAGTCCACCGAGATGACGAGCTTCCAGTCCCACACATCCGCCTTCGCATCGTAGGTGCCGCGCAGCCAGTGCACCTCCTTGCCATGCGTGCGGTCGATGTCCCCCGTGCAGGCATAAAAGGCATTCTCCGCCGCATGGTAGGTCACGTTGTGGATGTGCCGGGCGATCAGCTTGTTCTCAGGATTGCCGAGCCATTTCGCCGGATCAGCATCCTTCTCCTGAAACTTCGGATTCTGCCCAAAAGCATAGGCCAGCTTCACCGTCTGGCCGCTGTCGGTGGAGTAGTAGATGTTCACCGGCACCGACCCGCCGAGCACGTTGCAGTAGTTCCCCCACACCAGCATTTCCTTCCCCTCCACCTCGAAGCAGTGCTCGCCATCCAACGAATGAAAGTACCATCCAGGCTGGTCCGGGTTCTTCGGCGTGTGCGGCACATAGTCGCTCCCATCGGTCCTCTTCACCGTGATCTCGCGGTGCGTCTTGAGATTGTCTGTGCTCAGGAAAAGCTGCGCCCGTGTGGCGAAGAGGATGTTCCCGTTCTTCAGGATCACGCTGAAGGTGATGTTCTCCGCCTCGGCAAAGGCAGCGCTGTGCGCCCAGGTCCTGCCGCTGTCCTCAGACAGGAAGATCTTCCCGCTGCCAAATCCGAAGGCCTTGTTCTCACGCTGCGAGTCGATGTACGGCCCCTCTGGCGCGAGCCGATACCAGAAGTGCTCGGTCTCGGCAGCGTCCGACAGGGCGGCGCACAGTTTCGAGCTCTCTGACAGGAAAAATCCGCCAACAGTGGCGGCGGTGGTTCCGAGAAACTGACGGCGGTGGAGTATGGCTGGACGTGTCATGGCGTGTGACACCAAACGCATTGAGACACGCAAATCGCACTCGGCTGCGGAAAGTCTCCTGTGGGCACAGCAGACAGCGTCTAGTCGAGGCGAATTTCCGGGCTCGATACCGTCAAGGTGCTGCCGTTCTCCTGATGTGCATGCACGGTGATGACGTTGAGTGTTCTCACATCGCCTTCGACCGTCGTTTCGCCACTGTAGGTGGCTGTACCGGTGTTCTTGAGTGGTGCTGAAGTCCACGCATCGAACTCCATGGCGATGGAGTAATCAGGATGACGGTTCACCGACCACCAGAGCGAGTTTTCCTGCGGCTCGGTGCCATCTGGAAAGACCACGGTCACCGCAAGGCGCTTCGTGGTCTTGTCCCACTGAGTGGTGACTTTCGGCGGCGCGACCATGCGACGAGCACCGAAAAAATGATGGGTGGCGTAGGCATAGAGGTTCTCATCTACCTCGGGTAAACCGCCGACGGATTTGACGAAGCCTGCTTCCTTCGCGCCGCCGTGCTGACCACCCGGCACAATGTAAACGGGCAGTTCGGGATGGCGACGACCGAGTTCGACGAGTCCGGGGCTGACGTTGTCATTCGAGCCTTGGTTGTAAAAAACCTCCGTGCCGCGCTTCTTGAGCTCATCGAGGTAGTTCGTCGTTCGGCAGGCCTCCCAAGCGGCATTGCAGGCAGTTCTCATCTCCGCCTCCGTCCAGCCAGCATCGCGCGCCAACTTCACCGTGATGCGCTCGTCGGAGCGTGCTTTTTGACGAATGACCAGTTTTTCACGGCCCACGGGATCGGTCATCGCGGCGATGAAGGACTCGTTCATCTTCGTGATCTCGGCGGGCATCATGCCTTCGACATACGGGCCGCCGGGGCTTTCGATCACCGGTGCGACGACGGGCATGATGGCGGTGAAACGATCATCCGCGATGCCTGCGGCGGCGGTGGCGACACCACGCTTCGATCCGCCGGTGGCGAGCACCTTCTTCGGCTGAAACACGTCCTTTTCCGCCATCGCGGTCGTGAGCGCTCGCATGTCGCTGATGCCCCAGATCCACGCGGGTGTGTAGCGCGTGTTCTTGGTCTGGATGAAACGCTCCTCCATCATCGTGTGGAGCTTTCCGACCGGTTCCATCGTGTCGATCGGCACGCAGCCGATGAAGACGAGGCCCACTCCATGCTCCTTGAGCAGACGGAGCTTCGCGCCGGAGGCGGCCGTCACCTTCAACTGCGCGCTGGTGTTCTCGATGAGCACATTGGTGCAAACACCCTTCGCAGGCGCGAGCATCGTCACCGGCATGCGCACCTTCTGACCCGGCCACCACTCGCAGACGGTGATCTCGACGAGTTTTTGACGGATCGCGGCGTCTTTGGGGTTCGGATGCCAGTCCTCGAATACTTTCGTTTCCAACGTCGTGGTGTCGCGGATCGATGCCAGATCGAATGTGCCGATGGTGATGTCCGCATGAGCGGACAAGGCAGACAGGACGACGACAGCGAGGATGGCGTGGAGTTTCATGTCATATCAACGACTCGCCCTAGCAGCTTCTGCCACTTCAGTTGGGGTATCGCTCTACTTGCTCCTGAAAACCTCGCTCTGCACGACGGCGTGGATGAGGTCCCGCATGGCGTGGCTTTTGGTTTTGGATTGGGCGACGAGCTTGTCGAGCTCGGCGCGGTCGGAAAAGCCCATGGGTCGGCCTGTGGCGAAGGTGAGGAGCTTTTCGGCGATGCAGCGGGCGACGCGATCCTGACCGGCGAGGAGGAGGCTTTGGAATTCGCTCATGTTCGCGAACTTCGCGCCGGTGCTGAGCTCGCCCGCAGCATCGACGGGAGGGCCGAGGCGGTAGCGGACTTTGCGGCCCTGCACGGTGAGCTTCACCTGCTCGCCCTGGTCGATGCTGCGGAAGCGCTCACGCCAGCCGCCGATGACGTCGTAGCTTTCCAGCGCGAAGCCGGGCGGGTCGATGACGCGATGGCAGCCGTTGCAACTTTCCATGTTGCGATGTTTGTCGAGCAGCTCGCGCAGGGTGGTAGCGCCGCGAATGTCGGGCTCGACTCCGGGAATGCCCGGCGGCGGTGGTGGCGGCTCGAGGCCGAGGATGCGGTCCATGACAAAGACGCCGCGCACGACGGGGGAAGTGTTGGTGCCGTTGGCGGAGACTTTCATCACGCTGGCCTGAGTCAGCACGCCGCCGCGATGACTGTCGGGCGGGAGTTTAACCTTCTGGATCGCGAGCCCACTCACGCCAGGAAGGCCGTAGTGCTGCGCGAGCCGGGAGTTCAGCATGGCGAAATCACTCTGCACGAGATTGGCGACCCCGAGATTGCTCTGAATGAGTTCGGTGATGAAGCTGCGTGTCTCGCGCAGCATGGAGTCGAGCAGGAGCTCGTCGTATTCGGGGTAGAGCTGCTTGTCCGGTGTGGTGAATTCGATCTCGCGCAGATTGAGCCAGCCATCAGTGAAATCAGTGACGAAGCGCTCCAGTGCGACACTTTTCAGCAGGCGCTCCGTTTGTGCGCGGAGTACGTCTGGCTGCGTGAGCTTCGCGGAGAGCAGCTCGGCATCTGGGGCACTGCGGGTGAGGAAGTAACTGAGACGCGAGGCGAGTTGAAGGTCGTTCAGTTTGCCCGTTGGCTCTTTGAGGAAAAGGAACTCCGGCGAGCAAAGCACGGCGATGGCGGCGGTGCGCATGGCGGCGAGGAAATCACTGCTCTCGGCGAACTCAGCATCGAAAAGTTTGAGATAAGGCTCCGCATCTGCCGCTGTGGCGGGGCGGCGAAACGCGGCGGTGATGAAGGCGGGGAGGAGCCTGCGTGAATCAGCCACGGGATCGGTGCTGTCGGCGGTATAGCGGTGCTTGAAGTCGGGGTTCCTGGCTTTCCAGGCCTGTGAAGGCGGCAGGCCATGGGGAAGCTGGCGCAGTTTCAAATCGCCGAGGAGCAGCTTTTGCCCGCGCGGAGGCCAGTCGGTGGCGATGGGGCCTTCGAGCGTCACTTCCTGAAAGGCCATGCCTTCGCCGGGATAATTGGCCGGACCATCTTTGATGGGTGAGTGACCATCGGCACCATTCAGCCCTTGCGGGCTGATCCAAATGCCTTTGCCCTGATCGAGATGCAGTGTGACTTCGACGGTGCCGGATTTGCCGACGGGCAGCTCGTGAAAGCTGTGCGTCACATTGTCCGCGTTGCGGAAATTGAAGCTGCCGGTGATGAGGGCAAAGACGACGGGTTCCTCGATCTGGTAGCCGTAACCAGTGACGCGCAGTTTGTAGGTGCCTGCTTGTTTGGCGCGCAGATTCGGGATCACCGTGCTGGGGAAGCCGCCGTTGTTGAAGACGACGATGGAGCCGTCGTCGCGCTTCAGCCAGTGCTTGCCGATGTTGTCCTTGTTGCGGTCGCTTTCGAGAGTGGCGCGTTGGAGTGTTGATTCGGGACGCGTCTCTTGATTCAGCGCGGTGTTGATCGCCAGCTCCGCAGCCTCCATGTAGCGCAGCATCTGGATGCCGGAGATGGAAAGAGCCTCGCCGATGTTGTCGAAACCATGGGCGCGGCCGTCTTCTGGCAGCGAGTCGATGACGTTCACCTTCACGCCGAGCAGGTCGTTGATCGTGTTCTGATACTCGCGGCGGTTCAGGCGGCGCAGCACGGTGCCTTTCTGTGCATCTGACTTCGCCACCAAATCTCCGCCGAGTGCCGCCATGAAGTCCTGCACGGCATCCTGCGATGGCTGCTTCTTTTTCGGCGGCGGCATCTCGCCAGCGGCGACACGGTCAAAGACACGCACCCACTTTTTCAGCGCGGCAGCGTCAGTGCCATCGGTGGAGAGAGCCGCGAGATCGAGCCCGCCCTTTTTCATCTCCGCATCATGGCAGTCCATGCAGTTCTGATCCAGAAACGGCTGGATGGCAGGCAGTGCGGCATCCGTGGTAGGGGCGAGAGCAAACAGCGGCAGGACCGCGAGAAAACGAGACTTCATGTTCACGCCTGATTGATGTCGAGCACGCCGGTACTGAAGCCGAACTTGTCAGCCTCCACGCCCATGCGCTGGGCGAGTGAGACGAAGAGATTCGAGAAGACATGCTTCTCTTTGTCGATTGCGATGTGGCGACCGTGTTTGAAGCCGCCACCGGCGAGGACGAGCGGAAGGTTCGCGGTGTTGTGAGCGCTGGCGTTGCCGAGATTGGAACCGAAGATGACGGAGGTGGAGTCGAGCAATGCAGCGGTCTTGAGCTTCGTGAGGAAGTCGGCAAAGGCGGTGAACTCGGCTCTCTCGATGACTTTGAGTTCCTCGATCTTTGCGGGGTCCTGGCCGTGATGAGAGAGGTTGTGCCAGTCGTTCTTCACGCCCTCGATCTCCGGCACGGCGTTCATGCCGCTAAGGCGCAGGGTGACGGTGCGGGTGGAGTCGGTTTGCAAGGCGAGCACGATCAAGTCCTGCATGAGCTTCATCTTCCCGATGGCATCGGTGCGGCTCTGAATGTCGGTGGGCGGCTTCGCCTCGATCTTGGGCTTGGGCTTCTGCACCCACTCCTCGTTCTGCACGAGTCGGCCTTCGAGATCGCGCACGGCGGAGAAGTATTCGTCGAGCTTTTCCTGATCGCGTTTGCCGAGTTCGCCGTGGAGCTTCTTTGCTTGTCCCATGACGGTGTCGAGGATGCTGCGTCCACGCTTCAAGCCGCGCACTTGCGCCTGGACCTCCGCCGGGGTGCCATCGACAAAGAGCTGCTGGAAGGCCTTTGAGGGTGAGCTTTCCGCTGGAAGCGGCACACCACTGGCCGACCACGAAAGCGAGTCACTGCCCGTGCCGAGGATGAGACTGGGGAAGCGCGTCTGCGTGCCGATGCGCTCGGCGATGAGCTGGTCGATGGAGATCGTATTCTTGAATCCAGCGAGACCAGGATGTTTCGCCGAGGTGAGCCAGGTCATCTCCGAAGTGTGACCGTTCGCGCCGTTTTGCTCCATGTGCTGGAGGCCTGAGATGACCGAGAAATCACTCTTCAAATCCTTCAGCGGCTCCAGATATGGCGTGAGCGTGTAGTCCGCGCCGGTTTCCTGCGGAAACAGGAATGGCGTGTGGAAGCCGAGAGTGGCGCACATGGCGAGGAAGCGCGGCGGCGGTTGTCCGACGGCAGCCTGTGCGCGTGTCGCGAAGGCGGGCACCATCGCCTCCAGGAAAGGCAGGGAAAGGACGGTTCCTGCACCGCGCAGAAAGGCGCGGCGGTCGAGGTGGCGTTTGGTGGCGATGTTCATGGCAGACTGACCTTTGAACGCAGGCACCGGCCATTTCCTGACTCAAAACTCCACTACAATCGCGGCGATGCCGCGCGGGGGTAGCGATCGCTGCCGTAGCCGTAGGGCATGTTTGAGCGGGCGGCGTGGCCTTTGATCATGAACCAGAAGAGGAATGCCAGCACGAGCGCGAGCATCTTCTCCTTCCAGTTGCGGGTGAAGACGTTCTTAAATTGCTCCCAACTCACGGGTCGGCTCCTCCTTCGGGGGTTCGGTTTTCAGGCTGCCAAAGGTGAGGATCTCATTCAGGCGATCCCGCATTTCCTCGGGCTCGAGATCATGCTCCAGCTTGCCACGATAGGCGATGGACAACGCGCCGCTCTCCTCGCTGACGATCAGCGCGATGGCGTCCGTCTCCTCCGTGACGCCCATGGCCGCGCGATGGCGCAGGCCGATGGCGCGATCACGGACCTCTTTTTGGCTGACGGGGAAGACACAGCCAGCGGCCTGGATGCGTCCTTGATCAATGATGACTCCGCCATCATGCAGGGCGGTCTTGGGGTGGAAGATGGTGGTGATGAGTTCCACGCTCATGGCCGCATCCACCTCGACACCGGTTTCGACAAACTGCTTTAGATCAATGCCGCGCTTCAAGGCAAACAAAGCCCCGCAGCGGCGAGCGGAGAGCTTTTGCATCGCCTCCATCAGGACATCGAGAGATTCGGGGTCGGGTCGGTTGAAGGAAAACACGCGATGGCTGCCCAGCTCAGCGAGCACGCGGCGCAGCTCCGGCTGGAAGAGCACGACGAGAGCGATGGCGAGGAAGACGGAGATGCGCTGGAGCAGCCAGTTGATCACCTCCAGCTCCAGGAGCTGCGAGATCAGCGCGAGGCTGAGCAGCAGGATCAGCAGCCCCGTGAGGATGCGAGCACCGCGAGTCGCACGGAAAAACAGATACCCATGATAAGCCAGCGCGGCGAGGATGATGATCTCCACGCCGTCGCGCCAATGCTCTGTCACGAAGTCCCACATGCGTTGTTTCTCGTAAGCCTAACGAAGGCCTGGGCGCAAGAGTTTCCTCAACTTCCGCCAAGATGAAAATGAGTCGTGTTGAGAGATGGCGGAGGTTTCGTTTGCCCGGCTGGCAGGAAGCGCAAGACTGCCGTGCCGTGCCTCGTTTGCACACGCTCACCCCTCCACTATCCCAAATGATCCGCCCCTCGCTTCTCCTTGCCGGTGGCTCGCTCCTCGCAGCGGCCAGCCTTTCCGCCCAAACCGCCGCCCCTGCTGAATGGGCCAAATTCCGCGGTCCGAACAACGACGGCACCGCGCCCGTGCTCAAGGTGAGCAATTGGAAGAGTGCCAAAATCAAGACACTGTGGAAGACGGACACGCCCTCGGGCTTCAGCTCATTCGCCGTGGCCGGGGCCAAGGCCTACACCATCGTCACCGGTGAAACCGATGGCAACGTGGGTGAGGTCGTCGTCTGCCTGGACGTGAAGAATGGCAAGGAACTCTGGAAACAGCCCCTCACCGTGATCGGCAAATACGATGGCGGTGGCGACGCCGGAACGAATGACAACAAAGGCGGTGACGGCCCCCGCTCCTCTCCTGTGGTCGATGGTGACAAAGTGTATGCCATCGATGCCAACCTCGGCGTCTTCTGCTTTGACGCGGCTACTGGCAAGCCCGTGTGGAATCTCGATGTGATGAAGGAAAACTCCGGTGTGCAGATCAAGTGGCAGAACGCCGCCTCGCCGGTGATCGATGGCAACGTGCTCATGATGTGCGGCGGCGGTGCTGGTCAGGCGCTGCTCGGTCTCGACAAGACCACAGGCAAAGTGATCTGGAAGGGTGAGGACGACAAGATGACCCACGCCACTCCCGTGATCGCTGACATCCACGGCGTGCATCAGTGCATCTTTTTCACTCAGACTGGTCTAGTGGCGGTGACTCCTGCGGATGGCAAGGTGCTCTGGCGCGCCGAGTTCCCCTTCAAAGTCTCCACCGCAGCGAGCCCGGTTGTATTTGAAGACATCGTCTATTGCTCCGCCGGTTACGGTGTGGGTGCAGGTGCCTTCAAGATCAGCAAAAGCGGCAGCGGCCTGAATGCCGAGCAGATCTGGCGTCGTGAAAACGAGTGCTTCAACCACTGGAGCACTCCCGTGGTGAAAGACGGCTACCTCTACGGCATGTTCAGCTTCAAAGAATACGGTGCCGGCCCTCTGGCCTGCGTGGACATCAAGACCGGCAAGGACATGTGGAAAGAAGGCGGCTTCGGCCCCGGCCAGGTCATCCTGTCTGGCGACAAAGTCATCGCTCTCAGCGACAAAGGTGAGGTTGTTGTGGCCGAGGCGACTCCTGAAAAATACACCGAGCTGAAGCGCGATGACGTGCTCGACGGCAAGGTCTGGAGCTATCCCGTGATGGCCTACAATCACCTCTTCGCCCGCAGCACCAAGGAAGGTGTCTGCCTGGAAATTCAGTGACAGCGGAACCGATCTAACGAAAAAGGCCCAGAGCACGCGCTCTGGGCCTTTTTTTGTCGCGACTGATCAAGGCTTGTTCACCAGATCAAGCAGCGTCGGCAGACCTTTGAGCGGATCATTCGAAGCGGCTCCAGGCGTGGCCGTTTTGGCAGGTTCGTCGGAAGACTTCAGATAGCGAAGAAGACTGCTGTCGGTGCTCAGGATGAGATTGGTGTCCGAAGTGATGACCGCCTTGTAGGCCTCCATGGTTTTGAGGAATTCGAAGAGGTCTGCCGACTCGGTGCTGGCGTTGTAGGCCTTGGCGTAGATCTCGGAAGCCTTGGCATCCGCCGCTCCTTCGACCTCCTGCACCTTGCGGTAGGCTTCGGACTCGATCTCCTTCAGGTCACGCTCACGTTGGCCGAGGATTTTGGCAGCCTCTCCAGCGCCTTCAGATTTGAACCGCTCGGCGATCTGCGTGCGCTCGCTGACCATGCGTTGATAGATGGTCTGGCTGACGGCAGGCGTGTAGTTGATGCGCTTGAAGCGCAGGTCCATCAGTTCGATGCCGAAGCCTTTCACCTTTGGGGCAGCGTTGCTGAAAATCTCCTTCTCCAGCTCGGCGCGCCCTTTGGTGATGGGTGGCATGGTGCCGATGCGTGCATCAGCGATGGAAGCGACGGCCCCTTCGGCGGCGGCTTCACGCGCCACCTTGCGGTCCTTCGTGTTGCGGATGGCCTCGATGAAGTCGTGCTTGGCGATGACATTGCGAGTCTCACTGCCGAGGATGTCGGTGAGGCGTGACTGGGCGGTGCGCTCGTCGCGAAGGTTTTCGAAGAACACACGCGGATCGCTGATGCGCCAGCGGGCAAAGCTGTCCACGACGATGTAGAGCTTGTCCTTCGTGGGCATGTTCACGGGCAAACCGTCCCATTCGAGGACGCGCTTATCAAAGCGGTTCACATGCTGGATGAAGGGCATCTTTACATGCAGTCCGGCGTCTTTGATGGTCTCTCCCACGGGCTTGCCGAACTGGGTGATGATGACCTGCTCAGGCTCGCCGACCGAGTAAAGGCTGGCGCTGCCGAGGATGTAGAGGGCGAAGCCTGCGATGAGGATGAGGAGTGAGAGGGCAGGTTTCATCGTGCGGAAGGAGCGGAGGGTTTTCTGGCCTGCTGGAGGTTCATCATGGGCAGGAACTGGGGCACTTTGTCATCCACGATGATCTTGCCCGGCACATTGGGCAGGACCTCGGTGAGGGTTTCCAAATAGATGCGCTTTCGGGTGACTTCGGGAGCCTTCTTGTACTCCGTGAGCATCGCGGTGAAGCGTGTGGCATCACCCTCGGCGCGGTTGACGCGCTCCGTGGCATAACCTTCAGCCTGACTGATGCTCTGCTCCGCCTTGCCGCGTGCTTCAGGGATAACGCGGTTGTATTCGCCATTCGCGGCGTTGATGGCGGCCTCACGCTGCTGCTGGGCGCGGTTCACTTCATCGAAGCTGTCCTTCACCTCGCTGGGCGGGTTCACATTGCCGAGCTGCACCTGGTCGATATGCACACCCATGTTCAGCGTGCTGGCGATGAGTTGCAGTCTCTCCAGCGACTTCACTTCCATCTCCTGACGGCCCACGGTGAGCACCTCGTCGATAGTGCGGTCACCCACGACCTCGCGCATGACGGATTCGGAGAGGTCACGCAGCGTGGCCTGGGGTTCGAGGAAGTTAAATACATAGGCGCGTGCATCCGAGATGTGGAACTGCACCACCCACTCGACCACCGCCGCATTCAGGTCCCCCGTGACCATGTTCTTCTCCAGCTCCATGTCGTCGAAGTCCTGATTGTATTGATACTCGTTCAGAGCTCCGCGCGTGCCGTAGCCAAATTCGAGCTTCAGCTGGCGGCGTGTCTCCACCGTGGTGACTTGGTCGATGCCAAAGGGCAGCTTGAAATGCAGGCCCGGCTCGGTGGTGTCCAGATACTTGCCGAAGCGCTGGACGATGGCGACTGAGTTTGCCGGCACCTGGTAAAAGCTCGAAAAAAGGCCGGTGGCGATGACGAGAGCGACGACACCAAAGAGGATCTTCACCGGGTTCACTCGGAAGTTGCCGGGATCAGGGAAGGGGAGGGTAGCGCGGACAGACATGGTGCGAGCCTAGCGGAGTTCATGGCGGCGCGCCACATTTACCTCGTCTTAACAAAAATGTCGGACTTCGACATCATTCCTTCACACACGGGTGGGAGAGTGCGGTGTGAAAAGGAAAATTAATCCTTCGAAATCCAACATCAAAATCATCCACACTATGAAAACAAACTTGGTTTCCCACTGCCTCCTGCTGATCTCGGCATCCGCAGGTCTGTCCTTCGGACAAATGCCACCGCCCGGACGACCTCCGCAAGGTCAGCCACCGCAGGGCCAACCCCCTCAAGCACAACCGCCGCAAAATCGGCCTCCGCAAGGCCAGCGTCGTCCATCACAACGTCCCCGTCCGCCCCATCAAATGATGGCTCCAAACCGCGGTGCTCCACGAGTCGGCGATCCTTTGCCTGGACTGACACCTGATCTTTTGGTCGCCTTTGCAGACGGGCGCTCGGAGTTCACCAATCGCGAAAATGCCGCAGGCGGCCTCGGCCCGATCTTTAACCACAACTCCTGTGCGGCCTGCCATGTGCAGGGTGGCATCGGCGGAGCTGGAACGATCAATGTAACCCGCTTCGGTCGCGTGACGAATGGAGCCTTTGATCCACTCGCTGCACTCGGTGGATCGCTTCTCCAAAATCGCTTCATCCATCCTGCGGTGCGCGAAGTCGTGCCGCGTGAGGCGAATGTCGTCATCCGTCGGCAGACGACCGCGCTTTTCGGGCTCGGTCTGATCGAAGCGATCCCGGATGAAACCATCCTGGCAGGTGTCGCCGAAGGCAAACCCGATGGCGTGCTGGGCAAGGCATCCATGGTCATGGATGTGACGACTAATGAAGAGCGCGTCGGGCGCTTCGGATGGAAAGCTCAGCAGGCGACGCTGCTGGCTTTCTCCGCAGATGCTTACCTCAATGAGATGGGCATCACGAGCCGCTTCTTCCCGGTGGAAAACGCCCCCAATGGCAGAGCCGATCTTCTCGCGACACATGACCTCATCGCAGATCCTGAGGACACGATCGATCCTGCCACCGGCAAGGCTGACATCGATCACTCGGCGGACTTCATGCTCCTTCTCGCACCACTCCCACCTCGTCCGCTCACAGCAGCGGCCACCGCAGGTCAGGCGCTCTTCAGCAGTGTCGGCTGTGCGGTTTGCCACACACCCAGCATGACCACCGGCACGCATGAAATCGCCGCCTTGAGCGAGAAGGCCGTGCCGCTCTACTCCGACCTCCTGCTTCATGACATGGGCAGGCTGGGAGACGGTATCGTGCAGGGGGACGCCGGAGGTCGTGAGATGAAGACGGCTCCGCTTTGGGGTGTGCGAGTGAGCGCCCCTTATCTGCATGATGGCCGCGCTCCCACGCTTGATGCCGCCATCCGCGCTCATGATGGGGAAGCTCTGGTGTCGCGTGATCGTTACACACAGCTCAGCGCGGTTCAGCGTCAGCAGTTGATCGAGTTCGTGAACTCCTTGTAATCAAACACGGAGGATCAAACCAAGGCGCAGCCTGATGTATCGGGCTGCGCTTTTGTGCGTCTGGTCAGATCAAGCCAAGGTCTTGCATCTGCAAAGTGTGGCCTGTAATCCTTCCTCATGCTGCAAACCGCCGCGCTCCTTCTCTTCCTCCTGGCTCTCTTGATCTCCGGCATGCTCGGCACCGAGACGCGTCTGCTGTTTTTCTGGCCTGGGGCCATCCTGCTCGGGGCATCCGGGCTGCTGGCTGTGCTGCGCTGGCGGCTGCGGGTCTTCTTTCCGCCGAGCGATGTTTGCCTCGCGGCCACCCTGGCCTTTGCGGCCTACATGATCGCACGTGCAGCGCTATCGCCTGTGGCCAGCTATGCTCGTGAAGACGGAGTCATCCTTCTCGGCTGTTTCGTCGCCTATGTGCTGACAGTCACAGCCGCGAGTCATCCACGCTGGCGCATGGCGTGGCTGGTGGTGTTGCTCGCACTTGTGGTTGGAAACCTAGCCATGGGCTCGATCCATCTTTCGGGAAACTGGGGTTTCCATCTGGTGCCGAATTTTCTCCGGCCTGGGGAGCCAGGGCGCATCGGTGGCTTCTTCGCGAATGCCAATCACCTGGCTGCCTTCCTGTCCGTCGCGCTCTTCCTGTCCGCAGGCTGGCTGTGCTTTGGCCGCGGTGGAGCAGTGCTCAAACTGTGGCTGGCCTTTTGCTGCGTGGCCATGGCCGTGGGCATGTCGTTGACGGTGAGTCGTGGTGCCCTGTTCGGGCTTGCGGCGGGTGCTGTGGTCTTTGCATCGCTGGCGCTTTGGATGGTCTGGCAAACGCAGCGGCATCTCTTCTGGAGCCTGCTCGGTGGCGGATTGGTCATGAGCCTGCTCAGTGGTGCCGTGCTTTGGAAGGTGAATGAAGAATACCTGCGGGGTCGTGCCGAACGTCTGTCGATGACCAGTGACATACGCCTCGGCATCTGGGAGTCTGCGCTGGCACAGCACACGGAGGCACCTCTCACGGGAGCAGGTGCACGGATGTTTTATGATGGTGGTACGCGTTTGCGATCTGACAAACTTCCTGCCTGGGCACCCGAGCCATTGTTTGCTCACAACGAATACCTCCAACTGCTCGCCGACTATGGCTGGGTTGGTGCGGGATTGCTTTTGATCCTGGTCCTGTCGCATGTGTGGAACGGCCTTCGTTACCTGCGCTGGTTCGTGCATGAGCGCTTTTTAAACAGTGGCCGCGTGCTGAGCATGAACCTCGGTCTGTGCATTGGTGCGCTTGCTGGGCTTGCCGCCACCATGACCCATGCCGTGTTCGAGTTTCACTACCATGTTCCGGCCACGGCTCTCACCGGAGTGCTGCTTCTGGGTGTGCTGGCGAATCCTGGTTTCGAGCAAATGCAGCGCCCACTGCTCCGACTGCCCGGTGTGCGCGTCTTGACCAAGGTCACTCTCGGAGTGGCCTCGCTGGGACTTCTGGCTGGAGCGTGGTTCCACGGTCGTGGTGATTACTCGCTCGCTCAGTCGCAACTGGCCCAGGCCCGCAAAGACGAATCCGCGCGCAAACTTCACCTGGATGACGCTGCACGCCTTGACGCTACGAACGGCGAGACATTCTACCAGCGCGCACTGGCCGTGCTCGACTCGCTGACAGACAAAGATCGCTCACCCGAAAGCCCTGCCCTGAAGCAGGTCATCGCTGATCTGGAGCAGGCTACGGTGCTGAATGCTCATAACCATCTGTATTATCTCGCTCTCGCGGATGCCTATGACGCTGTTAGCCGCCCGGCAGATGCGCTGAAGAGCATTCAACAGGCTCTGAAGCTCGCGCCCAAACATGAAGAGCCACGGCTTGCCCTCGGCTTTCACTGGCACCGCCAGAAACAGTGGGACAAAACGGAGGCGGCCTATCTCTGGGCTCGTGAGGCAAAGGCCATGAACAAAGAGGGCACCTCCAACTGGCTCAGCAGCTACCGCCTGATGCTCCAACATGTGGCGATGTTTCGTGGGCGGCCAAATTCTGTCGAGCGCTAGTCCCTCCAGAACGTGGATTCCTTCGGCACGGTGTAGCGCACCTCCATCTCGGGCGTTTCGATGAGCTTGCCATCGCGATAGAGCGACTCGACAGCGGCGATGACCATGCCGGAGGTGAGGAGTGTGCGCTCGGGCGGATAGGCGGCGCCGTTGTCGATGACCATGCGCTCGATGTGATGGACGAGTGGATTGAAGAAGTCCGCGGTGGTGGCGACGGAGGTCGGCATGGGCAGGAACATTTGGCAGGAGGTGATCTCGCCGGTTTCGCTGTTGAGGCCGGCGTAGTTGAAGTCGCGCACGCCGAGCATGAAGAGCGTGGTGCGGAAGCCGTCGCGATGCTCGATGAAGTAGGCGTAGGCGTCGGGGAAGTTTTTCCGCGCCCAGTCGAAGCTGATCGCTTCGGTGGGATAGCCTTCCTTCACGGGCAACGTGTGGCTGCGGCTCAACGCGGCGAGAAGGAGGCGCTGTGTTTGTTTCAAACCGGCTGCGTGTGCCCACATCTTGTCGCCGCGCATCGCCAGCACGCTCTTGATGCCTACTTCGCCGCCTTTGCGGCGTTCGGACATGCATTGGGCGGTTTCGAGACCGTGGAAGTCGTATTTCTCGACGCCGCCGTAGCCGACGCAGACGCTTTCGCTCAGCGGCGTGCCCCAAGGCAGGTCGATGGCCGGCAGCCGGCGCGTCACGGGCAGTGAGGAACCGGCGAGGAAGGGGAAGTCCAGCCGCTTCGCGTCAGCGACCATTTCGACGCACTTTTTCCAGTCGGTGGAGAGATGCTTGTCATTGAAGACAGGAACGCTGCGTCCGCTGGATTCGAAGACCTTGACCACTTCTTTGAAGAACTCGTAGCGCGGATAGAGCGTCTGGCCTTTCTCGTTCACCGGGTAGTCGCCATGCTCGCCGATGAGGACGACACCATCGACAGCGAGCCTGCCGGTGCCCAGCGTGAGCGCGTCGGCGATGCTTTTGTGAATCGGAATGCCGTAGCGTTTCGAGCGGCCACGGGCCAGGTCGTTGGCGGGGAATTGAGCGACGTAGAGCGAGACGAGATCAACCTCCGGTTTTCGCCATTCACCGCCCCAGCCGTAGCCGAGCGCGAAGCGGTCGATGAAGTGCTGCGCGTGTGATTTCTCAAAGACCACCGTGGCGATAAGCACGATCTTTTTGCGCGCTGGAGCAGGCGCGGCGCTGGCGGCGGCCGCAGCAGCGCTGGTGAGCAGAAAGGAGCGGCGGGTGATGAGCTTCGTGTTCATGAGGTGCGATCCGATTTGTTTTCCCAAAACAACCAAAGAGGCAGAACGGCGATGAGCGGCAGGAAGGAAGCGAGCAGCAGACCTTGATCGAACGACTGCGTGCGATCAGCGAGCGCGCCGAAGAACTTCTGCGCCTGCGCGGGCAGCACCCACGCGACGACACCCGCGATGCCGGTGATCTTGCCCTGATGTCGTGCGGAGAGATCCTGCGTGAAGGCATGGTAGAGCGGAAACACACCGAGAGCGCCCGCACCGGCCAGCAGCAGCACGAGAAGCAAGACCCAGCCTTTGTCGAGCATCGGCGTGAGCGCACAGGTGGCGCACAATGCACCGCACGCGGCGAAGACGATCACACGCGCTGCATGAACGGAGAGCTTTCGCCTGCCGAGCCACACCGCGAGCGCACCCGCGCCGAGACAGCCAACATCCGTCGCCACATACCAGACTGAGGTGAAGTAAAGCGTCTGCGATTCCGTGTAGCCGATGCCTTCTTGCAGGATCTTTGGCAGCCAGGCGCGCAGGATCTGCCAGGTCGTGTTGATGCAGGCGATGACAAAGAACACGACGAGCATCCGGCGGCTGAAAAGGATGCTCCACAGGCTCTCCGAAGCTGGTTCAACTTCTGTAGCAGACTGTTTCACCGGCGCTGGCAGATCAGACTTTTTCACCAGTGCGAACCACAGCACCAGCCACGCGAAACCGACCGCACCGACGACTTGAAACGCCACGCGCCAACTGCCGAGTTCCGCCGTCATGAGTCCGGTCATGATCAGCGGCGTGATGATCGCGCCGATGGAGGTGCCACTTTGCAACACACCGTTGCCAAGTGAGCGTTCGCGCGCATCAAGCAGCGCTCGTGTGACGCGGATGCCACAGGGCCAGTGCCCGGCCTCGAAAAAGCCCAGCGCCATGCGGCACCACAGCAGTTCTTGTTCGTTATGCACGAAGCCTGTCGCCAGTCCGGCGAGCGACCACATCGTCAGCACACCGGCATACAGCCAGCGCACGGAGAAGCGGTCAGCCAGCCAGCCAAACACGATGGAGCCTGCCGCGAAGGCATAGGCAAACACGGCTTCGATGTTGCCATACTGCGCCTGTGTGAGCTGAAACTCCTTCGTGATGCGCACGGATGCGTTCGCCAGCGTCTGGCGATCCATGTAGTTGATCGCCGAGGCGAGCAGCAGCAGGCCGCAGATGGTCCACTTCCAGGTGGCGGAGCGATTTGGCGCGCTCGAATCAACGTCGGGAGTCATGTCGGATTCGAGCGGCGATGTGACTGCGATTTATGCGATCAGTTGATCCACCACTTTCGCGCCCTGGTTGTCCGTGAGGCTCGCGGCGAGGCCGTTGCGCTTGTAGGTGAGCTTGGTGTGGTCGAGGCCGAAGAGCTTCAGCAGCGTGGCGTGATAATCGAAGTGCTTCACTTCATCAATGACCGCCTTGTGGCCGAATTCGTCGGTTTCGCCGTGGACGTAGCCCTTCTTGAAGCCGCCACCGGCCACCCACATGCTGAAACCGTAGGTGTTGTGGTCGCGGCCCCATTTCTCGCGGCCCGCGTCGTTTTGCAGCACCGGCAGACGGCCCATCTCGCCGCCCCAATGCACGACGGTGGTATCGAGCAGACCGCGCTGTTTGAGATCGCTGATGAGCGCCGCGCTCGGTTGGTCGGTGGCTTCGCAGTTTTTCGGCAGCGCGGTGATGAGCGAGCCGTGCTGATCCCATGACTGGCCCGCGTTCAGCACCTGCACATAGCGCACTCCGCGCTCGACGAGACGACGCGCGATGATGCAGCGCGTGGCGTAGTCTTTGGTGATCGGATTATCGACGCCGTAGAGTTTTTTGACGTGCTCGGGCTCCTTCGAGATGTCGAGCGCCTCCTTCGCGGCGGTCTGCATCTTCGCGGCGAGTTCGTAGCTTGAAATGCGCGCCTGGAGATCGAGTTCGCCGCGATGCTGCGAGAGATGATCTTCGTTGAAGGCCTTCAGCAACGCGAGTTGCCGCTCCTGCGGCGCACCGGCGAGTGAGGCGGGCGGATCGAGATTCAAAATGCGCGGCTCGGTGGGCCGCACGAGCGTTCCCTGGAACAGCGCGGGCAGCCAGCCATTCGTGAAATGCTCGCCCTGGAACGTCGGAAGCCCGCCGGGATGCGAGAGCACCATGTAGGCGGGCAGTTCGTCCGTCTCGCTGCCAAGACCATACGTCAGCCACGAGCCCAGCGCGGGGCGTCCGGCGGTGATGCGGCCTCCGTTCATCGCATAGAGACCTTGCGCGTGATTGCTTACGCCGGAGGTCATCGAGCGGATCAGCGTGATCTCATCCACCACCTTGCTCAGGTTTGGCAAAAGCTCGCTGATCTCCATGCCGCACTGGCCTTGTTTTTCGAACTTCCATGGCGAGCCAAAACACTTCGCCGAGGCCTGCGCGAGGTTGTCGTATTTGATCTCGCCGGGGAATTTCTGCCCATGATACTTCGTCAGCATCGGCTTCGGATCGAAGAGGTCCATCTGCGACGGCCCGCCCATCATGAAGAGCGAGATCATCGCCTTCGCCCGCGGCTCAAAGTGCGGTTTTTTCGGTGTCAGATCATAGCGCATCTCGCCCGAGACACTTTCCGGCTTCACCGGCGCGGCGAGCAAGCCATCACGCTCCAGCAACGAAGCAAGCGCCACGGTGCCAAGACCGAAGCCGTTGGCGTGAAGGAAATGACGACGTGAGCAGAGAGAGGCGCGGGACATGGGGGATGCAAAACATACGCCATACGCAGGCCGCATCTCACAAGCCTTGATTCAACGGGCTGGGAAGCCCTTCTTCAAAAGCTCATCTGCTGATGGTGCATCGTGCTCACCCGTGTTCTCAAAGCCTGATTCAGCTTTTCCGTTCACAAAATACACCCGCCGAGCGATGTCGCCGCTGAAGCCTAGGTTCGTGAGCTTCAGTACCTCGATCTTGTCCTCTGCACGCACACCCGTTTGTGAGTCATAAATCGCGCAATCACTGGCAACGACATGTGCGCCGCCTCTGCCACCTGGGCCGCGTGCTCGAATGGCGATCTCGTTGTTCTGAAACACGCAGCGGCTCACCTCCGCATCCACGTTTTCTTTCAGGTTCAGAGCTGCGACGTTGTCGATCTGCGCGGGCTGATTCCAGCCATGCATGTGGCAGTTGCGAATGATGAGTTCGCAGCGCGGTCCATCAGGCTTCACCTTGGTGTCCAAGGCATTTTCGCCAGGGCGTTGCCCCGCTTTGAAGCCAGCAAGGTCCGCTGTCAGCGGTCCAGTCCACAACGTGCAGTTCTCGACCACGACCTTGCCATTCGATTTTCGATCAGGATCAAACTGGATGCAGTCGCCTGAAGGATACGAGATGTCGCAGTTGCGGATGGCCACATCGCCCCATCGCCCCGAGATGCCGTGCGCATCCTGTTGATCCTCAAACGTGCCATTGAGCAGATGATGAATCCGGCAGTTCTCGATGACGATCTTTGTGCCAAAGACCCCGATGCCATTGCCGCTGCTGTGCCGGATCTCGCAGTTTCGCACTGTCACGTTGTCCGTCGTTATCTTCACCAGATTCCCCGACGCGAAGTTTCCATCGATGATGAGGTTTTCATAAAGGCCCGGCTGCGTGATCTCCAACCGACTCACGACTTTGGCTCCCGCTGGTGCGCCAATGGTTCCGTGAGCACCGACGGGTGTCTGTGCTCGAAGGAAAAGTGGGAGGAACAGAATTGCGTGGAGAAATTTCATCCGCCCCAGAACGCGCCATTTGCGCGAATCACTCCACATAAAGAAACCGGTTCGAGCTGCATAAAATCTGGCACAGGCTGGCCATGGCCTCCTGCGGTGGATTCGGGACGACGCCTTTTGCGTGCTGGATGTCGTGGTGATATTGCGTGAGCGCCTTGGTTTGCTCATCGAGATAACTGAGGCACTTCGTGATGTCGGTGTCGGTCGCGGGCTTGCTGTAAAGCAGGCTCCAGATGCGCTGGAGTTGCTTGGCGCTGTCGTTCGGGGCCTCGGCGGTGACGCGGTCGGCAAGACGGCGGGCGCTGTCGAGCACGAAGGTGTCGTTCATGAGCAGGAGCGACTGCGGGGCGACGGTGGTTTGTGAGCGCATCTCGCAGTTCGGGCTCATGGTGGGCGCGTCGAAGGTGTCGAGTACGGTGACGGGTTTGCTGCGGCGCACCTGCACATAAATTGAGCGGCGGAAGTCATCGGCACCGGCAGGATCGACCTTGTGATTGGTGATGGTGCCTTTGTCGATTCCGGTGATCACGCGGCCCTGCGGATCGCGGCCGATGCCGCTGGGCGGGCCGTAACTGGCATTCACCAGCGTGCCGGTGGCGGCGAGCATGGAGTCGCGCAGCGTCTCGGCATCGAGGCGGCGCATTTTGAAGCGGGCATAGAATCGGTTTTCGGGATCGGCACGCAGCGAGCCGTCATTCACGGATGACTGACGATAGGTGGCGCTGAGCAGGATGAGGCGATGCAGCGACTTGAGCTTCCAGCCGCTCTTTACGAACTCATCGGCGAGGTAGTCGAGCAGTTCGGGATGCGTGGGAAGCTCGCCCTGGCGGCCGAAATCACCAGGCGTGTTCACGATGCCGCGCCCCATGTGATTGAGCCAGAAGCGGTTCACCAAAACTCGTGCCACGAGCGGATGCTTGCCGCTCGTGAGCCACTGCGCATACGCGAGACGACGACCACTGGAGCCGCTGCTGACTGGCACGGGCTTGAAGGGCTCGATCTGCGGGCTGGCGAGAATGCCCAGCTCACCGGGTTGCACGACCTGCTTCGGCTGATCGTGATCGCCACGGTTGAAGAGCTTCGACAC
>Ga0075152_10000751_pt1 | contig 23600 bp, 10 predicted proteins | sample JI61114C2DNA_FD_70964 | JGI IMG/M metagenome (GOLD analysis project Ga0075152, IMG submission 70964) | Wastewater effluent complex algal communities from Wisconsin, to seasonally profile nutrient transformation and Carbon sequestration -... | ecosystem: Engineered > WWTP > Effluent > Algae...
CAGCGGCCCGAGAGACCACCGGTAAGCCGTGTGCGGGAAATTCGCATGCACGGTTTGAACGGGGGTCCTGTCTGGTCTTGTGCGAGAGATCAACCTTGACTAGACAGGATCTACCAATGCAGGGATGCTCGACGCACAGGATGTATTGGGTCGCTATCGCGGCGTTGATTCTCGGCTGCGGCGGGTCGAGCAGCGGGACCGGCACGGAGGGGCCTGGCACGAGCAGCACCGGCGAGGTCACGCCGACCACGGGAGCCACGTCGAGCTCGGGCACGACCACGAGCGCCACCACGAGTTCGACGGGCGAGGAGCCGACGACCGGCGAGGCGGCGGCGTGCGGCGACACGGCGGCGCCGGCGGAGCCGATCGCGTGGGACCCCGGGCAGCCCGACATCGCCGGCTGCGAGGTGCGGGGCCAGCGGGACTATCGCGCGATCATCCACGTGCACTCGCACCACTCGCATGACGCCTGCGACGGCGACCCGCAGCCGGGGGGCGTGCCCGACGAGGACTGCCTGGGGGACCTGCGCGCGGCGCTGTGCGTGAACCGCATCGACATCGCCTTCATCACCGACCACCCGACGCACGCGACCGAGGCGACGATCGAGGAGCTGCTGCTGATCCGCGGCGACGACGAGCCGGTGTCGGGCCCCGGCGGCGCGCCGATCGCCAGCTGGATGGCCTGCGAGAGCGGTCATCGCGTGCTGGTGATCCCCGGGGTCGAGAGCGGCTCGATGATGCCGCTCGGCCTCGAGGCGCACGTCCCGGACGCGTACGGCGTGTCATCGCCGGCCTCGTTCCAGCAGATCAAGGACGTCGGGGCGCTGGCCTGGGTCGCGCACACCGAGAGTCGTGATATCGCCGAGCTGGCGACGCTGGCGCTCGACGGCCTCGAGTTCTACCAGCTGCACGCCAACCTCGACCCCGACATCCGCGCGGAGTTCCTCGGCCTCGACCCGGCCGGCTTCCTCACGGACACGGCGCCGTTCTTCTTCGGCAATAACCCCGTGCCGGCGCCCGACCTGGCGCCGCTGGGCTTCCTGGTCCCCAACGAGCCGTCGATCGTCGCGCTCGAGCAGCTCGGGCAGACCCAGCGCCTGACGATCTCCGCCGGCACCGACGCGCATCAGAACGTGCTCTCGAGCAAGGCCTCCGACGGCGAGCGCGTCGACTCGTATCGCCGCATGATCCGGTGGTTCAACAATCGCATCCGCGTGGCCGGACCGCTCGGCCCGGCGACCGCGAAGGCGGCGCTCAGGGCCGGCAACAATCACATCGTCTTCGAGTCCTTCGGCACGCCGATCGGCTTCGACTTCCATGCCCGCGCCGGCGAGGCCGTCACCGAGATGGGCGCCGAGGTCGAGCTCGCCGCCGGACTCACGCTGGTGGCCGCGCTGCCGCGCCTCGATCCGCGCAGCCCGCAGAGCAGCGCGACGCCCGGCGTCGAGGGCCGGCTGTACCGCGCCACCGCGGACGGGCGCGAGCTGCTCCACAGCTGGACCGACGGGCCCCTCGAGCTCGCGGCGCCGGGGCCCGGGGTGTACCGCGTCGAGGTGTGGATGACGCCGCGGCAGCTGGCGCCATACCTCGGCGAGGTCGCGGCCAACTACACCGATAAGCCGGTGCCGTGGATCTACAGCGGGGCGATCTTCGTGCGCTGACCGGGGGCTCCAGTTGCTGACGGCCAGCCGTACCGCGCCTTCCTTCGCGGCGAGCTGCACGCCGCTGCTTGGCGCGCAGGCGCCTGGCGTCGACCGCGGCCGCCATCGAGCGCCGGCGCTTCCTGGCGGAAGTGCGCAGGCGTCTGCGCAGAGAACACATGTAAAGCTGGACCAGCCGAAGCCTGCGGGGCATCCTCCTCGCATGAGCGGCTCCGGGATCTACGGCGGCGTCGACCCGGCGGACATGCCGGCGTACACGCTCGCCGAGGCGGCGGGCCTCGTCGGCGTTCCGAGGTCGACGCTCCAGAAATGGACGAGGGGACGGTCGTTCTCCCGGAAGAACGGCGGGACGGGCACCACCTCCCCCATCATCAAGACGAGCAGCGCGAACTTCCTCTCCTTCACGAACATCGTGGAGGCCCACGTCCTGGCGGGGCTGCGTGGGGACCGCATCGGTCTCGACAAGATCCGGTCCGCCGTGTCGTGCGTGGAGCGGAAGTTCGGCGTTCGCCATCCGCTGGCGCGCGAGGAGTTCAAGACCGATGGCGTCAACCTCTTCGTCGAGAGACTGGGCAAGCTCCTGAACGCCAGCCACGACGGCCAGGTGGCGATGCGCGAGGTTCTCGACAGGCACCTCAGGCGCGTGGAGTTCGACGAGGGCCGTGCGGTGCGCCTGTATCCCCTCTTCCGTCCCGAGGCTCCTCGCGCAATCGTCATTGATCCCCGGCGCGCCTTCGGCCGACCGACGCTGGTGAATACGTCCATCCCGCTCGTCGACATCCTGGCGCGGTTCGACTGCGGCGACAGCCTCGAGGAGCTCGCAGCGGACTACCAGATCTCGTCGCAAGCTGTGCAGGAAGCCCTGCGTGCGCGCAAAGCTGCGTGAGCCATTCGTCTTCTTCATCGACGAGTGCCTGGGCGCCTTGACCATCAGGGCGGCCCTCGAGGCAGCGTGTTGCAACGGAGAGACGATCATGACGCTTCCCCAGGGAACGCTCGACACCGAGTGGCTCACCAGGGCTGGTGGCGAAGGGTGGGTCTGCTTCTCGAAAGACAAGCGCATGCTCCACGTCCCGAACGAGCTGGCCGCGATCATCAACTCCGGAGTCGGCCTCTTCACTCTGGGATCCGCGAGTGGAGCTAAACACGCGCAGCTCCTCGTGAATGCCCTGCCGATCGTACGCCGCGCTGCCAAACAGCTGAAGCGGGCCTTCGTTGCGAGGATCGACCCGAGCGGAGCCCTGATCGTGGTCATCAAGGATGGGCAGAGGTTGGACAGGTCGCAGCGGATCGAGCCGAATATGCACGAGTGGCCGCCCAGGCCTGATGTGGGTGGCAAGTCGGACAAGAAGTCAGGCAAGTCCTGACGACTGGGCGCGGATCGACCTGAACTTGGCCCTGGCGAGGCGCGAGACTGCGCATTTCGGGGGCGCGTTGATGACGTCTGCGCGCGAAAACCAGCGTAAACCGCGGGACACCCGGCGGCGGCCGCGGTTGAAGCCGGCCACCGGGCTGAGGCATGCTCCCGGCCTGCGTCTGGCGCCCGTTCGGGGGCCGGCCTCGCCTCAGGGAGCTAGCGATGGGCCTTGAACTCAGCCTCGACGACATCCGGCGCGCGTGGGACAGCCGCGACCCCGACCTGGCCAACCTCATCGTCAGCCTGGCGACGGCCGCGGATCCGCGCCCGGCACATCCGCCGCGCGAGGGTGCGCTGAGCTTCGCGAGCTTCATCTCGCATCTCGGCAACTACCAGTTTCGCCGCGAGGCGCCGCAGGCCCGCGCCCGCTACCGCATCGACACGATGAAGTCGCTCGAGGCGCCCGCGGCCGAGGTGCCGCTGCCGCCGCGCTTGCAGCTGCATCAGGTGATCGTCGAGCTGTGGCACAAGAACGGCGCCTACGAGCGCGCCGCGCTGCTCGAGGTGATCCGCAAGGTGCCGCTGTGCTGGGGCCCATGGCGCGGGCTCAAGCAGGTGTTCAAGGAGGCCGAGGAGAAGGGCGACACCGAGGTCCTCGGCGCGCTCGCGGCCCGCTTCGACGCCGCGTACGCGACCAAGGCCGGCAGCTATCGCGAGATCTCGCGGCGCACGATGGGCTACCTGGTCCGCCGCGCCTGGCGTGCCCTGCGGCGCACCGGACAGAGCCTCGCGCCCGCCTACGTCGACGCCGCGATCGACGTGCTGCGCGCCTACGACGACAGCACCCAGTTCGCCAGGACCTGGGTCTACAACCACATCCTCCACCACGAGTCGAAGAAGTACACCCGCCGCAACTTCAAGCTCAGCCGCGGGAGCGGCACGGCGCTCAACGAGCGGGCCTTCGCCGAGCTGTGGCGCCGCACGCCGCGGCCGGTGCTGACGCTGCTCGAGCGCGCCGGCTCCGAGCAGGTCCGCAAGTTCGCCGCCGCCGCCCTGAAGACCGACTTCCGCGCGAGCCTGCGCGAGGTCGAGGCGCCCTGGGTCGTGCGCCTGATCGCCGTGCAGTCGGCGACCGTCGACGAGTTCGTGATCTGGCTGCTCGGCAACGTCCCGAAGTTCGAGCAGAGCAGCTTCCGCGAGCTCGGTCTGCACGAGCCGGTGCTGCGCCTGCTCGACTCGAGCAGCGAGCCCGCGCGCGTCTACGCGGCCGCCTACGCCCGCACCCACGCCCGTGACCTCGAGCTCGGCCGCCTGCTGCGCCTCGCCAACAGCAGCAGCGTCGAGGTCCGCAAGCTCGCCGCCGACCTGCTCGGCGACCGCGACCCGCGTAAGGACATCGGCCTCGACGCCTGGGGTCAGCTGCTCGGCACCCAGCACGCGCACGACCTCGCCGCGAGCGCGCTGCGCAAGCACTTCTCGGCGCGCGAGCTGACGCCGGAGTGGTTCACGGACCGGCTGCTGGACGAGCGCGGCAAGGTCTTCGAGTTCGCGAGCGAGCTGTTGCTGAAGGTGCACAGCCACAAGTCGCTGGGCGCCGGCTTCTTCCGCGGCTTGCTGGACGACCCGCGGGTCTCGGCGAACGCGGCGCGCTTCGCTCTGGACGCGCTGTCGCGCTTCTCCGGCGAGGACTTCGGGCGCGAGTTCCTGGCGCGCATGGTGCTGCACCCGCACGCCCGCGCGACCATCCTGGCGTGGATCGGTGAGGAGCGGATCAAGGCCGAGGACATCGGCGCCGAGTTCTGGCGGGCCGTCGCCTTCCACCCGAGCTGGGACGCCGACCCGTGGCTGCGCGCCCTGATCGCCGGCGGCCTGCCGTGGGCCCGAGACCTGAAGTTCAGCGAGGACCTCGCCCGCAGCGCGCTCGGCTTCCTCAGCGACGTGCGCCGGTTCTCGCCGGGGCAGCTCGGCTTCGACTGGCTGATGCAGCTCGCGCTGCGCCCCGAGCCGCACTACCGCGAGTTCGCGCTCGAGTACATGACCAAGGCGCTGGTCCCCGCGGACTTCGCCCCCAAGGTCGTCGAGGCGCCGAAGAAGGAAGCCAAGGCCGGCGCCAAGTCGATCGACCTCGGCGGCAAGAGCTTCCTGTTCACCGGCAAGCTGGCGACGATGGTCCGCGACGAGGCGGAGGCCAAGGTCACCGGCGCGGGCGGCAAGAACTCCGGCAGCGTCACGGCCAAGCTCGACTACCTCGTGATCGGCGACGAGGGCTCGCCGCTGTACGGCAACGGCCGCAAGGGCAGCAAGCAGGTCGCCGCCGAGAAGCTGGTCGAGAAGGGCGCGGGGATCAAGATCATCTCCGAGACGGCCTTCCTGCAGATGCTCGCCGGCGAGCAGCGCGAGTTCACGGCCGACGCCGTGGGGGCAGGCTGCGATCGCCTGTGGGAGATGGCGACCGGGCCGGGCCCCGCGGACGCGCCGCAGGCGAGCTTCGCCCGCCACTACATCCGCCGTCACCACCCCGACATCAGCCTCGCGCAGACCGACCGCCCGGTCGACCCCGGCGCCGAGATCCCCGCGACGTACCTGACGTGGGTCCGCATCAAGCCGCTGCTGGTCGACGCCCGCGCGCCGCTGCGACAGTTCGGCCTCGACCTCGCGCGCTGGGAGCTCGCGCGCTGGGCCCCGCCGATCAACGAGATCGTCGAGGTCACCGAGGCGCCGTACCCCGAGGTTCGCGAGTTCTTCGCGAAGGCCCTGCTCGCCGACGCGTCCGCCGAGCATCGCCGCTACCGCGTCGACCCGGCCTCGCTCACCGCCACCGCGGTCTACGGCTTCTGCGAGAGCCTGGTCTCGGAGACCCGCGCCCTCGGCATGCAGCTGATCCACCGCTACCCGCAGCTGGCGATCCCCGAGGAGCTGTTCCGCCTCAGCGAGTCGCCCGACCGCCAGGTCACCTCGTTCGTGGTCCGCACGATCTGGTCGCTGTACCGCGCGCGCGGCATCACCGACGGCTGGAAGCCGCAGCCGCGTCCAGAGCCGCGCGGCAGCAAGCCCGCCGCGAAGAAGCCGGACCCGAAGGCCGCGGCGACCGCGGTCCCGGTCGAGGGCATCGGCGCGCCGCCGCGGCCGGACAAGCACCCGGCCAGCGACGAGGCGCTGCAGGCGTTCATGCGCCGGGTGCTGTTCTCGATCCCGCCGACCAAGCTGCCGGTCGAGGCGGCGAAGGCCGCCGAGGCCGACGTGGAGGTCCAGCCGCAGGCGGATGAACCAAAGGCCAGGCGCCGCGCGAGGCCGCTGCCGGCCCGCAAGGCCAAGCTGGCGTTGATCGAATCGATGCGCGACCTGGCGCTCGAGGACCGCGGCTTCGCCGGGCTGGCGGCGCCGCTGCTGCGCGAGTTCATGGGCTCACGCGGGGCGAGCGAGCGCGCGGCCTGCATGGTGGCGCTGGCCCGTATCGGGCAGGCGCACGCAGATCTCAAGGTGTTGATGGAGGACGCTGCCTGATGTCGACCGCGACCACGAGCGACAAGTTCACGACCGACAAGTACACGCAGATCCGCGGGGAGCTGCGGGCGCTGCTCGGGCAGGGCGCCGAGGTCCTGATCACCACGGTTCACCCCGAGGGCCAGGCGACGGCGCTGTACCGCCTGAACCTCGACTCGGGCGAGTTGCAGACCGCCCCGCTCGGAGGCGGCGCGGTCGCGCTGATCGCCGACGACAGCTACCTGTACCTCGCGGGCACCGACGGTCACCTCTACCGCGCCGGCCTCGACGCGAAGGCGGCGAAGGCCCTCGGCCCGAAGCTCGACCCGGCGCCGGTGGCGATCGCCTTGGCCGCGAAGGACCGCCTCGCGGTCGTCTGCGGCAAGGAGCTGGTGATCGTCGCGCGCAAGGACGGCAAGGAGCTGCAGCGCCTGCCGCTCAACGAGTTCGGCACGGCGATCGCCAGCGACCCGAGCGGCGTGTGGCTGGTGGTCGGCGGCGACCGCGGCGCGCTCAGCGTGTTCGACTGCGAGGACAAGGACAAGTTCTTCGCGGCCGAGTCGAAGAAGCTGCACGAGGGCGCGATCACCGGGCTGCTGTTCGAGCCCGAGGAGCTGCGCGTGATGTCGGTCGGCGCCGACAATCGCCTGCTGCTGACGCACGTGCGCGGCCAGCTGGAGGCCGAGGACCGCGGCGGCAAGAACGGCCACACCGATCGCACCGTCGCGCTGATCTCCGGGGTCGCCGACAAATTCTACACCGCCGGTCGCGACGCGACGATCAAGACCTGGACCCGCGGCAGCGGGCAGCGTCGACCCTCCACCCAGAAGGAGGGCCTGGCGAAGATCGCCGCCCTCACCCTCGCCGAGCTCAAGGGCCGCCCCTGCCTCGTCGCCGCCTGCGAGGACCAGACCCTGCGCGTGTTCCCCGTCGACGCCGGCGGCAAGGTCGGCGACCGCGTCCAGCTGTTCCACGGCGCCCACACCTGGGCCGAGTACGAGCTCAAGCGCCGCGACCCCAAGCTCCGCGAGCTGTCCCTGCGCGCCCTCGCCGGCTGGAACGACGCCAGGTCGCTCGAGCTGCTCGCCGCCCGCGTCAGCAACGACGAGGACCACGGCCTCAAGGTCCTCGCCACCGAGCTGCTCGGCGCCTCCGGCAGCCCGCGCGCCGTCAAGCTGCTCGAGCCGCTGCTGCAGGCCAACGAGGAGGCCGTACGCCTCGCGGCCCTCGCCGGGCTGCGCAAGCTGGAGGGCCAGGACTCGCTGCGCATCCTCGACCTCGCGCTCGCGGCCTCGAAGCGTGACATCGGCGTGGTCGCCGTCGAGGCCCTGGCCCCGCTCGCGCGCAAGGACGACCTCGCGCTCGCCAAGCTGACCGAGGCGCTCGGCCGCAACCCCCGCGAGGTCCGCCTCGCGGCCCTCGTCGCGCTCGAGGCCCTGCACGACGCGAAGTCGCCGGCCGCCGAGCTGATCGCCCTGCGCGCGAACCAGGCCGACATCCGCCGCACCGCGCTGGTCCGCTTCTATCAGCGCGACATGCTCGACCTCCCCGAGGTCCAGGCCGCCCTGCGCCGCTTCAGCGCCGACGGCGACGCGGGCGTGCGACAGGCCGCCTTCCTCGTGTCACTGCTCGCGACCCCGAAGCTGGCCGCCGCGCTGCGCTTCCGCGACAAGCAGGTCCACCGCCTGCTGCACGACATCGAGGTCGCCCCCGACCCGACCGCCGAGGTCAAGGCAGCGAGCGACAAGGCCGCCAAGAAGGACGGCAAGAAGGACGCGAAGCCCAGCGACGACGACCTCCCGAAGGCCAAGAAGGTCGAGCTGTCCGAAGTCGGTGAGGCCGACAAGCGGCCCTTGCTCGAGGCGATGGCGAGCCGCGCGCTCGACACCTGCCTGGCCGGCGCGACCGGCCTGGCGGCCCTGCAGGACCCGCGCGCGCTCGGCACGCTGTTACAGCTGAGCCGCGAGTCGACCGCGGGCGTGCGGGTCGACACCTGCAAGGCGCTGGCCGAGCTCGCTGACCCGCGCGGCGCGGCGCGGCTGCGCCTGATGCTGCGCGACAGCGACGCGAGCGTGCGCGACGCGGCCTTCACGGCGCTGACGCGGCTCGAGGACGGGGCGCCGCTGACGGTCGCCGCCGCAGGCCTGGGCGCCGAGCACGAGGACGTGCGCCGCCGCGGCCTCGACCTGCTGGTCAAGCAGATCAAGAAGCACCGCGAGCCGGCGGCGATCGCCCTGCTCGAGCGGGCGCTCGGCGACGCGGCGAAGACCGTGCGCAGCGAGGCCTTCAAGGCCGCGCTCAGCCTCGAGGTCGCGGGACCCGAGGCCGGCAGCCTGCGCTTCGCGCTCAAGAGCCTGTTCGCCGACGTGCGCCGCGAGGTGCTCAACGAGGTGCTCGGCCAGATCTCCCAGTCCTGGGCCTGGCCGCTGCTGCTCGACCTGCTCGGCGACCCCGACCCCGGCGTGCGCAAGGAGGCCTTCGACTTCGCCCTCAAGCGCACCAAGGGCATCGGCCTCGAGCCCCTGAGCGTCGCGCTCGCCGGCAAGTACCCCGACCTGCGCGTCGAGGCGACCCGCGTGCTCGCCAAGCGCAAGGCCGCCGGCACCCACGAGCTGCTGGTCAAGGCCGTCGACGACGACGACGAGACGGTGCGCCAGCTCGCCGTCGACGCGCTGCTGGTCGGCGACGGCGACCAGGCCCTCGCCGCGGCGATGGCGAGCAAGCACCCCGACGTGGTGGTGCGGGCCGCCAGCGCCCGCGCGATGCAGGGCGACAGCTCGGCCCGCGCGCCGCTGGTGGCGATGCTCGCCGAGGTCGAGCCCGAGGTCCCGGCGCTGCGTCCGAAGTGGCAGGCGCGGGTGGTCGCGGCGCTCGGCGGGCTCGCGGAGCTCGGCGACCCCGCGGCCTCGAGCGCCGTGCTCCCGCTGCTGCAACACAAGGAGGGCAAGATCCGCCAGGCCGCGGCGACCGCGATGACCTGGATGGCCCGCCCCGGCAACGCCAACGCCATCTTCGCGCTGAAGGCCGCGCTGCAACACAGCGACCCGGCCGTCCAGGTCGAGGCCGCGCTCGGCCTCGCTTACTGCGGCGACGCCACCGGCGCGTCGATCGTCTTCACCGCCGGCAAGAACGCGCCGGCCCCCGAGCTCGGCATGCTCGCGGCCCTCGCCCTCGGCAACGACGACGCCTTCATCTCCTACCTCGATCACAAGCAGGATCGCCTCCGCGACAAGACCGTCCTGCTGGTCCTGATGCGCGAGCAGGTCGAGGCCGACGGCGTCCCCGACCGCTGCCTCGCCGCCCTGTCCTCCGCCCACCCCCGCGTCCGCCTCGTCGCCGCCCAGGCCCTCGAGCACTTCGGCGACGACGAGGCCTTCGCCAAGTTCGTCACCGACCTGTTCAACGACCGCGGCGACGGCAAGCCTCGCTGGACCGTGCCCGCCGCGACCGTGCGCACCCTCGCCCAGCTCGTGACCTTCGGCGACGGCAAGGGCAACCCGCAGCTCAAGGTCCGCGCCGCTCGCCTGCTCGACGCCCTCGCCGAGGACAAGCAGGAGACCTTCGACCGCCTGTGGGCGACCTTCTCGCGCCGCCACGCGGCCGCCATCGCCGACCTGCAAGCGCCCGCCGACAAGCGCCCGGCCCAGCCGGCCGCCTACGCGCCCGAGGCGCTGCGCCAGGTCGTGTTCGGCGCCTACGCGGCGCTGTCCCGCCTGCCCGGCGGCAGCGCCGAGATGCGCATCCGCCAGACGGCGATCTCCCGCCTGCTGGCGAGCGTACCTGTCCCAAAGGACAAGCCCAAAAAGACAGGTCCTGAAGGCCAGGTCGCCGCCGTCCAGAGCGTGCTGGTGCTCGCCCTCGGCGACCCCCAGCAGGCCGTGCGCAAGCAGGCCTTCGACGGCCTCAAGACCCTCGGCATGGACCCCGCCGCCCTCGCCGCGGAGGCCCTCGCCACCGGCCAGCGCGACACCGGCGCGCTCGGCCTCGCGCTGCTCGCCCAGCAGGGCAAGGGCGCGGCCGGCCTCAAGGTGCTCGAGGACGTGCTGCTGACCCGCGACGACGGCCTCGAGCAGGAGGCCGCCAAGCTGCTCGCCGAGCTGCTGGTCCCCAGGCCCGCGAGCGCGAAGGACGCCGAGGCGCCCGCGACGACGGCCACCAAGCCGGCCGCGAAGCCGGCCGACTCCCCGGAGCTGGCCGCGGCGCGCCGCGAGGCCTGGGTGCACGTGCACACGCTCGGCCTCGGGGCCCGCTCCGAGGGCCTGCGTCAGGCCGCGGTGGCCGGCCTCGCCGGGCACTACGAGGAGGGCGGCAAGGGCAAGGCCGCGGCGGCGCTGCGCGGCGCGCTGGGCTCGAAGTACCGCGCCCAGCGCTTCGCCGCAGCCAGCCAGCTGGCGACCCGCAAGGACGCGGCCGCCTTCGAGGTGCTGGTCGAGATGCTGCGCTCCGACCAGGCCAGCGAGCAGAGCGAGGCGATCCGCGCGTTGCAGCGGCTCGGTGACCCACGGGCGACGACGGCCTTCATGGACCGCATCGACCGCGACCCGGCCGGCAGCGCCCGCGTCGACGAGCTGCTGAAGGCCGTCGGCGGCTTCCGCCAGGCCAGCGACGCCGAGCGCGTGCTCGGCTACGTCGACAACCCCAAGCGTCGCGGCTCGGCCTTCGCCGCGTTGATGATGATCTCCGGCCACGACCAACGCATCGAGGACCCGGAGGACGAGGGCGCCCTGTCGGCGGCCAGCCCGAGCACCAGCAACGACGACGACGATGACGATGACGATGACTTCGTCGACGACGACAGCGACGACGACGACGACGACGACGACGACGACAGCGACGACGACGACGACGACGACGACGACGAAAAGCCGGCCCGCGTCCCCGCCGTCCGCGTCCCGTCCGCCGGCCCGTCCGCCACGGGCAGCGCCGACTGGGAGGCGAAGCAGCACCCCCGCAACGACGGCGTGCTCGTGCAGATCGCCGAGGCGGCCCGCCGCCTCAGCGACGACCGCCAGCTGCAAGCGATCGCCCTGCCGCTGCGCTGGGCTCGCGGCAAGGAGCTCGACGCCGCCCTCGCCCCGCTGCTGACCTACCCGAAGCCGGAGATCGCCCGCAAGGCGACCGAGGCGATCGGCTGGCGCCTTCGCAAGCGCACGGGTCCGGCCGAACCACTGCTCGCGTCGCTCAAGTCCACGGACCCCGAGCTCGCCTTCCTCGCCGCCGAGGGCCTCGCGCTCGCCGGCCGCGGCGAGGGCGTCGGCGTCCTGCTGACCAGCGTCGACCTGATGCCGGACCTCAACCTGCGCAAGCGGGCGGTCAAGGCGCTCGGCCAGCTCGGGGACATCCGCGCCCTCGACACGCTGCTGCGCTTCGTCAACGAGGACGGGCACGCGCTCCAGGACGAGGCCGCCGAGGCGCTCGGCCACATGGGCAAGGCCGCGGAGCAGCAGCCCGGCCAGACCGACAAGATCTTCGGCATCCTCGCCAAGCTGGCCGCAGGGACAGGTACCGCCGCGCTGCGGGCCCTGGTCGGCCTGCGTCACTTCAACACCCGCGAGGCCTGGCAGATCGTCCGCGGCCGCGTCGGCGACGACAACTGGAGCGTCCGGCAGGCCGTCGCCCGCCTGCTCGAGTACGACGCGGATCCGCACGCCCGCGAGCTGATCGCCGCGCGTCTGCGCGAGGAGAGCTACAGCGGGGTCGCCACCGCGCTGGCCCACAGCCTGCGCAAGCTCAGCGGCGCCGACTCGCTCGAGCCCGACTACGTGTTCCTGCAGGCGCAGCAGCCCAACCTGGAGAAGGACACGCTCGAGCGCCTGCGCAAGAAGGGCGAGCCCGCCCGCCTGCTCGAGCTGCTCCCGCGGGTCCGTCGCAACGACTACCGCGCGGCGATCGTGCAGGTGCTGCTCACCCGCACGCCGCTGCCCGTCGCCGAGGCCGCCGGACAGCTCGGCTCCGCCCACCCGAGCGTCGCCGCGGTCGCCGCGGAGATCGTCGGACGCGCCGGACCGAGCGTCGCCAAGGCCCACGGCAAGCGCCTCGCCGAGGTCACCAGGGCGGCCCGCGAGGCCTGGCTCGCCGAGTACGCCCGCCTCGTCGACGGCAAGCCCAACCGCCTCGACGAGGTCCAGCCGGCCTATCGCAGCGCGCTGTGGGCCAGCGGTCGCCTCGACGTCGCCGCCGACGAATTGGTCGCCGCGCTGACCCTCGTCGACGGCGCCGCGCTGACGGCCCGCGGCCGACCGCTGCGCCGCCAGGCCGCCCTGAGCCTCGCCGGCGGGGCGGGCGGCAAGGCCGGCGTGGTCGCGTTGTTGGCTGTCCTCAAGGACAGCCAGGACGCCGAGCTGCGCAGCATCGTCGCCGCCGGACTGGCCGCGCTCGACGCAGCACCCGCGAAGCTGATCCCGCACGTGCTCGACGACGCCTCGAGCCTCGCGCGCCTGGTCGTCGGCCCCGATGCAGCCCCGGCCCTACGCCCTGCGGCCGGCGATCTCCACCGCCAGGGCACCGTGCTCACGCACCTGGTCGCCCTGGCCGACAGCGCCGGCCTGGTCGCCGCGCTGAAGACCACGAAGCACGAGACGGCCCGCGTCGGCCTGGTCGAGGCGCTCGGCAAGGTCGCCGACGACGCCGCGATGGCCGCCCTGCGCAAGGTCGGCGCCGACGAGAAGGAAGACGAGGAGCTGCGCAAGGCCGCGTGGCGGGCCCTGCGGCGCGCGAAGCGGGTCTCCGCCGAGCGTCTCAATCCGCGCGCGCGGCACAGCCGCTGGGAGGTCCAACCGTGAGCGAAGAGACCGAAAAGCCCGAAGAGTCGACCAAGCCGGAGGAGCAGCTCTCCGACCCGCGCACCCCGATCACGCTGACCTACGCCGGCGCCAGTCAGATGGTGTCCAGCGACAAGGACGGCAAGCTGGCGCTGTTCTCGAACACCCGCCGCGCGCCGGTCCAGGCCGACGCGCGCGTCAAGGACCCGCTCACCCTGCGCGAGGCGCTGTCCTGCCTCTACGAGGTCGTCAGCTCCGACTTCCGCTACGTGCCGCGCGACAAGACCGCGTACCTCGCGTACATGCGGCTGCGCAAGTCGATGGCCGGCCAGAGCGCCTGGCAGGCGCAGCAGGCCTACTTCGAGTGGCTCGCGCGCAACGACCCCGGCGCCTGGCTGGTGCTCGACCCGATCGTGACGGTGCACCCCGACCGCCTGCTCTTCGAGGTCTTCTCGAAGGACGAGGGCGCCTACGCGCAGCTCGGCGTCGACTGGTCGGCCTTCGAGCTCGCCGGCACTCCGACCTACGGCACCACCAACATCGACTACAGCAAGGGCCTGTTCGACGGCGTGCAGCGCATGCGCAGCTACCGTCCGACGCGCCTGACGATCGGCCAGGAGGCGGTCGCGCTGACCACCGAGGGCAAGGCGCCGGTGATCGAGAAGACCATCCAGGTCCCCGACGCCTGGCTGCGCGGCTTCTTGCAGGTGCAGGCCGCCGCGACCCTGCCGACTACCGTCGTCACGATCGCCGCGATCGACCTCTACAACTTGCTGCGCCAGCTGCGGCTGCACGCCGACCTCAAGAAGGGCGGCCGCGGCGTCCGCATCGAGCTGGTCCCCGGCCAGGCCCCGCGCCTCGTGCTCGAGCCCTGGGAGATCGTGCTCGAGAGCGGCGCCGGCCCCTACAAGGGCCGCAGCCCGGCGCTGATCCGCATCTGGGGGCGCCGCCGTCTCAGCCTCCTGCGCCGCCTCCTGCCCTTCGTCGAGACCGTCGACATCCACCTGCTCGGCAGCGGCCTCCCGAGCTTCTACGTCCTGCGTGCGGGACCTATCACGCTGACCCTCGGCCTGTCGGGCTTCACCAGCGCCAACTGGTCGCAGTCGGTCGGCTTCGACCAGCTGCTGCCGCGCGAGCGCCACGACGAGATCAAGGCCACCCACGCCGCGGTGCTCAAGCAGCTCGGCGAGGTCTGGGTCGCCTCCGCCGACGCGCTCGCCACGGCGACCAAGAAGCCCGCGAAGGAGGTCCACACCGCGCTGCAGATCGCCTGTCAGAACGGACAGGTGATGTACGACCTCGCGCGCAGCGTGTACCGCCTGCGCCCGCTGACTGAGGCCCCGATCGAGCTCGGCCGCCTGCAGTACCGCAGCGTGCGTGAGCGGGTCGCCCACGACCTCGTCGCCCGCGGCGCGGTCAAGATCGCCAGCGAGAACCGGATCTACGGCACCGGCCTCGAGGTCACCGGCAAGGTCACCGTCGAGTCCGACCGCCGCGAGTACCGACCGCAGCTGGTGCTCGACGACGACGGCCGCGTCAAGTCGGCCGAGTGCACCTGCACCTTCTATCGCAAGCACAAGCTCAAGGAGGGCCCCTGCGCCCACCTGATCGGCCTGCGGGTCGCCCAGGCGCAGGAAGAGGAGCGCCGCCGACAGGCCCGCGGCCAGGCCCGCGCGACCATCATCGTCGAGACCCGCACCTACGCGCGCCGCGACGGCGACGCCGAGGAGGTCTGTCAGATCTCCCTCGACCGCCAGCGCCTCAAGCTGCGCTGGGGTCCGCGCGGCCAGGGCCTGCGCGTGCAGAGCCTGGTCTTCAACTCGGTCGCCGAAGCGCGCGCGGCCTACTTCGAACGCGTCGATCAGCTCGAGGCGCGTGGCTATCTGGACGGCACCGCGGGGTAAGACATGGCGACGACTTTCCGCATCGACTACACCCGGCTCCTCGACCTCTGGCGCAGCATCGAGCAGGCCGGCGGCCGCGACAAGTACATCCAGGCCCAGCTCAAGGAGAAGGGCTTCCTCATCGAGCGCAAGCCGACCGACAACATGAGCAAGGCGGACCTCGAGCGCTACAAGAAGACGCTCAAGGAGGAGGCCGCCGAGCGCCGCCGCCTGGCCCGCGAGGCCTGGCAGGCCTACAAGGCCGCGCACCTGGTGCACCTCGGCGAGGGCGTGTTCTGGAACGACGACCTCGACCACGACAAGTGGGACCTGCCGGACGCCGAGGAGCGGCAGGCGGAGAACGAGCTGCCGAAGCTCGACAAGCCGAAGCAGCTGGCCGAGGCGCTCGGGGTCAGCATCGCCGAGCTGCGGGTGCTGGCGTACCACCGCGACGCCGCCACCAAGCTGAACTACTACCGCTTCACGATCCCCAAGCGCGACGGCACGCCGCGGGCGATCTGGGCGCCGCATCGCCGGCTCAAGGCGGCGCAGCGCTGGGTCCTGCGCGAGGTCGTCGAGCGCCTGCCGGTCCACGGCGCCGCCCACGGCTTCCTGCACGGGCGCTCGATCGCCAGCAACGCCGCCGCCCACACCAACGCCGAGATCGTGCTCAAGGTCGACCTCAAGGACTTCTTCCCGACGGTCACACTGCCGCGCGTCAAGGGCGTGTTCCGCAAGGCCGGCTATCGCGAGCAGATCGCGACCCTGCTCGCGCTGCTGTGCACCGAGGCCCCGCGCCAGGTCTCCGAGGTCGAGGGCAAGAAGTTCTACCTCGCCCTCGGACCGCGCTGCCTCCCGCAGGGCGCACCCACCAGCCCCGGCCTGACCAACACCCTGTGCATGCGCCTCGACCGGCGCCTGCAGGGCGCCGCGCACAAGCTCGGCTGGCGGTACACCCGCTACGCCGACGACCTGACCTTCAGCCTCCCGAACGGCCACAAGGGCAAGCCCGGCCTCGGCAAGCTGCTCGGCTGCATCAGCGCGATCACGGCCGCCGAGGGCTTCGCCGTGCACCCCGACAAGACCCGCGTCTCCCGCTCCGGCGCGCGCCAGCGCATCACCGGCCTCATCGTCAACGGCGAGGGCGCGCCGCGGGTCCCCCGCGAGCTCAAGCGCGAGGTCCGGGCCGCCCTGCACAACCTCAGCAAGGGCAAGCCGCTCAAGGAGGGCGAGACCCTCAGCAAGCTCGCCGGCATGGTCGCCTTCATCACCATGACCGACCGCAAGCTCGGCCAGAAGCTGCGCGCCGAGCTCGACAAGCTCGGCGGCTGAGCTGTCCCTTCGGACAGGGCCGGATGTCTCTGGGGACAGCCGGTGCGCTCGCCGGGAGCGAGCCGACCTGACCATGAGGACAGAGTCGGCTGTCTCTCGGGACAGCCGGCTCGCTCACTTGGGCGACTTCAACGCGTCGCGCAGCTTGCCCGCCCAGCTCTCGAGGTCGGACACGGTGCTCTGCAGCAGGGCCGGGGAGGCCGCGAGCGCGGCCAGCTGGGCCTCGAGCAGCTGCTTGGCCCGGCGGATGCGCGTGCGCGCGGTGCCCTCGGGGATCTCGAGCACGTCGCCGATGTCCTTGGCGGTCATGCTCTCCCAGTAGTAGAGCTCGAGGATCATCTGCGACTCGACCGGGATCTTGCGCAGCGCCTGCAGCAGCAGCTGGGTCTCCTGCACCTGCGCGATCAGGGTCGTCGGCGTCGGCCCGAAGTCCTCGACCGAGCGCTCGGCCGGGTCGAAGCGCTCGCCGTCGCGGCGCTTGCCGCGGTAGTGCTCGAGCAAGATGTTGCGCGCCACCCCGAACAGGTAGGCCTGGAAGGTCGTGCCCTCCCGGATGCGCGACTGCGTCTCGACCAGCACCAGGAAGGTCCGCTGGATCAGGTCCGGCGCCTGCTCGCCCGCCTTGCTGCGAAAGAACCGCGACAGGCTCTCGTAGTAGCGCTCGAACAGGATCTCCCCCGCATCCTCATCGCCGTCGCGCCAGGCCGCAAGAAGCTGCTGTTCGTCCATCACGGGCCGGATGGTAGCCGGAACCGGGGCCGCGGTGCGGCCGGGCTCGGGCCTCGCTCACCGGCAACATCTTCGCGACCCGCCCGCGTGATGCAGGCCCGTCGGCGATGGGGCCCCGCCGATTTTGCTCCGGTGCGCGCTGCGCTTGCGCCGCTCCTCATCGGAGGCGGGTGAGCAGGGCCTGGGCCTCGGCGGTCTGCGCCGCGAAGGCCTTCACGTCGAGGCTGGCGTAGCCGTCGCGGGCGGCGGTGGCGAGCTCGCGGGCGCGGGCGCGGTCGGGGGACCGCCGAGCGAGCAAGGCGCGGGCGAGCAGCAGCTGGGCCTCGAAGACATCCTCCTTGACGACCTCGGAGCTGCTGCGGATCTGCAGCCCGCGCTCGGCCGCCGGCACCGCGTCATCACCGGCGTCGAGCGCGAGCTGGGCCTGCGCGACCAGGCAGAGGGCGACGTCCGGGTGGTTGGCGCCGAGGGTCTGCTCGCGGATCTTGAGGGCCGCGGCGAGGCGCAGGCGGGCCTCAGGGAAGCGGCGCAGGCGGGTCAGCGTGCGGCCGAGGTTGTAGAGGCTGCGGGCGACCAGCGGGTGCTCGGCGCCGAGGGTCTTCTCGCGGATCTCGAGGGCGCGCAGCTGGTAGTCGCCGGCGGCCTTGAGGTCGCCGCGCTCGGCCTGGATCTCGCCGAGGTCGTCGAGGCTGTGGGCGACGTCGGCGTTCTCGGCGCCGAAGGCCTGCTCGCGGATGTGCAGGGCGCGCTCGTAGTAGGGCAGGCTCTCGTCGGCCTTGTCCTCGTTGAGCAGCACGAGGCCGAGGTTGGTCAGCGAGTAGGCGACGTTCGGGTGGTTGGGGCCGAGCACCTTCTCCTGGATTTGCAGCGCGCGCGCGTAGTAGTCGCGGGCCTTGCCGTGGTCGCCGACGACCAGCGCCGCGTTGCCGAGGTTGATCAGGGTCGCCGCGGTGTTCGGATGCTCGGGGCCGAGGGTGGCCTCGCGGATCTTGAGGGCGCGGTCGTAGTGGTCGCGCGCGCGGCCGAACTCGCCCTGGGCGTAGTCGACGGCGCCGATGCTGTTCTCGGTGTCGGCGACCTTCGGGTGCTGGCCGCCGAGCACGCGGACGCGGATCGCCAGCGCCTCGCCGAGGTACTTCGCGGCCTCGTCGTAGCGGCCGCGCGCATAGGCGGTGTTGCCGAGGTCGTGCAGTGACGAGGCGGCCGCGGGGTGGTCGCTGCCGAGGGTCTCGCGGCGGATCGTCAGGGCGCGGCTGAAGTAGGTGTCGGCGGCCTCGAACTCGTTCTTGCTGTAATACGCGGCGCCGAGGCCCGCGAGCGCGTCGGCGATCGCCAGGGCGCGCGCGTGGGTGTCGGCGTCGTCGGGGAGCTCCTCGTAGATCGCCAGCGCCTCGCTGGTGGTTGCGATCGCCTCGGCGTAGCTGGCCTGGCTGTGCAGCACGCGACCGATCACGGCGAGCAGCTGGGCCGTCATGCGCAGGTCGCCGCCGGTCCACGCGATCGCGGCCTCGGCGGCGAGGCGGAGGTTCAGCGCCCGCTCGTGCTGGGCCAGCTCGACGCCGACCAGGCCGATCAGCTGGACCCACGCCTCGGCCGCGACGCTCGCGTGCTTGCCCGCGGCGGCGGCCGAGATCGCCTCGGCGGTCGCGGCCTCGGCCTCGCGTGCGCTGCCCGACTGAAACAGCAGCCCCGCCTCGATCACCAGCGCCTCCGCCAACACCGGCGCATAGTCGAGCGTGCGCGCCTGCTCGGTCGCGCCGCGGGCCGTCTCCAGCCCGAGGCCGTACTTGCCCGCGCGCTCGAGCGCCTTCGCCGAGTCGAGCCGCACCCGCACCTCATCCACCGCGGCCCGCGTCTGCACCTCCGGCGGCAAGACCACGCTGCTCGTCAACGACGCCTCGTCCGTGCAGCTGCGCAGGTCGCTGAGCCCAGCCACCGTCGAGACCGCCCGCTCGACCACCGCCGCGTCCGCGTGCGTGAACACCTCGCTCACCGCGCGCAGCTCGCTCAGGCGCCGGGCCAGGCACGCGCCCTGGAGGTGCAGCAGCTCGACGCTCTGCGCCTGGTCGATGTACGTCGCGGTGCACACTGCCTCTTGCATCTGCACCCAGGCGCCGCTGTAGCGGTCGAGGGTCGCGGCGACGCGCTGCCAGGTGTCCTCGGCGAAGGCGCCGTCGCTGGCCGCGAGGAAGGCGGTGTGCGCGGTCTGGCGGGTCTGCTCGTCCCACACGCCGACCAGGGCCTGCTCGGCGTCGTTGCAGCGGCGCGAGGACTGGGCGACATACTGCGCGTAGCCGCCGGCGGCGAGCGCCACGACCACGACGCCGCCGGCGATCGCCAGCCAGCGCCTGCGCTTGCCGCCCGGGTCGCGGCCGAGCTCGTCCAGCAACGCGGCCATCGACGGGTAGCGGCCGGCGGGCTCGGAGCCGAGGCCCTTGAGCAAGACCCTGCGCAGCCACATCGGGACCCGCGCTTGCGACTCGCGCGGGGCCTCGGCGACCTTGCCGCCGACGACCGCGAGCGCCAGCGTCGCCATCGAGTCGGCCGGGAACGGCGGCGTGCCGTAGAGCGCCTCGTAGAGGGCGACGCAGAAGCTGAACTGGTCGGTCCGCGCGTCGGTCGCCAGCCCCATGTGCTGCTCGGGGGACATGTACGCCGGGGTGCCGAGCACCGAGCCCTGCATGGTCAGCTCGCGACTCAGCGAGTGGGTGCTGGCGACCATGGCGAGCTCGCGGCCGCGGTCCTCGTGCTCGTCCTCGGTCGCCTTGGCGAGGCCGAAGTCGAGGACCTGGGCCTGGTCGGTGTGCGAGACGAGGACGTTCTCGGGCTTGAAGTCGCGATGGATGAGGCCGGCGTCGTGGGCGGCCTGGAGGCCGCGGCCGGCCTGCTGGAACACCGCGAGGACCTCCTTGCGGGTGCGTGGTTGGGCGCGCAGCCACGACTTGAGGGTGGAGCCCTCGACGAATTCCATGGCGATGAAGACGCGGTCGCCGAAGGTGCCGACGTCGTGGACGGAGACGACGTTGGGGTGGCGCAGGCGGGCCATCGCCTGGGCCTCGCGCAGGAGCCTGGCGTGGCCGTCGTTGAACGACTGGGTGCCGCCGCTGCGGGAGATGGTCTCGGTGTGGAGCAGCTTGAGGGCGACCTTGCGGTCGAGCTGTGGGTCGTAGGCGGCATAGACCACGCCCATGCCGCCGGCGCCGAGGGGATTGAGGACGACGTAGCGCCCGACCAGCTGGCCGTGGCCGATCTCCTCCGGCTGGACGTGGTTGATCGGTGAGCTGCCGCCGGCGGTGAGCGCCAGGCTGATGTCCTCACCGCCGGAGGCGGCCGAGCTCGCGCCGGCCGAACGAGCCGCGCCGGCCGAACTGCCCGCGCCAGCGGGCCCGTTGGACAGGAGCGTGCGGTCGCGGGGATCCACCGCGCGAGTGTATCATCGCCGCCGCCGCCACGACCCGGCGCGCCTCCGGCGTGCGCCTCCGCGCGGCCGCCGCTGGAGATGCAAAGACCTGGTCTTTGCGACCTGTACAAATGGACATGTCAGGAGGGACAGGCGATCTGCCCCACGGCCATGGCTGTGGCTGGTGGTCCGTGGTCGGTCGTCCGTGGCCGCACGCGCGCCCGCGCGACCTCGACCCACGACGATCCGCGCAAACTGCGCGAACGCCGTATATGCCCGCGGAGGCGCCGAGGGTCACTGTTGTCGGCGCCGTCCGGCGCCGGTCCGCGGCTGCGCCGCCCGGAAGGACGCGAGCCGGTCGGCGGTAGGAACTTCGGGGGCTTGGTACTAAGATGGCGCCGATGCTTCGTGCGACCGCTCTCCGGACCTGCCTCCCCGTCTTCGGCCTGTTCGCCGTCGTAGCCGCGACCGCGGCCGTGACCGTCGCCTGCTCCGTGGCTTCCAAGGTCGACTACTCCGAGTGCTCGGCGAGCAGCGAGTGCCGCTCGGCCTTCGGACTCGGCTGGGTGTGCGGGGACGCCGGGCTGTGCGAGGAGGTCGCGCTCGACGAGCGCTGCGATACCGTGTTTCCGAAGGACCTGTTTACGAACGCGGAGGACTATCCCGACGCGATCATCTTCGGCTCGCTGTTCGACCACAACAAGGCCAACGGCGACCTGATCCTCGTCAACGCGGCGAACCTTGCGATCAAGGAGGCCAACGCGTCCGGGCTGACCGAGGGACGCTCGTTCGGCATGGTCCACTGCGACTATCAGGAGAACGAGGACATCGACAAGAAGACCTCGGACATCGCCGCGGTCGACGGCGCCAAGTTCCTGGTCGACCAGATCGGCGTCTCGGCGATCGTCGGACCCGGCACCTCGGGCCTCGCCGAGCTCGTGTTCAAGGAGCTGCAGAAGCCCGAGCACGCCCCGCAGGCGCTGATGATCTCGCCCTCGGCGACCAGCCCCAGCTTGACCGACATCGACGTCCGCGACGGCGACAAGCCGGGCCTGTTCTGGCGCAGCGCGCCCTCCGATTCGGTGCTCAGCCAGGTCCTCGCCGAGCGGATGGTCGCGGCGGGCATCACCACTGCCTACGTGATCTACGCCGACGACTCCTACAGCTCGGGCCTCGCCAACGCCCTCGACAAGAACTTCGAGCCGACGCTGGTGCGCGTCGGCTTCAGCGACGAGGCGGGCCTCGTCACCGCCGTCGGCGATGTCGCCGCGAACGCCTCGGGCGCTGGCATCGCCGTCGTCTTCATCGGCGCCGACGTCGCCCAGGTCGTCAATTTCCTCAACGGGGCCAGCTCCTTCCCGTTCTACGAGGGGGTCGACATCTTCCTCGGGGACTCAGCCTACAACAAGGACGTGCTCGGCCAGACCAAGAACAACGCCGCGAAGCTGTATCCGCGGATCCGCGGCGTGTTCCCGGGCTCGCCCGCGGGCGGGGTCTTCGAGAACTTCGTGGCCAACTACAAGGTCACATATCCCGGCGAGAACCCCGCCGACGCCGCGTACTCGGCCTACACCTACGACGCCGCGTGGCTCGCCATCTACAGTGCAGCGTGGGCGGAGTATCAGCGTGATAGCTTCTCCGGCCTCGACCTCGCATTCGGATTGCAGCAGGTCAGCAGCACGACCGGTGTCGCGGTGGACGTCAACCGCGACAGCTGGAACACCGTCAAGCGCGAGTTCAAGGCCGGCCACGGGATCAACATCAATGGCGCCTCCGGTGCGCTCGACTACGACCCGGAGACCGAGGAGACCAGCGCAGAGGTCATCTTCTGGAAGATCAACGACGCCCAGGACGGCTTCGACAACGTCCCATGAGGCGCGGATCCTCGCGGGTGCGCCCGCGCCCGCAGGCCGTCAGCGGAATACCGGCCTCGTTTGACTCGTCCGGCACCGGTAGATCGTGTAGGCTGAAAAACTCAGGGGTTTGAAGCAAGTGGCAGGCCAAGACACACCAAATCCGGCGCGCACAATCGTCTCCTCTGGTGGGGTACCCCAGCCGATGACCGGCGAGTTCGTGGCCCGGGGCGGAGGCATGGGCGCGAACCTGGTCGGTGTCGCGCTGCTCGGCCGCTACCAGGTGCTCGAGCGCATCGGCGACGGCGGCATGGGCACCGTCTACCTCGCCGAGCACACGACGATCCTCAAGAAGTTCGCGGTCAAGGTCCTGAGCGCCGAGCTGTCGGTGCGCCCGGACCACGTCGACCGTTTCATGCGTGAGGCCCGTTCGGCCTCGATGATCAATCACCCGAACGTCGTCGAGATCACCGACTTCGGGATGACCCCGGACGGCCAGCCCTTCTTCGTGATGGAGCATCTGCAGGGCAAGGACCTCTCGCAGATCATCGGCGAGTCGGGCTCGCTGCCGTGGAAGCGGGTCCGCAACATCACCATCCAGCTGTGCCACGCGCTGCAGGCCGCCCACGACCAGGGGGTCATCCACCGCGACATGAAGCCCGGCAACATCGTGCTGGTCAAGCGCGGCAACAGCCCGGAGCACGTCAAGGTCCTCGACTTCGGCATCGCCAAGGTGCTCGGCCAGGAGGGCGAGAACAACAAGGGCCTGACGCAGAGCGGCATGGTCGTCGGTACGCCCGAGTACATGTCTCCCGAGCAAGGTTGGGGCCAGCCGGTCGACCACCGCGGCGACATCTACGCCGTCGGGGTGCTGATGTACGAGCTGCTCACCGGCAAGATCCCGTTCACCGGCCAGACGATGATGGAGATCTTGAACCGGCACATGTTCGACGTGCCGGACGTCAAGCAGCCCAACATCCCCGAGGAGGTCGGCGCGATCATCCTCAAGGCGATGCAGAAGGACCGCTCGCTGCGGTTCCAGTCGATGAACGAATTGGCCGCGGCGGTCGAGGCCGTCGGCACCGGCGCGAGCCCGGTCACCGTCGTCGACGAGGAGATCCGGACCCCGTGGGGCCCGGTC